>Ga0181606_10000819_pt1 | contig 26442 bp, 18 predicted proteins | sample 041ome_10_FD_132994 | JGI IMG/M metagenome (GOLD analysis project Ga0181606, IMG submission 132994) | Coastal salt marsh microbial communities from the Groves Creek Marsh, Skidaway Island, Georgia - 041412US metaG (megahit assembly) | ecosystem: Environmental > Aquatic > Marine > Intertidal... | reverse complement strand
CCGGCGAGAAGGGCTATGGCTACAAGGGCAGCTCCTTCCACCGCGTGATCCCTGAGTTCATGTGCCAGGGCGGCGACTTCACCAACCACAACGGAACCGGGGGAAAGTCGATCTACGGCGAGAAGTTTGCCGACGAAAACTTCACGCTCAAGCACACAGGCCCAGGCGTGCTCAGCATGGCCAATGCCGGCCCCAACACCAACGGCTCGCAGTTCTTCCTCTGCACGGTCAAGACCGCCTGGCTCGACGGCAAGCATGTTGTCTTCGGCCAGGTTGTGGAGGGGATGGACGTCGTCAAGAAGATTGAGTCGTACGGCTCCGGCTCTGGCCGCACGCGGGCCAAGATCGAGATCGCCGACTGCGGTGAACTCCCTCAGGAGTGAACGGTTGAGGCGGCGTTCAAAGCCCTCGAATCCGGTCAAATCCCCAGGCAATGGTCAACGTGATCGCAGCTCCGGCGACGGTCCCGCCGATCACCGCGGTGAAAAACTCGGCATCAGAGAGCCGGTGCGTGCACAACGCCCCTGTCAGAGTGCCCACCATCGCGCCGCCAGACACGCCGCACATCGTCAGCGGGTGGTCCGACACGCGGCCAATCCGGGGCACCGGCCGAATCTTCTGGAGCACCGTGTAAATGAGGAGATAGTTCTCCTCGCTGCTGCCAAGAATCGATGCTTTGCCGCCCGCGGTCACGACGAGCAGTGATTCACGAGGACCAACCGGACGGTCGTGCGGCACAAACAGTTCATATCTCCTGCCGCTCATTCGATAGACCGCCTCGAGGTCGTCAAAGTCGCAGGTATGCCGCTCAGCCATCCGAGCAAGAAATCGCGAAGGCGTGAAGCAGTGCTCGAAGTGAATCTGGCGAGCCTCGTGGTCGACAACCACCGAGGCGGCTTTGCGAAACAGGTTGTCAAAGCGATAGGCCACCGGGCCGGCTGACACCTCGACTGGCTGCGGGACTGAATGCGTCTCGACATCACCAGCCCGCTCCGCGGCGCGTTTGCGATATCGGCGGATGTCGACAGCCAGCCGCCACACGGACACCAATACCGAAACGGCAACTCCCAGGGCCAGCAGGATGACGACTGGGTCCTCAGGCCGTAACGCCCCTATAGAAAACAAACGACCGAACAACGTCGCGGCCATGAGCGAAGTGGCGACGGAGTAAAACGTGACAAGTCGCATCGAAACCTCACTGGCTATGGGGCAGACAGAGACGGCTTGGCCCCCTCAACTCCGACCGGGCCTGGGTCATTCGCCAGGCACCTCCTCCGAAGTCGACGACCGCGGCGCGGGGGGCGCAGTATCAGGCGACATTGGCGATTGCAGGGCACCAGAAGCTCGGGTTGCCTCACACCACACCCGCAAACAGCCAGTTGTACACCTTGCCGCCGGGGTAGGCGGGCACTCGCTCGGTGGTCACAGAAAACCCGACCTGCTCCATCCGCTCGACAAAGGCGGGGTCTTTGTCGGCCGACCAGACTGCGAGACATCCACCTGCCCGCAGGCCTGCTCGCGCCCGTTGCAGGCTCTCCGCCTGGTACAGCTCCTTGTTGGAGACAGTGGTGAGCTCGCTGGCTCCGTTGTCGACATCGAGCAGAATCGCATCGAAGCCACGAGGCCGCTCACGGATCACGTCGGCCACGTCGCCGACCACCAGCTCCACTCTTGGATCCTCAAGCTCCCCCGCCGCGAGCCGGTAGTCGGGATTCCGATTCCACTCGACCACCGCCGGCAGCAGTTCCACGACCGTCACCTGGGCGTCAGGACCCAGTCCCTCGAGGGCCGCCCGCAGCGTAAACCCCAGGCCGAGCCCGCCGATGAGCATCCGTGGTGCCTGTCGGCCGCTGAGGTGCTCGCAGGCGAGCTCCGCCAGTCGCCGCTCCGAGTGGTGCTGCCGAGTCGACATCAGGGGCACCCCCGCTACGCTGATCTGAAACTCGCCGTCATGCTCATGGAGCGTCATCAGGCGTCCATCGTCGGTAGTCGCTTCCGCGAGTAGGATCGTCGGTTTCATGAGCAGATGGCCTCGCACTCTTGCCAGGTTTGCCGCCCCACCAAGATTCACACAGCCACCCGTGCCGGCTGGTGTTGGTGGGCACACACCGCCTCCGTTCTACACCGCTGACTCACCACCATGACGGCTGTTCGACGGTTGGCCTCGACCGGGAGCGGTGTGCGTTGGCATTTTCGCCACAAACGCCGACGATACAGGCGTCCGCAGCCTTGCGCAGGCACGTCTCAGACTCACGTTCCTTCCTCGTGTTTCCTCCTCGCCCCCACCCGTCATGCCGCTGCTCACACTCGCCGACGTCACGATCGCCTTCCGGGCTGTTGCTGTGCTCGATGGTGTCACGAAGCAGATCGAAGGCGGGGAGCGAATCGGCCTGCTCGGCCGCAACGGGGCAGGGAAGACCACCCTACTGAAGCTCCTTGCCGGGCAGATCGAGCCAGACTCGGGCTCATGCGTGCTCGCCTCCGGGGCCACCGTAGCGCTCCTGCAGCAGGATGTGCCGGAGCAGCTGACTGGCACCGTGCGAGAGATCGTGCGGGCCCCGCTCACGCAGCGAGTCGAGGCTGGGCTGCTCGAAACCTGGGACGTCGACCCGCTGGTCAACAAGACGATCGAACCGATGGGCCTCGATGGCGACACCGAGTTTTCCACGCTCTCAGCCGGCCGCAAGCGGCGGGTTTTGCTGGCGCGGGCACTGATCACCGAGCCCGACATGCTGCTGCTCGACGAGCCGACCAACCATCTTGATCTTGAAGCGATTCGCTGGGTGGAGCGGTTTCTTGTCGGCTGGCGGGGCACGCTCCTGTTTATCACCCACGATCGGAGCTTTCTCCGTCGCCTGGCCAACCGCATCTGGGAGCTCGACCGCGGCCGCCTCTACGACTGGTCGTGCGACTACGACACGTTTCTGATCCGCAAGGCGGAGATGCTCGACGCCGAGGAGAAACAGAACGCGCTCTTCGATAAGAAGCTCGCTGAGGAGGAGGTCTGGATTCGCAAGGGCATCAAGGCCCGCCGCACCCGCAACGAGGGCCGTGTGCGGGCCCTCAAGGCGATGCGGGATGAGCGGAGCCAGCGACGCAGCGTGGAGGGTAAGGCGGAGATCACGATCCAAGAGGCCAGCCGCAGCGGCACACTCGTATGCGAGGCGAAGAAGATCTCCTTTGCGTATGACGGGCAGCCGATTGTCAGCGAGCTCTCCACCACGATCCTCCGCGGCGACCGGGTTGGCATCGTGGGGCCCAACGGGGCTGGCAAGACCACCCTTCTGAAGCTCCTGCTCGGCAAACTCTCGCCGCAGTCTGGTTCTGTTCGGACGGGCACCAGCCTGCAGATCGCCTTCTTCGACCAGCTCCGCGACCAGCTTGATCCCGAACGGCCGATTCTCGAGCAGATCAACGAGGGCAGCGACTTCGTCGAGGTCGACGGCAAGAAGCGACACCTGATCGGCTACCTGCAGGACTTTCTGTTTACGCCCGAGCGACTGCGGCTGCCGGTGAAGGTGCTCTCCGGCGGCGAACGGCATCGGCTGCTGCTTGCCAAGCTGTTCACGCAGCCGGCCAACCTGCTGGTGCTCGATGAGCCGACCAACGACCTCGACCTGGAAACCCTCGAGTTGCTCGAAGAACGGCTGGCTGCCTTCGCAGGCACGGTGCTGGTGGTCAGCCACGACCGTGAGTTTCTCGACAACACGGTCTCGAGCGTGATCGTATTTGAGGCCGACGGCATCCGGGAATATGTCGGCGGCTATCGCGACTGGCAGCAGGAGGCGTCGGCCCAGCCACGCAGCAAGCCCGCAGCAGCAAAACCAAAGGCCGAAGCTGCCCAGCCAGCAGCCGCCAAGCCCCGCAAGAAACTCAGCTACAACGACCAGCGGGAACTCGACCAGCTGCCCGAGCGGATTGAATCGCTCGAGACGCAGGTCGGCGAGTATCACAGTCGCGTGGCCGAGCCCTCCTTCTACCAGCAGTCAGCCGAGACAATCGCGGCGGTGCAGCAGGAGCTCAAAGCTCTCGAAGCTGAACTGGCCACCGCCTACGAGCGATGGGAAGCCCTCGAGGCAGGCTAGGGCGGCCCTGATCGCCGAGGTGCATGAGCAGCTGCCATCCCTGCTCGTCCACGGTCGGTTGTGACCGGTGCATGCCGGCGATAAGGTCGTCAACACTGTTCTTTTCGGTAACTGCGGAGTCTCTCCATGCGCTCGCTCACGTCTCGGCTCGTCGTGGCCCTCACCCTCTGCTGCCTGGCTGCGGCACCCATTGTGGCTGCCGAAGGGCCACCGAACGTGATCCTGGTGATGGCCGACGACCTAGGCGTCGGTGACATCTCGCCCACGAACCCTGCCTGCAAGATCAAGACGCCCCGGCTGCAGGCGATGGCAGATCAGGGGATGACATTCCTCGATGCCCACACCACCAGCGCCGTCTGCACGCCCACCCGCTACGGCCTGCTGACCGGCCGTTACAACTGGCGATCGCGGCTGGCACGTGGGGTGCTCAGTGGCACCAGCGAGCACCTGATCCCCGCCGACCGGCCTACGCTCGGGCATCTGATGCAGTCTGCCGGCTACCACACCTCGATGATCGGCAAGTGGCACCTCGGCTGGGACTGGCACAAGGCAGGGGGAGACATCGACTTCACCAAGCCCGTGCTCAACGGCCCCGACATCAACGGCTTTGACGCCTATTACGCCCACTGCGGCTCACTCGACATGCCACCTTATGTCTGGGTCGACACCGGCCGGATCACCGCCGCCCCCGACCGCGAAGAGGGCGTGACGGCCAAGGAAGACCGCTACGGCTGGTATCGCAAGGGCCCCATCGGGGCCGACTTTTCGATCCCTGAGGTGCTGCCACACCTGTTCGACAAGGCCATCAGCACCATCGAGTCGCGTGCAGCTGACACGAAACAGGGCCGGCCCTTCTTCCTCTATCTCCCGCTGCCCGCCCCGCACACGCCGATCGTGCCTCTGCCGCCGTTCAAAGACGCCAGCGGGCTCAACCCCTATGCCGATTTCGTGATGCAGGTCGACCACCTGATGGGAGATCTGCTCGACTGCGTGCAAGAGGCTGGTCTCGACGACAACACGCTGGTGATCTTTACCAGCGACAACGGCTGTTCACCGCAGGCCAACTTTGACCTGCTGCGGGAGAACGACCACGACCCCAGCGCCGGCTACCGCGGGCACAAAGCCGACATCTTCGAGGGCGGTCATCGGGTGCCGCTGATCGCCCGCTGGCCGGGTCATATCGCCCCCGGCAGCTCGACCGACACGCTCGCCTGCCTGACTGACATCTACCCGACGCTTGTCGAACTCACCGACCAGCCGAATGCAGACCGGGGCGGAGAAGACGGCTTCAGCCTGCTCCCGCTTCTGACGGGCTCAGGCAGCTCCAAACGCACCAGCCTGATCAGCCACTCAATCGACGGCTCTTTCGCCATCCGCCAAGGCCCCTGGAAGCTCTGCCTCTGCAGCGGCAGCGGCGGCTGGAGCGAGCCGAAGGAGGCCGCCGCGAAGAAGCAGGGGCTGCCGCCGGTGCAGCTGTTTCACCTCGGCGACGATCCCGCCGAAACCAGCAATATTGCCAACGCGCACCCAGACCGTGTGGCGGAGCTCCTCCTGCTGCTCAACGCCCAGGTGCAGGCAGGCCGCTCAACGCCGGGCAACCAGCTGACGAACGATCGCGATGTCACCTTCCTGCCTGAGGGCGTCTCCCTCCCGACGGCCAACTGACGACTCCCGGACCGCCAGCCGAGCCCGCGATGACGAAGCCTGCTCCTGGCAGACTCACAGCATGACACTGAGAGATTCCCCGCAGAGTGTTTTCCAATCTTTTCGGCTTGTCAGCCGAGCCGATAGGAGCGACACTGCGAGGAATATTTGATTCTCACGAGGGACCGGGGATTCGCTTCCAAGCCTCGCATCATGGACCCTACTGACGTTTCCGACCCGCGGTACTACCACAAGGTCGTCGATTGCCAATGGGCATGCCCGGCACACACCAACGTGCCGGCCTACATACGGCTTATCGCCCAAGGCCGATACTCCGAATCGTACCTGCTCAACCGGGCGTCTAACGTCTTCCCGGGTGTTCTGGGACGAACCTGCGACCGGCCCTGCGAGCCTGCCTGCCGTCGCGACCGGATCGACGAGAAGCCGGTGGCGATCTGCCGACTCAAGCGAGTGGCGGCTGACCTGCGTGACGACATCACCGAGCAGCTGCCGAAGGCTCCTGCAGAGAAGAATGGCAAGAGAGTGGCGTTGATCGGTGCGGGCCCTGCCTCGCTAACCGTGGCCAACGATCTGCTGCCGCTGGGCTACTCCGTCACGATCTTTGAGAAAAACCACAAGCCCGGCGGCCTGATGCGGATCAACATCCCATCGTTCCGGCTGCCGGCCCAGGTGCTCGATGATGAGTGTGGCTACATCATCAATATGGGTGCCGAAATGCGGTACGGCACGAACGTCACGAGCCTGGCTGCGGTTCTTGACGAGGGCTTTGACGCGGTGTTTGTCGGCAGCGGTGCGCCGAAGGGTAAAGACCTTGAGATTCCTGGCCGACATGACGACCCGGCGCATGTGCACATTGGGATCGACTGGCTGGCGAATGTGCATTTCGAGCACATCAAAAAGATTGAGCCCCGCGTGATCATCATCGGCGTGGGCAACACCGCCATGGACTGCTGCCGCAGTGCAAAGCGGCTCGGTGCAACCGACGTGAAGGTCGTGGCTCGCCGCGGTCGAAAGCACTTCAAGGCATCGCCGTGGGAGCTGGAAGACGCCGAGGAAGAGCTCGTCGAGATCATCGAGAACCACGCCCCCAAGCGGATGGTCGTGGAGAACGGCACCCTCGTCGGCATGGAGTTTGACGTCCTGGAATGGACCGAAGACGCCGCCGGCAAGCAGACCAGCACGGTCCTCCGCACGGAGATCATCCCGTGCGACGCGGTGATCCTGGCAATCGGTCAAGACAACGCGTTCCCCTGGATCGAACGCGACCTGGGCATCGAGTTCAACAAGTGGGACATGCCCGTTGTTGATTCGGAGACCCACCAGAGCACCAATCCCAAGGTGTTCTTAGGTGGCGATGCGGCCTGGGGCCCGAAGAACATCATCTGGGCCGTGGCCCACGGGCATGAGGCGGCCATCTCGATCGACCTCCACTGCCAGGGCAGGCCGGTCACCGAACGTCCTCCACAGGGCATGAACCTGCTGAGCATGAAGAACGGTCTGCACAGCTGGGCCTACGACAACGGCTTTGATGCCTCCGGTCGCCAGGTGATGCGGCATGAGGAACTCACCAAGCGGTTCCGTGACCTGCAGACTGAGGTTGAGCTCGGCTTCACGCCGGAGCAGGTGGCCACCGAAGTCTCACGCTGCCTCAACTGCGACATCCAGACGAGCTTCAATGCACCCAAGTGCATCGAGTGCGACGCCTGTATCGATGTCTGCCCGACGGCCTGTCTGACGATCACCAAGCCTCAGGCGACTGAAGCCGAACTGCGGAAGCACCTGACCGTGCCCGCGGTCAACATGGATCAAGACATCTACCACTCTGACCCGCTGCCGCAGACTGAGCGGCTGATGGTTAAGGACGAGGATGTCTGCCTGCACTGCGGACTGTGTGCCGAGCGGTGTCCCACTGCTGCATGGGATATGCAGCTGTTCGATCTCCTCCAGCCCAAGGCTGGCGCCTCCTGTCATGAAGAGGTTCCCGCGACCGTATGAACGGCGTCAACGACTTCGCATTCAAGATTGGCACCGTCAACGGTACGGGTTCTGCGAGTGCCAATGGATTGCTGATGCGGTCCATCTTCAGGATGGGCATCCCGGTGACTGGCAAGAACCTCTTCCCCTCGAACATTCAGGGGCTGCCAACCTGGTATGAGATCCGGGTCAACGCCGACGGGCACCTCGCCCGCGCGGCCGAGATCGACATGGCGGTGGCCCTCAATCCGGCGACCTACGCCAAGGATGTCGCCGAAATCCGCCCGGACGGCTACCTGCTTTACGACTCCTCGTGGCCGCTCCCCCAGGCGCTCAACCGGGAAGACATCACGATCCTGGGCGTGCCCTTTGGCAGGCTCTGCGTGGAGGCGTTTACCGGCGACCGCGAGCGAACCCTGCTTCGCAACATCGTCTACACCGGTGCCTTGGCTGCCCTGATCGGCATCGACATGGAGGTGATCGACTCCCTCCTCAACGAGACCTTTGGCAAGAAGCCGAAGCTGCTCGACGCCAACCACAAGGCGATCCGCATCGGCTACGACGCGGCGGTGGAACTGCTCGACTGTCCGCTGCCATTTCGGCTGGAGCCGATGGACGCAACGAGTGACTCGATTCTGATTGACGGCAACACCGCTGCCGCTCTCGGTGCCCTCTATGCCGGGGCCACGGTGGGAGCCTGGTATCCGATCACGCCGTCCACCTCGCTGATGGAAGCCTTCACGGCCTTCTGTCACAAGTATCGCGTTGACGAGGAGACGGGCGAGCGGAAGTTTGCCATCCTCCAGGCCGAGGACGAGCTGGCAGCCGCCGGCATCACGATTGGTGCAGGCTGGGCGGGTGCTCGGGCCTTTACCAACACCTCAGGCCCAGGCATCTCGCTGATGCAGGAGTTTCTTGGGCTCGCCTACTATGCCGACATCCCATCGGTGTTTTTCAACATCCAGCGATGTGGCCCGTCGACCGGCATGCCAACCCGCACGCAGCAGCCCGACATTCTGTCGATGGCCTACGCCTCGCACGGCGACACGAAGCATCCGATCCTGTTCCCCGCCGATCCCGGCGAGGCGTTTGAGATGGCGGTGCAGGCTTTTGATCTGGCAGACCAGCTGCAGACGCCGATCTTTGTTGCCTCCGATCTCGACATCGGGATGAATGACTGGATGGTCAAGCGGCTGACGTGGGATGACAGCTACACACCCAACCGCGGCAAGGTGCTGACAGCAGAAGACCTTGAGAAGATCGAACGATTCTCTCGCTACCGCGACGTCGACGGCGACGGAGTTGCGGCCCGCACGCTGCCGGGCGTCGGTGGCAAGGGTGCCTATTTCGTGCGTGGGTCTGGCCACGACCAGCACGCCGACTACACCGAAGACTCCGCGGCCTACTGCGAACTGGTCGACCGGCTGCGACGGAAGTTTTCCCACGCCGCCACGCTGGTGCCGGAGCCGCTCGTGCTCACGCAAGAAGGGGCCGAGATCGGCCTGGTCACCATCGGTGGCTGCGACCTGGCAGTCCGTGAAGCCCAGGCCCTGCTGCGAGAGCAGGGGATCCTGGTCGATGTGATGCGAATCAAGGCCTTTCCCTTCCAGGAAGAGGTCAAGGAGTTCATCGAGTCGCACGAGACGTCCTACGTGATCGAGCAGAACCGTGACGGTCAGCTGCGCAGCCTACTGATGATTGAGCTTGGGATTCCGAAGGATTCGATGATTCCGATTCTGGACTACGGCGGCATGCCGCTGACTGCCCGCGTGGTTGTTGAGGCTGTGGCCGGGGCTCCGGCAGGAGTTCCCGCATGACATCAATCGCCAAACCTGTCGTCGCGCATCCACGACTGAAGACGAATGCCCTCGGCCTCACGCTTCGCGATTACGAAGGTGGCATGTCGACGCTCTGCGCCGGCTGTGGCCACGACTCCGTGACCGCCGCGATCGTGCAGGCCACCTGGGAGTTGGGAATCGAGCCACATCGGGCTGCCAAGATGAGCGGCATCGGCTGCTCGTCGAAGACCACCGCCTACTTTCTCAAGCAGTCGCATGGCTTCAACAGCGTGCATGGCCGCATGCCATCGGTCTCAAGCGGAGCGGCGGCAGCCAACCGCGGCTTGAGCGTGATCGGCATCTCGGGCGACGGCGACAGCCTCTCGATCGGCCTCGGCCAGCTTTCACATGCGATTCGACGCAATGTGAACATGATCTACATCCTCGAGAACAACGGCGTGTATGGCCTGACGAAAGGCCAGTTCTCCGCCTCGGCCGACATCGGCTCGAAGCTGAAGAAGGGGGAGGTCAACGAGCAGCCACCGATCGATCCCGTGCTGCTGGCTTTGTCTGTCGGTGCCACGTTTGTGGGCCGGTCGTTTTCCGGTGACAAGCGGCAGCTCGTGCCGATCATCAAGGCGGCCATCTCGCACCGCGGCCTGGCCCTGGTCGACGTGATTTCGCCCTGCGTGACCTTCAACAACCACGAAGGCTCCACCAAGAGCTACAAGTACACCCGCGACCACGACGTTGAGGCAGTCGAGGCCGACTACATCCCGGTCTGCGAGCCGATCGAGATCACCGGGCTGTCCAACGGCAGCAGCAACGGAAATGGCCATGCTACAAACGGTCATGCTGACGGCAGACCAGCCAACGGTGACGGCGACCTCCGCGTCGTGCAGCTGCATGACGGCGGCACGGTCCGCCTGCGAAGCACCGATCCCAGCTACGATCCGACCGATCGTGCCAACGCCTACCAGCACATCAGCGGCTGTCAGAGTCGTGGCGAGATCGCCACTGGCCTGCTGTTCGTCGATGAGAGCAGCCGCAGCATGCACGACGTGCTGAAGACCACGTCGACCCCGCTGGTCGATCTGGGTCACGAGGATCTCTGCCCCGGCAGCGCAGCCCTTGAGAAGCTGATGAGCCGGTTCTGCTAGCGGAAAGCTCCTCAGTCATCCGCCTTAGAACTGATACTCAAACCCCACATTCACGCCCTGGGCCCAGAAGCCAGTTGTGCTGAGGTTGAAGGTGGGAGGGGCGACGGCAGGGCCGCCATTAAACTGGGCTGGGTTGACCGACGTGTCGACCTGGTCACCCACGCGACCTACGGTTGTCCAGTAGATCAGCGAGTAGCCAACGTTGACGCGGAACTGGGAATAGAAGGCGTAGTCGGCAGCGATGCCGAACTCACCGACTCCGGCAAAAAACGCCTTGGTGTTTCCGGCGTTGGTCGGCTGGGCCAAGACGCCGTTGCCCACGCTGCTGGTGAGCGCTTCCACCTCGACGCCATCCACGAGCGCGATTTCACTGGTGGTTGTGGAACCGCCGATCCCGGTGCCGATCTGCGTGGCCCCGAGCGCCACCTTGCCGAGCACCTGCAGGCTCCAGCGGTCTTTCCACCACCGCTCGACCAGGCCCAGCTCACCGCCGTTGAACTGGTTAAAGGTGCGGAAGCTGTCGGTTGTGTAGTAGCCATTCACCGGGTAGCCACCGCTCGTCGAGACATAGGAACTGCTGTCGACCGAAAGCCGGTCGTCGAGCATGAGGTAGCGATACCCACCGAGCAGGTAGCGACGGTGAAAGTTTTCCTTGTCGAGCAGGTTGCGGCGGTAGCTCACGTTCACACTGCCAAACTGCGTGGTCACTGACGCGGCCACCTGCTGCTGGAGAATGTCGGCTGGATCGACCGGGATCCCGGCCATCGGCACCAACGCCGCCGGAAGGCCCGTCAGCGAGTCAACATAGGGAAGGGCGATCCAGGGAGCTCCGCCGACGGTGGTAAACACCTCGCTCTCCGTGGCCGTCTCCAGCCCAAACCAACTCGCCTCGATGCCCTGCTCCTGCCGCGGCGTAAACCAGTAGCCAGCCGTGAGCCGGGCTCCAGACCGCATGATCCCGTCCACCCCGCCACCACCAAACACGAGCTCAGTGCCGGGCTTGCCGAGCACACCGATGTCACTCGCCGCCGTGCCCGCCGGGCTCATCGTCACCAGCGGCGGCACCGACTGCCCCTGCGTGGCCCAGACGAGGTATTCGGCAGTCACCCAAGTTCGCCCCAGCAGCCAGTTGCGGAACACACGGGTATGGTCACGCGTGCAGGAGAGGCGATTGGGCGAGAGATGGTAGGCAAGTTCGCCCGGCCCCATCCAGGCTGCATCCACAATATTGCAGTCGCAGTGGGACGCAGGAGCAGGCTCCTTGCCAAAACTCAGCAGATCCCCTGGAAACTCCGAGTAGCCCGGCCCCCGCACAGGATCAAGACCACCAGGCACCTGCGGCTCATCAACCCGCTTTTGCCGAGGCCAGATGGTTCCCGCCGCCTCAGAAGCGAGCTTGTCGGCCTCATCGCCAAGCGACTCGGGATACCCAAGTGGATCCGGCTGTCGTGTCAGCCCAACCTGCCCAGCCGCAGGCCTCGCAGAAAGAAACGTCGCTGCACCAACGCAGAGAAAAACTGCCACCAAACGCGACAGAGGACGCTTCACAACCATTTCCGGCTCCCTGAAGGACGGGGAAGAGTACGTCGGGAGTATCGGCTGCGCAGGCCCGGCCTCCTGAAGCGTTTTTTCAACCCAGGCCAAAATCTTTGCGCACACCGCCCCGCTGCCACGATCCTTCAAGTTCACCCAACCAGAACGCCGATAGCACTGATAGCGGCGGTGCACATTCAGCGCGAAGTGCTCCGTTGATGCCGCGGGATACAGCACACCAGGAGGGGTCGCCCCACCGCTGATGATGCACACACCCAAGACTTCACTCATGCCACGCACCCACGCTCTTCTCGTTCTGGCACTGCTCACAGCTGCGGTCAGCACCGGCTGCACGCGTGGCAAGTACTACCTGCAGGCTGACCGCGAGGTGAGCACGCTGCTCGCGGAGAAGTCGTGTGACCCCCGCTGGGCCGTGCCGGCCAGCTACAACGTTCGTCAGGATGAACGAAGTCGGTTTTACGACGCCTACAACCAGGTGTTTCCACCGATGCCGCCAGACGACCCCACGTCGCACCGCTACATGCACTGCATCGATGGCAAGTGGGGCTTCCCTCGCTGGCATATCAACGGTGACCGCACAACGCTCGACAACCCAGCCTGGCGGGCACGCGTTCATGAGGTCGTTGATTTGACCGAGTCGGGTGCAATCAAACTCGACGAACAATCCGCGATGCGTCTGGCATACCTCAACTCCGTCGATTGGCAGGACCAGCTTGAAACGCTCTACCTCTCTGCCCTCGACACCACAACCGAACGCTTCCGGTTCGACGTGCAGTTCGTCGGAGGAAGTGGCGGTATTAATGGGAACCAGACGTCTTACGTGAACCGCGGCCCACTCGCTGCGGGTGGGGCCTTGACGTCATGGACGACCCAGACCGGCCTGACAGCACGACGCTACTTTGCCACCGCAGGTGAAGCGGTGGTCGGCCTGCTCAACTCAGTTGTCTGGCAGTTCGCTGGTCCTGACCAGTACGCCAACGTCTCGATTCTGAACTTCAACCTCGTGCAGCCGTTGCTGCGAAACGCGGGGCGTTCGATCGCTCTTGAGACCCTGACGATCGCCGAACGAGCGTTGCTCTCCAACCTGCGTCGCCTGCAGTTCTACCGCCAGGGCTTCTACCTTCAGGTCGTGTTTGGTGGCTCGTCACCTCCGGGCCTGCAACGTCGTGGTGGCTTCGCGGGCGGCACCGGCTTTGCAGGCTTCTCTGGAACGGGCATCGGTGGCTTCGGCAACATCGGCGGTGTGTTCTTTGGTGGCAACGGTGTCGGCCTCAACACTGCCGGCGGCGGCACCGGTGGCGCTGGATTCGCTGGCGGTGGTGCGGGCAATGTTGGTGGCTTCTACGGTCTCCTGCAGAGCCGCCAGCAGATCCGCAACGCCGAACAGAACCTTGCGAGCCAAGAACGAGCCCTAGCACTCCTCGACGCGAACCTCGAAGCCGGCCTTGTGGGCATCGACCAGGTCGACCAGCTTCGCCAGAGCGTAGAGACGAGCCGAGCCGGCCTGATGCAGGCCAAGACGTCGCTCGTTAATCAGTTTGAGTCGTACAAGGTGGGCACGCTCAACATGCCCTCCGACACCGCCATGGCCCTCGACGAAAGTTTCATCAAGCGATTTCAGTTCATCAGCCCTGAAATGCAGCTGCTGCAGAACGATATCGGCGACTTCCTCGGGGTCTACTCCTTTGGTGCTGCCCAGCCACTTAAAGAAACCGAAGACCCACGTCAGGATCCTCTGGCAGACGACCCAGACGCCCTGGAACTGGTGCCACCGGCCCTCGAGGGACAGCCCGCCCCCCTTCCACCGCCGCTCGATGGCGAGGACGCGGGCCGAGGTGAAGGCACGCAGGCATCCCCTCAGACCGAAGGGATTCGCGACCAGCTAAGCCGCGAGCTCATCGCTGCGTCACTTGATAACCTTGATGTGCTTCGTGACCGGGTCGAGCAGCAGGCAGCCGATGTGCGGGAAGACCTGTCAATCGTGCCTGATGTCGCTTCAGCACGTATCGCCGGCATGAGAGCCACCGAACGCGAGACCTTCGATCGCGAACTGCGACTCCTCTCAGACGACCTGGTTCGACTGCTCGGGCAGATCAACTCAGCAGAAGATGAGATCGAACTGCTCGCCACCAGCCTGACGCAGGAGAATCTTCGTCCGACGGCTGATGCCATTGTTGAGCTCGTCAGCGAGATCGCCGCCTCAGTGGATGAAATGTCGCTGATTCAGGCACGGGCCCGTGTGGAAGCGATCAACATCTCACCAGAACGGATCAACCCCGACATGGCGTTTGAGATCGCCCGTGCGAATCGCCTTGACTGGATGAACAACCGGGCAGCTCTGGTCGACCAGTGGCGGTTGATTCAGTACAACGCAATGAGTTTGCTGGCAGGTCTCGATGTAGAAATCGACGGTGATATTCGGACGACGGGCAACAATCCCGCTCGACTGCGAGCTCCCACCGGTGGCATGGGTGCGAGCCTACGCTTTGACGCTCCACTCACCCGTCTACGTGAACGCAACAACTTTCGTCAGGCGATCATCCAGTATCAGCAGGTGCGTCGGCAGCAGATTGTCTACGAAGACCGGATCAAGCTCTCGCTGCGGCAGTCCCTGCGGCAGTTGGAGTTGAGCGAGCGCAACCTGGAAACGCAGCGTCGGGCCGTGATCATCGCCATTCGTCGTGTTGACCAGACTCGCCTCACACTCAGCCAGCCGGCCGACCCACCGCCTCCCCCAAGCTTCGATGGCTCGGCCCAAGTCGGCGAGGCGGCCGCTGGGCAGCTTTCTCCGACAGCCACGCTGAACCTGATCTACGCCTTCAATGACCTCCGCAGTTCGCAAGATGCCCTGACGAGCATCTGGATCAACTACCTTGCCACACGAGCATCGCTGGCTCAGCAGCTCGGCGTGATGGAACTCACCGACGACGGCATGTGGGTCGACAAGCCGCTCTCCACGGCCGACCGAGCCTCGGCCGATGAGCTGCCGCTGCCGCCGGCCGTGCCACAGGAGTGGCTCGACCACCTCGAGGAAGTCGCTCCGCCGCCGCCACTCCCACAGGGTGCTGACGTGCAGATCCTCGATGGTGAGCCCGCCCGCCTGCCCGATGTTGCCGCCAGGTCTCTGCCTCCTGTGGAAAGCGACGAAAAAGCCGAAGAGCCGGGCCGCATGCCCGCCCCAGAGGCGGCCAGCGGTATCCTCCCAGCTTCGGCCGCAGAGGAGCAGGAAAAGCCCTGGGCATCCCTGATTCCGTCGTTTCTCTCCTCACCCTGAGCCCCAGCCTCTGCCCCGGTAGCCTTTGCCAGACCGTCCCAACCCCGAGAAGCGTGGACCTCGGGAAGTTGGGCGGGAATAATGGACGAAGGAAAAGAGGAGCGACGCATCCGGGCATCCGCGGGCCGGGTGGCAGTATTGCTCCAGCCATACAGAGGCAGCACCGCTGCTTCGTGAAGGGGGCCACATGCTGGAAACAACAACGTCCACAAACGGATCGTCGGGCGACCCATCGTCTCAGCCGTCCGGCAAGACCGACGCCGCAGCAATTGCGGACATCCTCGGCACTCCGGCAGCCGAAGCCCAGGCCGCACCTGCGGCACGAGGCGTCAAGATCCCCTGGAAACTGCTGCTCGTTTTCGTTCTCGCCGGCGGTGGGGCGGTGGCCTATCCGTACGTCAAGCCCTACATCGGCTCTGACGAAGAAGCGGCTGCTCTGGATGCGATGCCCAGCGTAAGTGTCGCGCAGAGCGACCTCGTGATCTCCGTCACGGAGGAAGGCAGCCTGGTCAGTGCGGAAAACGTCGACATCGCCTGCGGCGTCGCTGGCGGTGCGACCATCGTGTCACTCGTCGATGACGGCGCGCAGGTGACCGAGGGCATGGAACTGGTGCGGCTCGATTCCTCGACCATCTCCGAGAATGTCTCGGCTCAGAAGATCGCCTATGAGAAGGCCCGAGCTGCCATGATTCAGGCGGAAAAAGATCACGCCGCTGCCGTAATCGCCGTCGAGGAATACACCGAGGGCACCTTCAAGAAAGAACTGCGGATGGCGGAGTCAAACGTCACCGCTGCCACTGAACGCCTGCAGGCCACTCGCAACACGCTCTCCTATGGCGAGCGGATGTTCCGCAAGGGCTACATCACACCGCAGCAGCTCGAAGCCCAGAAGTCTGCGGTCGACCGGGCAGAGCTCGACCTCGGCACCGCCGAGATCTCCCTCGACGTGCTCAATCGTTTTACCAAGCCAAAGATGATCACCGAGCTCGAGAGTGTTCGCGATGCCGCCGCCGCCCGGCTCGACAGCGAGCAGGCCTCGCTCGACCTTGAGAAGGCGAAGCTTGACCGGCTCAACACCCAGCTTGAGCAGTGCACGATCACCGCTCCCAAGGCGGGCCTCGTGATCTACGCCAACGGACGCAATCGCGACCGTGAGGCGGAGATCAAGGAAGGCACGATGGTTCGTGAGCGGCAGGTGATCCTACAGCTCCCCGACCTGACCAAGATGCGAGCCGACGTGGAGGTCCACGAGGCCAAGGTCGACAAGATACGCCCTGGCATGAAGGCCAAGGTCCGCGTGCAGGGTCGCGAGTTTACCGGTGAAGTCACAAGCGTTGCCAACCGCCCCGAATCCAACTGGTTCTCGACGGCGAAGAAGTATGTCGTGCAGGTCACGATTGACGGCACGACCGAGCAGCTGCGTCCTGGCTTCACGGCAGAGGTCGAAATTGTCGTGGCTGACCTGGCCAGCGTGATCTCCGTTCCCGTTGCTGCGGTGATTGAGCAGAGCGGCGAGTTTGTCTGTGCTGTCCGCACCGAGGAGGGCTTTGAACGTCGGTCGGTGGAGATCGGCCTGAGCAACGATCAGCTGGTCGAAGTCAAGCAGGGGCTCTCACCAGGCGACCGGGTGTTTCTCTATCCTCGTGGCCTGCTCGGTGATGGCCCCGCCAAGAGCAGCTCTGCTGATGCCGACGGTGACGAGGCTGCGGCAGGCGGCGAGACTGGTGGCCGTGGTGAAGGGCAGCGTCGCGGTGGTGGTGAAGGTCGTGGGAACGGCGGTGGGCCTCCCAGCGGGCGAGGTGGACAGGGTGGCTCGCAACGTGGTGGCAGCGGTGAAGGGCAGGGACGTCCCAGCGGCAGCCAGCCAGGGCAGTCTCCTGCAGGCCAGGCCGCTTAGACCACCGGGGAACACCGCGTGAACTTCATTCAGCAACTCAGGCTTGGCTTTCGCAGTCTCCTGCTTCACAAGCTCCGCTCAGCTCTTGCGGTGCTAGGCATCCTGATCGGCGTGACGGCCGTGATCTGGCTTGTTGCGCTCGGCGAGGGTGTCAGCTATCAGGCCCAGCAGCAGATCAAAAACCTGGGTGCCACGAGCATCATCGTTCGCACGATCAAGCCGACCGAGGAGGCGAACCGTGAGTCGGGCAGCCGATCAGGCATATCCTACGGACTACTCCGTGACGACTACGACCGACTGCTGGTGAATGTGCCAACGATCACCAAGGCGATGCCGATGCGGGAAATCAGCCGCGAGGTCCGCAACGGTGAGTTTGCGATCGACTCCAGTCTCGTCGGCTGCACGCCTGAGTATTTCGACATCAATCGGCTTGCCATCGAGCGAGGTCGAGCGTTGTCGGCGGCCGATATGGAGTATCTCGACAACGTGGCGGTACTCGCCTATGAGGTCGCTGAGAAGCTCTTCCCCATCGAAGACCCACTTGGCCGCGCTGTCCAGATTGGTGAGGAGTTTTATGTGGTGATCGGCGTCGCGGAGCAACGCACGGCTTCCGCAGCGATCGGTGGCAGCCTGGCTGCCCGGCAGTACGACAAAGACGTCTATATCCCACTCTCCACGTTTCGAGCTCGCATCGGCGATCAGGTGATCACGGTTCGCGGCGGCACCTTCCAAAACGAAACGATCGAGCTCAATCAGATCACCGCCGTCGTCGACGACATGAACTCCGTCGACTCCTCGGCCGACATCATCCGCGACCTGCTTGCCCGCTATCACAAGTCGCTCGACTACGCCGTGGTCGTGCCGAAGGAACTGCTTGAGCAGGCAGAAACCATGCGGACGATGTTCAACGTCCTGCTCCTGTTGATTGCCGGCATCTCGCTGCTCGTAGGCGGCATCGGGATCATGAACATCATGCTTGCCACCGTCACGGAGCGAACCCGCGAGATCGGTATCCGCCGCGCGTTGGGCGCTACCAAGGGCGAGATTGTGCAGCAGTTTCTCTGGGAGACCGTTGTGCTCTCTGGCACCGGCGGCCTGCTGGGTGTGGCGGTGGGCTTCCTCTGTGGTCCCACCGTGACCATCGTTCGAGAGACGATCTCTGAGCTGTTTCCCGAAGTCTGGAGCAACCTGCCGCCAAACATTCGCGACCTGGAGCCGCTGATCGCGCCCTGGTCGATCGTTGCGGCCTTTGGCATCTCCGTCGGCGTGGGCATCGTGTTTGGCATCTACCCAGCCCGCCGTGCCGCCAACATGGACCCGATCGAGGCCCTCCGTCATGAGTAGCGTTGCGACAGAGGCCTCTCCTGCCAGCGGCCGCGCCGTCGTCGCCAGTGTGCGAAACGTCACCAAGCTCTACCGGCTTGGTGGTGAGGATGTGCACGCGTTGGCCGGCGTCTCGATCGATTTCCACCAGGGCGACTTCGTGGCAATCATGGGCTCGTCCGGTTCGGGCAAGAGTACGCTGCTGAACCTGCTTGGCTGCCTCGATCGGCCGACGACCGGGCAGTATCTGCTCGGTGGCAATGACGTTGCCACCCTTGACGATGAGTCACTTTCCCGTGTTCGCGGCCGCTACCTCGGCTTTGTGTTTCAGTCGTACAACCTGATCCAGCAGCTGAGTGTGGTGGAAAACATCGCCGTCCCCTTGGCTTACCAACGTCCGCCGAATCCAGATGGGCACGCGCTCTGCCTACGGCTGGCCAAGCTCGTCGGCCTCTCCGGCCGGCTCGGCCATCGGCCCAATCAGCTCTCCGGTGGTCAGCAGCAGCGTGTGGCGATCGCGCGGGCGCTCGTCAACAACCCGCATGTGATCCTCGCCGACGAGCCGACAGGCAACCTCGATACAGCAACCAGCATCGAGATCATGGACCTTCTCGACGCGCTCAACAACGCTGGCCGTACGATCGTGATGGTCACCCACGAGCCTGACATCGCAGCCCGCGCGAAGACGGTGATCAGCCTCCGCGACGGCAAGATCGAGTCGATCACCCACAACGATCGGTAACTCGAAGCCCCCAGCCGGCCGGCCTGCCTCGAAGGCCCCTTGCAGGGCGTGTCGCAGGGCAGATCCGATCGGGTATCCTGCTGCGATCCGCTCTGTGAAGAGGTTCCCAGCCTCTGGGAATCGTGGGCGGTGCTGGGGAGGGCCTTGGGCATGAGTGGGGCGACGCGGCAAACGCGACATTGCGGCAGACTCTGCAGTGCACCGAGCGGTTGCCGGGGGGGCCGCTGGCAGGCGTGGTCGCGACTGGCACTCGTCTGCGGAGTGTTCCTCGTCAGCCCCGCTGAGCATGGTTACAACACCTTCGCAGCACCGGCCAACCTCTGGCAGGCAGTCGCAGACACGCCCTTCCTGCAGGAGGCCCGCGTGTTTCTCACGACCGCCGATGGGCTCCCGAGCAACGACGTCGACGATGTCACCGTGGACGCTCGCGGCCTGCTGTGCATTCGCGTGGGCGACACCTGGCACTGCCGCCGTGGCGACGACTGGCAGCACATGCCACAGTCTCCCGCGACCGCGCGGCCTGACCGGCATCGGCGTGACGTTGCTGAGAGAGCCAGCGGCCTGGCCCCTGCGAAACTGCCATGGAGCAGCCGTGTTGACCGGGCACTCGGCATGGCCACACTCTCCGACGGCACCCGCTCCTGGCTGCCACAGCAGCCGCTGGTCGTGCACGATGCGGACGGGGTGGCCTGGATCGCCGATCAGCATGGCGTGGCCCGTGTCGCCGCCACTGGGATAACCCTCTTCACACCGGCAGACGGACTGCCGTCGACGGACTTTACGGCTGCCGCTGTCGCCGCCGATGGTCGTCTCTATCTCGGCACGCCCCACGGTCTGATCCATTTCGATGGTCAGCACTGGGCCTACCGACAAGGCCTCCGCTGGCTGCCTGATGATGGCGTCCGCGGACTTGTGGCCGTGGGAGACGATGTCTACGTCGCCACAGCTGGCGGACTTGCCCGGCTCGTGTTCACACCACTCACGCTCGAGCGGAAGGCTGCTCTCTACCAGGCCGCGATCGATCGCCACCACCGTCGCACCGAGTTTGGCTATGTGATTGAGGCCCAATGCCCAACGCCAGGCAGCACGGAGGGGCGTGTCCTGCAGGACAGCGATAACGATGGCCTCTGGACCTCAATGTATGGGGCAGGGGAGTGCTTTGCGTTTGCAGCGACGGGCGATCCGGCAGCGAAGCAGCGAGCGACACAGGCGTTTGAGGCCCTGCGGTTTCTCAGCATCGCGCCACGTGGCGGCAGCCATCCAGCACCCCGCGGGTTTATTGCCCGCACCGTCGTGCCTACCAGCGAGCCCGACCCCAATCTGCGGCCTGGCTACACGCTGGAGGGACAACGCCGCAGTCAGCAGCAGGGAGACGCCCTCTGGCGCATCTACGAGCCCCGCTGGCCCAAGACGGAAGACGGACGCTACTGGTGGAAGAGTGACACCAGCTCCGACGAACTCGACGGCCACTACTTCTTCTACGGTCTCTACTACGACCTCGTGGCCGACAGCGAAGCGGAGAAGGCACGCGTTCGCGAGATCGTGCGGGACAACATCGAACACCTGATCAGCCACGGCTTTCGGATGCACGACCATGCCGGCCCCACCCGCTGGGCAAACTACGCGCCGGAGTCTCTCAACCACGATCTTGTCTGGGCACCTGAGCGGGGTCTCAACTCCCTGAGCATGCTCTCCTACCTGGCTACCGCGGCTCACATCACCGGTGACGAACGTTATCTCGAAACGGCTTCCATGCTCCGCGACGAGCATGGCTACGCGCAGAACGTGATGAACCCGAAACTGCAAAATGGCATCGGCAGCGGAAATCAGTCGGACGATGAGATGGCCTTTATGGCCTTCTACAACCTGCTGGCTTACGAGCCGGACGCCGCGATCCGCGATCGCTACCGTCTCGCCTTCTTCCGAGCCTGGCAGCTGGAGGCGGCCGAACAGAATCCGTTCTTCAACCTCTGCTACGCCGTGTTTGGCATCGGCCACGAACACACCGATCCCTGGTCAACACGCAGCGTGGAGCCCACCGAAGGCTGGCTCCAGGACACGCTCGCGACGCTCCGACGATTTCCGCTCGACCGTTTCAACTGGGCTCACCAGAATGCGAATCGGGCAGACCTCCTGCGTGTGCCTGGCGACAGCATCGATGTTCGCGACCGTTTCCTGCGGACCGATGGCTTCGTGATCCCTGTGGACGAACGGCACTTCAACCATTGGAACCACAACCCTTGGCAGCCAAACTCAGGCGGTGACGGCCGGACACTTGCCTCAGGCACGGTCTACCTGCTGCCCTACTGGATGGCCCGTCATCATGGCTTTCTTGCCGGTGCCTCCAGCCACTCCGTCCCACCGCAGTAAATCTCTCGCTTCCTCCCTGTGAGCATGCCACCGATGAAACTCTCGATGCTGGTCAATCCGTTCACCGAGCAGAATCTCGCGCTCGCCGCTCAGGTGGGCGTAAAAGAAGTGGTCCTGCCCTACCAGGGCCCCGGTGTGGCGGCGTTGCAGACCGCTCGACACGCCGTCGAGGCAGCGGGCATGCGGCTGACAGTGCTTGAACGCAAGATCCCTCACCGTCGCCTTGTGCATCGGCTGCCCGGCTGGGAAGAGGAACTCGCCGGCTTCAAGTCGCTTCTCCGCGACATGGCCGAGGTGGGCATGCAGGTGGCTTGTTACAACTGGATGCCCGCTGAAGACTGGCAGCGAACAACCTGCACCTCACCGGAGCGTGGCGGCTCCCGTTCCACCGCCTTCGACCTCAGCCAGGTCGACCACAACATCACCGACGCCGACGGCGTGCCGGATCAGAAAACCTCAGCCGCCGAGCTGTGGGACAACCTCGAACGGTTTCTCAACGAGGTGCTGCCAGTGGCGGAAGCATGCGGCGTGTCGTTGGCCCTCCATCCCGACGATCCACCGCTGACGGTGGTGCGTGGCCAGGAACAGATCATCACCTCCAACGCGGCGCTGCGGCGTGTGGTGGAGCTTGCACCGAGTCCGGCCAACGGGCTGTGCTACTGCACCGGCTCGCTCTTTCCCGCCGGCGAAGACCTGGTGGCGGGTATCCGCGACCTCGCTCCACACATCCGTTTTGTACATGCTCGTAACGTCCGCGGCACCGCAGACAACTTCACCGAGACCTGGCACGACAACGGCGACATCGACATGCCAGCAGTGATCCGCGAGCTCAGCAGTGTCGGCTTCACCGGCCCTTTGCGGCCTGACCACGCGCCGTCGATGGCTGGCGAGTCGAATGAGACACCCGGCTACGAGATGCTCGGCAAGCTGTTTGCGATCGGCTACCTGCGTGGCCTGATCCAGTCGAACTAGCGACCGCTGGGATGGCAGGCAGGGCCCACCGGCTCAAACTGTTTGTAGCCCAACACAAACTCCTGATGCCCCAGCCGCTCCGAGGCGGTCTCGGCACCCGCAGCCGTGGCCAGCGTGGCTGCCACGATCTCCGCCCCCACCTCAGCCAGCGAAGCCCGCCCCTCCAGGATTCGGCCGGCATCGATATCCATGTCGCCCTGCATGCGGCGGTAGGTCTCGGGGTTTGCACAGACCTTGATGACCGGCGAGATCGCCGACCCCACCACCGAACCACGGCCAGTGGAAAACAGCGTCAGGTGGCTGCCACAGGCGATCAGTTCAATGATCTCCGCAGGGTCGCTCGTGTTCGGAAAACCAAACCGCACCTCACCGTCCGGCACAACATCCAGCAGATAGAGCCCACCGGCCGACGGCCGATCCCCAGGCTTGAGTAGCCCGCAGATCGGCGAGGTGCCGCTTTTGGAGGAGGCCCCCATGCTCTTTTCTTCCTGCGTGGTCAGCCCGCCATCGGCATTACCAGGGGCGAAGCTGCCATGCCCGAGCACCGTGTAGTAGCGGGCCGCCTTCTCAATCGAGCGGGTCAGCTCACGACCAAGCTCCTCGGTCACCGCCCGCTCAGAGATGATCTGCTCACAGCCGATCAGCTCTCCTGTCTCCTCAAAGATGCAGGCAGCCCCCATCTCCACCAGCTGGTCAAAGGCGACGCCGATCGCTGGATTGGCGGTGATCCCACTCGTGCCGTCGCTACCGCCGCAGATTGTGCCCACGATCAGTTCGTCGCTGCTCATCGCCACTCTCGGCACCGACTCAATCTCAGCGAGTGTTGCCTCGACCCACGCCCGCCCACGCTCAATCGACGCCTGGGTGCCACCGGCTTCCTGAATCACCGTCAGCTCAGCCGGCCGGCCACTGCCGCGAATCCGCTCCAGCAGACCGCGGCGGTCAAAGCCCTCACAGCCCAGCGAGACCAGGTGCACCGCTCCCACATTGGGATGGGTGGTCAGCGCCATCAGCATGTGAAAGGCATAGCTGTTGGGAAAGCAGCCGCCAAAGCCGGCGAGATGCACACCGCGATCACGGTAGGGAAGCACGATCTCGCGAGCCACATGATGGCTGCACTCCACGAGATAGACGACCAGCACCGTGTTACGAATCCCCTTACGACCATCACTGCGGAGATAGGCGTCGTTGCGAAGGATGCTCATGCGGATGCCGAAAAGCGACGGCCCTCATCGTGGGTGTAGGTGGGCAGGTAGTCGCTCTGCATCGTGTCGAGATGGACATGTCCGCCACAGGGGATGTCGCAGGTGGCGGAACCGATGGCTACTCCGTACTTAAGAATCTTCTCGCCCGACTTGATCGCTCGGGCAGCGAGTTTGTGGCCGAGGCCGAGCGGGACTGCCAGAACCACCTCCTGCCCCTCGACGTCAATCCGTTCCCCGGCAGCCACCGACCGCACCAGCACGACCACGTTATCGTCAGCAGAGAGTCGCAGCACGGCTGCGGTGGGCTGTGTCGCGTGACCGGTCATTTCGCCTCCAGCGATGAGCGAAGAAACCCTGGCTTGTTGGTCGTGATCCCGATCGCGCCGAGGTCGGCGAAGTAGCGGGCGTCGGCCGGCTCATCGATCGTCCAGACATGAAACTCCCCCACACCACGATCGGTCAGCGTCTTTACAAACGCCGCATCGATCGTGTCGCGTCGGCCCTGCATGCCCACACCATCAGCGCCGCAGCTCGCCACCGTTTCGGCAATCATGGCAGCTGTCGGCAGCCACTCTCCAGAGCCCTTTTCAGTCTCCCGAAAGCTAGTCAGCCAGTGCGCCTTCACGCTTGGCAGTTCCCGCTTGCAGGCCGCCACGGTCTCCTCGTCAAACGCAATGATCACCAGCGAGTCGAGGTCGATCGTGCCCTGATCAAGCAGCCGCGTCAGCGGGGCGACGATCTCAGTACCAGTCTTCAGTTCCACAAAGAACTGTTTGCCAGCGGGCACTGACTCCAGCACCTCCGCCAGTGTTGGGCAGGGCTCTCCCGCATAGGAGACCGCCTTCCAACGTCCGTAGTCGAGGTCTCGCAGCCGATCGAAGGGCGTCTTAGCCACGACCAACTGCACACCACAGGTCCGCTTCGTGTCGGCATCATGAATACAGACAATCTCGCCATCAGCGCTGAGACGGAAGTCTCCCTCGATCGCATCTGCGTCCTGCTGCCAGGCGAGCCGAAAGGCAGCGAGGGTGTTTTCCGGCGCGTCGTGTGACGCCCCACGGTGGGCAGTGATCATCGGCACCTCAGCAGACGACGTGCTCGCCGCGACCACCAGAGCAGCGGCGAATCCACTCCAGCTGACACGACACACGTGTGCGGCTCGGTGGCACAAGCAGGGCAGGGCAGACAGCAGAAGCGGTGGCATGGCAACACCTCTCAAACGGACAGCAGACTCTTCACGACACACGCTCCGGCCGGAGCAGACGCAGGCTATGGTAACGCCACGTCAACCGGCTCCGAGACACGTCCAAACAGATCGACACAGCTCAGTCGCACCCGCGTTGGCTGCGGCTTCCCCGCAGACCCGGCTGAAGCAATCTCCCACGTCCGGCGATGGGGCTCGATAACCTGCTCACGAGTGAGCACGCGGTTGCTCCCCTCGCCAAGCGTCTCCAGCACAAAGGCGTGCGGTGGGGCGGCGGCTGGCTCACAGGCCCAGGTGAGGTTCCAGCCCTGGTCGGTCTGCATCGCCCGGCAATCCAGCAGCACCGCCGTGGGAAACGCAGGCTCTGCCTCGCGTCGGGGGACCGCATGCGTCGACGGATTGGTCGTGGAGGGCGTGGCCTTGCCACCAGCAGACATGAAGTAGTAGGCCTTGTCTCCTTCTCCTCGGATGCCTCCGTCCCAGACATCACGGAAGGCAAATGAGCGTTTGCCGGGCTCCAGGTCCCAGGCGTTTACCGAGTAGCGGGCAGCTGCGAAGGGATACCACTGGCCGTCGAGCTTTCGCTTCCAGCCATTACGAAGATTCGTTGTGCGGCCTTCACTGCCGGTGTCGAGCCAGTCTTCCAAGAACGCATCGGTGCCCCCTTCAAACCGAGCATCTGCGACAGCCACATCAAACGTGACCAGGTGCGTCCACTCCCCAGTCGGCTCAGCATGCACCCACATGCCCAGCTGCGTGTGATCTCCGACCGACCAGGTGCGGCCCACGAGCGTGTACCAGGCGTCAACCTCCCAGCCGAGCTCAAAGTTCCACGACTTCAGGCCGGTGCCTTCGCCGCCAAAGCCCTCCGTCTTGGTACCGGGACCACGATGAACAGCCGTGATGGGAGCGGTATGAGCGGGATTATCCCAGACCGAGCAGATGAAGTTGTGCCCACGCGGATGTGCCTGCAGTCCGGCATACCCGGCGGCCGTTCCCCGCCAGCCCAGTCCTTCGTAGTAGGTGTAGACCGCCTCACCATCCGCCGGCACCCGCACCGAGATGATCACGATGTCGCCTGGGAAGTTGTCGTCAAACACCATGTGTGACGAGGGGGCTGCATGCTGCCCCCAGCTGGTGACAGGCAGGGCAGCCGTACAGGCCACGGCGAGAACGTTCAGCAGATGCCGCATCAGACGCATTCCTTTCATGAGATGGCGATACTATACGATCGAGTGG
>Ga0181606_10000815_pt1 | contig 26473 bp, 27 predicted proteins | sample 041ome_10_FD_132994 | JGI IMG/M metagenome (GOLD analysis project Ga0181606, IMG submission 132994) | Coastal salt marsh microbial communities from the Groves Creek Marsh, Skidaway Island, Georgia - 041412US metaG (megahit assembly) | ecosystem: Environmental > Aquatic > Marine > Intertidal... | reverse complement strand
TGTGCCTCAGACATTAATGACAGCAATAGTGTCTTCAAACACTACTCGCAAAGATTTCATTGCAAAGGAGATACTTAAATTAAATCCTAAAACAGTTGGAATTTATCGTTTAGTCATGAAAATGAGCAGTGATAATATTAGATCTTCTTCAATAATAGATGTTATGAAGTTGTTAAAGAAAGAAGGTATTAATATAGTTATTTTTGAACCAGAGCTTGGTGCGATTGACTTTTTTGGCTCAAAAGTTTTATCAGATATTGATAGATTTAAAGAGGTGTCTGATGTAATAATTGCCAATAGAAAAGCTGAATGTCTCAATGATGTTAAAAGTAAGTGTTTTTCTAGGGATTTATTTGGAAATAACTAGGCTTTGATTATTTAATAAATATTTATTTGGTTATAGAGAGATATAAATTATGAAAAAAAAGGCCCTTATTACAGGTGTTACAGGCCAAGATGGCTCCTACTTGGTGGAGTTTTTATTAGAAAAAGGTTATGAAGTGCATGGTATAAAGCGCCGATCGTCATCTTTTAATACCCAGAGAATTGATCATATTTATCAGGACCCTCATGATTATAATAAGAATTTCATCCTTCACTATGGCGATTTGACTGATTCATCTAATCTCACGCGTATTTTATCTGAAGTCGAGCCAGATGAAGTATATAATCTTGCTGCTCAGTCGCATGTTGCGGTAAGTTTTGAGGTCCCAGAATATACTGCTGATGTTGATGCAATTGGGACTCTAAGGCTTTTAGAGGCCATTCGCTTTTTAGGTCTTGAAAACAAAACAAAGTTTTATCAAGCATCTACATCAGAGTTATATGGCTTAGTGCAGGAAACTCCCCAATCAGAGAAAACCCCCTTTTATCCTAGATCTCCTTATGCAGTAGCTAAAATGTATGCTTATTGGATTACCGTTAACTATAGGGAGGCCTATGGAATATTTGCATGCAATGGTATTTTATTTAACCACGAGTCTCCACGTCGAGGAGAGACTTTTGTAACACGAAAAATTACAAGAGGATTGACTAATATAGCTCAAGGATTAGAGTCATGCTTGTATCTTGGAAATTTGGATGCTTTAAGAGACTGGGGTCATGCAAAGGACTATGTAAGAATGCAGTGGATGATGCTACAAAATAAAACTCCAGAAGACTTTGTAATTGCAACTGGACTTCAATATTCAGTTCGTCAGTTTATTATTTGGTCTGCTGCTGAGCTGGGTATTGAGCTTGCCTTTGAGGGTAGCGGTGAGCTAGAAATTGCAAAAGTCTCTTCTATTTCAGGTGATTTTGCCCCAGCACTTAAAATAGGTGATGTTATATGCAGAGTTGACACTAGATATTATAGGCCCTCAGAAGTAGAAACACTTTTAGGAGATCCTAGCAAAGCTAAAAAAATATTGGGATGGCAGCCATCAATAACTGTTCAAGAAATGTGTTCTGAGATGATTAAAGAAGATTTAAAGTCTGCCCAGCGCGCTGTGCTATTGAAATCTCATGGGCATGAAGAACCACAAAGTTTTGAGTAGGTATTAATGACTATAAAAATTTTTCTTACCGGTGGAACTGGTATGGTTGGTCGTAATATTTTGGAGCATCCAAGTTTCAAGAAATATAATTTTATAGCACCTACTAGCCAGCAGCTTAATTTATTAGATCGAAATGAAGTTATGGCATACTTATCTAAAGAAATGCCAGATTTAATCATCCATTCTGCTGGCATAGTGGGTGGTATTCAAGCTAATATAAAAAATCCAGTAGATTTTCTTCTCAAGAATGCTGATATTGGCCTAAATGTTATTGCTAGTGCAGCATCGGTAGGCGTTAGAAATTTAATAAATTTAGGCAGCTCCTGCATGTATCCAAAAAATGCTATTAATCCCTTGGATGAGAATTTAATATTAAAGGGTGAACTTGAGCCTACTAACGAAGGCTATGCATTAGCAAAAATAGTCGTGGCAAGGTTCTGCGAATATGTTGTTCGCGAGGACCCAAATAAGAACTATAAAACTGTGATCCCATGCAATCTTTATGGGCGTCATGATAAATATGATGAGGTTAATTCACATCTTATTCCCGCAGTGATTAAAAAAATTCATGAGGCTAAGCTTGCTGGCACTAAAACAGTTTCAATATGGGGTGACGGCTCTGCGAGGCGAGAATTTATGACAGCTAAAGATCTTGCAGATTTTATCTATTTTGCTATTAAACGACTAGAAATCATGCCTCAAAACATAAATGTAGGATTAGGCCATGATTACTCCATAAGAGATTATTATGATGCAGTAGCTGCTGTTGTCGGTTATGAAGGTAATTTTGAGTATGATTTAACTAAGCCTATTGGAATGCAACAAAAGCTTGTTGATATTAGTAAATTAAAGAGTTTCGGTTGGACTTATAAGACCGAACTTCAAGACGGAATAAGTGAAGCATATAAATTTTTTAAAGAGAGTTTGTGATATGGAGTATAAGTTAGCCAGCAATACTTGGGATGAAAAAGAAGTAAAAGCAATACATCGAGTTATAGACTCGGATAATTACTCCATGGGAGAGCAAGTCGAGGCATATGAAAAAGACTTTGCAAATTATATTGGAAGTAAATTTGCAATCATGACCAGCTCAGGTTCTACGGCTAATTTACTTATGATAGCTGCAATGTTTTTTACTAAAGATAAGTCTAAAAGACTGAGCCGTGGTGATGAAGTTATAGTTCCAGCAGTTTCTTGGTCCACTACTTATTTTCCTTTGCAGCAATACGGACTTAAAGTGAAGTTTGTAGACATAGATAGAAAGACCTTAAATATTGATTTAAATAAACTCGCAGATGCGATTTCTGATTCCACTAAAGTCATACTTGCAGTAAATCTTCTTGGTAATCCAAATAACTTTGATGTGATTAATAATCTAATAGGTGATCGCAATATAACTCTTTTAGAAGATAATTGTGAGTCTCTCGGAGCTACCTTTAATAATAAGCAGGCAGGCTCTTTTGGCTTAATGGGTACATTTAGTTCTTTTTTTAGTCATCATATTGCGACTATGGAGGGGGGTTGTGTAGTTACAGATGATGAAGAACTCTATCATATATTGCTGTCTATTCGTGCGCATGGATGGACTCGTAATTTACCTGTTAAAAACCATGTTTCAGGAGTAAAAAGTCATGATCCATTTGAAGAATCATTTAAATTTGTTTTACCCGGTTACAATGTTAGGCCCTTGGAAATGAGCGGCGCTATTGGAATTGAGCAATTAAAAAAATTACCTAATTTTATTAAAATTAGAAGAAAGAATGCTGATTACTTCAAATCAAAATTTGAGAATCATCCCTATCTTGAAATTCAAAATGAAGTTGGTTTAAGTAGTTGGTTTGGTTTTGCGTTAATTTTAAAAGAGGATAGTCCAATTTCTAGAAAAAATCTTGTAGAAGTATTGGGCCAAGAAAAAATTGAATGCCGGCCAATCGTCACGGGTAATTTTTTAAAGAATAAAGAGGTATTAAGTTACTTTGATTATGATGTTTCAGGAAAGCTTGAAAATTCTGATCATATTGACTCTCACGGCTTCTTTGTTGGTAACCAGCAGATTGAACTGACTCTGGAAATCGATCATCTGTATTCTGTAATTTCACAAATTATGCATTTGAGAGCGGATTGATGGACAAAATATTAAACTTGATTGGCAGGAGCTCTCACCTATTCACAAGGGATATTGAAGATCATCGGTTTGCGCTGGAAAGTATTATTGCTGATAGCTCGTTTCTAGTATTGGGTGGTGCAGGCTCCATTGGGCAAGCTGTTGTAAAAGAGATTTTCAAGCGTGATCCAAAAAAACTACATGTTGTAGATATTAGTGAAAATAACATGGTAGAGCTGGTGCGAGATATTCGAAGTTCTTTCGGTTATATTTCAGGTGATTTTAAGACATTTGCTTTAGATATTGGCTCTAGTGAGTATGATGCCTTTATTGAGTTTGATGGCAATTATGACTATGTTTTAAATTTATCTGCGCTAAAACATGTTCGAAGCGAAAAGGACCCATTTACATTAATGCGCATGATTGACATTAATATATTTAATACTGAAAAAACCATGAAGCAGTCTTTAGAAAAGGGCAGCAAGAAGTACTTTTGTGTTTCCACTGACAAGGCAGCTAATCCTGTTAATTTAATGGGAGCCTCAAAGCGTATCATGGAAATGTTTTTGATGCGTCGAAGTATTGATATTCCCTTTTCAACTGCTCGATTTGCTAATGTTGCTTTTTCTGATGGTTCCTTATTACATGGTTTCAATCAGAGAATTCAAAAAAGACAACCAATCGCAGCGCCTAAAGATATACGTCGTTACTTTATTGCTCCTCAAGAATCTGGTGAACTTTGCCTGATGTCATGTATTTTTGGTGATAACAGAGATATATTTTTCCCCAAATTAAATGAATCACTTCACTTGACTACATTTTCCGATATTGCAATAAAATACCTAGCCAATCTGGGATATGAACCATATTTATGCAGCTCAGAGCAGGAAGCACGTGATCTGATAGCAACTAAGCCTGACCAGGGACAATGGCCTTGCTTGTTTTTAGATAGCGATACAACAGGAGAAAAGGACTTCGAAGAGTTTTACACAGACAATGAAATACTTAATATGAATCGGTTTAATAGTATAGGAGTGATCAAAAATGAAGCTTTATTTGTACCAGATTTAATTAATGAATTTGAGCAAACGATAGAAAACTTAAAGAAAAATAAATCTTGGACGAAGGATGAACTTGTAGATCTATTCTATAAGGTAATTCCTGATTTTAAATATAAAGCAACTGGCAAATATCTTGACAGTAAAATGTAACAATATAAAAGATGTATAAAAAAATAGTCAACTTTGTTCAAGATATATATCAGACAAAAGAGTTTATTCCGCTCCATGCCCCAACTTTCTGTGGTAATGAGAAAAACTATGTAATGGATACTATTGATACCACTTATGTCTCCAGTGTTGGTAAATACGTCAAAGAATTCGAAAATTTAATAGAGAGCTATACAGGTGCAACTAAGGCTGTTGCAACTGCCAATGGCACTTCGGCGTTACATGCAGCACTATATGTAGCGGGTATAAAGCCTGGTGATCTTGTTATCACTCAAGCACTAACTTTTGTTGCAACTTGCAATGTTTTGTATCATATGGGTGCAGAACCTATATTTGTCGATGTATCTAAAATTAGTCTTGGGTTGTGCCCAAAAGCAACACAAGATTATCTGGAAGACAATGCAAAATTGAACAACGAAGGTGAATGTATACATAAAGCAACGGGGAAAAAGATTAAAGCTGTGGTGCCTATGCATACTTTTGGTCATCCTGTGCAGCTTGATGAGCTGTTAGAAGTTTGCTCAGAATGGAATCTTGTTTTGGTTGAAGATGCTGCTGAAAGTTTTGGGTCCTTTTATAAAGATAGACATACTGGAACAATTGGAGATTTTTCTGCATTGAGCTTTAATGGCAATAAAATAATCACTACAGGCGGTGGAGGCATGGTCTTATGCAAGAGTTTAGATAGTGGCCTGCGAATTCTTCACCTAACTACAACTGCAAAAGTTCCGCACCCTTATGAATTTTATCATGATGAACCAGGTTTTAATTATAGATTGCCTAACTTAAATGCAGCGTTGGGTTGTGCTCAGCTAGAAGCATTACCAAAATTTTTAGAACAAAAAAGAGCCTTATCAATGCAATATGCATCTTTTTTTTATAACTCTGAGTTTGAATTTTTTAAAGAACCAGATTATGCAAAATCAAATTACTGGTTAAACTCAATAATTTGTCCTAATAAAAGCTCACGAGATAAACTTCTAGTATACTGCAATGCAAATAATGTAATGGTAAGACCTGTATGGCAAATAATGACAAATCTTCCAGCATTTAAAGGCTCCATTTCTGGGAAATTAACATTTACCAACTATATTGCAGATCGATTAGTTAATTTACCAAGTTCACCTACGGAGTTTTTCAATGCGTAAAATAGCTGTATTTACTGGAACAAGAGCTGAGTACGGTCTAATGTACTGGATAATGAAAGGTTTAAAAGATCATAAATATGTAGATTTTCAGCTTTTTGTTGGTGGAATGCATTTATCAAAAGAGTTCGGATATACAATAAAAGAAATTATTGATGATGGCTTTGATATCACTGAGAGGTTTGAATTCCTTATATCTTCAGACTCTTCTGTAGCAATCGGTAAGTCTATGGCTCTTGCGCTAATCTCGGCATGTGAGGCATTTAATCGCCATAATCCAGATTTAGTTGTCATTCTTGGAGATAGATTCGAATCCCTATCTGTTGCTCAAGCAGCGATGATTTCTAGAATTCCAGTTGCACATATTCATGGCGGCGAAATAACCCAGGGATCTATAGATGATGCTGCTAGACATTCTATTTCAAAAATAGCGCAACTACATTTTACTTCTACAGAGCAGCACAAAAAAAGAGTAATTCAATTAGGCGAAAACCCCAAAAAAGTATTTAATTATGGTGCTCCTGGAATTGATAGTATCAACAGCTTAGATTTGCTAAGTAAAAAACAATTATCAGAATCTCTAGGTTTTAAATTAGATAAACCTTATTTTTTAGTTACATTTCATCCGGTAACCCTAAAAAAGAGTGGTAGCGCTAAGGAGTTAGCAAATTTAATATCAGCCATGAACCATTATCCTAATTATAAAGTTTTATTGTCTTATCCAAATGCAGATATGGATAATGCACAAATAATAAAATTATTAAATGCTTTTTACAAAGAAAACAAAGATCGTGTCTTTTTATTTCAATCATTAGGTCAATTAAAGTATTTAAGTGCCATGAAATATTGCGATGCGGTGCTTGGAAACTCATCATCAGGATTGATTGAGGCTCCTACTTTTGGTAAGCCCACTTTAAATATTGGCTCAAGGCAAAAAGGTCGCTTATTTGGAAATACTGTTTTTAACTGCAATTCATCCAAAAAGTCTATTTTAGAAGGCTTGGATGTAATACTTTCAACTAATTTTATAAACAAATGTAAAAAAGAAAAGAATCCATATGGTGTTGGTGGGGCCTCTAAAAAAATTGTTACAAAGCTTGCTAGCGTTTCTTTAAAAGATATATTACAAAAAGAGTTCTATGATTTATAAAGTAATTAGTAAATTTATATCGGGTATGCTTAATTATGTCTTTTTAGCTTCAAAAAAATAGTAACTAACAATCAATTTTAATGTCTGATTATCTTATATGGATAAGATTAGACACTAATGCCAAAAAAATATCATGATAAACTATAAGTTTAACTAAAATTAGGGAAATTATATGACAATAATAATTGCTGAAGCTGGGGTAAATCATAATGGTTGCGAAAAAACAGCAATGCAGCTTATTGATGTTGCGCATGAAGCTGGAGCAGACATAGTCAAGTTTCAGACCTTTAAAGCTTCTGAATTAGTAACTCATAATGCTAAAAAAGCTGAATATCAGATTCACAATTCTAAAATAGATGAATCTCAGTTTTCAATGTTATCCAGGTTAGAATTATCTAAAAATTCGCATCGAAAACTTGCCGCTCATTGTAATAAATTGGGTATTGAGTTTCTTTCTACCGCATTTGACTCCGATAGTCTTAATTTTCTTATAAGTAACTTTAAATTAAATCATTTAAAAATCCCATCAGGCGATATTACAAATGCTCCTTTGATTCTTAAGCATGCTGAGACCGGCAAAGATATAATTTTATCTACAGGCATGTCTACTTTGGGAGAAATAGAGAACGCACTTGGGGTAATTGCTTTTGGTTATATTGGAAAACATGGACTCATGCCATCAGCTAAGGCTTTTCAATCTGCTTACTTTTCAGAGCTTGGTAGAGAGCTGATTACTCAAAAGGTAACACTGATGCATTGCACTTCTGAATATCCTGCACCAAATAAGGATATAAACTTAAATGCAATTGAAACTCTTAAAGCTTCTTTTAAAACTAAAGTGGGGTATTCTGATCATAGTATAGGTATTATTGTCCCCATAGCAGCTGTTGCCAAAGGGGCAACTATAATTGAAAAACATTTTACTTTAGACAAATCAATGACTGGTCCAGATCACAAGGCATCGCTTGATCCTCGTGAGTTAAAGACAATGGTTCAATCAATTCGAGATTTAGAATCTACTTTTGGTAATGGATTAAAAGGACCACAACCATCTGAAATTAAAAATATAGATATTGCTCGTAAATCTATTATAGCAAATCGAGATATTAAAAAAGGTAGCATGATATGTTCTGAAGATCTTGTTGTAAAAAGGCCTGGTCATGGAATGAGCCCATTTAATTATTGGAATATTTCTGGGAAAATCTCTTCAAAGAATTATAAGGAAGGTGAATTAATTGAAGAATAAGCAAGTTATCGTGATTGGATCTGGAGGCCATGCCTCTGTAGTTATTGATATTTTAAATCAACTTAAAATTGATGTCGCAGCTATCTACTCGAAAGAACAAAAAAATGATTCAGAAATTTTTAAAAACATTCCATTTATTTTTGATGATCAAGGTATTCCGCCTTTTAAAAATTATGATACATATCTCGTAAATGCAGTTGGTTCAATCCCGGGTAAGAATCATCGATCTGAGATTCATGAAAGATTTAAGCTGCTTGGTTTTGATTTTCTTTCTGTTATTGCTCCAAGTGCTATTGTTTCAATGCATGCCACTTTATTAGAAGGAGTTCATATTTTTCCTCTCTCTGTTGTAAATGCTGGGGTTATTATCGGTGAGGGCACTATTGTAAATACCGGCTCAATTATTGAGCATGATTGTAATATTGGTAAACATAATCATTTAGCTCCAGGCTGTAATATTGGTGGAGGAGTTTCTACTGGCAATTATGTCCATGTTGGGTTAGGTGCTAATATTATCCAGGGAATAGCTATAGGGTCAAATGTATTAATTGCTGCTGGAGCAACTGCTATTAAAAATATTACTTCTCAAGAGAAGTTATATCCCGCAAAACCTTTTTTAAAAAAAAATAATTTCTAAAGATGGATTTTTAGAAACCCAATATTAGACAAAGCAAAATGGAAAGCAGCAAGATTTTATACAGAGTAGCATCTGATAGGAGTAAAAAATGATAAAAAGTAATTGGGAGAATACCTTGATTAATCAAGACTGTATCATTAGAGATGCACTTGAAATTATTAATAATGAAGCACTTAAGATAGCTATTGTTGTCGACAAAAATAAAAAGTTACTTGGTTTGGTAACCGACGGTGACATTCGAAGAGGATTGTTATCTGGATATAAGTTAGAAGATAAAGTGTCAAAAATAATGGTCTGTAATCCAACGGTAGCATTACCAAGTACTTCTAACGAAGAGTTAGTGGAAATAATGAAAGCTAATGAAATCTTATCGATTCCGTTAGTTAAAAATGAAATTGTTGTTGGTTTGAAAACTCTTCATCAAACTTTGGAAAATCCAAAATTAAAAAATGCCGCATTTATAATGGCGGGTGGTTTTGGTAAGAGGTTGCGCCCGCTTACAGATAATTGCCCCAAACCAATGTTGAAGGTAGGTGATAAGCCAATACTTGAAATTATTCTAATACGGCTAATAAAAGCAGGATTTTCAGATTTTTATATTTCTCTGCACTACATGCCAGAAGAAATCACTAATTATTTTGGTGACGGTTCAAATTGGGGAGTTAGTATTAGATACGTTTATGAGAAAACTCCTCTGGGGACCGGGGGTGCCCTGGGACTTTTGCCATCCGGGTTCACCGAGCTTCCCTTTGTAGTAATTAATGGAGATATATTGACTGAAGTTAATTTTAAAAAATTGTTAGACTTCCACGTCAGTCAATCAGCAGAAGCATCTATATGTGTTAGGGAGTATGAGTTTCAAATTCCTTATGGGGTCGTAAAATCATCTGGTAGTAATATAATAAGCATGGAAGAGAAACCAAAGCATATATCTCATATTAATGCAGGAATCTATGTGGTAAACCCAGAGGTGATTGATAGGGTGACGCCTAATAAGAAGATTGATATGCCTTCACTTCTAGAAAAGATCCTGCTGGATGGAGGGAGTATGGCGATGTTCCCTACTTATGAATATTGGCTTGATATTGGAAGTGAGGCGGACTTTGCACGAGCCCAAATGGATATTAGAAATTCGAGTTAGATTAATTACTTACGCATATAGACATAAGAGGGTTGTTTTTTGATAAATGATAAGAAAGTACTTGGTATTGTTCTTGCAAGAGCAGGTTCAAAAGGCTTGCCAGATAAGAATTCAAAGTTGTTAAACGGAAAACCTTTAATACAGTATTCTTTGGAAGCAGGTATTGGATCGCGCTACATAGACGAGATGATAATTAGTAGTGATTGTGAGTTATGCAACGATGTTGCAAAAAGTTTAGGTGTTGTTGTCCCATTTAAAAGGCCTGATTATTTGTCGGGTGATAACGTCCAGTCATCAGAAGTTATAAAGCACGTTATTGATCATTTTCAGCAGCAGGGTCATATACGACATATTTATTTTATTAGAGCCCACATCTCCTCTAAGAGATAGTGCTCTTGTTGATGCAGCTTTAGAGAAAATCAGCCGGACAGAATATACATCCTTGGTGAGCGTTTGTAAGGCAGAGGATCAACATCCAAGCTTCATGTTTAAGATACAAAATAATGATAAATTAGAGACTTGGGGAGGCAATAAATTTATTCCTTTACGGCGTCAAGATACAGGAGACGCTTACTTCCTTGAAGGTTCTATTTATATTTCTTACATTGATACATTTTTGCGTTTAGAAACATTCTGTCATGAAAATACTGGAGCTTATATTGTTCCAAAATGGCAGTCTTTTGAAATTGATGATATTTATGATTTTATTTGTGTAGAGTCTATAATGAAGAATAAACAGGATATTGTTAAATGATTAACGATGATAGCAAGAAAAATCTAATCTCAGATCTTCATTTGAGAGCAATTGAAACCATTCCTGGTGGTAATTCATTATTGTCTAAGCGAAGAGAAATGTATGCTCCGGGTCAATGGCCTAGTTTCTTTGATGAATCTAAAGGCATAATGGTTAAAGATATTAACGGCAAAGAGTATCGTGATTTCAGTAATTTTAGCGTGGGTACTAATTCGCTCGGATATGGTAATAAAAATGTTGATGCAGCTGTAATTCGGTGTATAAGTAAAGGTAATATGTCGACATTAAACCCACCTGAAGAGGTTTATCTTGCTGAACGGTTAATAGAGCTTCATCCTTGGTCCTCTATGGCTAGATTTGCTAGGACTGGTGGAGAAGCTAATTCTATAGCCATTAGAATTGCGAGAGCCTTTACAGGCAAGAGTAAAATAGCTTTTTGCGGCTATCATGGTTGGCATGACTGGTATCTCTCTGCAAATCTTAAAGATAGCAGAAACTTGGATAAACAGGTATTGTCTGGACTCTCCGTATCTGGCGTACCTAAACAGTTAGAGGGTTCATCTCTCCCTTTCGTAGAAGGAGACTTAGAGGGCTTAGAGAAGATACTTCACCAAGGCGATGTTGCGGCCATTAAGATGGAGGTAATGAGGTCTAAAGAGCCCTCGTTGCAATATTTAAGGGAGATTAAAGAATTAGCTAAGAAATATAATTGCTTGCTTATATTCGATGAGTGCACTAGTGGGTTTAGAGAAACCTTCGGTGGTTTGCATTTAAAATATGGCATTGAACCTGACTTAGCTGTTTTAGGTAAAACATTAGGAAATGGTTACGCTATAACCTCGGTGATAGGAACAAAGAGAGTAATGCGTGCAGGTGAAACCACATTCATAAGTTCAAGTTTCTTCACCGAAAGAATAGGTTTTGTAGCAGGCCTTGCTGCCTTAGAAGAGATGGATCGATTGAAATCCTGGCAGGTCATCACAAGAATTGGAAAGGCTTTCAAAGATAGATTACAGTTTTTGGCTAACAAGTATAGCTTAATGATTGATATAACTGGCATGGATGCACTTACTGCATACAATTTCAAATATAAAAATTCTTTGGAAATAAAAACTTTTATTACTCAAGAAATGCTGAAAGAAAATTTTTTGACAAGTAATCTTTTTTATTCGTGTGTAGAGCATTCGCAAGAGGATATGGATGCCTTCTTTACATCGCTTGACAAAGTACTCAAAAGACTCGCGAATATTATATCTAATAATGAGGATCTAACGACATATCTTGAGGGACCCGTCTGTCATTCTGGTTTTCAGAGGTTAAATTGATATCATTTAGTTTTTGTAACTCGTGTATATGCAAATTGCATTTAAACACTATAAAATTAAGCACTTTAATATTGTTTGTTTTTAAGATTATGCCAAGGTGCTCATGCTTGATTAGTATTTATGATTCTAATATTTCTTTAGTGAGTATTAACCATGCTGCATAATAAAGTAGTAGTAATTACTGGTGGGGCTGGCTTAATTGGACAAGAATTTGTCAAAGCTGTTATTGAAAATCAAGGTATTGCGGTGATTGCTGATATCGATTTAGGGCTAGCTAAAGTCGTCAAAGAAAAGCTTCAAAACAATTTAGATACTGAAAACATTGATTTCATTGAGCTAGACATAACATCAAAAGATTCAATTAATCATGTAATTAAAGAAATTTCGGGAAAGCATTCATCGATTGACGCTTTAGTGAATAATGCTTACCCTCGAAATAGGCAATTTGGTCGACACTTTTTTGACGTTGAATATGTTGACTTTGTTGAAAACCTGGGGATGAATTTAGGTGGATATTTTTTAGCTTCTCAGCAATTTGCAGAATTCTTCAAAACCCAGGGCCATGGCAATATATTAAATATATCTTCTATCTACGGGGTAGTAGCGCCCAAGTTTGAAATTTACAAAAACACTAAAATGACAAGCGCTGTAGAGTATGCGGCCATCAAGGCAGGGTTAATACATCTTACTAAATATATGGCTAAGCACTTTAAAGGTCTTAATATTCGAGTGAATACGCTTAGCCCGGGCGGGATATTTGATGATCAGCCTGAAGAATTTTTGAATGCATATCATCAGGAATGTTTAAATAAAGGAATGTTAGATCAGAGCGACTTAAAAGGTACATTGGTTTATCTCCTTAGTGATATGAGTAAATATGTCAATGGGCAGAATATTATTGTAGATGACGGCTTTACATTGTAGAGCCTCTAATCAGCCTCCTAATGAATAAAGTTTTAATTATTCGCACCCATGGCGGTCTTGGTAACCAGTTATTTCAAATTTTCTATGCGATTTTGCATAAAAATAGGTCAGAACCTTCGCGTTTAGTTGTTATTCATGACTCAAACTACAAACACAAATTTGAGTTAGATACAAATTTAAAGATTGCCTACTCTTCTAAACCAGGACTGATAGCAAGTTTTTTATCTGCTATCAGGATTCCAAAAATTTTGACTAAGATTTTTAAAAAAGACTTGAGATATATAAGATTATTTAATTACTATTTTTTTGATGACTATTTTCAAAATCCAGATATTTATAAAGATTTTAGCAACAAAGAGATTATCGAAGCTCTGGCTGAAATTAATAAATACTTATTCCCAAATTTAAAAAATTTTGAAAAACAAGACAATTTATACCACTTTAGACTTTTAGATTTCTTTGAATCTGAAAATGAAGAAATAGATTATGTAAAAAAGAAATTGTTAGATCTTCCAAAAGATTGTTCTATTATCACTAATAATGACAAAATTTTTCAAAATAAAAAAATCAGAAAATATCTTCAGAATAAAAAAATTAATCATATTAATTCCTCTAATTTTAGCGCTATAGATGTTTTGTCATGCATGATGCAATTTAAAGTTATACATAGTAATAATAGCACCCTAGCTTTTTGGGCAGCGATTCTAAACAATTCATTACTGCAGGTAGATAATAAAAATTTAAAGAAGTTATATTCAATTTTTATAGATTCGTTTGATGAAAAAAATAAATAATAATCCCAATAAACTAAATTTAGGCTTTTTTGCTGAGAATGGATTGACTGGGGCTGCACATGGAGAAAGATTAAGAAAATTACTCTTGAAAGAAGATTTTCTTTTCAAGGATAATTGTTTTAAAACTCTAAAAAAAAATCATGTTAATGTTTTGCAGATATTAATAAATTTTATAATCATAATATTTAAATATAAGTTTCCTCCATCAATAATCGCTGCAAAATATTTGCATTTAAATGGCCCAAGACAGATACGAAACTCAAAAATTGATACTTTATACATTGACAGTCTTCATATTGCTTTTTTATTAAAAAATTTTAATTCAAATAGAATAATTGTAAGTGTCCATAATTACGACCCAGATTATCTATTGGAACTAAGCCGTTTAGAAAATTCATTTATTAAATCATTCTTTTATAAATATGAAAGTAAGATTTCTAAAATGATTATTAGACAGCTAGCTAAAAATCCTAAAATTAAAATATGGGCACTTACCTTAAAGGACTTTCAATCACTAGCCGATCTTTTGGGATCAGAAAATAATTTAAAATTAATGCCTCATCAGCTTCCTGTATATAAAAATACAAATAGACAAATATCTAAAGATTATCATAAAAAAATTAACTTGCTATTCATGGGAGGAGGCTTGCATGCTCCAAATAAAGAGGCACTAGACTTTATTCTCAAAATATTGGATGAGGACGATAGATTATTTGCAAATATTTTGGGGTCTTCGTGGCAACGCAAACCTCATCCACGTATTAAATATCACGGCTATATTGAAGATTTAAGCACATTTTTTTTAGATGATTTTTTATTTATATGTCCGGTCTTTTCTGGCTCAGGCATCAATATGAAGATTTTTACAGCTATTGAGCATGGTTTGCCCGGCATATTAAGTGAGTTTACAAGAAAGCCTTTTGATGTTTATATGCATAAATTCCCTGATGATAATTACGTTGTGGTAAATTCTCATGACCCAAAAATATGGTCAAATGCAATATTAGAAAAATATTTTAAGGATAAAGAATGAAAGAATTACAAAATCTAATCACATACAAAGATGTCTTTTTTCTTCTCGCAGTTGTTATTCCAATGAGCGCAATTGATTTGCTATATGTATTTTGTATAGCTACTGTTTTAACAAGCCTTTTAAATAGTGATAGCACTATAGATACTGTAGTCCATTTATCAAATTATTTTCCCGACACAGAATATGTGAAGTTTGTACTAATTTCCTTCATATTAATGGGACTTTTGAAGATAACGCTAGGCAATTTTTTGATGATGACCCAAAATAATTTTTTAAGTAATAAAAAGCTAGAAATAAGAAGAAAACTTTATGATGTTCTTTTTGCAAAAGTACAAGACAATGATAATTTTAAGTATTCTTTATATCAAAGAGCATATATCAGAGATACACATGAATTTATAATGGGGTATGTAAATCCAATTATTTATATTGTGACAGAGTCATTAGTCTTCTTTTCTATATTTATAGCGCTTATTATATTTAATCCATTGTCATCAATTCTTTTAATTTTCTTAATTATTCTGAGTTGGTCAATATTTTATTTAAGCAATTATTTCTTAAATAAATCAGATGATACAGGGGTTGAGCAGCAATTAATGTCTAGTTTTAATGATGCGATGCGTGCGAGAAAGGAAGTAAAACTGACAAATTTTGGAGCACTTATTAGAAACCGCATAAAAAAGATAGAAGATGATAGTAAATCTATATTAACAACACGTTTAACTTTATTTGTTTTACCCAAAAATATATCTGAGGTTGTTCTAATAACTTTCTTTGTTGTGGTAATTTATTATCTTCAATCAAGCGGTGTTATGAATAATAATATCTCTTTTATAATAGGGAGTTCTGCTGCAATTGCATATAGATTGTTACCTTCGCTCGGAAGACTTGTGGCTTCATTTCAGCAGCTAAAGCTTAGTACATATTATACAAATGCACTCAAAAATCTTCTCAAAAATGAATATGATTATGAGAAAACTCATAATGGAAATTTTTATAATAGTTTCAAAAATATTTCAATTAAAAATGCATTGGTTGGTCCAAAGGGCTCGCCGTTAATTAAAATAGATGAGCTAACAATTAATAGTGGTGAGATAATAGGTATTATTGGACCAAGCGGCGCTGGTAAAACTATGCTTCTGGATACAATTTGTACACTTAGGCCATTATTATCAGGTAAGTTGACTATTGATAACAATCACATTCCTACAAATACAGTCATTGAAGGTCTATTTTCTTATCTTGGTCAAGAGCCACTAATTTTTAATGATACTATTTTATTCAACATCACTGGTAAATCAGATTTAGAAAACATAGATGATGGTTTACTCAAAGAAGCAATCTCATTTTCAGGCATTGATGATATTTTTGAATTTTCTGGCTACTCAATTATGGAAAAAATTGAAGAGTCTGGTGGAAATTTATCAGGAGGACAGAGGCAAAGGATTGCTCTTGCAAGAGCGATATATCTAAACTCACCAGTTATTATTTTGGATGAACCTACAAGCGCATTAGATAAGTCTTCTGAAAAGAAGTTTATTCACAGAATAAATCAAATCAGGAATAAAAAAACAATTATACTAGTTTCACATAGTCCTGAATTTATATCAATTTGCGATAGAGTCATAGATATAAGTAATAATGTTTTAAAAGAAAATTAGCTATGAGTTACATATATGTATTAGTTGTTTCGACATTTTTATATATAAGGGCAAAATTATTTGAAGAAAAGAACAACAGAGTTATCACAATAGCCCCAGTTAGAATATCTGCAGTCCCACACTATCTGGAAATATTTGTTGGTGCTCAAGTAACAGGATCAGGTGGTGCATGTAATGTTTTATATAATCTAAATGATGAGCTAAACATAAATGATGTTACATATAAAGAAGAAATTTTTTCATTAAGAGTATGGCTAGTTAAAAATCTATTTAACTTTCTTTTTAAGTTACTAAAATTTAATGTAGTTACCATAAAAAAGATAGAATCTAAAAACTTAAAAGATTTTGCTAACTTGGATATGTCAAGGCATGTTAACTCTACAATACGAAGACTGATTTATGGTGGCTTTATCGACTCAAGTAAATCAGAATTACTCAAAGAGCAACTACTTCAAGACTGTCTATCAATTTATAACTCTTCTATCGAGTGCGTGTCTAAGTCTGACTTAATTTTTATGAGTCATGGTATTTATTCTTTATGGGGACCCATATTTGATTTATCTGAATTCCACAAAAAAAAATGTTTTATAAATGGAAGCTTGCCATATTATGGTAATGGATTCCATTTAGTCAAAGGACCTTTCCAAATAAATACACCTCATAAATTAACGAACTATATTATTGAGGACCAAAAAAATATTGCTAAGTTGATTATTGAAAATCGCCTTACTTATAATAATTCAGATCAAAAATCTTTTAGGGTTGAATCAAGTAATGAAGAGGAGATTTACCATTTAAATAAATTTAAAAGTAAATTTAAAAAAACTATAAGTATTTATCCAAATTGTCTATGGGATGGTAATATCGACGAAAGAGATTCTATATTTAATGGTTTAGTTGCTTGTATTAATGAAACAATAAGTAATTTAGATGATTTTGGTATTATTATTCGTCTTCATCCGGCTGAAGCAACGTTATGGAGTAATTTTCAACCCCTAAAAAACGAAATAAACCATAATAAAAATGTTTACATTGTAGCCTCAGAGGCAAAAGTAAGTTCGCATGATATTGCAAATATGACTAATACATGTATTGTTTATGATGGAATTATTGCAGTTGAGTTAGCTTATCTAGGTCATCGTGTAATAATGCCTTCTAAGTCCACTTATTCTTATTGCCCGGGAATTATTTCACCAAAATCTTTAGAAGAATTCTGGAAAGTTATAAAAGAAAATCCCAATAATAATATCCCTGCTAAAGATAAGGTCGCAGAATGGATCTCAAATACTTATTTAAATACTAGGTTAAGTTTTTCTGGTTATATTCAAGACGGCCAGCCTATTAAGATAAATATACTTAAAATTATATTTAATGTATCCTCATTTTTAAATTTCTACAAAAAATTATAAAGAATATGATTACTAGCATTGTTAAAAAAAGTCTGTATAAATTAATTGGTAAGAATCTAACTGCAAAAGTTCATGGGTTATGGTTTTTATACTTAACAAAATCCAAGCCTTTACCAGATCCTGAGTTAGAGTATATATCAACCTTCAACCTTCAGGGCACTATAGCAATTGATGTTGGTGCTAATGGAGCCAATTGGACTAAGGGTTTGAGCTCGCTTGTAGAAAAATCAGGCAGAGTTATAGCTTTTGAAGCACACCCTTATTACTTTAAAGCTTCAGCTGCTGCGATATCTTATAGTAATATTATGAAATACAATACCACAATTCATCCATGCGCATTAAGTGATAATGAATCTACTATTTCATTAGTTATAAAAGAAAATGGCAAAGATTTAGATGGGCAATCAAGAGTTATACTTAACAACCAAAATAATGATGCTTTATCAATTGTTAAAGTTGATTCATATAGACTTGATAAGTTTTTAAAAACTATTTCATTGAATAATCGTAAAATTTCTATAATTAAGCTTGACGTGGAGGGTCATGAAAGTCATGTCATAAGAGGAGCTATCGAAACAATTAAAGGTCATTCGCCAATATTAATTTGTGAATTTAATTCAGATGAGGCAGGTAGACTCTGTTTCGAAGAGATTAGAGATGAGCTTAGTCCTTTAGGTTATAATTTTTATATAACTGATGGAAAAAATTTAGAATACTTTAACGAGGTAACTCAGTTAGATAGTCATATTTCTCGAAATGTAATTTGTATGAAACAAATAAATTTATGACTACTCTAAGTTAAAAATAAAATGAATATATTGTTGTTAGTCAGTATTTTTTTTATACCCCAAATATTTTCACTTATCAAAATAACTCCTAAGTTAAGGCTGGTCATAGTTTCTATTGTATTTGCATTAATTTCTTCTCTCAGACCTGAAATGGGAATGGATTTTTTGGCATATAAAAATATCTCAAATAATGATGATACATACTTAACACTTTTACAATATTACTCTGAACCTATTAGTGCTTTTATTGTTTTTCTAGGCCAAAAAACTTCATTAGCATTCATGCTATTTATTTTTGCTTTTATATATGCAATTGGAGTGTTTTCACCATTATTATTTTTATCAAAAAAGAGCTTTATATTATATTATTGTGCTTTATTTTTTTTACCTGTAGGTTTCTTATTTTCATTTGATAATATCCGTCAAGCAGCAGCAGTTGGGCTCGTTACTTTATCAATAATGAGCGGCAAGAAGAGTATCTTTTTTTTAGCGATTAGTTCTCATTTATCAAGCTTATTTGCTTTAATCATTATGTATTTTTCTTATTTCTTTAAAAATAAAATATTAATTGGCATGACAATTGGACTTTTGATGGCCATAGCTGCAATATATATCGATCTTTTTTTTGGACTCATATGGAAATATGAAGGATCGGATGCTAATAGTTTTGGTGGAAGTTTAATATTATTATTATCTTTAATTGGTTTCATCTCTTTAATTCTTCCAAAATTAATAAAAAAAAGACCAACTTTAAAGATGAACAATAATTTTTATAATTATTCACTCTTTTCTTCATCTATTTTAACTGGCTCTGGTTTGGCCATGATTGCACCCAATATGTTAGTTTTAAGATTCCTTTATTTTTTTGTACCTTTTACATTGTTTTACACAATTTATAATATTGAAAATTCATATTTAAGAGAGCCATTAAGATTTTTATTTCTACTAGCAATTGTATTAATTGCTATACTTTATTGGAATGTAGCAGACATTCACGTTGTGAAGTCAATTTTTGGTTAAAACAATACTTAATTATGTTAATAGCTTAAAATTTTTTATAAAAACTATATAAATTAAATGAAAATTAGATCTAGAGCACCATTAAGACTTGGGATTGCTGGCGGTGGTACAGACGTATCACCATATAGTGATATTCATGGGGGAGCTGTATTAAATGCAACTCTAAATTTATATGCAAAAACTTATATTGAGAAATCCTCTGATAATAACTCCACCACTTTTATTGCAAATGACATAGAAATAAAAGAAACAATTAATACCAATAAACCAGTTTGTATTGCAGGGAATCTCATGCTTCATCGAGCAGTATATAAAAAAGTTATGGAAAGATTTAATGATGGTAATCTCATTCCTCTGATCGTAACAACTGAATGTGATGCTCCTCCTGGAAGTGGGCTTGGCTCATCTTCTGCAATAGTGGTGAGTATGTTAGAGGCATACAGAAATCTATTAGCCTTACCATTAGGAGAATATGATTTAGCTCATCTTGCATATGAGATTGAGAGAAAAGATTGTGGTTTTTCTGGTGGAAAGCAGGATCAATATGCGGCTACTTTTGGAGGATTTAATTTTATAGAATTTGCAAAGAATGACAGAGTAATTGTTAATCCTCTAAGAATAAAAAATAAAACAATATATGAATTAGAATCATCAATTATATTATTTTATACAGGCGCATCAAGAGAATCAGCCAAGATTATTGATAATCAAATCAATGCTATTAAAAAAGGTGGTACGTCTTTGGAAGCGATGCATCATCTAAAAGAATCAGCATATAGAATAAAAGAGTTTATACTTAAAGATAATATTGAGAAGTTTGCAGAAGAGTTAAAAATAACATGGCTTGCTAAAAAAGCTACCTCTTCATCTATATCAAATTATGTAATTGATGGCATAGAGAATTCTGTTATGAATATGGGAGCGCTGTCTGTCAAAGTCTCTGGAGCAGGAGGAGGAGGATTTATTATGGTAATAACCAAACCTGAAAATAAATCAGCTATCACTAAGGAGCTTAAAAAATTAGGTGGAACGACTGTAAATTTTAATTTTATTAAGGAAGGAGCTTTTTCATGGAGAATTTAAACTATATTGAAAACTATTTAAATAATTCTATTTCTGTCAAAAAAAAATTATTAGATGACAAAGACTTACTTAAAAGAATTAAAAAGGTTGCTGAGGTGATTCAAGATATTTATTTAAAAGGCAATAAGGTTATGATTGCTGGTAATGGTGGAAGTGCCGGAGACTCTCAACATATCGCAGCTGAATTAGTAAGCAGGTTTTTTTATGATAGACCTGGATTAGCAGCAATTGCATTAACAACAGATACATCGATGCTAACAGCAATTGGCAATGATTATGGATATGAAAAGGTTTTTTCACGTCAAATTCAAGCTCAAGGAGTTAAGGGTGATATTTTTATTGGCATAAGTACATCAGGCAATTCAAAAAATATTATAGAAGCTGTAAATGAAGCAAAAGACAAGGGGATTTATACTGTTGCAATGTGTGGTAGTGGAGGCACTCTAAGTACAAAGGTTGATATATCGTTAAATATGCCATCAGATTCGACCCCCTTTATTCAGGAATGCCACATCGTTATTGGCCATATTATTTGTGCAATTGTTGAAAAAAGTATATTCCCGCAAAACTAATTTTTGCCATGAAAGTTATTTTTCTTGACAGAGATGGTGTAATCAATAAAGAGGTCAATTATTTGCATCAGATAGATGATTTCGAATATACAAATAATTGTATTAAAGCTTTAAAAAAGATCCGATTTTTAGGCTTTGAAATTATAGTAATTACCAACCAGGCTGGTATAGCAAAGGGCATTTTTTCTGAAGAATCTTATCATAGACTAACTAATCACTATATTGAAGATTTATCATTAAATGGCATTGATATATTAGATGTATATTTTTGTCCTCATCACAAAGATGCAACAGTAAATAAATACAAAATTGATTGTAAAAACAGAAAACCTAATCCAGGAATGATATTAGATGCCATTAAAAAATATTCAATAGATAAAGAAAATTCTTATTTGGTTGGAGACAAAATGTCTGATATTGAAGCTGGATTAAGTGCAGGAATCGAATCAGTATTAGTTGAAAGCGGCCACATATTTGATGAAAATATTTCTGCTGATATAAAAAAATACAAAGATTTATATGACTTTTCCAATACCTTATTTTAAATAACTTTTTTTATGAAAAAATATAATTGTGTAACTTAGGAAATTTTTTCTTTATTAATGTAAAAAAAATATACAAAGTTAACTCAATAATTGCTGTTAAATGGCTTGATCCAGCATATTTAATTCGGCATAAATAATAGTATTTGATATTATCAATTTTGTTACTCGCAAGACCATATGAATTAGATCTATAAGTCGCAAGAATTTCAGGATAACAATAAGCAAAACTAGTATCTTTATTCTTCAGTATTTCTAGCCAAAGAGCATAATCATTTCTTTTTTTTATATCTGGTTGATAAACTTTTTGAATTTTTGAGGAGTCGTAAATTGCTGAGCAACATGGAATAAAATTTCCAATAGTCATCAAACGAGATCCAACTTTTTTCGGAGCTTTTAATGAATATAGATATGAACCATCTTCTTGAATAATATTTACATAACTAAAAACAAGAGCATATTTATTATCTTTCATAAAGTTTATTTGTTTTTCTAATTTTGAAGAGTTCCATTGATCATCTGAGTCCAAAAAAGCAATGTATTGACCTTTCGCTATGTCTAGGCACGAATTTCTTGCACCAGGTGCTCCTTTTTTGTATTTGTTATTGATGAGAATTATATTTTTATGTTTTTGAGTATATAAATTAATAAGATCATTACTTGAATCAGAGGAGCCGTCATCACAAATAATTAACTCCCAGTTGTTATAGCTTTGATTTATAACTGATTTTATAGAGTCTTCAATATATTCTCTTGAATTAAAGTTAGGCATGATCACTGATACTAAGTCTTTTTTCATAAAAATAGGCCTGATTGTTTTAGATTCATAAGTGTATAATGAAACTTTCTATATGAGAAATGAACTTTAATATGCTCCCTTTCTCTTATATAAATTATTTATTAACTAAAGTTATTAAGAATGCTTTATAAAAAATAAATCAAGTTCTTAAGAATATATTAATAGCATGGAATGTTTTATGAATGATAGTAAAATTGCAATTATTGGTGGAGCTGGTTTTGTTGGCTCGAGATTAATCGATAGATTTAAAATAAATAAAATAAGTTCACGTAGTTATGATATTAATCTTAGTAACAAACATCATCAAAATATTTATCTTGATGTGGAGAGTCCTGAATCACTTTCCCAGCTTAAAAATATTGATGTAATCATTAATCTTGCGGCTGTTCACCGTGATGATGTAAGACCGTTATCACGCTATGATGATGTAAATGTGCAAGGAGCTATAAATGTTTGTGAATCAGCGCGTTTAAATAATATTAATAAGATTATTTTTACTAGTTCTGTTGCTATATATGGATTTGCACCACCAAATACAGATGAGTCTGGAAGCCCAAATTTCTTTAATGATTATGGAAGGACAAAATATTTAGCTGAGCAGGTTTATAAAGATTGGCTTAATGAAGATCCTATTAATAGAACCCTTGTAATTGTTCGACCTACTGTCATATTTGGCGAAGGTAATAGAGGAAATGTTTATAACCTCTTAAGTCAAATTGCTTTAGGAAGATTCGTAATGTTTGGAAACGGAAAAAATATAAAGTCTATGGCTTATGTTGAAAATGTAACGGGTTTTATTGAACATAGTTTATCTTTTAAACCAGGCATACATATTTATAATTACATTGACAAACCTGATTTTGATATGAATAAATTGATTTCTTTGGCAAGAAAGATCTTATTTAGCAAGAATAATGTTGGATTAAGGCTTCCAGGATTTGTTGGTATAGTCCTAGGCTATGTTGCTGACTTAGTGGCAATGATAATTCGTAAGCCTCTGCCCTTAAGCAGTATTCGAATTAAAAAATTCATGGGGACTACCCAGTTTATGTCATCTGTGAGTGATACCGGGTTCGTTCCGCCCGTAAGTTTAGAGGAAGGTTTATCTAGAACACTTCATTATGAGTTTATTGAAGATAACTCAGATAAGCAAACTTTTGAAACTGAGTAGCTAATTTAATAAATCTATTATCTTAGGTTTTTATGGCAATCTAATTCGTCTGCAATTCTCTTTACAGCATTATTTTTTCAAAGTGTCTCTTTGACCTAGGAGGGCAATTGTTGCAACGCTCTAAACTATAATAATGGCCGAGTAATTATTATTATAATTACTCAGGAGGTCATAAAAGGTAAAAATATTAAGGACTTGCTGTAATAAAATTAGCGGCACACAAAAAACTAATGCGCTATTATCAGAGGGCGTTTAATAAACTTCATAAAACCACTAAGATCATAAAATAACTAAACTAAGTCAAATATTTGTATGAGTTTAAAAAAGATTATCAACTATAAAAAAATAAATAGACTTAAGAAGCATCATAATAAGGCTTTTTTGCTTATGGTATTTTTTTAAAGTTCTTGATTGGCAATAAAGCTAATATAATTCACAATACTAATACAATGATCCAATTTAATAACTTAAATCAAGAAATACCTTATCTGCTTTTTAAGGAGAAATATGATGAGGCCATTGAAGCAGGTCAAAAAGGTATCGAAGCTATCTCAATTTCTTCTTATAACAAGGAGATTAATGAAGTTGATTCTAGATACGTAAATCTTAAGTTTATTTTAAATAATGAGTTTATTTTTTTTAGTAATTATAACTCTCCAAAAGCACTTGCTTTTAATTTTCACAACCAAATTACCGCGGTTTTCTATTGGTCTAGTATAAATGTTCAAATAAGGATGAAGGCTAAAATTAAAAAAACTTCAAATGCATTTAACAAAGAGTATTTTTATGAAAGATCAGAAGAAAAAAATGCATTAGCAATTTCATCTAATCAATCAAAGCCAATAGATTCTTATAAACAAGTGAAAGAAAACTATCATAAGTCATTAGAAAGCGATAATCTAAAAAAATGTCCTGAATATTGGGGTGGTTTTTCATTCATTCCATACTATTTTGAATTTTGGGAAGGACATGAATCAAGAGTAAATAAAAGAGAGGTTTTTAATAAAATCGACGGTATCTGGAAGCATTCATTTCTTCAGCCATAAATATTGCCAAATATAATTTTTAGTATAGAATTCATACCTAAAATGCATTTCAATAGATTAAATACTTTTAAAAAAACAAAAATCAATCATTTATTAATTCCTTAATGCTTTACTTTTTATCTTTTTTTAATTCCTAGGTGCTATCATAGCTTTGTCAAAGAAAAATATTACCCCTATTAATGAAAAAATAAGAGCTGATGAGGTAATGCTTATTGGAGTTAATGGCGAAAAAATAGGAATTTTGTCATTAAACGAAGCTCTTAAGTCAGCAAGCGAAGCATCCCTAGACTTGGTGCAAGTTTCACCGTCTGATTCAAATCCTATTGTTTGCAAACTTTTAGATTATGGTAAACATCTTTTTGATAAGAAGAAAAGTAATTCATCAGCAAAGGTTAGAGTTAAAAGAAATACCACTAAAGAAATTAAATTTAGACCTTCAACTGATGTCGGTGATTACAATATTAAATTAAAAAAGATTAAAAGCTTTATTCTTGACGGAGATAAGACTAAAATAAGCGTCCGTTTTAGAGGTAGAGAAATACTGAATAGCGATATGGGATTAAATCTTTTAAATAAATTGAAATTAGAGCTTGAAGAAATAGCTCAAGTTGACCAAGAGCCTTCATTAGAGGGAAGACAATTATTAATGGTTTTATCGCCAATAAAAAGAAAAAGTTAAATATAAGTTACAAGAGATAATATGGGATATAAGCTTAAAACACACTCAGGAGCTGCAAAGCGCTTTAAAAAGACAGGATCATCTGTGAAAAGCAGAAGTGCAAATAGAAATCATATTCTAACAAAGCAATCTACAAAAAGAAAAAGACATAATAGAGGCCTTAATAAGTTAACAGGAACTGTTCTTAAGATGGCCTCTGCACTAATTAGAAGGTAATCACTATGCCAAGAGTAACAAAATCAGTAACAGCTAAAGCTAAACATAAGAAAGTGTTAAGTGCTACTAAAGGTCATTACGGAGCCAGGAGTAGACTATTCAAAACTGCTAAGCAATCTAATATCAAATCTCTTCAATATGCATTTAGGGATAGAAAAAACAGAAAAAGAGCCTTTAGATCTCTTTGGATTTCCAGAATTAATGCTGCTTCAAGAGCTTTAGGTGTTTCATATTCTAAGTTAATTAATGGAATGACTACAAATAATATTATTATTGATAGAAAAATTCTTTCAGATATTGCAATTCATGATCCATCAACTTTTGAAAAGATAGTTCAATCTGCCAAAAAGTAATAAAATTGTTAAATGTCATCATTTAACGATATCAAACCTCCCAAGTTAAGTCCTCAATTAGGTGCTATGCACCCAATAAATCAAGTCAAAGATTTCCTGATTAATCTTCTTCAAGGT
>Ga0181606_10000808_pt1 | contig 26605 bp, 27 predicted proteins | sample 041ome_10_FD_132994 | JGI IMG/M metagenome (GOLD analysis project Ga0181606, IMG submission 132994) | Coastal salt marsh microbial communities from the Groves Creek Marsh, Skidaway Island, Georgia - 041412US metaG (megahit assembly) | ecosystem: Environmental > Aquatic > Marine > Intertidal... | reverse complement strand
TCTTCGAACATAAGGTGTAGTTCACGAAACTGCGGGCCGGTGACGTTCCAGTGAAAGTTGTGAGTTTGCAGGTAAAGCGTATAGGTATCAGCCAGAAGGTTTTTCAATCCTTCGGCTATTTCAACGCGATCATTTTCAGGTATTCCAATATCAATCGTTGGCATTGTTTTTACTCCTTGGTTTTCACTGATGTACTCATTCTATTATGGGGTCGATAAACCAATATTCCACATGGTGACTATAAATTCCTTTCATAGCTAATAGCTATTTGATTTAAAAATAATATTAAAAAATAGCTATTAATAGATTTGAAAGCGTACACCATGCAACAACAACCAGTGGCGATAGTCCCCACCATCTCAACATAAGGAAGCCCACGGCGCCTATAGCGAGGTCTGTATAACCAATGATGGCGCTAGTCAGAATAGGGTCATAGAGTGCCGCAGCAAGCAAGCCGACAACCGCTGCGTTAATACCTGCAACGGCATTAGCGGCGGTTTTGTTTCCGGAAATTGTCTTCCATACAGGAAGCACACCGGCAACCAAAAGAAATCCAGGTAAAAAGATAAACAAGAGCGCGATCAAGGCACCGAGTAGAGCGTTTTGCCCTATAGGGATCAGTCCGCCCAGATAGGCCGCAAAAGCGAACATGGGCCCAGGGATAGCCTGCGAAGCGCCATAGCCTGCGAGGAATTCGTCCTGTGCTAGCCAGCCATTTGTCACGACAGCATCTTCCAGTAGTGGCAACACGACGTGGCCGCCGCCAAAAACCAGTGCCCCGGCACGATAGAAGCTATCGGCAATGGATATTAGTGTCGGTTCACCAGAGCCCAAAATGGGTAGGATCAGTAGTAGTCCGGTAAAACAGGCTAGAAAGATATAACCAGACTTGAGGCTGTGCTTTATGGGTAACTGTTCGATACTGTCGGATGGGGCAGAGCGGCAAAAGGCGATTCCGGCCAATGCCCCGAAGGCAACCAGCAATAGTTGTAGCGTTGCGGTGCCGGCCAATATTAGCGCCCCGGCCACAAATACAGCAATGCCCCGGCGAACTATATCGGTACATAGCTTGCCAAACATGCTGAAGACGGCATCGGCCACAACAGCAAAGGCCACAATTTTCAGGCCGTGGATAATCGCTTGGGCATAGGGTCCTTCCAGGATTGGCAAGATAGAAGCAAACAGAACAAGCAAAATGGCCGATGGCAAGGTAAAGGCAGTAAACGCGGCCAGGGCTCCAAGCCAACTTCCTCTAATTAAGCCGAGGCTAAAACCTACCTGACTACTCGCTGGCCCAGGTAAGAACTGGCAAATGGCCAATAATTGCGAGTATTGACCTTCTGTAACCCATTTCTGGTTTTCCACCAGTTCCTTGCGAAAGTAGCCCAGATGGGCAATAGGGCCCCCAAAAGAGGTACACCCCAATTTTAGGAACGTTTTGAATATCTGGAATACGGAACTCTGGGTTTCTTTTGATTCTGCTTCTGGGCTCATGTCGATTGTTTCTAAAAGGTCAAACCATGGTTTTCTAAAAATTGTTTCCACACCGGAAAGTCTTTCGGGTTCCACAGATCGTTGATGTGCTTTCTGGCCGTGGTAGTAGACCAGATATTTGATTCGATCGCATAGAGCGCATAAAAAGCGCTCACGCGCCAATTAGCGGCGCAGTGGATATGTGTTTTTTTATCCTGAGTGTATGCAGCCGCTTTGACAAATGCCCGATAATTTTCCTCGGTCGGCGCAGACCAATCAACAGGGATATGAATGTATTCAATCTTCTGGGCTTCAATAATCTCTTGTTCCTCAGGTAAGGCATGCTTGTTTTCATTTGGCAGCAAGTTGATGACTGCCTCATACCCCTGATGTTTTAGCCCGCCAAGCTCTTCTTTTGTCATCTCTCCCGACGTCGATAGAAGCCTGCTGATTGAGCGAAAATTATAGCTTTGGGCGATATTCATTAATAAAAAAGCCTGTTAATCAGTTCCGAAGTCAGTTGGATGGACAAATCTTTTCGTAGTCATCAGATCGAAAATCTGTAAGCAACAACAGGGCTTGGGCTTCATCGGCCAGACTTAGCTCGCGGTACTCGCCCTGATACCCCCAGCCGTGTCCCCAGTGATACAAGTTGTAAAAGTAGGGGCTGCCACCTACACGAACGCCTTCATACATCAGTTTAGCCAACTCAGGGTTGCCCGTTTTTGCCTCGACACAGGACTTTAGTGCCTGGTCTGCCTCCAATCGCTTTTCTCTGGTACCGCCTTTCCAGTAGGCAATGTCGTGAGCGATACAGCACTCGCACCAGTCAGCCTCATTGATTGGATCTGTCCGGAAAAGGGTACAGCCATCGCTGGTGAAGGGTGCCAATTGTGAATCCGGAGAAGTAGTAGCACAGCCACTTGCCAAGAGAATCATGAATATAAGAAGGAGTGTTTTCGACATGTGCCAGATGATAAAGGAGCCTCATGCCATTTTAGTAGGTATTTGGCGATAAATTTGCCGCTTGGGATATTGGCCTTTCGTCGATAGCATGAATACAATACGCGCCTTTCATCCATAGACACTGAAATGACTGCAGATCCGCGCAAAAATCGATTGGAATTCAACAAGTTGCAAAAGCGATTGCGACGAAATGTTGGTACGGCGATTGTCGACTTCAACATGATTGAAGAAGGCGACAAGGTCATGGTATGTCTGTCTGGCGGTAAAGACAGCTATGGCATGCTCGATATCCTGATGAATTTGCAGAAAACGGCGCTAGTCAGTTTTGAGCTGGTGGCAGTGAACCTCGACCAGAAACAGCCGGGTTTTCCTGAGCATATTTTGCCTGAGTATCTGTCTACCCTAAACGTTGAGTACCACATTGTTGAGCGGGACACCTACTCGGTAGTGAAAGAGCTGGTGCCCGAGGGCAAGACCTACTGTGGTTGGTGTTCGCGACTTCGGCGGGGAACCCTCTACGGTTTCGCGGAGGAAATTGGTGCTACCAAAATTGCGTTGGGGCATCACCGTGATGACATCATAGAAACCCTGTTCCTCAATCTTTTCCATGGAGGCAAGCTCAAGGCGATGCCGCCCAAGCTGCTCAGCGACGACAAGCGCAATATTGTGATTCGGCCCATGGCATACTGTGCCGAAGCCGATTTGGCCGAATATGCCGTGCATAAGCAGTTCCCGATTATTCCTTGCGATCTTTGCGGCTCCCAGGACGGTTTGCAGCGCCAGGTAACCAAGCGCATGCTTGCTGAATGGCAAAAAGAGCATCCGGGCCGGATTGAAAATATCTTTTCTGCCATCTGCAATGTGTCGCCATCCCAGTTAGCAGACCGCAATTTATTTGATTTTCAGAATCTCGAAATTGATCGGCCAGAGCGAACGCCGGATAAGATTGAAGCCGTGCAGCTCTGGCAATAGCTAAACTCTGGCAAAAATTAAAAAGCTTCAGTCTAAAAAGCCAAAAAGATTAAGACACAAAAAAGCCCGCAAATGCGGGCTTTTTTGTTGGCATCAGATCGTTGTTAGAAATGAAGCCAGATAGCGATTGCACCAACAGTGGTTAGTACGATGGTGTACGGGATCGCCATAATCAACATACGCATATAAGACAACCGAATAAGCGGTGCCAGCGAAGAGGTCAGCAAGAATAGGAATGCGGCCTGGCCATTTGGTGTTGCCACACTTGGCAAGTTAGTGCCCGTGTTGATGGCTACGGCAAGAATATCGAAGTGTTCGCGAGTGATATCACCTGCTTCAAAAGCAGCCCAAACTTCATTGATATAAACCGTTGCAACAAACACGTTGTCGGAAATCATCGACAGGACGCCGTTGGCGAAGAACAGGATGATTGGTTGCATATCAAACGGCTGTGCCAGTACGAAATGCGTAATTGGTGAAAACAGATGCAAGTCGTGAATAACGGCCACGATGGCAAAGAAAACAACCAACAGTGCGGTAAAGGGCAGGGCCTCTTCAAATGCGTGACCAATCTTGTGTTCTTCAACAATACCGTTAAAAGCGGTCAACAGAACAATAACGCTGAGGCCAATCAAACCGACAGGTGCCAAATGAAGGGCCAGGGCAACCACAAGGAACACACCGACAGCTGCCTGCACCCAAAGTTTGGCTTTGGCGATAGAGTCCAGTTTTGTGTCCTCGTATTCCTGAAATTCGGCCAGAACATCACGAACCTTGGGTGGTAATTTTGCGCCGTAGCCAAAGATGCCCGTCATTTCACAGACAGCACAACAAATAAGGCCTGCTGCTAGCGTTGGCATGGTGATTGGTGCCATACGCAGGAAGAAGTCGACAAAATGCCAATCTGCGATTTCGGCGATCAGCAGGTTCTGTGGCTCGCCGACCAGGGTACATACGCCACCAAGGGCTGTACCTATGGCGCCATGCATGATCAGGCTGCGCAGGAATGCACGGAACTTCTCCATGTCCTCTCTGTATTCCTCAGGAGCTGCATCTACCTCATGGCTGTCATGGTGATAGTCTTTGCCGTAAGCCACACGGTAATAGACCGTGTAAAAACCAACCGCAACAGAGATCAGCACAGCGGTTACTGTGAGTGCATCGAGAAACGCGGACAAAAAGGCGGCCGAGATACTAAACATCAACGAGAGAGCGAGCTTGGACTTAATCCCCAAGAGAATTTTGGTAAACACGTAAAGCAGTAAATCCCGCATATAGTGAATACCTGCCACCATGAAGACCAGCAGCAGAATGACTTCCAGGTTTGCCTCAATTTCATGCAAAACCGTATCTGTAGAAGTCATGCCGATAATAATGGCTTCAAGTGCCAGCAAGCCGCCAGGCTGTAATGGATAGCATTTTAGTGCCATTGCGAGGGTAAAAATGAATTCTGCAATAAGCACCCAGCCAGCAATGAAAGGCCCGACTGTGAAGTAGAGAATTGGGTTTATGACGAGAAAAGCAATGATTGTTTGCTTATACCAAGTATCGGATGCTCCCAGAAAGTTGGTTTGCAGGGAGTGAAAAAGGGTATCCTTCATGAGAGGTGAGACCGGCTTAGAAAATCAAAAAGAAAACGCATTATTCACACTAACGGCCGAAAGTCCAATGTCTGATAATGCAGCGTAAACGTATATTTTATACAATTATTATGGCTCTAATCTTATCTATTTACCCACAGAAAAACGAGAACATTCAGTAAGTATTTGTATGTCATACAAGTTAGAAAGCCCGCACAGTTTCCGCGAATCACAATTTGAGCCTCACGATTCTTATGACCAGAATCGGTCGCCCATTATGGCATTTTACGGAAATCAATTGGTGATTAGCCAGAGCGGTAATTTTTACCATAAGTTCATGGATCTTGATGGCTTGTCCACAGGTGAAACCCTGTTTGTTGGAAAGCTTGACGGCCAATCCTGCTTTGCCATCGAGCTTTTCGATTTACAGGAACATCTGAAACCCGTACCACTTCGAAATTACCTCAACGACGATTATGAAACCTTCTCTCGGGCCAGTCGAGGACTGCAGCTTATTGACTGGGACAGGAATCACCGCTTTTGTGGTGCCTGCGGGGCGCAAACGGAGCGCGGAAAGACGGAGTGGGTAAGATTTTGCCCGGAATGCGATCACCGTGTGTATCCTCGATTATCTCCCAGTGTAATCATGGCTATACGAAAAGGGGACAGCATTCTGTTGGCGCAAAGGCCGCAGGCAACGTCAGATTATTATACTGTGCTGGCTGGCTTTGTTGAGCCGGGAGAATCGGCCGAGCATGCAGTACGCAGGGAAGTATGGGAAGAGGCCAAGCTGGAGATAACCAATTTGCGCTATTTTGAAAGCCAGCCCTGGCCATTTCCTGGTCAACTCTTATTTGGTTTTTTGGCAGATTATCAGTCTGGGAAACTCGTTCCTGATGAAAGCGAATTATTGAATGCGGGCTGGTTTGATTACCGCAATTTGCCGGAACACCCTAGAATGAATACTATCGCCGGTCGATTGATCGCACAGACAGTTGCCGAAATAGAGGCAGAGAAGTAGAACTGGCTGTCCCAATTATTTTTAAGGAGTCATTTTTTGGAATTTATAGCTGAATACGGCATGTTTTTGGCCAAGGCCGTCACCCTGGTTTTTTGTGTGTTGCTGGTGGTTGGAAATCTTATTGCCCTGGGCAAAAAGCACGGTGATATTGAAGAGAAAGGGACTCTCAAGGTTGCCAAAATCAATGATCGTTTTACCCAGTCGCGCGAAGACATGAATGAAATCATGCTCACAGGTAAGGCAAAAAAACAGGCCAGGAAAGCAGAAAAAGCCAAAGCTAAGGAGCAGCAAAAGGCCGCACAGGATGAACAGTCAGCGGCAAGATCCTTCTATCTGAGTTTCAAGGGCGATATTCATGCGAAAGCGACAAGTAGTCTGCGTGAGGAAATAAGCGCAATACTCAGTGTGGCCACAGAAAAAGATGAAGTTATCGTCAACGTTGAATCTCCTGGTGGCGTAGTACATGGATATGGGTTTGCGGCCAGCCAACTAGACCGGGTTCGCAAAGCTGGAATTCCTTTAACCGTTTTGGTCGACAAGGTTGCTGCAAGTGGTGGCTATATGATGGCCTGTGTCGGAGACAAAATCTGCGCAGCGCCATTTTCCATTATTGGTTCAATAGGCGTCGTCGCCCAAATGCCTAACTTTCACCGTTTGCTAGATAAACACGACGTAGATGTAGAGTTGCATACGGCTGGCGAATACAAGCGTACCCTGACTATGTTTGGTGAGAATACGGAGGAGGGGCGACGCAAGTTCAAGGAAGATCTGGAAGAAGCGCATAGCCTGTTTAAAGAGTTTATTGCCGAGCATCGCCCTGAGTTGGATATTGAGAAAATAGCGACTGGCGAGATTTGGTTTGGCAAGCGTGCCAAGGAATTGGGGCTGGTTGATGAGGTCTTGACCAGCGATGAGTACCTTTTCACAAAAGTTCAGCAACAGGATGTTTATGAGGTCAAATTTGAACCTAAAAAAACATTACAAGAGCGTCTGTCACAAGGCGCAGAGAGTACAATGGAAAGCCTTTTTGGTAATTTGTTGACGAAACTTCGCTCCAACAAATATCTTTCCTGATTAACTGTGCTGGGGACGTTGTATGAGTGATAGCAAAAGCGGTGTTGAGATAGATAATACTGAAGATAAGCGTCAGCAAGAGGATCGCCGTGGCGCAGACCGCAGAGGTGTTGAACGTCGTTCAGGACAAAAACGTCGTATTCGAAAAATCCCTATATCTGGTGAGGATCGTCGCGACAAGGTGGTAGAGCGAAGAAAGGATGAACGTCGCGATGATGATGACCGTCGCAACAAGGATCGCAGAAAGCGTTAATAGGAGATCGTCTATAAAAAAGCCCGGTTTTTTACCGGGCTTTTTTTGGTTATAGGGAAAGGTTTTCTCAAGAAGCCTTTTTCCGCTTTTTACCAGGTTTGGATAACCCGGTAAATAGATCGATAAACTCAAGGCTGAGTTTGTGTTTCGGTGCCATATAGATCAAAGGTTTCTTGCTGGCATGGGACTCTTTCATCTTAACTGAGCTGGAGATATAGGGCTTGATTATTGGTAAGCCTGACTTGATCAGTTCGTCCACTGCCGCTTGGGGTAATTTGGCCCTGGCCTGAAACTGGTTAATCAAAATGCCTTCTACGGTTAGCGATTCATTGTGATCTTCACGTATTTCTTCAAGCACCAGCATTAGGTCAATCAGGGCATCACGCGAAAAGGCGTCGCAGTCAAAAGGGATGATTACACGGTCTGCGGCAATGAGTGCAGACATGCTAAAAAAGTTCAGTGCGGGCGGGGTGTCGATGAAAATTTCGTCGTAGTCACTGCTTAAGGACTGAAGAAATTCGCGCATTTTGTAGATCTTGTGCCGAGACTCCAGCTTCTGCTCCAGATCGACCAATGCAACATTTGAGCTAACCAGAAACAGGTTCTCAAATTCCGTTGGGCGAACAAAATCATCCGCAGAAAAGTCTCGATATTTGAAAGCGATGGTAGATTCCAGATACTCGGCTATGCCGACAACATCATCTTTGCCATCGTGGCCCAGATAACTGGTCGAATTTGCCTGGGGATCAAGGTCGACGACCAGTGCTTTTTTTCCCTGCGCCGCAGCGACAGCGGCCAGATTACAGGTGATTGAAGACTTGCCAACGTCGCCTTTGCGGTTAAAAACAGCACGAATCATGGATACTTATCTCAATATGAGAAGAGGCATCTATTGTGCACTGCATTATAGGTTTGCTTAAAGGCCTATTTGTACATTGCACAAATAGCTGGGGAAAAGGGTGAAAAAATTTGCTTTATTTAGGTTGAGCGCTAAAAGCGTAGCCGTTTATGCCGTCAGATAAAGAGCTCATCAAGTACAAGTAGAGCGGCATATGATCTTCAGGGGCGGCAACAGTGGCCGGATTTTCGGCTGGGTAGGCTCTGGCTCGCATTTTTGTTCGTGTGGCGCCAGGGTCTATGGAGTTCACGCAAATAGGCAATGCGCCATCCATTTCATCGGCCAAAACCTGCATCAGGCCTTCAGTGCCAAACTTGCTTACCGCATAGGCTCCCCAGTGCGCGCGTCCATTTCGGCCTACACTGGAGGAGGTAAAAATAATCCTGCCCGCGGGACCTCGCTCCAGTACTGGGAGCATAGCTTTGGTCAACATGAACCCGGACCTCAGGTTAACGTTCATGCAGGCATCCCAATCGCTCAGATAATAGCCGGAAATAGGGCGTCTGGTCCCGAGCACCCCGGCATTATGCAAAATGCCGTCAAGTCCCCCCAGGCCTTCCTCTATCGCGATCGACATCTGGTCGTAGTCATGTTCATCAGCCCCGGCAAAATCGATGGGATAGATCGTTGGTTCTGCATTGATCCCAAGTTTCTTCTGGGCTGCCATGATCAAGTCATAGGTGGTTTCCAGTTTGGGAACTGTTTTTCCCGCCAAAATCACTCTCGCCCCATGACTACCGTAAGCAACTGAAGCAGCACGACCTATGCCATCACCCGCCCCCGTAACAAGCACAATCCGACCGGCAAGTAGATCGACCGGATATTCGAGTTTTTGAATTTCTTCGTTGCTTAAAGGCTCTTTGTTTTCTATGGGCATAGATACTCGTGAAGGATAGATTAGAGATAAGTTTAAGGGTAGTTTAGAGAGAAATTATATCTCGAATTAAAACGCGTTTAAGACGATATCGGGAAGTTGATCAGGGGTTTGAATGCAATAATCCGCCTGCCAGTCAGATGGGTCTACCTGAGAGTCAATATAGCCCCATTCTACGGCAACAGTTTTCATTCCGGCACGCTTCCCTGCCTGTATATCGCGCTCATGATCACCAACATACAGGCAACTTTGCGGAGTGGCGTTGACCTCTTTTGCTGCGATGAACAGGCCCTCTGGGTCTGGTTTGGTTTGCACCACATGATCCGGGCAAACCAGGGTCGCGCAACCTGGTGTTAAAAAGTCGATTATCGGTTTGGAGAACCGAACCGGCTTATTGGTCACAACTCCCCAGGGAATGCCATTCTCCTCAAGCAACTCGATGGTTTTATCCAGACCATGAAACAATCGGGTTTTGTCGGTCAGGCAATCCGCATAATAATTTAACAAGGTTTCCCTGAGTCGGTTAAATTCCGGATGGTCTTGCCCAATATCAAATGCTGACTCGATGATTCCCACGGAGCCATTGGTAACCCAGGTGCGCAGGATCGCTATATCCAAAGGCTGGCGTGATTCGGCTTCCAGTAGGAGATTGGTGGCCGTATGAAAATCCAGGGCGGTGTCCAGAAGTGTGCCATCCAGATCAAAAAATACTGCTTGAGGTAGGGACATAACTAGGCGGGTTTCCTTGCATGGATAAGATAATTCACATCCACGTCATCACTGCTTAAACGAAATTTCCCGTTGAACGGGTTGTACAACATGCCGGTGATTTCACTAACTTCGAGCCCAGCATTACGGATGCATTGGCTTAACTCTGATGGGCGAATGAATTTTTTGTACTCGTGTGTGCCCTTGGGTAGCAATCCGGCTATGTATTCGGCGCCCACAATTGCCAGCAAAAATGCTTTTGGATTGCGGTTAATAGTCGAGAAGTAAAGATTGCTGCCCGGTTTGGCAAGCTTGGCACAGGCGGTGATGACAGACTGTGGTTCAGGCACGTGTTCCAACATTTCAAGGCAGCTGACGACATCAAAGCTTCCAGGTTGTGCATCAGCCAGGTCTTCTGCAGTGATGCGCTGGTAATCGACCTGCATACCGGATTCCAGTGCGTGTAACCTGGCCACCGACAATGGCGCTTCTCCCATATCTATGCCGGTCACAACGGCACCTCGTTTGGCCATATCCTCGGTGAGAATGCCACCCCCACATCCTACATCCAGGTATGTTTTTCCGGCTACGGGTGATTTTCCATCAATAAAGTCTGCCCGTACCGGATTCATCTGGTGTAAAGGCTTAAACTCACCATCTGGGTCCCACCAGCGTGACGCCAAGGCGTCAAACTTGGCAATTTCGGCATGATCTATATTAGGTTTCTCTGTCATTGTTAGCGCCTGTTAATACATGATTTTACGCTTTGCCAGCGATTCGGTTTGCCCATTCCTGACTTTTAGCAAGCAGCTCCTGCTCATTGATTGTGCTGAGTTCGCCATTTTTAAGTAACTGATGCCCACTAACCCAGCTGTTAGTCACCTGACTGGAATCACAGGCATAAACCAACTGGGATGCCACATTAAAAAGTGGCTGGGAATGGATCTGTCCCAGATCAACGCTGATCATGTCTGCCTGTTTGCCAACTTCCAGGCTGCCAGTTTTTGTATCGATTCCCATTATCCTGGCGCCTTCGATGGTCGCCATTGCCAAGGATTCAAAGGCATTGAGTGACCTTGGGTCTTGGCTGTTAATTTTTGCCGTGAGACTGGCAGCATTCATCTCGGAAAACATATCCAGTCGATTATTGCTGGCTGCGCCATCAGTTCCTAGTGCAATTCGAATGTTCGATTCGCGCAATTTTTCTACAGGGCAAATACCGCTGGCCAGTTTCGTGTTTGATTTGGGGCAGTGTATGACAGAGCTGTTGTATCGCCCGAGCAGCTCTATATCGGTATCAATCAGTTGGGTCATGTGAACCGTTTCTGTTCTTGGTCCTAGAATGCCTAGTTTCTCCATACGTTCTATGGGGCGCACTCCGTGGAGCTTAAGCGAGTCTTGCACCTCCTGCGCGACCTCATGCAGATGCAAATGAATATGTGCATCAAGTTCTTCCGAAAGCATGGCTATGCGCTCAAAAGTTTTGTCCTCGACTGTGTAGGGTGCGTGTGGTGCAAATGCCACATCGATTAACTCGTGGCTTTTGAAGTTGTCTCTTAACGCCAACCCCTTGTGTATGTACTCATCGGAATTGCGTCCCCAGGCGGTGGGGAATTCAAACACGGGAAAGGCAACTCGCATTCGTATGCCTGCGCCAACAGCTACTTCTGCCGACACCTCCGGGAAAAAATAAGAATCGGAAAAGCAGGTGGTCCCCGAACGGATCATTTCGGCGATGGCATGACGAGTGCCGTCACGAACAAAGTCTTCGCTTACCCAGCGGCTCTCGGCTGGCCAGATATGGTTTTCCAGCCAGTCGTTTAGCTCAAGGTCATCTGCATAGCCACGCAGCAAGGTCATTGCAGCGTGACCATGGGCATTAATTAATCCGGGTATCAATACCTGGTTTGGCAGTTTGAGGATTTCGTTTGCCTCATACCGGCGTTTGGCCTCGGCTATTGGCAGCAGTGCCTGAATTTGCCCTTGATGGATTACCAGAGCGCAGTCTTCATAGACTTGCTCGGCGGGCACAATGGGTAATATCCACTGTGGCTCCAGAATCAGATCAACCTGTTCTCGCATTGCTCGCTGAATTTACCACGTTGAGTTTGGGCGCATTGGAATTGTATGCCTGAGCCCGTAGGAAAGCGGGCTATTTTAACAACAAAAATTAGTTGCCGTTGGCTTCGTTGTCGCGTCGTTTGATAAGTTTGTGCTCGTCTTCACTGACGCCGTTTTTCCAGTAACTGCTTGCGTAAACATCAAACCGATCCACATTTTTCTCTTGTCGAAAATAATGCCGAAGCTTGCGCATCTTGGAAAATTCACAAGCAGTCCAGACAGCGGCGCGGCCACTGTAAAATGGCAGTTCGCGCACACGGTCGAGCAAAATATCGTTATCTTCGCCAGGATTTGGGTTGATTACCCAATGCATCTCAATGCCATCAGGTTTGCTCAATTCCTGTTTGTCGCTCGACTCGATGATTTCCATCACAAAATATCCTTTTGCCTCGTCCGGAAGGGTTTTTAGGTTCGCCGTCAGGGCAGGGAGCGCGGTCATATCGCCAACCATGAAAAACCAATCGGCGGATGTGTCAATCATATTTCCCGCTCCTGGTCCGGAGATAGTTATACGGTTTCCGGGTTTGGCATTTAGGGCCCATCCGGAGGCAGGCCCTTCATCGCCATGAATGACAAAATCAATATCCAGCTCCAGAGAAGAGGCGTCGAAATTACTGATCGTGTAAGTCCGCATCATCGGGCCATTTCCCGGGCCGCGTTGTCCATCTTCTGATGGCATGTTGATTTCGGTTTCTCCGGGCCAGGGAAACCAGAGTTTGATGTATGAACCTTCCTGATTTTCCGGAAAACCGTTCAATTCTTCACCGCCCAGTGTAATGCGCTTCATATTGGTCGTTAATTGCCGGGTACGGACAATTACAAGGTCGCGGGGAATAAGTTTTGGCTTGGTAGACATATGGCTCCGGGAAATGTCGTTTGGGGCGAAAAATACAATCACCTATGTTTATTATGAAATACCTGCAGCCGTATCGCTAAAGAGATTACGGGTTCTGATAGATAATTTTGACGATGTAGGCTTCAACAGGGCCGTTGGGAGTGTTGAAACTGATTTCGTCATCCACTTGTTTGCCCATTGCAGCTTTGGCCAATGGTGAATCAACACTAATCCAGTTTTGTTTAGCGTCAATTTCGTCGTAGCCAACAATGCGAACCGTAATTAACTGGCCATCTTCGTGTTCCAGTGTCACCCAGGCACCAAAAAAAACTTTGCTTTGATCGCTGGGGAGCCGATCAACCACATTCAGGTTGTCCAACCGCTTGGATAGGTAACGAATTCTTCGATCCAGTTCGCGCAAACGCATTTTGCCATATATGTAATCGCCGTTCTCTGAACGGTCGCCATTGGCTGCGGCTGCTTTTACCGTTGCAGTCACGGCTGGTCGATCAACTTTCCACAGATGCTTTAACTCTTCCTGAAGCCGGCGAGCTCCCTCGGCGGTAATGTAGGGTGAAGTCTTGGGAGGAGCAGGGCGCCATCTAGCCATTGCAGTTTATCTCAGGCGATTGCGGGTGGCATTGAGGTTGGCAATCTCCAAATCTGTTACCAGCGAATCTGTTTCTATATGAAAAATCTTGCCGTAAAACGCCAGCTCTGCATTCAGGGAGTGCTCGATATTGTTGGCCTTGCGGAACCCGTGCGCTTCGTCTTCATAAGTAACCAGACACACCGCAAACCCGGATTTTTTCAGTGCATTGAACATACTTTTTGCTTGCTCGGCAGGCACGACCTTATCTTCCAGACCCTGGAAGAAAATAGTGGGGCAACTGAAATTCTCTACGTGCTTTATAGGTGAACGTTCGTCGTAAACCTGTGTTTCAGTTGGGGGGGCTAGCAGTGTGTCGGTGTAGCGCGACTCAAACTTGTGAGTATCGGCAGCCAGTGCATGTAAGTCACCGATGCCATAGAGGCTGCTGCCGGCTGAAAAGGTCTGCCGAAAACAGAGGGCGCTCAAGACAGTGTAGCCACCCGCACTGCTGCCGCGAATTATGAGTTTGTCCCGGTCTACCCAGCCTTGCTCAACACAGTATTCTGCGGCGGCACAGGCGTCGTCGACATCGTAAACCCCCCAGTTGCCATTCAGGCTAAGGCGATATTCACGGCCATAACCTGTGCTGCCCCGATAATTTATATCAGCAACGGCAAAACCTCGACTGGTCCAAAACTGGATCTTGAAGTTGAGGGACGGGCTGGTGGAGCCAGTTGGCCCACCATGACAAATTACAATCAAGGGCGGCTTTTCCCCTGCAGCGCCGCTGTATTCAGCGTTTAGCGGCGGGTAGTAAAATCCGTATGCATGCTGGAAATCGGTTGTTTCAAAGGTAATCGGTATAGCTGTGGAGATCGAGCCTACGGGTAGTTGAATTTCCCCGTCTGAATATAGAGGCTCTATTTGATCGCCAGTTCCTACCTCGCATAAGCGATCAAAGCTTTGTCCGTCAGATGCAATCACAAGAGCCCGGCCATTTTTTACATTGGTAGCCAGATGGGAAAAATGATTAAAGCGTGATTTGAGCGCATAGGTGCGGTCTTCTTTCAGGTGGTGACGATAGAGACGCCAAATACCATTCTCGACGTAAGCGGCGAGAATCTCATGCTCGTTTAAAAAGCCCCAGGTCGACATTCCAAACTGCCATAAAGGGAGCCCGCACTCGCGTTCGCATGGGGCGATTGTTTTGTCTTTTCCCGGTTTGATTTGTTTGTAAAGGTTCCACCAGTTCGAACGATCGCTGACAAAATAAATTTCACCAGTCGGTGACCACTGCGGCTGAAAAATAGACTCATTCTTCCCAGTCAATTTTGTCTGACTGCCTTCGATATCCTTCACCAATGCAGACCAAAGTTCATTTTCAGTCCAGGGCATGTTGGGGTGAAACCACTCCAACCAGAGTAATTGCGTGCCATCGGGAGACAATCTGGGGTTAGAGTAAAAGTCGGCGCCCTCAACCAGGGTTAGCTGATCGTCCTGTCCGGCACAGGAGATTCTGGCGATAGAGGCTTTGGGTTCTTTTAGGGAAGGACTGTGGTCTTCTATTACCGCAATAAGACTGTCAGTACTCTCCATGTATTGAAGATCGGCGTAACGTTTAGTGGACGCTTTGACCAACGGCCTGACAGAGCTGTGATCATCCAGATCGACACGGTAAATACGCTGGTCTTTCTGGTTTACGAAGTAAAGCCTGCCTCCGCCTATGGTCCATGCGCCACCACCGTATTCGTGGACTCCGGTGCGAACACTGAACTCGATAGGAACAATGCTCTTCGGATTACCGTGGTTATAAGCAACCACGGTACATCTGCCATTTTCCTGGGGACGGTATTCAAGCCAGTAGATTTCATCTTCGGTGATCAAAGGCTCAGACAGCCCGACAGTTTTAGAGGTCAGTAATTTGGCTGAGATAGGGGAGGGCCAGCTGCCGAAATCGGCCAGTGTTTTTCCTTTGCGGGCATTGGACATAATTAGCCTCCGGCCAGCTTTACCTGAAAGCCCCGGTCTTCTAACAGGCTACGGATTTTTTCTCTATGATCACCCTGAATTTCAACACATCCATTTTTGGTGGCTCCGCCGGTCGCGCAGGCAGATTTTAGGACTTTACCGATATCCTTGAGCAGTTCGGGCGGCAAGCCTTCAACGACACAGACGACCTTGCCGCCGCGCCCTTTTGATTCCCGCCGAACGCGAACAATGCCGTCAGTTTCTGTACTGATGGTCTGGGTATCTGTTTGTTTGATACGACCAACATCGGTGGAATAAACAAGTCGGGAATTCTTTTTCATAGCCTGTTAGTTTGATTTCAGGCGCAAATTATACCGTTCATAAACGCGGCGACCAGCAAACGAAAAATTGTTGCTCAACCCAAGACTTTGTAACTATTTTTCTTGGTACTGCTCGTACATGTGATAAGCGCGGTATAGGTGGTTGTACATAGCTTTTTCTGCTGCTTCGCTGTCCCCGGCTTCAATGGCCTGATAAATTGCCAGATGCTCTCGGTTGACTTTGTTTAGATATTCTTCGGTGGCGAACTGGTCGACTTTGTTATCGAGTATCTGTTCTCGAGGAATAATGTTTTTATTCATCTGGTCATAAAACTTGACGAAATAAGCGTTTTTGGTGGCCATAGCAACGGCACAGTGAAAATCCAGGTCTTCCTTTCTTGCCAATTCTTTTGCTTTCGTCGCTTGGGTAAATTTTTCCAGACAGGATTGCATCTGCGCCAAATCCTTATCATCCCGACGCAATGCAGCCAGCTCTGCCGCTTTTACTTCGATGCTCATACGCAATTCAAGAATGCAGAGAATGTCGTCGACAGTCTTGGGTGTGATATCACTGGCAAAAAAAGTTTCTATAGGGCGGCTGGAGATCACTGTCGTGCCTACCCCTTGACGAGTATCCACAAGACCTATTGATTTAAGCTTGGCAATGGCTTCGCGAATGACCGTGCGGCTAACACCAAACATTTCACAAAGCGCCGTCTCGGTAGGCAGTTTGCTCTCCACCGCGATTTTTCCGCTGGAAATCATAGACTCCAACTGGCCAGAAACATGTGAAGAAAGGCTGCCCGACTGCTTTAGCGGTTCTACTTGTATCCCGGTGGTGTCAATCTGCGTTTTTTTCATAACCTCTATGTGTCCCGAATAGCCCGTTAATTTCTAATGGAATTGAGGAAAAATCAGCGCACCATGGCCGGTTTTTTACTATCAAATTTCCAGCCGGGGATCAGGTATTGCATCGCCATGGCATCATCACGTCCGGAGAGACTCAGTGAGTTGTATAGCTTGTTGGCTTCGAGTAGTTTTTCCTGATCAATCTGTATTCCAAGTCCAGGTTTCTGCGGCACTGTAATCTTGCCTTCGTGAATTTTTAGAGGGTCTTTGGTCAGCCGCTGACCATCCTGCCAGATCCAGTGGGTATCGATGGCTGTGACCTTTCCCGGGCAGGCAGCGGCGACATGGGTCATCATGGCAAGTGATATATCGAAATGATTGTTGGAGTGCGAGCCCCAGGTCATACCCCATTCGTTACAAAGCTCGCCGACAGCAACGGCGCCTTGCATGGTCCAAAAGTGACAATCCGCCAGGGGGATATCAACCGAGTTCAGTCTGACGGCGTCTTTCAGTTGTTTCCAATCGGTGGCGATCATGTTTGTCGCGGTTTTCAGCCCGGTTTCTGCTTTGAAGCGCGACATGGTTTCCCGCCCCGACCAGCTGCCTTCCTGACCACAGGGGTCTTCGGCATAGCTGAGGATATTCTTAATGGGCTCGACATATTCGATTGCCTGTTTCAGCAGCCAAGCACCGTTGGGGTCCAGGGTAAGACGCGCTTCGGGGAAGGCTTCATGCAGGGCAATAATGCATTCTGCTTCCTCATCGCCGTCCAGCACGCCGCCCTTGAGCTTGAAGTCTTTGAAGCCATAGCGTTTGTAAGCCGCCTGAGCCTGTCGGGCAATGGTTTCCGGGGTAAGCGCCTCCAGATTGCGAACATGGTCCCAGTCGTCTTCAGGAGTCTCTGTATTGGGATAGGGAAGGTCCGTCTTTGCCGTATCGCCGACAAAGAATAAATACCCCAGAGCTTCTACTTCATCTCGTTGCTGGCCTCTCTGGCCCAGCAAAGCAGCAACCGGCAACTGCATGACCTGACCAGCCAGATCGAGCAGTGCGGATTCAATGCCGGTAATCACATGTACTGCCACACGCAAATCAAATGTCTGGTTACCTCTTACATCGCCCTCGCCACCGGAAATCGCAGTGCTTACCTCATTCACAATAGCTTTGTAGTCACCGACGGATTTCCCTTCCACCAGGGTTTTGCAGTGTTCCAGTGTTTGGATGATTTTGTCGGTCGCTGGAATTTCCCCCAGGCCGGTATTGCCATGGTTGTCTTCAAGCATTACCACGACTCGAATAAACCAGGGGGCGTGACCACCGCTCAGGTTTAACAAGAAGCGGTCAAAGCCTGCGACCGGGATAACAGACATTTTTGTTATGCGGGTAAACATAATGCGCTTCCTGTTACTTAGCTGTTTTTCTTGATTAGTTCGGCCAGCTGCGCCTTGTGCTCGGCATAAGGATCAACCAGGGGAGCACGTACGCCACCAGCAGGAATTCCCATAATGTCGGCACCAGCTTTGATCAGGCTAACGGCATAACCGGCTTTTTTGTCACGTAGACGACAAAATGGGATAAAGAAGTCCTGAATAATCGCGGTGACTGTTTCTTGTTCGCCATTGCGCAAAGCCTTGTAAAAACGCTGTGTCATCTCGGGCATAAAATTGAAAACAGCAGACGAGTAGGTGTTAACACCAATCGACAGGTAGGCCTCGGCAAAGATTTCTGCCGTTGGCACGCCGCCGATAAAAACCAGGCGATCGCCAATGGATTTAATGGTGTCGTTTAGCGCGGCGATATTGCCCACGCCATCTTTTAGACCGATCAGGTTGGGGCATTCCTTGGCCAGTTCGGCCAGGGAATCAGTACCGAGGATTCCATTGCCACGGTTGTAATAAACCACTTGCAGGGAGGTACTGTTGATCACTGCCTTGGCATACTGGCAGAGACCATCAGCGGGGCTTTCAGTCAGGTACGGAGGCATCAGTAAAATGCCATCGACACCTGCTTTCTCAGCAATTTGGCAATAGTTTTGTGCTGCCGGAATACTAAGGCCCGCACTGGCAAAGACAGGAATACGACCATCGACCACCGATACAGCAATTTCAACAATCTGTTGGTATTCGCTCGTGGAGAGTGAAAAGAACTCGCCAGTTCCTCCGGCGACAAAAATGGCAGATACACCAGATTGAACAAAGTCTTCAATGCGCTTTTTGTATGTTTCGGGCGAGAATTGACCGCTTTCGTCAAAATCTGTGACGGGGAAAGACAGCAAGCCATAACTTAAAGATTCGCGGATGGCCGCAACGGATTGTTTCATGAAAATCTCCTAACAATGAATATCATTAATGAGTGGTTCATAAGGATTACCAAGGTATCCACAACGCTATGAGATCACTCTGTTTTTGTATTTGTGACTAAGACTGTAAACCACACATATCCCAGCCAGCACTAGAAATGCCAGGCTGATGGGGCGTTCCAGAAAAGTGAACCAGCTACCCTCGGACAACAGCAGGGCTCGACGTAAATTGGCTTCGGCGATGGGACCCAGGATCAGCCCCAAGATGACAGGTGCTGTGCCAAAGCCGAAACAATTCAGGAAGTAGCCAAGAACACCAAAACCAATCATTAAATAAATATTGAAAATATCGTTGTCCACGGCGTATACGCCCAGGACACAGAACGCCAGAATAAGCGCCATCAATAGCTTTCTTGGCATGTTTAATACCTTGACGAATACGCCAATGCCCACCCACTGAAATAGCAACATAAAGATATTGGCGATAAAAAAAGCAATAAACAGACCGTAAATAATAGGACCTTGCTCGGCAAACAAAGTTGGCCCTGGTTGAATACCTTGGATCATCAAGCCGCCTAGCAAGACAGCCGTTGCTGCTTCACCGGGCACACCCAATGTCAGCATGGGGATTAGGGAACCACCCGTCAGTGCGTTGTTGGTGGACTCGGAAGCGATGATGCCCTCGGAATGCCCGGTGCCAAATTTTTCCGGGGTTTTCGACATTTTCTTGGCTTGGTCATAGGCTAAAAACGACGCGATGCTGCCACCGGCACCGGGGATAGCACCTACGACCACACCAATAGAAGAGCTGGACAGCAGTATTTTCCAGGAACTTATAACCTCGCGCCATCTGGGAATGGCTTTATCGGACAACAGCTTGTCCAGTCGGACTTGCCCTTTTTTAAGATAAGCAACGGCATCTTCAATGACCTGCGATACGGCGAACAAGCCGATAAGTGCGGGTAACAGATTGATTCCTGACATGAGGGATGGCTGCCCAAAAGTGAAGCGTTGGACGCCTTCTATCGGGTCCGCGCCAACCATCGCCAGCAGTAAACCGATCAGTCCCGCAATGAGCCCTTTGACCAGGGTTTTGGCAATGGAAGTAATAATCACCAGGCCAAAAATGCTCAGGGTGAAGTATTCTGCTGGGCCAAACTTTAAGGCAAATGTGGCGATAGGCGGTGCGAGCAAGCTCAACACAATTGCGCTAAAGATACCGCCAAAAAATGAGCTGACAATGGCTATGCCCAGAGCGCGTCCGGCCTCGCCATTTCGAGTCATCGGGAAGGCGTCCAGCGTGGTGGCAACCGATGAGGGTGTGCCGGGAATATTGAGCAGTGCAGCGGGAATGGAGCCACCAGAGATCGCTCCGCAGAGGATGCCGAGCAACATGCCGATGCCCATTACGGGGGGCATGCCGAAGGTCAGTGGCAATAGCAGGGCAATAGCCATTGCCGCAGTCAGGCCCGGTAGGGCGCCCATCAGCAAGCCAAGTGCGGTACCGATGGCAATCGCAATAATGGTTTTGAACTGAAAAACCAGACCCAGTGCATCTATGTATTCTGAAAACATCCGGCGTTACCTCAAAGCGTTGGCAGTACGAGTTCAAAACCCAGGCTGAACAAATAAAAGACAGCAAAGGAAAACAAGACAGCGAATACCACTAGCTTTATCGCAGGATAGAGCAAGCCCCTCGGAGTCAGCTTGCCAGATAAGGCCGAAAGCGTCGTAATAACAGCAACAATGAATATGGTGGTCGAGAGAATGTAGCCAGCAGATTCAAGCAGCAGCGCATAGACAACGAGCTCAGCAACTAACAATAAGCCAGTCAACAGGGGCAATACGGGGAAGGTTTCAGGAGAATCAGCGTCGGTTTCAGATGCCTGCTTTAGTTGCCAGCTCTTCTTAAATATATCGGCTAGATTAATCAGGGTTAAAACAATAATTCCCCAGGTAATGAGCTCCGGGAAACTTGCCGGTGTCAGAATACTACCTGAGTAACCGCCGCCAATATTGTTTAGCGGAAACAGCGCGGCGACGGCCAGGGTGATAAGCACCAGGCACCATAGAATTTCCCCAATATATCGCTGCATTCGATTACTCCCTTACTTGACCGACTCAACAATGGGCAAGATGATTTCTTCGGTCGCCTGAATAAAGTCGTCCAGCTCCTGGCCAAAAAGTGGTCTTACTTCAGTGCTGGATACCTCAATGGTTTGAATAAAACGTGGATCCTGCACGGCAATTTTTATAGCAGATACATAAGCATCTTTTACCTCAGGAGACAGACCTTTTGGCGCAGAAACACCGCGCCACTGCTCCAGCTCCAGATCGAACCCAAGTTCTTTTAGGGTAGGTATCTCGGGCATGAACACGGAGCGTTCACTGCCTGTGCTCAGTACAGGAGTCAGTTTGCCAGCATCTACTGCCGACAGAATTTCTGATGGGTTGAGTACTACGGCATCGATATGACCACCCATCGCAGAGGAGACGGCTGCAGTTCCCCCACCGTAGGGGATAAATAAGAACTCCATGCCCAGTGCATTGGCAATGGCATGTGCTGTGATGTGAGTAGATGAACCTACGCCGGAAAAGCCAACCGAAAGTTTTCTGTTATTTTTTTCGAGGTCCCGCCTGAGAGATTCCAGGTCTGTCCACTCATCATTATTTCTAACAGCCAATATGTAGGGCATGACAGCGACACGTGCCAGATGATCAAAATCTGCATTTACAAAGGGGGCATTGCTGAAACTGCTGAGTGTAAAAATGGCATTGTTGGTTGTGGTGATGCTATAGCCATCGGGTTCAGCCCTGACCAATCGACTGTAGCCTACGGCTCCGCCGCCACCGGCGATATTGCGAATAACAATAGTTTGCCCCAGCGCTCTTTCAAGTGATGGTTGCAGCGCCCTGACAATGTTGTCTGAGCCTCCTCCTGGAGAAAAAGGGACTATAAAATCAATATTTCTGGTAGGGAATTCCTGACCAAATGCATTGGCTGTCAGCAATATGACAGCGCTAATGGCTCTTATGATCGATCTAAGAAGTAAAGTCATAGCCCTGTTATTAAGACCCGGATTATGTCATTTGAAACGGAAAACATAATACATCATACAACTGAGCTGGCAAATAGATCATATTACTGGCGAAACAAACACTTGCCTGCTTGTAACTGTGAGTTAAGTGTCTATTTAATGAAATCGACGTTTGTCAGATTCAGGGAATGTCGAGTCATCAAGAGGATTTTCAGAGCGTTGATACAGTGTTTTGCTAGAAACGGGGGACGCAGTCAGATTGATGTTTTGGCACCAGTTGTCGCCGTTGATCATAGCGACGGGTTCATCGAGGTCATCAATGTATTCAGAGACATCTGTCTGGTTCAGCATCACTTGCAACATATATCGGGTGCGGGCCTTAACGCCGGGATCGCCGATTCGACCTCGTTGCCCCCAGCGGACAGGGTAGTCAACACAGAAGTTTGATTCGGTAGCGGGTCGATCCATGTAGGCAATATCGCGATCTATGCCAAAGTGGTATTTCATCATGACTTCCTCCAGCAACATGGAGAGATCTTCGAATTGACTGGTATAGGCATAGTCATCATTGGCGACATCCATACTGAACTCGGCAGCTACGTCTTCAGGGGTAAGAGCCAGAATAGCTTCTGAAGCAGTAATGCCTTTAAAAAGAACATCGGCGACATCGACAAGTAGCTCAGAGTTGAGGTCACTAAAGTTGATCATTGCCGTGGACACCCTTGATGGTGCAAGGCGTTCACCTTCATTCAAAATGGTATTGCTGTCTATTAGAGAGCTGTATTGAGAGCGGGGAAAAAAATCGTTGGCATGCCCGAGTTCGTGAAAAAGCAAAGAAGACAATGGTTCGACCAGATCGTTAAGCGTTCGCTCCTCTGTGCCGCTAAGACTATAGGTATCCCATGCATAGTCATTGTCCCTGACATAACGGGCTAGCGTAATAAACTGAAGCTCATCACCAAATCCGGAACGAAAATCGGGTGTAGAATCGATGACTCCTTTTTCAGAATTTGTAAGCCAAAAGAAGGCGGAATCCAAATAGATTGCACCAGTTTGTGTGGTGAAAAACGAGGGTCGGGTATCACTGGTGATGACCACGCCCGTGACACTCCCCATGAGTTGCAGGATATCATCTGGCAAAAGCGGAAGTAGGGCTTCCCAGCGATTAGCCATCCATTGATGGGAGACCAGGGTCTTTTCAAGGATATCCGCAGGAGTCACAGTGTTCGTTGACTGGCCAATCAAGGGAATGGTGCTGAGAGTACAGGAGATGCTCTCATTGTTTGGGCTTAAACAATCGGCAAGATCATCGGCATAGGGTGAACTTGAGTCTGCCAATATGAGGGTGTTTTCATCGGGGATATCGACGATATTAGGTCCCGGATTATTAGTGCCGCTGCCATTATTTCCGCCACCACCACTATTACCACCGCCGCCACTTCCGCCGCAGCCGACCAGGTACAAAGCGGCAATAAGAACTAAGACTATACGCACTATTTATTCCGGCTTGGTTGCAATAATTGTTGCCCTTAATGGTGCTGGATACCCCTCAACGGTCTTACTGTAATCACTGGGGTCAAGAAAGTCGGGTAACGATTCAAACTTCATCCAGTCGGTAGCGCGCTGCTCCTCAGTGGTCGTGAGGGTTTCATCGACAACTTGAATATCTCGAAAGCCAAGACGGCCAAGCCAGATTGCCAGCATTTTAGAGCTGGGTATAAACCAGACATTACGCATTTTGGCATAGCGATCTTTTGGAACCAGACACTGGAATTCATCACCTTCTACAACGAGCGTTTCCAAAATAAGTTGACCACTGGGTCGTAGCGCGTCGCGCAGCTCATACAGATGATCCAGCGGTGATTTGCGGTGATAGAGCACACCCATGGAAAAAACAGAGTCAAAGCTTTCCATGGGGCGAGGGATATTCTCCATTGCGCATGGAACCAGATTCACAGGCGCATCTGGCAGCAGTTTTTTTATTGCCTCAAACTGAATGGAGAATCGGGGGGAGGGGTCGACCCCAATCACTCGTTTGGCTCCCATGCCCAGCATGCGCCACATGTGATAGCCATTTCCGCAGCCCACATCAAGCACGATTTTATTTTGCAGGGGCGCTATATGCTTACTTACCCGATCCCATTTCCAGTCAGAACGCCACTCTGTATCAATATGTATTCCGCACAAACTAAAAGGACCTTTACGCCAGGGAATTAACCCCTCAAGTGCCACTTCAAGTTGTTTGCGCTGATCTTCGCTTATTGAGGAAGAGTCCAGCTTAAGTTCGGTTTCTAGTGATTGAGAATCAATAGTAATCGGCGGCATCTCGTCCAGCTTTTTCAGCCATCCGGGAAGATCGCCATGGCGCTCAAATGAAAGCCCCTTTTCAACCTGTCTGGGCAGCTGTTGTGCCCATTGGTCCATGCCATTTGCTGTCATCCAGTCTGCCAGCTGGTCAAATGCAAATTGTTCAAACAGTCTTGTCATAGTAGGGCTGCGATTCTTTTCGGGCTTTGCTATAGAATGGCTCGGCATTCTACTTAAGGTAGCGAGAAACGCCTATGTCCGTAACGCCCGATCAAGACTTGATTTCTATTCTTGACAGAATTGCGATATTTGGCGGTCTTGAGTTAGGGCAGCAGCAAAAACTACTTCAAATGATGGATGAAAAGACATTTGAAGACGGTGAAGCGATTTTTCGTAAAGGTGAAAGCGCCAGTTCAATTTACATTGTGGTAGAAGGAAAGGTCGCGCTGGATTTTGAGCAGGAAGATCATCCGTTATCTGATTTGCGATTGCATCCGGGCGCTTGCTTTGGTGAAACCTCGGTTATTGGTGTGCAGCCACATGCAGCTACTGCCCGCGCCGAGGGTGAAACAAGGGTTATAGCTTTTCCCAGCAACTGCCTTTATCAGCTTTATGAAACAGATTTGCCGTTATTTGCGGCGGTGATTCTTAATTTTGCCCGTGAAGCAAGCCGTCGTCTGCACGCTACAGATGAGTTATTTTTGCAGACCAGCAAAATGCAGGATTTAAAAAAGAAAGGATTTTCCGGTTTTTAGATTTCATGACAGAAAAATTCAGGTTAGTTTGCTAGGCAAATTGGAGCAGTATTTTTGAATATATGTATTCTGCAAAATGTCCCGTTTGAAGGTGCGGGGACAATTCTCCCTTATTTTGAAAATCGTCACTCTGCAGATGATCAGCAACCTTCGCATCAAGTTGAGATGATCCATCTCTACCGCGAATACCAACTGCCTGTACTGGACAGCATCGATCTGTTAATCATTATGGGCGGACCGATGTCCGTACACGATGAGGATGAATTCCCCTATCTGACGGAGGTTAAACCCTTTGTCCGCGATGCTATTGGTCAGGGTAAGTGGGTATTGGGTATCTGCCTTGGCGCCCAGCTTGTCGCCGAGGTTCTCGGGGCTGACGTTGTGCCAAACCAACAGAAGGAAATTGGCTGGTATCCGGTTACCCAGACAGGTTCAGATTCCTGGTTGTCTGGCATGCTGCCCTGTAAATTTACTTGTTTGCATTGGCATGGTGACACCTTTGCTATCCCTGATGGTGCTGTTCATGTAGCCCGAAGCGAAGCCTGTGAGAATCAGGCGTTTGTCTGGAAAAGCAGGGTGATCGGGCTTCAATTCCATCTCGAATTCACACCGCAATCGACCCAAAACCTGATTGACCGAAGCGAGCATGAGCTTGTGGTTGCCCCATGGATCCAAACCGCAGAGGAAATGCTTTCTGATGAAGCCCGGTTTCTGGCGGCAAACAAGTTAATGGCTGGAATCTTGCGGCATATTGAATCTGAGATTGCGTTCGAGCTGCATCCCCAACTAGCTGGTGATTGTCATCTGATTGGTGATTTGGGCTGTGCCCGGGTGCTACTGCATAAAAACGCCCTTATTCCCTGGTTTATCCTTGTGCCTCGTGGCGATTATCGTGATCTGGATGATATGCCGGTTCAGCAGCGCAATCGTCTTATGGCTGAATCAGACCTATTTGCCGATCTTTTGCGTGAAGAATTTAATGCCACCAAGATAAATATTGGTGCGCTGGGAAATATGGTACCCCAACTGCATTTACACGTTATTGGTCGTCGCGAGGATGACCCTTGTTGGCCCAATCCGGTGTGGGGCAACCTGAAAGAATCTGTCAACTGGAAAGAAAGCGACGTGGAGCGACTGCGTTCCTTGATAATGGGTTACCTGTGATACCAGACAAGATTAAACAGGAAATTCAGGATTCTTATAGCAAGTTTCTTGAATCAACCGGCTTTGCGCCTCGTCCGACGCAAAAACACATGATTGCTGCCATCGCACGTCAACTGATGCACTCCCGGCCACTGGAAAAAATCCTCGCTGTAGAAGCGGGTACTGGAACCGGAAAAACTCTCGCCTATTTGCTTGCAGCTGTCCCCATTGCCCGGGAAACGGGTAAAACACTGGTGATATCCACTGGCACCATCGCCTTACAGGAGCAATTGGTAAACAAGGATATTCCCGATGCCATTTCGAAAGCCGGGCTGTCATTTGGCTATCAGCTGGTCAAGGGACGAGGCCGGTATCTTTGCCAATTAAAACTTGAAAACTTGCTAGCCAGTGACGCCGATGCCGACCAAATGAGCATGTATCTGGAAGGTGATATACAGGCCTTTAGTGCCGATCGGCTGAAGCTTTATCAATCCATGGAGCATGCGCTGGCCCATAGCGAGTGGGATGGTGACCGAGACACCTGGGACGATGCAATTCG
>Ga0181606_10000802_pt1 | contig 26714 bp, 27 predicted proteins | sample 041ome_10_FD_132994 | JGI IMG/M metagenome (GOLD analysis project Ga0181606, IMG submission 132994) | Coastal salt marsh microbial communities from the Groves Creek Marsh, Skidaway Island, Georgia - 041412US metaG (megahit assembly) | ecosystem: Environmental > Aquatic > Marine > Intertidal... | reverse complement strand
TAATCTCCCAGATCTCTGGGACGCCATCCGAGACGCCATCGACGACCTAACGCCAAACGACTGCAGGAGCTACTTCACAGCTGCAGGCTATGAACCAGAATGATGGGAATCTGCTCTAGCAGGATAAACAGATACACGCCGCGCCCTTCAGACGCGACCTAGCCTGGCGGCTTAATGGCATCATTCAGCGGATTATCCAAAACTAACGTGGCGGCCATCAATAGAAAATCAGCCAGGATCAGGCCATAGAGCGCCCAATTCTGTTCTTGCTTGCCTGCTAAATACTGGCCGTAGCCAATGGCAATGTATCCAGCGAAAAACGGTAGATAGAATGTGGCCGCATAGGGCCCAACCAGCGTCGTAATCCAGATCAATATCACGCCAAGTGCCGCGACCCGCAGCCAGAGCCCAATCCAGAGCGCGCGGACGTCTGCTGCGTGAAATGTCGCCCGTGCGTGAAGCCCGGATCGATTGATGCTTGCGGGTGCGGCTAGCCTTTCATTTGCGGCACCGTCAGCACCTATTGTGGCGACTTGAGCCATGATCCGCTCTCCTTCATGCTGGCTGCAGCCGGTATAAACACGATGATCTTGGTTAGATAGGTGGGCGCTATGGCGAATGAACCGAACGCGAAAATCCGTCGATGGGCGGATTTGATCAGTGAAGCTGAAATGCAGGCCTATGCCAAAGCCAAGTTCGGCGAGAGCATTGGTTTGGGTGAAAAGGTGGCTTTGCTGAACATCGACACGACCAACAATTTCGTCGATCCAGCCTATGATATGTGCGCTGAGCGGGATGACGGCTTGGTTGCCAATTTCGTGCGGATCACAGAGGCGTTCCGGCGCCTTGGCCTGCCGATCTATTACAGCCGCCGTGATGACCGCAGCCACCCGATCAAGCGTGGCGTGTGGAACTTGAAGCTTGGTACGGCGGATACCTTCCAGTACACCACGGATCCCAACGCGGACGCTTGGCCCGAAGCCTATGCGCCCCGGGAAGAAGATGTGATTGTACTGAAGAACAAGCCCTCACCATTTTTCGCAACACCGCTTGAATCCTGGCTGCGCTACCAGGGGATCGATAGTCTGGTGGTGATCGGGATTTCCACATCAGGCTGCGTGCGCGCCGGTGTGCTTGACGCGTTCAACCACAATTTCCGCGTGACTGTGGTTGAAGATTGCTGCGGTGACCGTTCGCCAACCGCCCATCGTGCCAATCTCTTCGACATGGATATGAAAATGGCTGATGTTGAGCCATTGGATGCCGTGCTGGCGGACCTTGAAGCGCGGTTCGGCGACAAAGCCGCCGCTACCGAATAGCTAATCTTTCGTCACGAGTGAGATTTTGGCGCGGCCGTAGCGGCGCTGGTCTTCGAGGGTGAAGCCTTCTGGCAATTCCAGGTCTTCGGTGCGGCCGATTTCGACGGCGATTAGCGCGCCTTCTGCGATCCATCCGGCGGCATCTAGGCCACTGATCGCTTCTGGTGCCCGGTCTTTGCCGTAAGGTGGATCAAGGAATACCAGTGTGTGGGCCATTGGCGCGGTCGGTGGATGGCGCGCATCGGCGCGGAGGATCGTAACTGCGTCCGTCTCATTCAAGCTAGCGGCATTGGCGCGGGCCGTGCTGAGGGCAGCGTTAGAATTGTCAATCAGCGTTGCACTAAGCGCGCCACGGGACAGGGCTTCCAGGGCGAGCGCGCCGGTGCCACAAAAGGCGTCGAGCACAATGGCACCAGCGACGCGGGACCCGTCACGGGCCAAGCGACCATGCTCCAGCAGGTTAAAAAGCGATTCCCGTGTGCGGTCCTGGGTCGGGCGTATAGTGGGGCCTTCAGGGGCTAATAGGGGGCGGCCACGATGTTTTCCGGCGACGATCCGCATCTTAAAATCCAAGGTCCTTATAGGCCCGGCCAAGCTGCTCTTTCAGCACTTTGCCAGTGACTTCTTCAACGGCGTTTTGCGGCAAGCGACCAAGCTGAAACGGCCCATAGGCCGTGCGGATCAGGCGTGAAACCGGGTGGCCGACATGCTCTAGCGCACGGCGAACTTCGCGGTTCTTGCCTTCTGTCAGCCCCACTTCCAGCCAGACATTCGCACGGCGCGGCGCGCCTTCCGGTGTTTCTTCCGGTCTGGCTTCAATGGCACCGTAATGCACGCCCTCCACGGTGACGCCCCGTTGGAGTTGCTTTAGCGCGGCTGCACTTGGCGTTCCGTACACTCGCACCCGATACCGCCGGACCCATCCACGGGATGGCAGTTCGAGCATGCGAGACAAGCCGCCATCATTGGTCAGCAGCAGCAGACCTTCGGAATTCATATCCAACCGCCCAACGCTGACGACACGCGGCAAATGCCCCGGCAGGCGTTGGAATACGGTTGGCCTGCCCTCGGGGTCCTTGGCGGTGGTCACCAACCCGGACGGTTTGTGATAGCGCCAAAGCCTGGGCTTCTCCGCAGCGGGCAGGGGCTTGCCATCCACGAAAATCACATCATCCGCCGTCACCGCGAGTGCCGGGGAGGACAGGGTTTCGCCATTCACTTGCACCCGGCCCGCCAAGATCCAAGCTTCGGCTTCCCGTCTGGAGGCCAGGCCAGCACGGGCAATCCGTTTGGCGATGCGCTCTTTCTGGGGTTCTTCTGTCGCGTCAGCCATTATCGGTGCTCCGACGCTGCGGTAACCAGCGCCTGCAAAATCGCGTTATCGCCCGGACTAATCGCGTATTCCGGATGCCATTGGACGCCAAGGCAGAACGTGTAGGCCGGGGCTTCAATCGCTTCAATAAGGTCGTCTGGCGCACGGGCGGATATCACAACACCATCCGGGCAGCCCTTTGCCGCTTGGTGATGGGCGCTGTTGACGGGCATGCGATCCCGGCCAGTGATCCGACGCAGCAATGTGCCGGGTGCAATGATTACGTCATGGCCGGGTTCAGTGCGCGGGTTCGGTTGTTCGTGGGCGATATCGCTTGGCGCTTCATCAGGGATATGTTGGATGAGCGCGCCGCCCAATGCCACGTGCAGCAATTGCTGGCCGCCGCAAATGCCAAGCACCGGCATGTCGCGCGCAAGCGCGCCGCGGGTCATCGCCAACTCAAAATCCGTCCGGGCGGGTTTTAGCACCACTTCGGCATGTTGCTCCGTGGCACCGAACAAGGCTGGATCAACATCAAACGCGCCACCGGTAATTACCAGAGCGTCGATCTGATCAAGGTAAGCCGCTGCCAGCTGCGGTTCGTGCGGCAGGATAAGCGGCAGGCCGCCTGCTTCTGCGACTGCACCTGCATAGTTCTGGCGCAATGCGTACCAGGGCAGCTTTGAATACGTGCCAGCGGATTCAGCATCCGCGGTAATGCCAATGATTGGATATGTCATGGCGCGCAGGATTAGCACGGATAAACCCAAGCTGCGACGGTGATTTATCAGGCCAAGATATATACTAATATTGTGAGTATTTAGGCTATAGGTCGTCAGTATTTAAGATAAATCCAAATATTAATAAAGTATAGAAAGGCGTAATACCCATTTTCTATAGAAAATATATCTAAAATCCGCGATAAAAGCTTCACGAAAACACGGGGTATTGCGCAGTAGACGCCAGTTAAACGGCCCCGCCCACACAATCGATATCAGGAGACGGACACAATGGCTTATATTCACGGAACAGCCTACGACGATTACCTCAATGGCACGGGCGAGAACGACGTGCTCAAAGGGTATGCTGGCAATGATCATCTGAATGGTGGTGACGGCATGGACGAAGTTGTTGGCGGCGCTGGCAATGACAAAATGCATCTGGGCAACGGCGATGACTGGGGCTATGGCGGCGACGGCGATGACGAAATCGGCGGCGGCAATGGTAAGGACACCATTAAAGCTGGCGGCGGTAACGACAAAGTTGGTGGTGACGCAGGCGACGACGAAATCTTCGGCGGTCGGGGCAATGATCACCTGGATGGCGGCGAAGGCAATGACAAACTGTTCGGCGGTGCCGGATATGACGTGCTTTCAGGCGGCGCTGGCGATGATCTGCTGGCAGGCAATGCTGGCGACGATCAGTTGTTCGGCGGCGAAGGCAATGACACGGTTGTTGGCGCACACGGTAATGACCTGCTGACCGGTGACCAAGGCGACGACCGTTTGGTCGGCGGCCAGGATGACGACCGCATGCATGGCGGCGAAGGCAACGACTATGCCCATGGCGGCACCGGTAATGACTATGCAACCGGCGACGCTGGCGACGATTTCCTGACCGGCGATGACGGTAATGACGTTCTCGACGGCGGCGAAGGCAATGACCAGCTGCACGGAGGCCGCGGCGAAGACGAAATCTATGGTGGCGCTGGCGATGATTTCATCACAGGCCATGATGGCGATGACGGCATCTGGGGCGGCCAGGGCAATGACGTAATCCACACCGGCAAAGGCGATGATTTGGCCGATGGCGGTGAAGGCGACGACTTGCTGACAGGCGACTATGGCGATGACGTGCTCTTCGGCAATGACGGCAATGACGTGATCTATGCTGGCAAAGGCAATGACTATGTTGATGGCGGCAATGGCGATGACGTTATCTGCGGCGACGATGGCTGTGACACGCTTCTTGGTGGTGCTGATAATGACTGCCTCTTTGGCGGTGCAGGCAATGACTGGCTCGACGGCGGCTTCGGCGTTGATCTGATCGTTGGTGGTGCTGGCCATGACGACCTGACTGGCGGCGCAGATGCTGACACCTTCACCTTCGCATGGGGCGACGGTTGGGACGCCATTAAAGACTTCGAAAAAGGCGTGGATACAGTTGATCTGGGCGCGCTTGGCCTGTCCGAATACGGCTTCGATGGCCTGAACTTCTACGACACTGATTACGGGACAGTTCTGGTTCTGAACGAAGAACAGTCAATCACCTTCGAAGGCGTCTATGCAGACCATCTGAACGCCTACGATTTCATCCTCTAAGCGGTTCGTCTCCTTAGAGGATGACCCTTCCCCCGGCAGCCAGGATGGCCCGCCGGGGGTTTCTTCTATTCTACCAGCCGTTCACACGGCTCCAGCGGCCACCAAGGGCACCGTCTTCCAGCAATTGGTATCCGGGATATGCGGCGGCCGTGAAGCAGGCATGGTTCGGTAAGACCCGGACCTGGGCACCGACGGGCAGCTTCTGAAACCAAGCGGCGTCAGCCACATCGATTTTCCCATGCTCCTGGCTCGCAGCGTTGATGGCAAGGCTATCAAGCGGTGCCAATGTTTCGGCATCTGCGACAAGGCCATACCCCGCACCTGGCATAAACGCCTGCGCGCTGATGTCTTTGGAAAGCGCTAGCCCGCCCGCATCCACCAATATCCGCATCGCTTCCCGATTATGGCCGATAACGGTCGTAAGGACGCTAAGCGCCAGATCATCATGGCTGCACAGCCCCCGCGACATCTGGTCGAGATCGAATGGCATGTAGACCCCGGCCCGAACTTCGGTGACGCCTGTTAGGTCTTTCGCATAGGCTACGGTTGGTGTGGAGCCAATGCTGACAATACCCGCCGCATGCCCACTGGCGCGGAGGCGGTCTGCTGCTAATACGGCACTCGTGCGCTCTTCCTCTGCAATCGCTTCCACCTGGGCGCGCTCCGAAGCGCCATAGCTGTGACCCGCATGGCTGAGAACGCCTGCAACGGTCGCTCCGCCGCTTCTTAATGCTTCTGCAACTGCTAACAGATGCGGGCTATTGGCGGGTAATCCGCCCCGTTTGTCGCCGCAATCAATCTCCAGCAGGAAATGGAAGTGTGCTCCCTGTGTTTTGGTGAAGGCACCCGCCGCCTCAGCCAGGACCGTAGAATCTGTGACTAACAATATCCGTGCGCCGCTTTCCTGCTGGATACGATGCACGCGGGCGAGCTTGTTCGGTGCCATCCCGACGCCATAGAGAATGTCCCGATACCCAGCCGCAGCAAAGGCTTCGGCTTCTGCCAGCGTTGAGACTGTAATGGCACCATCCGCGCCGACGGCCATCCTTGCCGCCTCAACCGATTTCAGGGTTTTCAAGTGGGGACGAAGCATCACATTGTGACTGTCGGCGATCGCTTGAAAACGGGCCAAGTTGCTTTGCAGCTTGCCTTTATCAAGCAATAAGCAAGGGGTCTCGAGATCCGCGAGCGCGGTGCGGAGGCTCATTCTGCGGCATCCTGGCTTTGGCGGGCGGCTGCTTCAGCGCGGATTTCCTCATCATGCTGGCCAAGGGCTGGAGCTGCGTTCCTGACACCGCCTGGCGTTTTCGAGAGCTTTATGGGCGTTCCAAGTGTTTTGGTTTTTCCGGCAACCGCATGATCCACCGGCGCCACCATATCCCGCGCCAGAATATGCGGATCGCTTAGCGTTTGCAGATGATCCATGACGGGCCCGCAGGGGATATTGAGCGCATCTAGCGCTTCGAACCAATGCTCTGTCGTTTGTTTCTGGAAGTAGGGTGCGAGCAACTCAGCGAGCTCCTGCTGCCTGGCGACTCTGTCTGCTTTCACTTTGAACCGTGCGTCATCCAGCAGGTGGGCAGCGCCAATCACCTCACACGTCTGCTCCCAGAACCTTTGCTGGGAGGCACCTAGTGCGAACCAGCCATTCTGGGTTGGAAAAATCTGATAGGGCGCGGAGCCACGATGGCCTTGGCCAAGCCGCTCTGGTTTTTCACCGGTCGCGAACACGCTCGCCGCTTCGTACACGCACATGGACAGTGCTGAATCCAGCAGGGACACATCCACCTGCTGGCCCTCGCCGGTCTTGTTCTTGTGTTGCAGGGCCGAAAGCACGCCGATTGCACCGTTCATGCCAGCCGCCACATCAGAAATCGCAATGGGCAGGCGGTATGGACCGCCCTCTGGCGGGCCGTTGATCGTCATCAGGCCAGACATTGCCTGGGCTACCAGATCAAACCCGCCGCGTTTGCTGTAGGGGCCGGTCTGTCCGAAGCCTGAAATGGAGCAGTACACGAGACCAGGGTTGCGCTCTGCCATGGCGGCATACCCAATGCCAATCCGTTCAGCGACGCCGGGGCGCATATTTTCAACCATCACGTCCGCGCTATCGATAAGTGTCAAAGCCGTGGCTAGGTCATCAGGATTTTTTAGATCAAGCGCGATGGAGCGCTTATTGCGGTTCCAAAGCATGAACGGCGCGCCTTCACCCGCAACGAAGGGCGGTGATTGGCGGAGGTCGTCACCTTTCCCCGGCTTTTCGATTTTTATGACGTCCGCCCCCTGGTCTGCCAGGATCATGGCGCAGTAAGGGCCGGACAGGTGGCTTGTGAAATCTACGACCTTCAGGCCGTCCAGTGCGCCGGGCATGGGCGTCATCTCCGTGTGCAGGTCGCGCGATAGGTTCAGTCTGCATGTTGACAAACATGGCTGCTGCTTGGCAACGATGGGGCATTCAATTCCGACGCACAAGGTTTTCCAATGCCCGCCATTACCCATGACATCCGCCCAGACGGCGTAGCCATCGTCACGATTTCCCATGTTGAGCGGCGGAATGCCTGCACACAAGCGATGTGGCAAGGACTGGGGCAGACATTCACGGCGCTTAGGGATGATCCAAAGGCGCGGGTTATCATCTTGACGGGCGAGGGGGATCACTTCTGCGCGGGGGCGGATATCAGCGAGTTTGCAACGGCGCGGAATAATGCTGAAGCGGCTGCGATCTATTCGGCAGATGTTGATGCGGCTGAAATTGCGATTAACACCATTCCAAAGCCGGTGATCGCGGCGATCCGTGGTTCCGCCATTGGCGGCGGGTGCGGGCTTGCGGTTGCGTGTGATTTCCGTATCGGTGACGCGAAAACCAAAATGGGCATTCCGGCAGCGCGCTTGTCCGTTGTGTACTCGATGGAAGAAACCCAGATGCTGGCGACTGTCGTCGGCGCATCAAATGCCAAGCGCATTCTGTTCTCTGGCGACTATTTTGAAGCGGAAGAAGCGGTTGAACTGAACCTGCTGGACGAAATTGTAGACGACCCTATGGCGGCATCACTGGCCTTTGCCGCCCATATCGCAGAGCGCGCGCCATTATCAGTGCGAGGTGCGAAAGTGGCCATTAACGCCATCTCCGCTGGCAAGATCGCTGATGTCCGCGATGGTTACGAGGACCTGCGGGCTCTGGCCTCGGACTCCTACGACTATAATGAGGGGCGCGTGGCGTTCATGGAAAAGCGGAAGCCTGTGTTCAAAGGCGAGTAAGCTAAATTAGGTATGTCTTCCAGTTGGGATGAGTATGTCTCAAGGTGTCGAATTAGGGATTAATCTCTAGCACTGTGTTCGGATCGCCAAGTCCGCCCGTGAAGTAGACCACTGCAATAATCGCCGCGACGACGAGAGCTCCGATCAGAAAAGATACAGGGCTGAATTCACTACCACGGTTGCCTGAAAGCACCCGATGTCGGCCTGTTCTGTCCTCAGCCCTATTTCCGGCAATTGAGCGTTCTTTGTCAGCCATAACCATCGCCTTTCTTGGGTCGTTACCCTAGCACCGGCGAAACCATAAGCCATATATAAACTGCAGGTCGATTACGCGATTGGCTTAGTTGCAACTGCTGTTTTTGATGGCAGTATATTGGCGCGTAATCTTTGTCTTGGGTGACCCGTTCGCTGCACCCTTGGCACACCTTTGTCGCAGCGCCGCAAACTTGCGCAGCGGCGCCGGTTCTGGCATAGCCGTCACACATGCGCTGCGAGGCCCAGTAATGGGGGGATCGCGGCGCGTTTTGTGTGACCTGAAAACAAATCAATCGGAGGGGCCTTTACCGATGACCCTGGCCTATACAATCGTATTGCTCTGCGGCTTGGCTGCAGTTCTGTACGGCATTCTCACCGGACGGGCAGTCCTGGCGGCTGACGCCGGCAACGCTCGTATGCAAGAAATCGCGCAAGCCATTCAGGAAGGCGCTGCTGCCTATTTGAAGCGCCAGTACATGGCGATTGGCGTTGTTGGCGCAGTCATTTTTGTGCTGACCTTCATCCTGCTCGGCTTTAAATCTGCCCTTGGCTTCGCCATTGGCGCAGGGCTTTCCGGCGCTGCCGGTTATATTGGCATGATCGTCTCTGTCCGCGCTAACGTGCGGACGGCTGAAGCGGCGCGTCACGGCCTCGCGAAGGGCCTGGACATTGCGTTCAAATCCGGCGCTGTCACAGGCATGCTGGTTGCTGGCTTGGCGCTTCTGGGCGTTGCTGGTTACTACGGTGTGCTGCAGAGCATGGGTGCCGAAGGCCGCTCCTTGATTGATCCGCTCGTTGCGCTTGGCTTTGGCGCATCGCTTATTTCCATCTTTGCGCGTCTCGGCGGCGGCATCTTCACCAAAGGCGCAGACGTTGGCGCTGACCTGGTTGGTAAGGTCGAAGCTGGCATTCCTGAGGATGATCCCCGTAACCCTGCGGTTATCGCGGATAACGTTGGTGACAATGTCGGCGATTGCGCTGGCATGGCCGCCGATTTGTTTGAGACCTATGCGGTCTCCGTCGTTGCAACGATGGTCCTTGGCCTGATCTTCTTTGGCGGCACCGCCCAAGAATCACAGATGCTGATGTACCCGCTGATGATTGGTGGCGTTTCTATTATCGCCTCCATTATCGGCACCTACTTCGTGAAGCTTGGCGCATCCAACAACATTATGGGCGCGCTGTATAAAGGCTTCATCGTCTCGTCGGTTTTGGCGCTGCTGTTCATCTTCGCAGGACGGCATGGATTCTAGGCCTCGGCACAGCATTCACAGCGAACGGCACGACATTCACGGGCGGCGGTCTCTTCGCTTGCGCAGTGATCGGCGTGGTCGTTACTGGCCTGATCATCTGGATCACGGAATACTACACCGGCACCGAATATCGCCCGGTTCGTAGTGTTGCCCAGGCATCTACCACCGGTCACGGCACCAATGTCATCCAGGGCCTCGCGGTCTCTATGGAAGCGACGGCGGGTCCGGCTCTGGTCATCTGCGTCGCCATTGTGCTGACGTTCATGATCGCTGGCATCTTCGGCATCGCCATCGCGGTTACCGCCATGTTGGCGCTCGCTGGCATGGTTGTGGCGCTCGACGCTTACGGCCCGGTTACGGATAACGCTGGCGGCATTGCCGAAATGGCAGACCTGCCCGAAGAAGTTCGTAATACCACGGACGCGCTGGATGCTGTTGGCAACACGACGAAGGCTGTCACCAAGGGTTATGCCATTGGTTCTGCTGGCCTCGGCGCGTTGATCCTGTTCGGCGCTTACACGGCGGATCTGGAATACTTCGCAGCCAATGCCGCGACGTATCCGTTCTTCGAAGGTGTGAAGCCGAACTTCTCCCTGAACAACCCGTATGTTGTGGTTGGCCTGTTCTTTGGTGGGCTGCTGCCCTTCCTGTTCGGTGCTATGTCGATGACGGCCGTTGGCCGCGCCGCTGGCTCCGTTGTTGAGGAAGTGCGCCGTCAGTTCCGCGAAATCCCGGGCATCATGGAAGGCACTGGCCGTCCGCAGTATGACAAATGCGTTGACTTGCTGACCAAAGCCGCGATTAAGGAAATGATTATTCCATCGCTGCTGCCAGTTCTGGCTCCGATCGTGCTGTACTTCGTGATCTACGCGATCGCGGGCAAGTCAGCCGGTTTCGCAGCCCTTGGCGCAATGCTCCTTGGTGTGATCGTAACGGGCCTTTATGTCGCTATCAGCATGACTGCTGGCGGCGGCGCCTGGGACAACGCGAAGAAGTACATTGAAGACGGCAACCACGGCGGCAAGGGTTCAGAAGCCCATAAAGCTGCTGTGACAGGCGACACCGTTGGTGATCCGTACAAGGACACCGCCGGCCCAGCCGTTAACCCGATGATCAAGATCACGAACATCGTGGCCTTGCTGCTGCTGGCGATCCTGGCGCACTAAGCCAGCCGCTCTCAGCGACCTGATGAGCCCCCGCTGCCGGAAACGGTGGCGGGGGTTTTTCTTTGTGGCCGATCAATCAATGCGTTTGATGCGCTTGGCGATCCTGGCCTCTGGGAAGCCCCAAGTTGGGAAATAAGCATGTTGCGGAATGGCCGCGTCCGCCCCCGCAACCACCAGAACGATATGATCCGGGCTCTCAACAGCAGGCGGCTGATGGCCTGCCGATAGGGCAGCGTCCGCCCACTCTGCAATGCCGGTGCGCGGCTTCAGTTCCGCCCGGATCCAGCTTCGGGCATAGTCATCCGTATCCGCCCGGGAAAGCGCCCATAGGCGTTGGCGCACATCTGCCTCGCTCCATCCATCATCCGCCAAAGCCTTCGCCACGAACGGCGCAATAGCAACCGCGCAATGGCCGCCGTGCAGGCGGCTGAAGGCGGAGAGTGAGGAGCGCATGACGTTGCCAAGGTCATCAATGCGGCCTGTCACTGTCACTGTGGCTTCTGCCCGTAGCGTGAGCATCAGCGTTTCGTCCTTGGCGTAGCCTTCGCGTTCACGCAGGCTTGGCCAGGGTGATGATGCTTGGTTCTCCGGCAAGACCAGCCAAAGCCGCCCTGGCTGCCCAAGACCTGCCAGCGTCGTGGCACCTGGCCATCCGCCACCAAGGTTCTGCATCGCAAGGCGGAGCGCACGCCCAATCACCATATTACCCCGCCATCCAGGCCCAAGCGCGCCAACGCCGCCGAATATATCAACCTTTTCGAGGTCCGGGCCGGATAGCAGTAGCAGCGGGGCGACATTCTCGTCGGTCGTCTGCACGCCGCGCAGATTGAAGGTTGGGTCCAGTACGGATTCGAGCGCGGCCAGTACGAATGGAAAATGCACGGCGTCACATCCGGCCATAACGGCATTTGCGGCGGCTTTTTCTGCTGTGGCTTGGCCGAACAAGGGCTCGGCCTCGCCAAGCATTTTGTCGGCGGGTACGCGGGCGCGTCGCAGCATGGCTTTGACGCGGGCTTGGGTTGGCAGAACAATGGGCAGCCCATCCGTCCATCCACGTCGATAATATAGGCGTTCGATTTCGGCCTGGGGCTTATCCCGGATCACTTCGATGCGTTCGCGCGGGAAGTTGCCTGCCGCAGAATAGCGCCATTCCAGCCCGGATTCCGCGGCGCGCTCGACCAATACATCATCGATCCAGGCACCGTCGCCGCGCTGGCCAGATGGGGTCACCAGCCATAAATCGTCGCTCATAGGCTTTCATCTCCGCTTCGATAGCCTCGCACTCTGGCTTGGGATAATGTCTCTGGCAAATCAATGAAGGACGCATCGACTATGGCCGTGATCGAGTATTTCTATTCCGCACATTCCGCCTTCGCCTATCTGGGCTCACAGCGGTTTATGGATATCGCGAAAGCGGCGGGACGGACGATTGTGCACCGGCCCTATGATCTGCGGATCGGCATTCCTGGCGTCGGGTCCAGTGACACCCGGAACCGCCCGCCAAATCATCGCGCATATTATTTCGGGCGTGAAATTGACCGGTGGGCCGAATATCGCAACGCCCCCGTGATGAACGGCATCCCCACGCATCATCACAATGATCCGGCCCTTGCGAACGGAATGCTGATCGCGGCGCAAGACCAGAAGCTAGATGCTGACGCTTTGGCGCACCGCATGCTGGAAGCCCATTGGCGCGATGACGCAGACCTGGCCGACCGCCCAACCCTCACTGCCATTTGCAAAGATGTCGGCATCGCGGCTGATCCACTATTCCAATCGGCAGAAGTTCCAGCCGTCATTGCCGTATACAAAGCAAACACAGAAGAAGCGATCGCCCGCAGCGTATTCGGCTCGCCGACATATTTCGTGGACGGCGACATGTTCTACGGCCAGGACCGCTTGGAATTGGTCGAACGCGCCCTGAAACAGCCATTCAAGGGCGAATGGCCACGCAAATAGCCTGGAATTTTGCGCTTACAGCTTTGTCACCAAATCACCGACAGAGATGACGCCGTCTTGGACGACGCGGCCATAGATGCCGCGGAGTTTGTAGCGGTCGCCGTCACCGACATTGACGAAGACACAGGCGTCGCGGCCATAGCGTTCGATGAACTTGGCGCAGCCTTTGTGCGCTGTATCTGTAATTTCCAGGATTGCGGTGCCCATGGCGATGCGGGTTCCGGGCGGCAGGTTGTCTGGCGTCAGGTCCATGTCGATGAACAGGTTATCGCCTGCTGGTGCCCAATTATCCTTGTTGCCGGCAATCAGATCAATGCAGCGGGAATTCATCATGCAGATCTGCACATCCGGGTGTGGCTCACCCGCGTCTGTGGATTTCCAGCAGCCTTGTGCCCAGTGATCGCCTTCAACCCCGCCTGCCAGGCTGATCGCGACACTGTTGACGGTGCGACGCTGCTCAGAGGCGGGGCGCACAGTAATCGATTCAATAGGGCCTTTGTCCTTGGGTGAATTCAGGATTTCGGGCAGGCCAGCGGCAAGTTCTTCTTTGTTTAGGTGGCGGGCCATCGGGCGTTCCTTTTGGATATGTGGGCTCAAGCTAAACTATTGCCGCTCAAGCATGGCATAAGCGTGTCCCTTGGGAGAAGCCCAATGGAAAGATCTGATTGCCGAAATTAGCGCCATGCGTCACGATCCTGCCAGTGTGTTGCAGCAATAGGATAGAAGCATGGCCGTATTCGAAAGCCCTTATGGCGATATCGCGCCGAGCACGTTGACGATCACGGAGCGTGTATTTGCTGGCCTGGAAGGTCGCATGGATGCGGTATGCCTAATTGATGGCGCGACGGGCGCATCCCTTACGGGTGCAGAACTCGTGGACCAGGTGAAGCGCTTGGCAGGTGGGCTTACGGCGCGCGGGCTGGGCGCTGGTGTGATTGTTGCGATCATGGCACCGAACATGCCGGACTATTGCGTGGCATTTCATGGGGTCACCTGGGCGGGCGGTACGGTCACACCGGTCAATCCGTCCTATACGTCCTATGAGGTCAAGCATCAGCTACAGGATGCGGGGGCCACGGTGCTGATTACCGCACCGGCTTGCCTGGAAGTCGCGCGGGCTGCGGCCGCGGAATCAAGCGTCGAGACAATCATCCTGATGGGTGGAGAGGGCGGTGGCGATGTGTTTCCGTTGAGCGCCATGATGGGCGATCCGCTAGAGAAACAGGCACCGGTTGATCTGGACACCCACCCGGCAGCACTACCCTATTCATCCGGCACCACGGGCCTTTCAAAAGGCGTGATCCTGACGCACCGAAGCATGTCCACCAATGTGGATCAGATATTGGAGGTTTTTCAGATTGAGCCAGGTGAGCCGACAGTCGTGTTCCTGCCGTTCTTCCATATCTACGGCCTGAATGCACTGCTGAATCCCTATCTGGCAGCAGGTGGGTTGATCATCACCATGCCCCGGTTTGATTTAGAATTGTTTCTCAGGCTGACCCAGGATCACGCTGCACCACGTATGTTCGTGGCACCGCCGGTTGCGATTGCATTGGCGCAGCACCCGCTGGTCGATGCGTTTGATATGAGCAAGCTCCACAGCATCTTTTCCGCAGCAGCACCCTTGGGCGAAGATGCTGCGGCAGCCTGTGCCAAGCGGCTGAATGTGCAGGTACTGCAAGGCTATGGCATGACGGAACTCAGCCCGGCCTCGCACCTGATGTCATTGAAGACGGTGCGGGCAGGTGCGGTTGGGCTTTCGCTACCGGGCACGCGGTCCCGGATTGTGGACCCTGAAACGGGTGCCGATAAAGGCGTTGATGAAGAAGGCGAGCTTTGGGTACAGGGCGCGCAGGTCATGCTTGGCTATCTGAATAATCCTGAAGCCACTGCTGCAACCCTAGACGGTGAAGGATGGCTGAAAACTGGCGATCTCGCTTGCTTTGATGCAGACGGCTACCTCTACATTCGTGATCGCTTGAAAGAGCTGATCAAATATAAGGGCTTCCAGGTTGCCCCGGCAGAACTAGAGGATGTTCTGCTGTCCCACCCATCCATCGCCGACGCTGCGGTTATTGGCGTGCCAGATGACGAGGCGGGTGAGCTTCCGGCGGCCTTTGTTGTGATCGCAACAGGTCAATCGCTAACGTCTGAGGCCGTTATGGCGCACGCGGCGGAGAGTTTGGCGAACTACAAGCACATCCGGCAGGTGACGTTCATGGACGCGATCCCGAAATCTGCGTCGGGCAAGATTCTGCGCCGCGAATTGCGTGATGGACTGGCGAATGGTTAGGCTGCGATGATGAAGTTATTGAGCGCCACCCCCAGCCCCTATGCTCGCAAAGTACGCATTGCGCTGGCGGAAAAGGGGTTGGACTTCGAATTGATGACGGAAGTTCCTTGGAATGAAGGAACCGCAACGCCTGCATACAATCCGCTGGAGAAGCTACCGGTTTTGATCCTGGATGACGGTCAAACCGTGTTCGAGAGTGACTTCATCCTTGAATGGCTGGAGGCAAAATACCCGACGCCCGCACTTCATCCAGCCGATCCTGATCAACGCCTTGCGGCACGGCGTTTTGAAGTGGTAGCGGACGGTGTGTGTGATGCCTTCGTGCTATATTTCTTTGAAACCATGCGCGAAGCTTCAAAGCAGAGTCAGCCGTGGATGGACCGCCAGATGCGCAAGATTGATGGCGGCGTCGCGGATATGGCGCTCCATGTTCCAGCAAATGGATTTTGCGTTGGCGACCAGTTTACAATTGCAGACATCGCTGTCGGAACGGTGATGCTGTATCTGGATGTCCGCTTTCCAAGCTATCTTTGGCGGCCAGCGCATCCGGCATTGGCCACTGCTGTAGACCGGCTTGCAGCAAGACCATCTTTTGCGGCGACAAAGCCAGTGCCCCAAGCAATAGCCGCGAGCGTTATCTAAGGATTGAACAATGAAATTTGGGTACAGTATTCCAAGCAACCAAGGCTTTGAGAACGTCCATGCGCTGGTTGATTTGGCGGCACTGGCGGAACAGAAGGGCTTCGACAGCGTTTGGGCGAGTGAGCATTTGTTCCACTCCTCATACATCGCGGAACGGCTGGATAATCGCCCGTATTTTGAGCCCCTGACGATCCTGACCGCCGTTGCAGCCGTGACATCAAAGGTTCGGCTCGGCACCTCGGTTCTGGTGCTGCCATGGCACGACCCGCCCCGGCTTGGCAAAACCGTGGCGACGCTGGATCATCTTTCCAACGGGCGTGTCAGCCTGGGGATCGGCGTTGCGATGACTGAGGATGAGTTTGAAAATCTCGGCGTGGATTTCAAAACGCGTGGTCGGCGCACGGATGATTTGCTTGGCGCGCTACAAGCGCTTTGGACCCAGGAAACACCGGAATATTCGGGGCCTTTCTACACATATTCCGGCCAAAAATTCTCACCAAAACCCAAACAGAAACCCTATCCGCCAATCTTAGTTGGCGGCGGTAGTAAAGCGGCGCTCAGACGGACCGCGCGGTTTGGCGATGGCTGGCACGCACTTCGTAAAACGCCGGGCCAAATCCGTGAAGCCATGGCAGACCTTGGTGAAATGATGGATGCGGCCGGTCGGGATATCACCGATCTGCACATTTCGATCAGCCTGCCTGTCGGGATGGACATGAAGGCGTCTGGCCGAGCGCCAGACGACCATACCAGCCTGAAAGGTGCGGCCCAGGATATGGCGGACACGATCGGTGCCTATGGGGACGCCGGCATTCATGAAGTCGTGCTTTCGCTGGGCAGCCGTGAGAAATCGGCACATATGGAGATGATCGAATTGATTGCAGGCGAGGTCCGCCAGCTGGTTGGTTAGAGGGCGCTGCTAAGTCTGGATAAAGTCGCGCTTTTCGCCATCAAGGCAGAGGCACGTCAAGCAGCCAGTGGCGAACGCACCAGTGTCTATGCCGATGCGGTTTGGCCGTTCTTCTGGGTAATCGCGGATGGTGTGTCCATGCACGATCACAGCGCCGAAATCGGCTGAAGATTCCAGGAATTCATCCCTGATCCAGACCATATCTTCCGGGTCCTGATCGCCCAGTGACACACCTGGGCGCACTCCTGCGTGGACGAACACGTAATCGCCAGCCCGCCACAAATAGTGCAGGCCATCCAGGAACGAAAAATGCTGCGGCGGTAGCGCTTCGGCGAAGGCGGCGCGGGCATCCTCCAGCCTGTCCATGCGATTGCCGCCATGGCTGAAGGGCACACCATAGCTGGCTAATGTGGCGACGCCGCCATTCATGAACCAGCCCGCCCCAGCATGGGCGCTCTCTAGGAAGTCCAGCAGCCAGGATTCATGGTTGCCCATCAGGCAGACTTGTTCGAAACCGTCTGGTGGGCCTTCGATCAGGCGTTCAATCACGCCCCGCGCATCATGGCCCCGGTCCACATAGTCACCCAGATACACAATTGTGCGTTTTTCGGCTGGGCGGACGGCTGCGTCTTCTTGAATGCGAATGAGCATGCGCTCAAGCAGGTCTGACCGGCCATGCAAATCACCGATGGCGTAGACGATATGGCCGTCTGGCGCGCGCGGCGGCAGTGACGCATTCATGCAGCGACACTGACACGGGTTTTGAATGCTTCTGTTGCCCGGACCAGGGCAGCACGAATGCCGGGCTCCATGGCAGAATGGCCTGCATCATCTACGACATTGTAGCGGCTGCCGGGCCATGCGCGCGCTAACCGCTCGGCACTGACGCTTGGGCAAATCATGTCATAGCGCCCTTGAACAATGGTGCAGGGCAGGTGGCGGATTCTGTCGATATCCCGGATGAGCTGGTCATCTTCCAGGAAAAGCCGGTGCATAAAGTAATGCGCCTCAATCCGTGCAATCGCCAGCAATCCTTCACCATCATTAAATGACGGCATTTCTGAGGGACGCAGCGTCGAGCACATAGACTCATAGCGGCTCCAGATACGGGCGGCGTTGATTGCTGTTTGCCGGTCCGTGCTGTTCAAGCGGCGAATATATGCGGAGAGTAAGTCGCTGCGTTCGGCGGCAGGAATATGCTCTGCCAACTGGCGATGCGCTTCCGGGAATACGCGGCCCATGCCGTTCAAGAACCAATCAACCTCTTCGCCACCGCCAAGGAAGATGCCGCGCAGAATGAACCCAAGGCAACGCTCCGGATGAGCCTCGCCATAGGCCAGCGCCAGGGTTGATCCCCAAGAGCCACCAAATACCAACCAGCGCTCAACGCCGAGATGCTCGCGGAGCGCTTCAATGTCTTCAATCAGGCTTTGGGTATCGTTGTGGTCGGTCGAGGCATAGGGTTTTGAACGACCGCTGCCGCGCTGATCAAACAGGATAACGCGGTAAGATTGCGGGTCAAAGAAGCGCCGATAAGCAGGCGAGCATCCGGCCCCAGGGCCGCCATGCAGAAACACGACCGGCAGGCCATCCGGGGACCCTGATTCTTCCCACCACAAGCGATGGCCATTTCCAACGTTCAGATAGCCAGCATTGTTCGCGTCAAAGGGGGCGAACAATTCAGCGCGGAGGTGGCGGGAGGAGGGCATTGGCGAAACATACTCTCAAAGTGAATTCAAAAAGGTATAAACGATTGCATGCGCCTCTCGCTAGCCATCTTGCTCATTCTATTTGGATTACGCTTTCCGGCGGGGGCGGAGCCTCTCCGGGTTAGCGCTGCAGAGGATGCTGTAACGCTGCGGATGGCCGATGGGAGAATTGTTCTGCTCGATGGCCTGTTGGCACCGAATCCAGATGATGATGGTGGGCGTTCTGCGGCAGATAAAATTGCAGCAGCCGCACTTGCCCGCATGATCGAAAGTGCCGTTGGCCAGACTGCACGGCTAACCCCGTTGTTGGAGGTAGCGGACCGATGGAACCGCATTCCAGCCGATGTGCATCTTCAGGGGTCTGGCGTTTGGCTTCAGGAACGGATGCTGCAGGAAGGCTTGGCGCGCATTGGTCCTTGCCCGCTCGGTGACCCAGGGCGTCTCAAATTGTTACGCGATGCCGAAGCCAGCGCGCGGACGGCGCGGCGGGGCCTTTGGCGGATTGGCGTCTATCAGGTTCGTGATGCTGTGCAGCCAATCAAAGCGCGTGGATTTGTGTTGGTAGCGGGCATGCCCTTTGAAAGCGGGGGTGGTCGGAACGTGCGTTACCTTAATTTCGACAAAGACTGGCGCCAGGATTTCACACTTAGGGCGACCAAATCGTCCGCCCGACGGCTGGACAAAGCCAATCTGGGCTTCGATGCTTTGTTGGAACGGAAATTGCTGGTTAGAGGTTGGTTGGTATGGAGAAACGGTCCCATGCTAGATATTACCTGTCCGCAGCAGATAGAGGCGCTAGACCCATGAAGACAGAAACATCCCCATTACGCCGCCATTTGGCTGCTGCATTGTCCGCCGTTGCGATTGGCGCTGCGGTAGCAGGGTGTTCCACCAATCCGGCGACAGGCGGCGAAGATGTCGTGTTCATGTCCCAAGCGGATGAAAAACGCATCGGGGACGAAAACCACCCCAAAATTCTGCAGCAGTTTGGCGGGGCTTATGGCGACCGTGAACTTCAGGCTTATGTGAAGTCTCTGGGCGATGTTTTAGCCGCAAGTTCTGAGCTGCCAAATATTAAATGGACGTTTACGCTGCTCGATAGCGACGTCACTAACGCTTTCGCGTTGCCGGGCGGGTATGTCTATGTGACCCGCGGGCTGCTCTCATTGGCAGAGAATGAAGCGCAGCTAGCGGCGGTTATCGGCCATGAAATTGGCCATGTAACGGCCCGGCACGGTGCACAGCGGTCCGCTCAAGGTACGCTGGCGACGGTTGGCGTCGTTGGCGCGCAGGTTCTTGGGGCAGTGCTCGGCGGTGCCCAAGTCGGGCGGGCGGCTGGGCAACTCGCTGGTATTGGTGCGCAAGGGTATGTGGCCTCATATAGCCGTGGTCAGGAATATGAAGCGGATACGCTGGGTGTCCGGTATACGGGCCGCGTTGGCTTTGACCCCTACGGCATGTCCGGCTTCCTCGCGAAGCTGAACCAAGAGAAGAATTTGATGGCGAAACTGCGGGGGCAAACACCGCGCGGTACCTCATACCTAGATACGCATCCTCCGACACAAGAACGTGTCGCGCGTTCACGCGGCCTTGCTTCCAAAGTGCGAGTACAGAACCCAATTGAAGCCCGCGACGTCTATTTTTCTAAAATCGACGGCATGATTTGGGGTGATTCTCCTGACCAGGGCTATGCGCGCGATGGTGTGTTCGCCCATGAAAAGCTGAACATCCGTTATGAAGTGCCGGACAGCTTCACCCTGTTTAATTCCGCTAAAAACGTAACCGCTTTCGGACCGGGTGGTTCGATCATTGTTTTTGATGGTGGGCCGAAAAACTATGGTGGCTCAATGGCGGATTATATTCGCCAGACCTGGGCCAAGTCGGCCCGATTGTCTGGGGTTGAGGCAATTAGGGTGAACGGCCTTGAAGCGGGTACGGCCACAACGCGGGGTAATATCAACGGCAAGACCATGGATGTCCGCCTGCTCGCAATTCGTGGTGAGGATGGCAGCACGTTCCGGATGCAGTTCCTGTCACCACCCAACATGACCAGCCGTCTGCGGGATGATTTCCGTCGCACGACCTATTCTTTCCGCCACCTGACGGCGCGGGAGAGGCGTGATCTTGGCCCGCTGCGCATCCGAATCTACCGCGTGCGGTCTGGCGATACGGTCACGCGAATTGCAAACCGGATGGCAGTGAAAAAGTTCGCTTTGGAGCGCTTTATGCTGCTGAACGGCGTATCGCAAACAGAGCCATTGAAGGTCGGCTCGACAGTTAAAATCATCAGCGATCGCTAAGCGTCGTCTGGATATCCGACGCTGGTGAGATAGAGACCGTCCGGCGGGGCCGTTGGTCCCGCCGCGGCTCTATGCCTTGCTGCCAATGCGGCGGATACGTCATCTGGCGTCCATGCGCCGTCGCCGACGCGGGCGAGGGTGCCGGTGATGATCCGAATTTGGTTGTGCAGGAAGGACCGGGCTTCAGCCTCGATCCATATTTCGTCGCCATGCTGCGAAACGCGGAGCACATCCATCGTGCGCTCTGGTGAATTTGCCTGGCACTTAATGGCGCGGAAGCTTGAGAAATCATGATGGCCGACCAACCGGCTCGCTGCTTCCTGCATTGGTGCCACATCCAACGGATGCCTGACGAACCAGACCTTTCCTCTGTCCAGGATCGCGGGCGCACTCCGGTTTAGGATGCGATAGCGATATGTGCGCTGGATCGCAGAGAAGCGCGCGTCGAAACCTGGTTTTGCTTCCACTGCATGGATCACCGCGACAGGGTGCGGGCGGACATGAAAGTTCAAGGCGTCCTTGATGGCCTTCAGCGGCTGTGGTGCCGCCAAATCAAAATGCGCCACCTGGGCCAATGCATGCACGCCAGAATCCGTGCGCCCGGCGCCCCACACCCTGACGGTGTCGCCGGATAATTTAAGGATCGCCTCTTCCAGCGCCTGCTGGACGGACATGCCGGTTATCTGCCGTTGCCAGCCGACAAATCCACCGCCGTCATATTCAAGGGTAATCCGATAGCGGGGCATCGCTAGCTACTGGCCTGAGGCGGGAGCGCATTGATTGGCAGCTGGCTCATGGTGCGTTATGCGCCAACCGGCAGAATGGTGCCTTTGGGGATACTGAATCCGCGCAGGAAAGCGTCCGCGTCTGTCATGGCCTTACCGGGCCGCTGAACCATGGTCAGACGAAGCGCGCCGTCACCGCAGGCAATCAGCAGCCGGTCATCAAGGACAGTTCCGGGGGTGCCAGTCGCGGCTTCCAAAGTGGCTGCGCCAGTCTTGATCATTGCGGTTTCATAGGGGAACCAGGCACGGGGCTGGGGCGAGAGCGCGCGGATCGTGCGCTCCAATTCCAAAGCTGGCCGCCGCCAGTCGAGCAGGCCATCGGCGCGGGATAGCTTATTGGCATAGGTGACGCCATCCTCCGGCTGTTTAACCGGCCTCAACGCCCCAGTATCCAATCCGGCAAGCGTCGGCACAATCAGCCGCGCGCCGATATCGGACAGCGCATCATGCAAGTCGCCGCCTGTCGTACTGGATGTGATTGGTGTTCGTTCGGTCATCAGCATCGGGCCAGTGTCGAGGCCAATATCCATCAGCATGGTCACGACGCCAGCGTCTTCATCACCGGCCATGATTGCCCGTTGGATCGGCGCAGCGCCCCGCCAGCGTGGCAGTAAGGAGGCATGAATATTGACGCATCCAAGCCTGGGCGCGGCCAAAATGGGCTCTGGCAGGATCAGCCCATAGGCGACAACCACTGCAGCATCGAGATTGAGCGCTGCAAACGCTGCCTGCGCTTCTACATTCCGCAGCGACTTCGGCGTCCGCACGTCTATGCCTTTGGTTTCCGCAAACGCATGTACCGGTGATGGCTTTAGCTTTTGGCCCCGGCCAGATGGGCGCGGTGGTTGGCTGTAGATGGCCACCACGTCGTGCCCAGCGTCCAACAGTGCCGCAAGCGCGGGGACTGAGAAATCTGGTGTGCCCATAAACGCGAGGCGGAGCGCGCTCACCGGATCAGCCCTTGACCGGGCGATTGCGCGCCTCTCCGGCTTTCAGCTTCTTCATTTTGGAGAGCGCCATATTCCGCTTGAGAAGCGAGATGTGGTCAATGAACAGCACGCCGTCCAGATGGTCAATCTCGTGCTGTAGGCAGCGGGCGAGCAGGCCGTCCGCTTCAATCTCTTGTGCAGCGCCTTTCTCATCCAGATATTTGACGCGCACCCGCTCGGGCCGTTTGACGTCGTAATAGACATCTGGGATCGACAGGCAGCCTTCGTTCATGATGCATTTCTCGTCTGACGCCCAGAGGATTTCTGGGTTGACGATTTGCATGGGTTCCGGCAGGTCATCCTCACGGGCGACATCGATCACAATCAAGCGCCGCTCGTCACCAACTTGCGGTGCGGCGAGGCCGATGCCGGGCGCGTCATACATCGTCGCCAGCATGTCGGTGAGCTTTTCCCGGACGCTATCATTGACGGCATCCACGGGCTTGCAGCGAAATTTCAGGCGCCGGTCGGGCGCGATTACAATTGGCAGTACGCTCATTGGCTTCTAACGGATCGCTTTCCAGTAACTGTCCTTGACCGAGATTTTGCCATCTCGGAACGAGTAGATATCGATGCCGCGCACGTCGATTGCCGCACCAGTGGTATAACGACCGGTTGCGCGAAACCGCCCCACAATATGGTCATCACCGAATAGCACTTCGGTTTCGGAAAAGCGCATGGTTTCAATAGCCTCGGCGCGCTCAGCCAGTGCTTTGCGGGTCGCCTCAAGGCCTTTGATGACCGCACCTTCGGGTGCCTCTGGGCCTTCATGCATGCGCCATTCAAAATCATCTGTGACCTGGGCCAGAATGCCCTCGGCATCGCCCTTGTTGAACGCCTTGCCGAAGGCTTTCAACACGTCCATCGCTTGCTTGCGGTCAATCGCCGTCATTCGTCCGCTCCTTAAGTGCAACAGTCCTGTTTTGGAATGCTGCACGGGTGCCGTCAACCGGGGCGCTACCCCTTGTTGCGGCGATATGCAAAAATATCCCAATACAAAGATTGCTGCATGAAGGATTGATTCAATGGCTGGACCGCTGGACGGCGTAAAAATACTTGATCTGACGACGGTTGGCTTCGGCCCCTATGCCGGTCAAATCCTGGGTGATTATGGTGCGGAAATCATCAAGATCGAGTCCCATGAAGGAGATATCACTCGCGGCATTTCTCCGTTCAAGAACCCAGGCATGGGCCATTTTTACCTGATGGCGAACCGCAATAAGCGCTCCATTGTGCTGGACCTGAAAAAGCCTGAAGGCCGCGATGCGATGTTGAAACTAGCTGAAGGTGCGGACGCGGTGTTGACCTCTGTGCGCCCAGCCGCGATGGAACGCCTGGGCCTTGGCTATGAGGATTTTACGGCAGTCAATCCCAAAATCATCTATGTCGCATTGGTCGGTTTTGGCCAGGATGGGCCTTATGCAAAGCGCCCGGCTTACGATGATGTGATCCAAGGTTTGTCAGGCATGGCGGACATGCAGGGTGGCCGGAGCGGTGAGCCTGCGTTCATCAAAGCGTCCGTCTGCGACAAGATTTGTTCCCAATTCGCTGTGCACGCCATGACGGCAGCGCTGTTTAGCCGTGAACGCACGGGCGAGGGGCAATTGGTCGAAGTGCCGATGCTGGAATCCATGGTTGGATTTAACCTGGTGGAGCATCAGTCTGGCCAGACATTTGATCCCCCGCTTGGCCCTGTCGGCTATGAACGCGCCATGGTGGAATATCGCAGGCCCTATGCCACGGCAGACGGGTTTGTATGCGTATTGCCATACAATACCAAGCAATGGCGCGCGTTTTTTGAGATGATGGAACGCCCGGATATGATTGAGGATCCGCGCGTCAACGATGGCAAAATCCGCAGCGAAAAGATCGGCGAGCTTTATGAAATGGTCGCGCAATGCGTCCGCGATTGGCCGACTGAGCCACTGCTGGCCGCATTACAAACTGCTGATGTACCGCACGGTAAAGCGACGCTGCTTGGCGAACTCGCCAATGATCCGCATTTGGACGCTGTTGGCATGTTTGAACATTATGACCACCCAACAGAGGGCCGCATCCGTCTGGTTCGCCCAGGCGTAAAGTTCGAGAAAACGCCAGCGGGCATTCGCACCATGCCAGGCGCCCTCGGCTCGGACGGTGAAGCTGTGCTGCGTGAGGCCGGCTTCAGCCCAAGCGATATCGCCCGCATGATCGATGATGGCGTTACCGTTGCGGCTGCACCTGCGGAAACCCGGTCAGCGGCGGAGTAACCGAATTGGCGCGACTATCTCGCAGCGATCTCGCCGGCAAAGCGCAATCTGTACGCGGTGTCATGGACCCTGCCGCACTAGGCAAGACGCTGATGCATGAACACCTGATCTGGGACATACGCCCGCCTGCACTTGCGGCGGCAATGGACCAGGGGCCAACGATCACGCTCTGCAATTGCTGGCAGATGACGTACGGCCGGGTCAAAGTTCCGCGCAATCTGGTGTCACGCTCGACTGACCTTGCGATCAGCGAAGTTAAAGAGATGGTTGCTGTTGGCGGCGAGACGGTGGTTGAATTGTCATCGGGCGGGCTAAAGCCGGAACCTGCGGAGTTGGCGAAAGTCGCAAGGGCGACAGGTGCCAACATCATCATGGGCTGCGGCCAGTATGTTGAAGAATACCAGGACGCCGAAAACCAGAACCGCAGTGCGGATGATTTCGCAGCTGAAATGATCGATCAGATTTTTGAAGGTGCATGGGGCAGTGATGTTCGCGCTGGGATGATTGGTGAGATTGGCTGCCAATCCCCATGGACAGAGCTTGAACGCCGCGTCATGCGTGGTGCCATTACGGCCCAGGCAGAAACCGGCGCAGCACTCAACGTGCATCCGGGACGGGACGCTGATCAGCCACAGGAAGTGATGGATTTCGTTAAGGCCGAAGGCGGCATTCCTGAACGCACGATCATCAGCCATGTCGATCGTACAATCTTTGATCAAGACCGCCTGTTTCGCTTAGCAGACACGGGCTGCATCATTGAGTTTGATCTATTCGGCCAGGAAAGCAGCTTTTATGCGCTCAATCCCTGTATCGACATGCCCAATGATGCGATCCGCCTTCGTCACATTCGGTCTTTGATTGAACGTGGCCATCTGGATCAGATCGTGATCAGCCATGACATCTGCTACGTCTCGCGCCTTAAGTCTAAGGGTGGGCACGGCTATGGGCATATTTTTGAGAATGTCGTCCCATTCATGCGCCTCCGCGATTATACCGAGGCTGAAATAGACGCGATCATCGTCGATAATCCTAAGCGCCTGCTGACGTTCATCTAGACCATATTGGTCGGGACCCAGCAGCGGTATTTAGCAGTTTTAGCGGCGGCCTCTAGATCGTACGGCATGATGAAGCCTTGCCGTTGTTCTGGCGCGCAGGCAGCATTTTCCTGGGCGCGGGTTGACCAGGCGCGCAATGGCTCTGCGCTTTCTGCATCGACGGCGTGGCCGAAATGTGCAGTCCATAATGCGTTCTGGAGCGTCTGAACGCTTTCTTTGTCCCGCCAATGAACGGCGGTTTCTGTGTCCCAACGCATGCTGCGGCCATTCAGATTGGCGGACCCGACAATCGCGTCCCTACTATCGAAGATCGAGACTTTGGCGTGAACGTACACGATTGGCGCATCCTGCAGCGTCGCACGATCCGGCAAAGCGTTCTCGTCAGCGCTTACCGGGCGTGGCTGTGCCAAACTAAACATGCCACAGCGATCGCCCCAGGCTTTCTGAATACGCCTGATCGCGCGGACTTGCAGCCATTCCCCTTGGCGTGCATCGGCACCGCGATTGTCGTCAAACGCGATATCATCGGGTGCTGCTGGCAGAACGATAATCAGCTGCGAGGACGTGGTCCTGGATGCTGCGCGCACCAGTGCTTGAACAATCACCGGCGAACGCAGGAATTGCGTCTCCAGATAGATCAGCCGCTCTGCTCCCAGAATGGCCTTAATACTCGAACGTTCGATCTCAATTACGTCAGGCCGCGGGCCGATGGCAAATGGCGAACGGGAGCGGCGAGATCGGGTGCGCAGGAATACGCCACGATCTAGGCTGGGTGGTGAAAGTTTGGGCGCGTCATCCAGGATTGGGGCGACAGGACGGAGCATTTGTTCAAATGGCGCGCCCATCCGCGTTAGCCGGGCGTTGAAGCGGGGCGTATTGGCGTTCCATTCCGCCTTAAGGTGCGCGCGAGCTGCCGCTGCAACATCGCCTTCAACGGCG
>Ga0181606_10000800_pt1 | contig 26721 bp, 18 predicted proteins | sample 041ome_10_FD_132994 | JGI IMG/M metagenome (GOLD analysis project Ga0181606, IMG submission 132994) | Coastal salt marsh microbial communities from the Groves Creek Marsh, Skidaway Island, Georgia - 041412US metaG (megahit assembly) | ecosystem: Environmental > Aquatic > Marine > Intertidal... | reverse complement strand
TCCGGTGATGGCGGAAGCGACACTGCCGTGCCGGGTGCGCCAACCATCGGCTCGGTAACTGCGGGCGATGGCAGTGCGGTGGTGAACTTTACGGCGCCGTCTGACGACGGCGGCGCAGCGATTTCAAGCTACACGGCTACAAGCTCGCCGGGAGACCGATCTGCGAGCTGTAGTGCCTCGCCATGCACTGTGACTGGGTTGACCAATGGCCAGAGTTATCGATTTTCGGTGACGGCGACAAACAGTGTCGGCGAAGGGCCTAGCTCTAACCTGAGCGATTCGGTTGTGCCTGTCGCAGCGAGTGTTTTTCGAGTCGCACTCGAGGAGCCTGTCTCCTCAGAGACGCACACTGGGGTGGGCAATCTTAGAGGATGGGCAGTTTCCAGCGATGGTATCGCAAAGGTGGAGATCTACATTGATGGTGCCTATGCCTTTGACGCACCCTACGGTGGCAATCGAGGTGATGTGGGCGGAGCGTTTCCCGACGTCTCGGGGTCTAGGCAGTCTGGGTTCTCGCTGGCTTTTAACTACAGCGACCTCAGTTCTGGCCCGCATAGGGTCTCCGCTGTGGCATATAACGCTTTGGGCGATACCAAAGAGAGTGCCGCCGACTTTGAAGTAGTGAGATTCGCCTCAAGTTTTATTGCCTCAGCCGATGCAGTAAATCTTAATCAGAGCAGCTGTGCGGTCTCCTCCGACGAGATATCTATCGTCGACGCATTGGTCGAGGGCGCGCTTTACGATCTCAAGCTAAAGTGGCGCAGGGCGGAGCAGGGGTTTGAAATCATAGAGATTCGCTGACTGAAGGACCCCAAAATGGTGAAAGTTACGGGGATGCCAGGCCCGAGCGCGCCATTCAGCACTGGTAATTACCAAAACAGCGTTGTAACTTTACTGCGCTGTCCATGCGAAAGGAGTCGTGAGTGTCAGTCAACCGATCATTGCGTGACCTGCCGCCCACGTTTCCTTTCAGATCGAAAATAGGATTACCAGTAGACTGGGGGTCTTTGGCCCGTTGGTGTAATCAATAGCAGTTATGATATCGGCGAGTCGTAAAATCCCCTCATTGGCGCCGCTTGTTGCGGTTGCGTGCCTTGTGATGCTGGGTAACCCAGCCCTCGCCATCGGGATGCTTCCCGCAGGGCACCCACCAATATCGAGTACTTCCACAGATGAATTGGCACGAGACTCGTCTAGCGAGGGCGTGACTGGACCGGAAGACTTTTATGTCGACACGCTGCATTCTGACGTTCAGCAGAACTGCCTCGCATGCCACCGATCCGGCGGAACTGCCGAGCAGAGTGGCGCGCGGCTGATTCTGAATGACGCGGCCAAAACCAGCCACAATGCCTTCTCGAGCTTTGTGGGGTTGGATGGTGTCGATTCAGAGTGGATCCTGAGCAAGGTGATTGGACAGCTCAATCATGGAGGAGGCCCGGTGACCACTGAGGGCTCGTCGCTCTATCAGAACTTGGCTCAGTACCTCGCGCTACTAACAGGCGGGGGCTCGACGGTATCTGGTGAAGACTTCTGGCGAGGGACGGCTGCGGAACCAGCAGAGGTTACGCTGCGCAGAGCGTCATTACTATTCGGTGGCAAAGTCGCCAGTGCCGACGCAATCACAGCAGCAAGGCAATCAGAGGCGGGACTGAGGAGACAGATCCTTGCCACGATGGAGGGTGACGGCTTTAAAGAGTTCATTATGACCGGTGCCAATGATCGGTTGTTGGTGTCGGCCTTTATGAACGGCACGGGCATCAATACCAACCGCGGGCACTACCCGGCCTTTATAGAGTTGAGAAGCAGACTGCCTGAAATCATACCCGATGAATTAATAGAGGAATACCGGGATAAGCCCTTTCTCAGCAGGGGTGAAGCGGGCGGGGTTATGGACAGAGCGATTGTTCAGGAGCCGCTGCAGCTGATCGCGCATGTGATCATGACCGACAAGCCTTATCGCCAAGTCCTGACCGCTAATTACACCATGGTTAACGCTGCAACCGATCTTGCATACCGGGCGGGTGCCGGCTTCCCACGAGAGTTCCCCCGAGACTATACCGATGAAAATGGTTTTTACGACCGGCGCGAGCTGAGCGAATTCAGGCCTGGAGTCAATATCGGGCAAGTCCCCAACGATGAAGATTATTCATTGACCGAGAATGATGAAATCACCTTCAGTGGCTTCCAAGAGTGGCCTCACTCCGGCATTCTCAGCAGCCTCGCTTGGCTACAGCGCTATCCATCCACTGATACCAATCGCAATCGCGCCCGAGCGCGCTGGACTTATTTTCATTTTTTGGGTCTGGATATTGAAAAATCGGCTCCAAGAACGACAGATCCTGTCGCTCTTGCGGACACCAACAATCCGACGATGAATAACCCAGCATGTACTGTTTGCCACGAGAGTCTCGACCCAGTTGCAGGTGCCTATCAAAGCTTCGGTGATGAGGGGACGTATCTTGACCAATTCGGCGGAATGGATTCCTTACCCGATTCATACAAGCACCCAGAGTGGTTCGGGGGTAAGTCTGGTTCTACCGACTATCGCGAGGGTGATACGTGGTATCGCGATATGCGTGCACCGGGCTTCAATGGCAAGAAGGCCTCTGGAAAGAGAGATAGCTTGCAATGGCTAGGGTATCGAGTCTCTAGAGACCCGCGTTTTGCGGCGGCTACCGTGCGTTTTTGGTGGCCAGCCATCTTCGGTGCTACGCCGTTGGCGGCGCCCGAAGATCCATCTGGGCCCAGCTATAGCGAGCGGCTGAGTGCTTTCAATGCGCAAGAAGCGTTAGTTGATGAGCTGGCGGCTAAATTCGAGGCTTCTGGTTTCAGTGCGAAGTCACTTTTTGCGGATATGGCGCTCTCAAAATGGTTCCGCCATTCGGAAACTCTATCTCAGCCCATCGCGCAGGCCCGTGCCGTTGAGCTGGCCACCGTGGGGGGAGGGCGCCTACTGACTCCGGAAGAGTTGGATAGAAAAAACCTGGCCGTATTTGGACGCACCTGGCGCTATCGCCCCGGGGATGCGCATAACGCGGGCCGGTATTCTGCGCTTTTTGGCGGTGGGTCGGAGTTTAACGGATTCTATGGCGGCATTGACGGTGCAACCGTAACGCGTCGCAATCGAGAATTGACGCCGCTGATGTCAAATGTCGTAGAGAGTATGGCCACAGAGCTTTCCTGCCTTGTTGTGGCAGAGCAATTCAACTTGCCTGCCTCTGAGCGAGCTATCTTCAAGACTATAGACCGATCGACTCAGGCTGGGAGTATCAGCAGCAGTATCCATTCGTTGCCCGGACGGGTGCGTATGAAGCAATATTCAGAGGTCGTGGAACATTCGATTAAGGAGGAGGTAACGCTTGTGGGCGGTAGGATCGCCATTGGCATAAACGATTTAACCTCGGGTTCATATAACAGTGTCAACAACGAGAATACTAACGCCGACGTGACGATCATTGAGATTGTGTTCAGAAAAAATGGTCACGTGCGGGAACGGATATCGGGCACCGGACTATCTTTTCAAGCCAGCTTTGACTACGACACTTGGCAAGATGACGACGGCAATATTTGGCCTCGTGGGCAAGTGAATCGCAACGCCGGGGGGTGGCAAATGCACGAAAATGCATGGGTCAGCATTGGCACCAGCCTACCGGCAGGCGACTATGAGGTGGAGTGGCGATTAGGCACTACGTTATTTGATAATAACGTTAACGATGAGATGGTTGTTCAAACGAGCATTACTGCCAGCGAGAACATCGACAAAACACAGAGCATGCAATTGATCAGAGCGGAACTGCAGAGTCTTTATCTAAATGCGACTAACCGGCCGCTAACTGAACAGGCCACAGATAAGGTACTGGACCTCATGCTGGAGCACGCGAGAATGGCGGCCGAGCGCTCCTATCGAGCTTCCAGCTCAGGGCAGTGCGATCTCTGGAATTTGGGTAATTCGCGGCAAGGGGGAGGTCACACTGCTGACTATGACAGTGACCCTGCGGGCATGATGCGAGCTTGGACTATGGTGCTTCATAGCGTAATGACCAGCTTTGGATATCTTCATGACTAAGGCAGGGCAATATGTCTAAACGTCGTCATTGCTTCTCTCGACGAAGATTTCTTCGCTCGGCAGGATTGGGAGCTGCCGGTATGAGCTTGCTGCCAACCGCCAGAGTTTGGGGAAACGGAGCTGACCAGTACGAGGGGCCGTTGCTGGTTACGTTGCAGCTGGATGGTGGTGCCGATGTGACCCAGCTGTGCGATCCCAAGACCAATACTCCCGGCGAACCAAAAATTAATCACTGGGCAGATAGGCTGGAGATTGAGCAAGTCGGTAATTTGCAGTTTGCGCCGATCGCCAAAAATGCAGAATTATTCGGCCGGCATGGCGCCGATACACTGGTGCTTAATGGAGTGGATTCACAAACCAATTCTCACGACACGGGTCGATTGTACAACTGGACAGGCGGTAACGCGGAGGGCAAGCCATCATTGGCGGCGCTTCACGCCGCTTACTATGCTCCCAATCAGCCATTGGCTTATTCGGTGTTCGGCCGTTTTTCGCGCACCTCGGGTGTAATCAGCTACAACCGTTTTAGCAATCTTCAGGTACTCCGCTCCCTAGCGCAGCCCAACTTAGACCCTTGGTCTGGCAACCTGAGACGGGAGCAGATTGAACTGGATCGGTCATCGATGTTGGTCTCTGATGAAGTAGCACGACTCCTAGCTAATCCTGGTTTAAGTATGCGACAGCGACAAGGCATCGCACGCTTCACTGAAGCGCGGGCCTCACGAGATAATCTCTCTCGCCTCGCAGAGGTTATACCGAGTGAAGACGGTATCGTCGAGACCGTCGAAGTAGCGGTTCCCGGCTCCAACACGCTTTACATGAACCTGCAGCAGCAGATGCAGGGTGCTCTGCTAATACTCAAGTCGGGGCTTGGAGCCGCAGCAGAGGTCTCTCTTGATGCCTTTGACACTCATGAAAATCATGACCTCCAGCACGAAGCGCTTTACACCCATTTGGCAGACTCGCTGGATTTCTTCTGGGACTACGCGGAAGAGTTGGGCCTTGCGGACCGGATTCTGCTGGTGATCGGTTCCGATTTTGGTCGCACTAACTTCTACAACGACGGGAACGGCAAAGACCATTGGCCCATCGGGTCCTACATGATCATGGAAAAGAATGCTCCGTGGGGTAACAGGGTCGTGGGGCTCACTGACGAGCTTCACTTCGCCAAGGGTATAAATCCTGAGACGCTAAAAGCAGACCCCAATGGGATATATATGACGCCGTCACATGTTCACAAAGCAATACAGCAATACATAGGCGTCGATATGTTTGCGGAGGACATCGGCCACGGATTGGGGGATATCGAATCCTTGCCGCTATTTGACCCATTTAAAGCGACGTTCGGGTAATTTAGTCGCCTAATTTGGCAAGATAGTGCGCTTTCCAAAGGAAAGCCGCTTCAGTACCTGACATCAGAAGTCAATTTTGTCAGCTGCCGCCCGATTTCGGCGTTTCTGATGCCGTAAATAGCGCCTCGTGGTATCGGCGCTGGCATGTCCCGCCATATCTGCTGCTGTCGCCAAATCCTCTCCATTATCAAGCAGATACGTTAAAAAGCTCCGTCGCAAATCATGAGGCGAGGCCTTGTCCAGCCCGGCTTGTTTCACGCGTCGCGTCACAATGTCGTAAACGCCACGAGATGTGAGCCGCCGGTCCTCGGTGATTTGATTCCAGCGGTTTACCGGCCGAAATAACGGCCCAAACTGCAATCCAGACTCCTCAAGCCAGGTTTTAACCAAATCAATGGTCCTGGGCGGCATTTCAAGCTCTCGTTCCTTGTTGCCTTTGCCAATCACCTTGATCGACCGATCGCTGAAATTGATCTTATTGATGTCAATTGTGACCACTTCGGCGCGCCTTGGCCCGCACCCAAACAAGATGCCCAGCAAGGCCGCATCTCGCACGCCTGCGGCGCCTTCGTCATGCAGGCAGTGGTCTATGAGCTTGGCGATCTCGTCTACGTGCAGCGCGCGTCCCACAGCGAGCCGCTGCAGTTTAATGGCACGTATTTGCTCAATCAGGCTGAACTGGTGGTCGCTCATTTGCTGATGAAGCATGGCTTCGCGTGCGACACCTTTAATAATCGATAAATAAAGGTTGCGGGTATTGTCTGATAAGCCTTTTTGCTTGAGCTTTTCCATCAACGCCAGCACTGTGGCGCGGTCCAGACGATGCCAGGGAAACGAATCGGGGGTTTGGTCACACAGCACGGCAATTTGCTTCATGACTGAGCGTGCGGTCGTTCTGCTGGCTTCAGAGCCTTGCAGAGACGCCAGGTACAGTGAGGCGGGATTACTGTGCTGCAGGGGGGTATCGGAGCCCACCGTTGCCAGCCAGCTACTGATCTCCTGATTAGCTGTCTTTTTCTTGGTATCCATGGCAGGCCGCCCCCCATAAGGGTTGCTTTAACTGACGTAAATATACATTTAAGGAAGTTATCACACAACCCCTCCTCAACTTAGGAGGAGTAAATCTCCGTGTCGACGCCACCATAAGTCGCACACCAGAGCAAAATCCCCGCTCCCGAAGCCCATACCCCGCATCGACGGGAGGCCAGAGACAGGTCACAGCGCCATATCGATCACCAATTTGCCCGTAAATTGCTTATCCAGAAAGAATGCCTGTGCCTCTGCCAACGCATCCAGTGCAAAACATCGGGCCAGCAGGGGCTTGATCTCACCGTGCTCAATCAAACCCACCAAACGCCCAAACACGCCGTCATCTAACACGGTGCAGCCCATAAACCGCTGATCTTTTAAGTAGAGCGTTCTCAGGTCGAGCTCTACCATAGGCCCTGCAATGGCGCCGGAGACCGCGTAACGGCCAAAAGGCCGCAAAATCGTGAGTAACTCAGGCCAATCTTCGCCGCCAACCAGGTCAATCACCACGTCCACGGCATTTTCGCCCAACTCGGCCTCCAGGCTATCGCCTCGAACGAGAGCTTGATCAGCCCCTGCATCGAGCACCGATTGCTGCTTTTTATCGCCTGCTACCGCAATAACCCGCGCACCACGAGCCTTTGCCAACTGTATGGCGCCGGATCCGACCCCGCCGGAGGCTCCCGTAATGAGTAACGTGTCATTTTCAGTGACTTGTGCTCGAGTCAGCATGTTTTCAGCAGTCGAATAAGAGCAGGGAAAAGACGCCAATTCTGCATCTGATAGCGGCGTTTCAATGGGGTACGCATGGCACGCCGCCACTGTCACATAGTCAGCAAACCCGCCGTCACACTCGGATCCGATATACCAAGGGGTTTCAAGGGTTTGACCACGGGCTTCCCGCAGGCAGGGCTCCACTAGCACCCTCTTCCCTATTAATCCCGCATCAACGCCCTCTCCAACATCCGCGACTTCCCCACAAATATCGGCCCCTTGAATCCGCGGGAAGCCGAGCGCTTGCCCTCCCCAGCTGGCGTCTTCAGCATCGCCATCGCCTTTGGAGTACCAGCCGACGCGAGTATTGATATCAGTGTTATTGATACCAGCCGCCAAAATCTTCACCAGCACCTCGCCTGAGTGGGGTTCTGGTACCGGGACATCATCCCGGTAGCACAGGGCCTCGAATCCACCGTGTCCGACGAGCTGCACGGCTCTCATAAATGTGGGTTGCCGCGTCATTGCCTGTTCCCTCTAAGGCTAAAATATCTTGGTTATTCCAAAAGATGTTAAGCATATTCCATTTAAGCATGTTAAAATGGCAAGCCTTCCTTATTAAAAGGTCAGCGCTACTCATGACGATGACTGTGACGCCATTTTTCGACGAGGCAACCTCTACGTTGACCTATGTTGTCAGCGACGAGCAGTCCCGGCAGTGCGCCATTATTGACCCTGTCCTCGACCTCGACTACGCCTCAGGAACCCTATCAACGGCCTCAGCAGATAAATTGATCGGATTTGTTGGCGCACAGGGCCTGACAGTGGATTTCATCCTGGAAAGTCACATCCACGCAGATCACCTGTCTAGCGCGCCCTACCTTAAAGCACAGCTGGGGGGTGATATTGGCATCGGCGCTCACATCACCACCATACAGTCTACGTTCGGCACCATTTTTAATGAGGGTGATGGGTTTAGCAAAGACGGCAGTCAATTTGATCGCATTCTTTCCGACGGTGACCGGTTCAACATCGGCTCTTTGGAAGCAGAGGCGTTTCATGTACCGGGACATACCCCGGCCTGCATGGCCTATCGCATCGGCGACGCATTATTTGTGGGCGACACCTTGTTCATGCCTGATGCGGGCACGGCGCGGTGCGACTTCCCGGGGGGCGACGCGAGGGCCCTCTACCGATCCTGTCAGCGGCTACTGAGCCTACCTGACGACACGCGGGTATTTGTTTGCCACGATTACCAGCCCGGCGGACGCGATCTAGCCTATGTCGCCAAGGTTTTAGACCACAAGCGTGGCAACATCCACGTAGGCGGCGGCATTACAGAAGATGAATTTGTTGCGATGCGGGAAGCTCGAGACGCGACGCTAGACATGCCCTCCCTTATCTTGCCCTCGCTGCAGGTGAATATGCGCGCAGGGTACCTGCCGCCGTTGGATGAGCAGGGTCGCCTTTTTCTCAAGGTACCCCTCAATGCTTTTGGCGGCGCGGGCCTGACGTCATTGGCGGCGAAGGAATCCTGAAGATTCATGCCGGGGATGCGCCTCCCAAGGCTATTTTTTTGCTCGCTGAAGCTACCGCGCCCGACGCAGTTCTGGTTACGAAGGCTTTAATGCGGTGAAACCGTCCAGTAGGTTATTCCCCGCGAGAACATGGCTTGCCGATTACACCCGAGACCAATTTATCAACGACTCGCTGGCGGCGCTGATCGTCACGATCATGCTTATCCCGCAATCTCTGGCCTATGCCCTCTTGGCCGGCTTGCCTGCAGAGATGGGGCTGTATGCCTCAATCTTACCGCTTATCGCCTATGCAGCATTTGGCAGTAGCCGAACCTTGTCGGTTGGACCTGTTGCCGTCGCCTCCCTGATGACTGCGTCTGCGGTCGGTTCTGTGACCGCGCAGGGAGCTGTGGATTACGCCACAGCGGCGACAACACTGGCGCTATTGGGTGGCCTGATGCTGGTGCTCTTGGGCCTGTTCAAATTTGGCTTTATCGCCAATTTCCTCTCTCATCCCGTGGTGTCGGGATTCATTACTGCATCGGGCATCGTGATTGCGGTGGGCCAACTGGGCTCTTTAACCGGCATCAGCCTGCAGGGTGACACTCTACCCCGCCTGCTAAGCGGTCTGCTCGGGCAGCGAGAGCTTATTCATGAGCTGACCGCCCTGGTCGGCATAGGGTCGATCGGCTTTCTGATGTTCGCGCGTTATCGAATGGCTGCGCTACTGCATGCAGCCGGCTTACACAATCGTGCCGCCAATCTGATGGTGCGAGCCGCGCCTGTCATGCTTATGTTGGTCATCATTCCTCTCTCGGCGTCGCTGGACTTTTCGGCCAAGGGCGTCCCCGTAGTGGGCAAGGTGCCGACCGGCTTGCCTGCTTTTAGCGCCCCAGTAGTCGACTGGTCTCTCATCAAAGCGTTGTTTGTCCCTGCTCTGCTGATTGCGCTAATTGGTTTCGTCGAATCTGTGTCAGTGGGGCGCACGTTGGGTGCAAAAAAACGGCAGCGTATCGATGCCAATCAAGAGTTGATCGGCTTAGGCGCTGCGAATACGGCTGCAGCGTTGTCGGGTGGCTTCCCAGTCACCGGCGGATTTTCCCGATCGGTAGTCAATTTTGACGCTGGTGCCGAAACCCAAATGGCGTCCATTCTGGCGGCCTTGGGCATCGCACTGGCGGCGCTGTTTCTCACGCCCACGCTCTATTTCCTCCCCAAAGCGGTTCTGGCTGCCACGATCATTGTGGCGGTATTGAACCTGATCGATTGGCAGGTACTTCGTGAAGCCAAACGCTTCTCTTCGGCCGACTTCTCGGCTGTCTTTCTCACTATATTGGTGACGCTGGCCGCGGGAGTCGAGCTGGGTGTCCTCACCGGCGTCGCAGTATCGATAGGACTGCATCTCTATCAAACGAGTACGCCACACTTTGCCGTCGTCGGGCAGGTGCCGGATACAGAGCACTACCGCAATATAAAACGACACGACGTCATTACCTATCCACACATCCTCTCCATCCGCGTCGATGAGTCGCTCTACTTTGCGAACGCAAGTTACCTTGAAGAGATTGTCTTTGACGAAGTCGGGGAAAAGCCTGCCACCACAGACGTGATTCTAATGTGTCCAGCGGTGAATCGAATTGACCTGAGTGCGTTGGAGGCACTTCAGGAAATTAATGCCCGACTGTCTGATCGCGGCATCGCTTTACATCTCTCGGAAGTCAAAGGTCCCGTCATGGACGCGCTGAACCGCAGTGACTTTATCTCGCAACTTACGGGCGAAGTTTTCCTGTCCCAGCATGAGGCAGAACGGCGATTGGCCGCCGACAACACTCCGCGCTAGAGAAATCGTTGGTCTTGCTCTGATTGCAGTAGCCGCCTAAAGCCTCGCTCCACGGCAGCCTCGGCGCCCAGCCCCAGACGTTCCTGCCAGCCTCGCTTGAAGCGATAGCGCACCTCGATGAGATCACAAGTATCCAGCCGCTCTAATAAAAAGCTGTCAGAGGTGCAAAGCCGATCAGTGAGATTTTTTTCGAGGGCGCGCTGCCCAAACCAGTACTCGCCGGTAGCCACCTCATCTATAGCCAAAGCGGGTCGATTAGTGGCAACGAAGTCCTTGAATAGCAAATGGATGTCGTCGATGTCTGATTGAAATTTCTCCCGGGCCTTGTCGGTATTTTCCCCAAAGAGCGTCAGGGTTCGCTTGAACTCTCCTGCTGTGTGCATCTCAAAATCGATGTCGTTTTTCTTCAGTAAACGATGAAAGTTGGGTAACTGCGCCACTACCCCAATTGAGCCGAGAATCGCAAAGGGTGCGGCAATAATCTCGTCGGCGACGCAGGCCATCATGTAGCCGCCACTGGCGGCAACTTTATCTACTGCAACCGTGAGCTTGACGCCTGCATCTTTGAGTCGGACCAGTTGACTCGCCGCGAGGCCATAGCCATGCACCGCCCCGCCGCCGCTTTCAAGACGCAACAACACCTCATCGGAGGCTCTGACGACGGGTAGAATGGCTGAAACCTCTTCCCGCAGCTGATCGACTTGACTGGCCTGAATGTCGCCATCGAAATCCAGCACAAAGACCCTCGGCCGACCCGGGTCGCCACTCTCCTCGGTTTTGTTCTTGAGCGCTTGTTTTGCCGCCTTGTCCTTCTGTTTTTTCTGCTTTTTGAGTTCTTTTTCTCGGGCTTTGTTTGCTGCAGGCTCCTCAACCACTGAGCGAATCACATCTTGCTGCGCCTCAAGACGCTCGTTGAGCGATCGCGCTTCAACACTTCCTTCTTCTCCTGCACCCCGCCTTCGCTGGCTGATTGCAACAACACCCGCAAAGGCCACCAAAAACACACCCAATAAGATGACCGCTTGCAGTAAAAACTCAGCAATATCCAGAAGAAATTCCATAACGATTACCGTCTCTCTATGAAGTCGGAGATGAGTTGGCCAGAAATTGAGGCGTTGGGCGGGGTCGGTGGCATAGCGTCGACTTCAAACCAGTCGGCGTCCTCAATCTCATCAGGGTTTGGCGTCAGCTCTCCGGATTGCCACTCAGCGAAGAACCCGAGCATGACCTGACTGGGAAATGGCCATGGCTGGGAAGCGAAGTAGCGTACGTTTCCGACTTCAATACCCACCTCTTCTCTGACCTCTCGGATGACAGCAGCTTCGCAAGTCTCACCTGGCTCCATAAACCCCGCCAGTGTGCTGTAGAAGCGTTTCTGAAACCCGGCCGCGGCGGCCAGCAACATTTTATCGCCCTTGCTCACCAGAACGATGACGCAGGGTGATACTCGCGGATAAACACGCAACCCGCATCCGCCGCACAGCACCGCGCGTCCATCTTCCACCAAATCAGTGGCGCTTCCGCAACGACCGCAGTACCGGTGGGTGTCTCGCCAATGAAGTAACTGATACGCGCGGCCATGAGCATGAAAAATAGCGTCGTCTACACGCCCAAGCAGGCTATAGAGATTGCCTGAGAGCTGCTCGGTCGCACTGATGCTGTCCTCCGGGACCGAGACTGCCCACGCGCCTTTACCTTGCCAGTGCCCTATCGGGATCGCTGTAGTCAGATGTGTCTCCCAGCGCACGTCTATTTCACTCACGCGCCAAGGCAGTCCAGGCGCCCCTCGCAGAGAGGTGATGGTATTGCGGCCTTGGAAAACAAACGCCCAGTCGTCAGCCTGGGGCTTAAGGGGTAGCTCAGAGATATCGAGCACAGCATGCTGACCTATAAAGCGGAGCGCATAGTCTAGGAACACCCCAGCACCAACACAAGAACCCCGTAGAGCGGTGTATTTGTCCCAAACCGAGCGCCGCCAACTGCCGTATACCCAGCACCACAGCATCCGGTGTACTCTTAAGGGCAGTCGCAAGGGGTCTTGAAGCGGCTCCGGATGTTTCGACGCCGTGCGTCTTAGCGCCGGGGACTGGTCTCCGAATGCGGTACCGAGAGATAACAAAGAGACAGGCTATCCATCATGAGTGAATCTTCTATGAACGCCTTCTGGAGTAACTTCCTGGGCGAATCCCCGACTTGGTATAAGCAAACCATCATCGGCTTTATCGTAATCAACCCCATTTTGCTGATGGTGGCGGGCCCGGTCGTTACTGGCTGGGCGCTGATAGCAGAATTCATTTTTACTTTGGCGCTGGCGCTGCGCTGCTATCCCCTGCAGCCCGGAGGGCTGCTGGCGATCGAGGGCATTCTACTCGGGCTCGCAGATCCTCATAGCGTGTTCCATGAAGCAGAGGCCAACTTCGAGGTGATTCTGCTGCTCATGTTCATGGTGGCGGGCATTTACTTCATGAAAGACCTGCTGCTCTTCGTTTTCACGAAAATCCTGCTCAACGTGCGCTCTAAAAAGATGCTGGCGTTTCTGTTCTCGATTGTCTCGGCCGTACTGTCGGCATTTCTTGATGCGCTCACGGTCACCGCAGTATTGATCAGTGTGGGCGTTGGTTTTTATGCAGTGTTTCACCGCGTCGCCGCTGGTATGGAGGTCGGCGACACGAGCCATGACCATACACAGGATGCCTCAGTCAAGGCTGACTCGGCAGCCGACCTCGAAGCCTTCAGGGCATTTCTGAGAAGCCTGCTCATGCATGGGGCTGTCGGTACCGCCCTAGGTGGCGTCTGCACGCTCGTGGGTGAGCCGCAAAACCTGCTGATTGCAACAGTTGCAGGGTGGGACTTCCAGACCTTCTTCCTTAACATGGCGCCAATTACCATGCCGGTGCTGGTCTCTGGCCTGATCACTTGCGTGCTACTCGAAATGACCGGCTGGTTTGGTTACGGTGCCCTACTGCCTGAAAACGTCCGGCAGGTACTCACCCGTTTCGACGAGGGCCAACAGGCCGCTGCTACGGCTCGCTCCAAAGCCAAGCTGAAAGTTCAGGCCGTAACGGCAGTCATACTTGTGTTTGCGCTTGCCTTTCACCTGGCGGCGGTGGGCTTGATTGGCTTGCTGGTTATTGTGCTACTGACAGCATTTAATGGCATCACAGATGAGCACGATATCGGGCATGCGTTCCAGGAAGCACTGCCCTTCACCGCGCTATTGGTAGTTTTCTTCGCGATTGTCGCCGTTATCCATGAACAACATCTGTTTACGCCGGTCATCGAATCAGTGCTGGCCATGTCCAGTGACGTGAGGCCGGCCATGTTCTTTTTGGCCAACGGCATATTGTCGGCCATTTCGGACAACGTATTTGTGGCGACTGTTTACATCTCTGAGATCGACGCAGCTTTGAAGGCAGGAGAAATTGATCGCGCGGAGTTTGATCGTCTTGCGATCGCGATTAATACCGGCACCAACCTGCCGTCTGTTGCCACACCGAATGGTCAGGCAGCATTCCTGTTCTTGTTAACTTCTGCGCTGGCCCCGCTTATCAGACTGTCCTACGGCACAATGGTCCTGATGGCGCTCCCCTACACCATTGTCCTCACTTTGGTTGGTCTGGTTTTTGTAGTTATCACCCTTTGAGTCAATGGCGGAGTGTTCTCCGCCAGACCGCCTCTCCTGCACTTTGGTCAAGCTCTCTGAGTTTGGCTTCATGGCGCTCGACTTCCTCGGCTGTAGCTCGCAGGACGGGCAAGGGCTGGCGGCTGGCTGGTAGACGTCGTATGCCCCCACTCATGGCTGCGTTACCTCCTTCGGCACCGCCTGCCTCTGCGCCCAATCCCAGCGAGGCCTGTCCGCCGGTCATCGCCAAATAGACCTCTGCAAGAATTTCGGCGTCTAACAATGCGCCGTGTAACGACCGGCTCGAATTGTCGATTTCATATCGTTGACAGAGCGCGTCAAGGTTATTGCGTTGGCCGGGATGCTTGTGACGCGCCATCTGCAAGGTATCGATGACGCTGCATAGTGCCGCAACGTCCTGCCCGTGAGGCTCTAGGCGGTCCAGTTCCGCGTCAATGAACCCGACATCAAATGGCGCGTTGTGAATAATGAGCTCGGCGCCCTTCACAAATTCAACGAACTCTGTGGCGACTTCCGCAAACTTGGGTTTACCCGCAAGAAAGTCCAGGGTGATGCCGTGCACCTCCATGGCGCCGGCGTCAATTTCCCGCTCCGGATGAATGTATTGGTGATAGTGCCGTCCCGTGATGCGTCGATTGATGAGCTCCACACAGCCAATCTCGATAATGCGGTGCCCCTGATTAACCTCGAGTCCCGTAGTTTCGGTATCCAATACAATCTGCCGTCTATCCATTGGCTGATCCTTTCACCTTATCCATGCCCTGGTTAGCCAGCGCATCGGCTCGCTCATTCTCAGAGTGTCCACTGTGCCCTTTAACCCACTGCCACTGCACTGCATGCCGAGACGTTTGCTGGTCAAGTTCCTGCCACAAATCCTGGTTTTTGACGGCTTTTTTGGCCGCGGTTTTCCAGCCATTCTTCTTCCAGTTTGCCAGCCAACGAGTGATACCGTCTTTGACGTATGTGGAATCGGTAGTCAGCACGACCTCGCAGGGCTCGTTCAGCGCGCGCAACCCCTCTATTGCCGCTGTCAGTTCCATGCGGTTATTGGTGGTGTTGTCGGCGCCGCCGCAAAGCTCTCGCTCTTTGTCCCCAAAACGCAGAACGACACCCCAGCCACCGGGGCCAGGATTTCCGCTACAGGCGCCATCTGTAAAAACCTGTACCTGTTTCACGAGGGGTTTTCTGCCCCATCCGGATGACCATGCGTCACCCGCCGAGGCACGGGAATGCCCTCCTGTGATTTACCCAAAGGGATCGAAATCAGCTTGGGTCTCTCTGATATCGGTGCGGCGTGATTGAGATGCCCGGCGACGCGCTTGCGGGCATGGAGCAAATACACCGTACCCGTGGGCATGTTGTGCCTCACCAGCCACTTGTCGACGCGATCCATAATCCGCCCAGTTCGGCCCTGACCGAGTGGAGTGAGGTTGGCGAGGTATTGGGGCTCTGAGTAAGAAAATCCGAGTAGCGATAGCCAGTCACCCAACCTCCGGCTAGTCACTGTCACAAGGCGACGGCCGCGCCGCGTCAACAGTCTGCGCATCCAATGCCCTATTCCCCACAGGCTGGAGGGGTTGAAATTAATCACAAACAGGTGCCCATTTGGCACCAGCACCCGCTGACACTCCCGCAATACCTGGTGAGGAATCGGAGACGTGTCCAACGTGTGGCACAGCACTAAGGCGTCTAGAGAGTCACTGTCAAACGGTAGTTCGCAACTCTGACCGATAACCGACGGAGAGGCCTGATCCGCGTCGCGTCGGCTCAGCAGTCTAAATAAGCGTTGCGTTTTGCCAATTCGGCTGAACTCAAGCCCAATATCAGCACCCGTGACCAGCATGTGATAGCCAAAGACCTGCTCCAACTCCTTGTTCAGAACCTCGGTCAGCTGTTCGGTCAGTCGTTGACCCAAGCGTTTTTGGTGATACCAATGCCGCAGGCCTGAGTGCTGGTGGGCCTCGGCGGTCGGAGGGGTAGTCACATTCACTGGCAAAGGGTAGCCTCGTATCGATCAGCACAACAGGATGGCTTATGAACTCTCTGACTATATCGCCGATCCGCGCCTTCAGCGATAACTACATTTGGCTAATTGCCAAGGGCGATCTCGCCTATGTGGTTGATCCGGGTGATCCCGAGCCTGTGACGGTGGCGCTCGAAGCGGCGCAGCTAAGATTAGCAGGCATTTTAGTGACGCATCATCATTACGATCACACCGGTGCTGTTGAGGCGTTAAAGCAACAAACCGAATGTGACGTTTGGGGCCCTCCAGACAGCCCGGCGGGGCCATACCAACACACCGTGGTCGAGGGCGACACGATCAGCGTACTTGGCATAGATTTCGAGGTTATTGCTGTGCCGGGGCACACTCTCGATCATATTGCCTATTACAGCTCGGCTCAGAAGGCGTTGTTTTGTGGAGATACCCTTTTTGTTGGAGGGTGTGGTCGGGTATTCGAAGGTACGCCATCACAAATGCGTGCGTCTCTTCAAAAACTCAGTCAGTTACCACCTGACACCCGTATTTTTTGCGCTCATGAGTACACGCTGGCGAATCTTCACTTTGCGACCCTCGTCGAACCCGAGAATCGTGACCTACAAGATTTTCTCAAGTGGTGCGAGGAGAGACGGCGGGTGGACCAACCCACGGTACCGTCGCTGATTGGCGACGAATTGGCGCATAATCCCTTCTTACGCTGGGACAGCCCGGAAATCCATCAGACCCTCGTTGCATCAGGCCGCCTGATCGATGACACCCCTGACGGAGTATTCACAGCTGTTCGCGAATGGAAAAACAACGCTTAAGGTACGCTGGATAAAACGTCACTTTCTGAACTTTTAGCCAGCCACACTTTGCGGTATCTTGCTCGGCCTGAAACGTTCGCGGTGCGGCCAACGCGCACCTCTTTGATCGCGCACCTCTTTGATAAGGAACTTGTTATGAAACTGTTTACAAAAACGCTGCTTTCGCTGGTCGCTTCGCTTGCCCTGGTTCCCGGCGTAGCCTCCGCCGCCCACCATGAGGGCGAGGATCACTCAGTACATGCTGAGATGACTGGCGACGATGTCGTATGGGCGTCTGGCGGCAGAGCCATCGTGGCCGAGGTAGAGGGTGAAGTGATTGCGGTCGATCTCGAAACCCGTGAGGTAGTAGTCCGTGGACCTGCTGGTAACTTTGTCACGCTCACGGCACGGGAGGATGGCGTCGATCTAAGCAAAATCGTACCTGGCGATACCATCATTGCAGATTACGTCGCTTCGATCGAGGCGGAAGTTCGTGCACCGACCGCCGAGGAAGAGGCCAATCCCTGGGTGGTACTGGGTGAAATGGGCCGCACTGCCGACGAAGCTGATATGACCGCTGCGGGAGCCGCGCGTCTGGTCAGAGCGGTTTGTACGATCGAAGCCATGGACCGAAACGGTAACGTCATGATTAAAGACGCGCGTGGACGTATGCATACTGTGGGCGGTGTTGAGATGTCCAAGCTGGACGATGTTCGTCTTGGCGACACGGTGGTCGTTGTCTTCACCGAGGCGCTGGTCCTGTCTCTCAAGGAGATCTAGTCGAAAACAGAATAATCAATGTTCATAAAAAAACCCGGCGTCAGCCGGGTTTTTTTATGAACACTCGACCAGACGCTGAGTCGCAGGAAAATACAGAGCCGTCTTGATGGGTGCTTCACTGCTTGCGAAATAGCGCTCCAACAGATGCGCGTACTGGTGTAACTGACCCTGATACAACTCGGTTTGTCGCGCCTCAAAAGCCGATAGGTCCTCACCGGCAGCCGGCTCGCCCGTTTTATAGTCGATCACCCAGCGGATGCCGTCACTGACATTCAGAAACGTCCTGTCGATAACGTAGCGTTTAACCTCACTTTCCTCGATACAGCTCAGGGACATCTCAACACCAGAGTCAGGATGTGAAGACAGGATCCATTGCCCGATGTCACAACTCAGTGTCTGAGCGACCAGCCATTGGACACGTTGACAGATGATCTGCGTCCGATCAGGCCTTAACACCAGGCGTTGAGTATTGCGCTCAATCCACACCGCAATCTGCGGGTCATCGGGCATCGGCAGTGTCTCGGCGCTTGCCAGGAGCTCTAGAACTCGATGGGTAATCGTGCCGATCAGCCGCTCGGTTCGGTGTTCATCGGCGTGCAATGGCTCAGCGAGCTGCCGACCAGTCGACAGTTCTGGGGCATACTCGCCACTTCTCAGGCGCGCCTGTGCGAGCCTTCCTCTCCCCTCGGCGCCGGCCATGGTATCGCTCAATAAGGGCGTCTCTACGGGAATAAGATCAGCGTTGGTAATGACTTTCGTCTTGTTCACGCCTGCACCCTCCAGCAAAACCTCCAGCAGAGAGCCTGCAGGAGGTTTTGGGGGGGGATTGTCCCCCTCCCACTCCAGCCTACCGCTCAGGATGCACTGACATTTGGCTCGAGTAATACCCACATACAACAGACGCTTAAGCTCTTCTCTATCCTTCTTTTTCTGAACGAAACTCAGGTAGTTATATAAGGAATCTGAGGTTTTAATTTCGTCGTTGGCGGCGATCAGAAGCCCTGGTGGCTGGGTTTTATGATGCCAGTGCCAACGAATCAGATCTCCTTGTAGCCCGCGGGTTCGCTTGTGCAGGTAAGGCATCAACACGGTATCAAATTCGAGTCCCTTGGCTTTGTGCAAGGTCATGATTCGGACCGCGTCTACATCTCCAGGCGATTCCATTGCCATGCCGCCGAGTTCGCGCTCTAGCCACCCAATGTCGAGGCCTGCACCGATCTGCTCGGCGCGTCTCAGCGCGCTGAGAAAGGCCTCAACACAGCGCATGTCTCTTGTACGCGCTGTGTATGCGCCGCCCAAACGCAGCCATATCTGCTCGATCCAGACAGGCAGCGATAAACGGTCGCGCTTGGTTTCCGCCCAACTCAGCGCCTCTCGCAGGTGATGGAGGCGAGCAAGATCCTCTGTATTGATATTGGCAGGTGGCTTTTCCAGCGCGGACGTCAGCTCCAGCGGCCGCTCATCATGTTCTGCGAGCAATAAGGAAATTGATGACAGTGCGATCCCGCACCAAGGCCCTGTAAGCAGAGCGAGTGCGGCTACCATGTCGGCAGGGTTGGCGAGCCAACGACAGACACTCATTAAGTCTGTGACTACGGGTTCATGTAGCAGCGATTGAATCGCATCACTGGTGTACGGGATGTTAAGTTCTGTCAGTGCGTCACCAATGAAGCTCGCATGGGTTTTTGCCCTCACCAATACCGCAACCGTTTGTGACGGATAACGCCGGCGCAATAAAGCAATTTCCTGAGCAATGTAATGTGCTTCCACCTCGTCACTCTCTGCCTGAATGATCGCTAAGCGAACTCCTGCATCCTCACTATCCGACTCCACTGGTATCGCGTCCGCTTGAACATGCTTCACACGCCCGAAGCCAGGATCGTCCTCGCTCGCAAACAGAGATGAAAATCTGTCGTTTACCCAGCCCACTACTTCAGGGCGTGAGCGGAAGTTTTGCGTTAGCGTCAGTGGCTCAAGAGACACTCCGGCTAGCTGTCCTCGCATCGCATTTAAAAAAAGCGATACGTCGGCATAGCGGAAACCGTAAATTGATTGCATCGCATCGCCCACCACAAACACCGTCCGCGGTGCGGCACCGGTCGCATTGTGCTCTTCCCAGCCACGCATCAAGCGCCGGAGCAATTCGGCTTGCGAAGCGGAGGTGTCTTGAAACTCGTCAACCAGGATGTGCTCTAGTTGGTAATCTAGGCGCTGCGCCAGCTGCGTGGGGAACTCATCTGAGCCCAAAGCCTGTATGGCGGCCAGCGCAATGTGGGTATGGTCTACCGCCCCGCTACGCTGAAAAACCAGGAGCAAATGTGCCTGCAGCACTGGCAACAACGAAGCAACCAGCACCACCCGTTCCCATGCGCCGCTATCACCATGCAGCTGCGGCAGATGCACCAACTCAATCAATGCCTCTCGCAACGCTTCATTTCCGCTGATCGATTCCAACACCGAGACAAACGCCGCCTTGTGCGGGCTTTTCGGCGGAAACCCCAGCTTCGCATTGACGCCGCCCGGCTTGCGCCATTCGAATTGAGATGTCAGCAACCAGCGCACCATCGCCTGCCAGTCTGCTAACGACTCCACATCGGCGGTAAGCGTCAACGGCGGCTCCTCGAGGTGCTCGCGGGCTTGATTGACTGCATCGAGCAAGGCGTCGAGATCGGCGCTGAGATGGTGAGCTATGTTGGCGATGCGATGACCACTGAGATCTCGCATCGTGGCTAAGATCGTGGCCTCTGCAGCAGAAGGATCTTGCCCCTTCTGTATCAGCTGGCCCCAATCTCCGCGGCGACCCAACATTGCAACCAGCAGCTCACTGACTTTCGACCAGCGGTTATCAAAATGAGCGAGCAGCTGAATAATTCGACGCCCGACATCCCCTTCACCCGCCTGCGAGAGAAATTCACGCACTGCCTCCTCGTAGAGAGGCTGCGCATTATCAACAGCTTCCACCAAGCCCCCCAAACCACTGAGGATCGGCATTTGCCGGGTTAATTCATGGCACAGACTGTCTATGGTGCGGATGTTCAGCGTGGTCTGATCCAACCGCCATTGTCTTTGCTCAGCGTGAGCTAAAAGGGCCTTGGCGAGCTGCCGGGTGTGTCGCTCATGTTCCGCAGTGACCGTCGCACCCATGCGCGCCTGCTCAAGCTTTTCAAGTAATCGCATCGACATTTCACTCGCGGCCTTGCGAGTAAAAGTAATCGCCAGCACTTGTTCGGGTCGCTCCACCCGCGCTAAGAGGGCGAGCAGACGTTGAGTCAGGAGCTCGGTCTTACCCGATCCCGCCGGCGCGCTGACGCAAAAGCTCTTGGTCGGATCAATCGCGGTGTCGCGCGCCGACTGATCGACTGCTCTCACAGGCCGCTCACCTCACCCGTAGAGAGCAGATTGTCGCGTTGCTGATTGACTCGGCAGACCGCTTCCAGATCGCAGTACTGGCAAGCGGTTGTGGTAGGGGTTACGGTAGCGTTGCCCGACAAAAAATCCGCGGCCAGTTGATGCAGCGCACTGTGCCAGTGTCTCACCATCTCTCGCCAGTCCGTGGCCAGCCCGCCGGTTTGCTGCTCCATCGATTTTTCATTGCGAGCACCCAGTCCAAGCTCGGTCCCCATGGCCACAAATGTGGCCGGCTCTGACAGGGTCAACGCACCGAAAGCGATACCCTCGATAGCCTGGTCTAGCAGGGCGTAAAGGGGTAGCTGGGGCTCCTCGGGTTGCGTTCCAAGCCATTTGCTTCTGGCTGGTGCTCGTGTCTTATAGTCAATGACCACACGTCGACCATCGGCGAGATGGTCAATACGGTCGGGTCTTAAAGTCAGCGAGAGGCCCTCGAGTTCGAGGGCATGGTCAGCCTCCATTTCCAGCACCTGAAATGAGAGATCACGTTGCTGCTCCAATTGCAGCCACTCGCTGACCAGCCTCCGGCAAACCTGCGCTTCGAGTTGCCAACATGCGGCCCCAACTCGCTCCTTTAAGCTGTAACCGCGAGCCTCGCATCCTGTATCAAGGCGTTGCATGGCAGCCTGAACAGCGGTCTCCGCAACCTCGGAGATGTCTGTGTCATTCAGTGCTTCCAGGGCGTCAGAAGAGCCAATGTTGTGCCAAGCTCTGAACAACGCCTCATGAATCAAGCCTCCGCGCTCGGCCGGAGACAGACCGATAACGGGCTCTGACAATGAAGAGGCCTTCAGGCGATGTTTTACAAATGACCGAAAAGGACAGGCCGCTTGATCCTTGATCAAACTGGCCCCGCCCTGCCATGACGACGACGAGCACGGAACGCGATCCTCGGCAGGAAATGGCTCTAGCGCCGCACCCAATTGCCACGCATTCGGCGGAAACCACTGCGGTTCGACCGCCACAAAATCTTTAGGTAGCAAAGGGCTCGGTAAGCTTGGCAACCCTTGATCCGTTTGATGAAAGCTGACCACCGTATTGGGGCTTTGCGCGTTCCACACTGCCAAGAGTGAGCGTGCTTCTTCAGCGAGCATCTGATGATCCAAGTCTTGAAAGGCCAATTTTTTCTGCAGGGTCACCGGTAAAAACGGATCGATGTGAGCGCGACGTGGTAAGACACTTTGTTGTGCGCCACATACCCACAGGGCGTCAAAATGACCGCCCAATGCTTCGAGTGGCCCTAGGACCTGAATGCTGTCGTGGGGCGTTTTGGGTTGGAATGTCGTTTTGTCGAGACTGCCCCGCCAAAGCGTCAAAGCAGATTCATAGGATTGATGCGGCAGGACTGCCGATAACTCAGCCAATGCCTCTAAACTCATTTCGAATCTCTGGTACTGCTGATACTCAATCGAATCAAGGGGTGCTCGGGCAGGCCAGCTCCACAAAGCCAACCGCTCATGAATGACCTCAGACCAATCAATAAGACTTTTAACGCCTTTAATTTTTCGGTCCGAGCGCAAGGTCTGCAGCTTGCCCAGAAGATCCGACTCCGGCGCCTGCCGCGCCGCGACATGCATGACCTGACTGATCGATAGCTCTCGATAACCGGTGCTAAAGAGGGCTTCAATGATTTGCAGACGCGCTTGATGCCCGAGTCCAATATCGAGGTAGGGGGAACGCAATATGGCCAGCCACTCCGATCTGGATGCAGGCTGCGCCTCCCATTCGAGAACAGCGATCGCGTCTCGATACATGGGCGTGGTCAACAGCGGCATACCAGTAGAAAAATTGACCGGCAGGTCGTTATATCTCGCATCCAGACAATCAAATTCCTGCCTAAGGAAATACTCGATACGCTGTCTGTCCGCGGTCATGTCGAGCAGAACAATACCGATACAATCCTCGGTTTCTCGACTTCTTACGCAAGCCCATTGTGCGATGGCCGCTAGCTCGTCGTCTCTCGCTGCAAACGCCTGCGCGTCCATGACGCCGTCGTCACGGGGCGGCAGGATCAGCTCGACCTCAGCAAGATGGTTCAGTGCTCTCCGAGTCAGTGGCGGAAGGTCGGGCATGGAAAATAGCGCAACCGCCTGCTTTTTGACCAACGGATCCGCTTGCAATTGACACAACTGGCGGTAGCCCTCGCATCGATCGACCACCTTAAGATCCTGGCACCTGCGACGGTATTGTTCGACCCACTTAGCGAAACGCTGGCTGTCATCGTCGAATTGAAAATAAGACCAGAGCTCATCGAGCGCTTCGCCGTCTTGCATCGCTAAACGGTGCCAAGCAGACTGTGCACGGTGTGCAGCAGCACCGGGATGTGTCAGTGCGAACTCACTGTTGTTAGCCAGATCGGCACGCACAATCCTCTGCCAGAGAGCAGCCTCCTGATGCGATGTCAGCCAGCGCTGCGATGGCAGCGCCCCATCTTCTACGGCCTCACGCCAGCGTCGTTCAAGCCAGCCGTCTACCGGTTCAACGGGTGGCGTTAGGATCACGGTAGCAGACTGAGCGCAGTGAGCTGTCCAGCTTTGGGCTATTTCGCGCGCCAATCGTTTGCCCGGAGTCAAAATCTGATGTCCAGCCTGCAAAAATGGCATAAACAGGGCTAGATCGACGCTCACTCGCATTGGCGCAGTATCCCACGACCTACGGGGCACATAAATCCCGGTCACCAAATTAAGCGCAAAACCGCCGTCAAAACACCATTCGCGTCTGGTTCACCGCTTCATAGCTGAATTCACAACGGGGTGACGCTACACTGCCGCCTGCCCGGTTAAGCTGGACGCCGGGGCCAGCGGCCCACCCTGCTTTCTGAGCGATTACGTCACGGCGAGAGTACTCATGGTGTCACATCCCCGCATACACAATGTCAATGTCGCTGATCAACGGGTGCTGCTTTCACCGCAGCAGCTCCGCGACGCGGTCCCCGTCTCGCCTGCTCTGCACGATTTTGTGGCCGACTCACGCGAGACGATTGAGCGCATTATTGATGGGCAGGATGCCCGCCTCATTGTTGTGGTCGGTCCTTGTTCTATTCACGACCCGAAGGCGGCATTGGACTATGCGCGGCGTTTAAAAGCGCTGGCGAACGAGGTCGAGGACAGTTTATATCTAGTGATGCGCGTCTACTTTGAGAAACCGCGCACCACCGTCGGCTGGAAAGGCTTGATCAATGACCCAATGCTCGATGACTCGTTCGAGATTGAACAGGGATTGAAGATTGGGCGCTCCCTGCTCAGGGACATACTAGAGATAGGCCTGCCGACCGCGACCGAAGCCCTGGACCCGATCACGCCACAATATCTTCAAGACCTGATTAGCTGGTCAGCCATTGGCGCTCGTACAACGGAGTCACAAACCCATCGCGAAATGGCCAGCGGGCTGTCGTCTGCAGTGGGCTTCAAAAATGGCACGGATGGGGGTCTCGACGTCGCAATTAACGCACTGCAATCAGTCGCCAATGCTCATCGCTTTCTGGGCATCAACTCAGAAGGCAAAGTGTCAGTATTCGAAACTCGGGGCAATCGCTATGGGCATGTCGTCCTCAGAGGCGGGTCCGATGGCCCAAACTACAGCGCCGAACATATCCATCGCTGCGAACTGGCGCTCGCAAGCGCGGGTTTGCGGGCCAATATCATGGTGGACTGTAGCCATGCCAACTCAGAAAAGGATGCCGCCAGGCAGCCCACCGTGGCGCATAACGTGGCGCAACAAATCGCTGGCGGCAATTCGTCAATTATTGGATTGATGCTGGAGAGCAATCTTGAGGCGGGTAACCAGAAGATTCCCTCTGACCTCTCCCAGCTTCAGTACGGCCGATCCGTTACTGACGCCTGCATAGATTGGCCCACAACCGAGCGTTTGCTGTGCGAACTGGCCGACATGGTGGCACCCGCCCTCGTCGCACGAACCTAATAGTAGGCCTGACTCCGGTCGCTATGATCGGTATTGTCGCGAACGCCAGCCAATTGCGGAATTTGCTCGAGCAAGGTCTTCTCAACACCGCCTTTCAACGTCATGTCTACTGCGCTACAGCCCTGGCATCCACCACCGAAACGCAGCACTGCAAACTGGTCCTCGGTCACCTCGATCAATGACACCTCACCACCGTGGGCAGCGAGCGACGGATTGATCTCGTTATACAGCAGGTAGTTGATGCGATCTTCGATTGGGCTGTCATCGGACACACGTGGCATTTTGGCGTTTGGCGCCTTAATGGTGAGCTGTCCCCCCATGCGGTCGGAAGAATAGTCAACCAAAGCGTCCTCAAGGAACGGTATGCTCCTGCCCTGAAACCAGGCAGTAAAACTGTCGAAAGCCTGCTCGACATCCCCTTCCTCGATATCGCCTTCACGACAGTAGGCAATACAGGTCTCAGCGCGGGGCGTTCCGGGGTCGTTGATGAATACCCTGACACCCAGCGCATCCTCTTGCTTTGCGAGCAGTTCTGCCAAGTATTCCTGCGCCGACTCTGTAATGGTGATCATGTTAATCCAGTCCAATGAATAACCTAGTGCGTTAGTAGGATAATAACCTGATCTCGTGACGCACGCCACGGAGTCCCACTGCTTAAAGCGCGCCTCATCAACCCTCACACCACTCTTTGCGAACCGGTGCTCAGCGCCTACACTTCCATGGGTATGTATACGGCTCACTAGCGTGAAAACAGATCCTCAGCTCAATGACGCAACAGCTGCCGCGCACGGTGAGTCCTCACCAAGAGACCTGTTATGGCTCACAGTATGGCGCTCGGCGGCTTCAGCAGCATTTGGCGTGCAATCAGAAGAAAACCAAAAACGTGATTTCCACCAAGCATCTGCGGGGCGCTTCATACTCGCGGGCATCGGCGTCTCGGTAATATTTGTGTTGGGGTTGATGATAATCGTCACGTTGGTTGTGTCCTGATGGATGTCGCGCGGCTGGCAAGTCTTGCCTCCGAGATTGACACTGCCGCAGGGCGCATCGCGGCATTCTCGTCCGAGACACCACTGCTACGTATCCCCATGTTGGACCGCCTTACTCAGGGAGAGGTCTATCTCAAAGCAGAATGTCTGCAGGCGACGGGGTCTTTCAAGATCCGGGGAGCACTCAATGTCATGTTGGCGTTGCGGGACACCCAAGCTGTTGACCGGGTGATCGCATTTTCATCGGGCAACCATGGTATTGGTGTCGCCTACGCTGGCAGATGCTTGAATATGACGTCGGTGATTGTCGTGCCGCAAGATGCGCCGGCGACCAAAGTTGACCGTATTCGTAAGTTGGGGGCCGAGATCGTTTTTTACGATCGAAACACCGAGGATCGTGAGGAGATTGCGGCTCGCTTGGTTGAGCAACAGCCCGCCCCCTTGGTGAAGCCCTACGATGACTGGGATACCATCGCGGGTCAGGGGACCTGTGGCCTGGAGGCCCTGCGTCAGAGTTCTACAACTTTCGATAGCGCGATTGTCTGCACCGGGGGGGGCGGTTTAGCCGCGGGCATTGGCACGTACCTCAGGCGTCACAATCCAGACGTTTCTATTTTTACCGCAGAACCTGCAGGATGGGACGATCACCGGCAATCTTTCACCTTAGGGTCGCGGACC
>Ga0181606_10000780_pt1 | contig 26973 bp, 32 predicted proteins | sample 041ome_10_FD_132994 | JGI IMG/M metagenome (GOLD analysis project Ga0181606, IMG submission 132994) | Coastal salt marsh microbial communities from the Groves Creek Marsh, Skidaway Island, Georgia - 041412US metaG (megahit assembly) | ecosystem: Environmental > Aquatic > Marine > Intertidal... | reverse complement strand
TTCCACAGTATACATCTCCCCGCCTTCAGCTCGTTGCTTACAGCGTAAAGTGGCGGACTTTTAATCCGCGACGATCAGAAAATCCGACCGCTTCTGTGGACCAATTTGCCTCCGGGATTCACAGATAGAAGGCTGAAATGCACGGGCCGCCCGAATAGCGCAGTCTCAGACGTGTATGATGCATTCACACCGTCATTCCCGTCGATGTAATCATGTTTGCGGAACATATCCGTCAGCATACGGGCCTTAATGGGCGAGTAGACGAATGTCCGCTCTGAATAGCTTTGCCCACCGTCAGAGATATCGAACCACACATAAACATGCGGCTCACCGCGCTCATCCTCATAAAGTTGTGGATGGGGGCGTGTATAGCCACGCTCCAGCAGCAAGGTGCCAAGCCCAGCCTCAATCGCAGCCATTGCTGGCGTTCCGGCAAATCGATCCGCTGGCGGCAAAGGGCCATCCTCAAACGGCGCAGGCTCTGGAGCCGAGAAATCAAATATTTGACGATATGGACTACCCATAACCCATCCTACTTGTGTCGCCGATCCCTTCAGTCCTGTAGCAGACTGCTGTTAATGCATACAACCTATATTATGTATCCGCCTATTATACGCCGAGCTGGCTTCCTGCACCCAACGCCAAGCATAACCCAGCTGCCTTCATCAATTCATCTGGCCAGGAAGGCGGGACATCTGCCATCGGTACAGATGGTAATACGGATCAGCCCGCTCGTTCTTAGAAACTAAGGCCAGCATCAACTGCCTGCATCGCCGACGTTCTGGAAAAGCAGAATTCTAACTAACGCCCCGCGCCTAAAAGTCGAGGTCTGCGTAGTGGGCGGGGGCGCGGAAGCCTATGATGCGGTCGGCTAGGACGGGGCGGAAGCTGGGGCGGGATTTGACGCGCTGGTACCAAAGCTTGACCTCATCATGGTCAGCCCAGCGGATGTCATCCAGGAAATCTAGCGTCGAGAGATGTGCGGCGGCAGCGATGTCCGCCAGGGAGAAATCGTCCCCCGCCAGCCAATTCCGGCGGGCAGCGAGCCAAGCGATATAGTCCAGATGGTGGCGAAGATTGGATTGGCCGGCGCGGATAGCAGATGAATCCGGCGCGCCAGCACCTGTAAGTCGCTTCTGCACTTTCTCCCCATAGAGATGGCGCGTAACTTCACGGTTGAATTTATCATCGAACCAGGCGATCAGGCGCCGGGTTTCCGCGCGCTGCATCGGGCCATCGCCGATTAATGGTGGATCAGGGGCAATTTCGTCCAGGAATTCAACAATGGCGTTGGAATCGGCGATCACGCCGCCGTCTTCCAGTTCCAGAGCTGGTGCCATACCCGCGGGATTGAGCGCCAGATAAGCCCTATCCCTGTCCCAAACTCGCTGTTCTTTTAGCTCAAACGGCAATACCTTTTCGCCAAGCGCAATCCGGACTTTGCGGCAAAATGGCGAAAGGGGCAGATGGTGCAGAATGGGCATCGGTGTATCCGGCTGGTGACGCTGGAGATACTACCCGGTTTTCACCGCTCAGCGAAACCCGCCAGCGCGCCAAACTTTAAAGGCTAATCCAGGTGCTGCGATCAATGGAAAGCGCCGCTGCCAGGGCTTGGCCTCAATATGCACACCGCTATGACGTTTCACCTTCCACAGCACATAATCCACGCCATTTTCAAACGTGAAAATCGCTTTGGCCAGCCGTGCGACAGACAAGAACTTTCCTTGCATGCGCCTTAGACGCCACCGCCGTGGCGCACTAAGCGGTTCAACCCCATCCGCTTGTAGTAGATCATAAAGGGCGCGATACCGGTCCGCATCGGCCCGATACAATATCTCCGCCCGTTCCGGCCCTTCGGCGCGCAGTTCTGATGCGTAGGTCTTCTGAAACCCCACAGGCCAGAATTGGTCTGACGCACCGGGTGCTAGCGGGCCTTCTGCCGTTTCAGCAGCAAATGTGCGCGCGGCGGCGGCGAAGGCGCGCGCAAGTGCTTGTCGTGTGTCTTGCCCATTCGCCCAAACAACGGCGGCAGGCTGTGTAAACCGCGCCCAGAAGTAGGAATGGAACGTCTTCGGCCCAGTCAGGCGCACGAAATCATCAACCGATACAATAGCCGCCTTCGCTGCGATCTGGCCAAGGGGTGTTTCGGCTTCCATGTAGAACACATTGGGTGCCAGCAACCCGTTCGCCATCCGTGCCCACGGCGCTTGACCGGTCGATTTATAACCATCCGTCAGCAGATAAAGGTCAGCGACCGCATCTGTCGCCAGGCCATCGCGGAGGCAGGAGCCATAGAACAGCACCGCCCGCACGCCGCCGACCCGGGCCATGGCCGCCTCTGCCAGCGCCATCGTTGCCGGTTCGACCGTGCGATCCAGTTCTGCCGTCATAAAGGCTTGGATGGGGTCCGTGCTCATTTCACCAGAAACCTGATTTCACCGGCGAAACTAAGGCGGAGCGGCGTTGCTGCATCAGCGTCATAGAGCTCGCCATCCAAAGTCACCTGGCCCGTATAGGCAATCTCAAATGCAGCCGCCCGCCGGCTCTGGTATCCGGGTTCTGGCGGGCGCTTTGCGGCACCAAACAAAAGCGGGCGGATCGACCGCGCGAGATGCGGCGGCGGGGCGCGCACAAACGTTGCGTCAACACCAAGGCCAACACCTTCGCCCCAAAACGGCCGGGCACCCATCACCAGTTTTTCCAATGTGGACGCCATCAACACAGACCATGGGCCGTCTAGCGTCTCAATCTCATCACCAGCCTGATCAAACACACGGATCGCAGCAGGCGCTGGCGCCAATACGCCATTTTCCTTTGCGGAGGTCAGGTTCTTCAGCAGCAGCGGTAGGAGCGTCAACCATGAGGCGCCGACACCCACAACGCCCCGGCTATGGAGATGCGCGCGGCAAAATGCGATTGCGCGGCAAATGCCAATGGCACCGAAAAACATACCCGCATGCGCGCCCATAACGCCATTTGCATCCATGACGTTATCAAGCCGCAGGATGGGCCGCCTGACCAACCGACCACCGCCAGATTCCACCAGCGCTTTGGCTTCAGCGAGGGTTGCCTTCAGGCCAATATCACCAGCCGTCATATTCGTTGTGCCGGACGGCAATAGGCACAGAATTGGTGGAGGATCGAAGGTGCCCTCGATCAGGATGGCTGATAACGCCGTCATGACAGCCCCGTCGCCGCCGCTCACCGCAACCACATCCACACCGTTTGCCGCCATCCGGCGGAGTGCGGCTGGCGCATCCGCTGGGGACTCGGTTAGTTCGATATTGGGGCCAAGCGCGCGCAAGTGCGCTGCATCGACCTTGCGATTGCGGCGGCTATTGGGATTGACCAGTGCGCCAAACCTGCGCGGCGGCGAGTTCATCCTGGTTTTTCCTGAAACGCCATCATCGTGGCAGTGGCCAGCGCCAGCGTCATTGGCGGTCCCCATGCACCCGCTAAAGGCGAGATCGCACCAGTTTCTGCGGCCGCCATCGCCAAACTCTCAAACACAAAATAGGCAAAACCCACGAGCAGACCCGCCGCCAAGGGCCAGCCCATAGAGCGACCGCGCGTCATCCGGCCCGCGAACGGCACCGCCAACATCAGCATGAGTGCTGCCCCAACGGGTGCCGCATATTTCCGTTGCACCCAAAGCTCATAGTAAAACGGTGGCTTGGCGCTAGCACCTGGATGATCGCCCAGGTCCCGGACCATCTGCATCGGCAATTCGGAAGGATGTGCTGCCAAAAGCCCAAAGGACCCCGGCCCGAGCGGGTGTGGCCACGCCAACACATTCATTCGCCGCGAGGGGCTACCATCCCCTGGAAGGACAGTTACATCATGGAAGGTCCATCCGTTACTTCCCGCGCGCTCAGCCCGTGCAGCCCGCACTTCCTCCGTTAGTCTGCCATCCGCATCGCGGCGGAAAATGCGGACACCTGTCAGCGTATTGTCGTCCGCTGACGCTTTGTTGATGCGGGCGATATCCTGGTCCTCACGAAGCCAAATCGCCTCGGTCGGCCTAGCTAGACGTGCAAATGGCTCCAGCCCCATAGCGCGGAGAGTAGCGGCGGCAGGCGGGGCGGCCAGTTCCGCAATGAAATACATCGCCAATCCGAAGCCGATGGCAGCGGGTAAAAGCGCACGGATGCTGCGTCCCTGCCCGGCTCCAAGTGCGCCTGCCGCCGCAAGCTCCCCTGAACGCGCCAAAGCCAATAGCGTCACCAAGGCGGACAAAAGGCCAGCGATGGGCGCAAGCTCCAGCGCGATCAAAGGCAAGCGTGCGATCAAATACACACCAAGCCCGCCAAGCTTCTCCGCCCCCTCCACGGCTTCATCCGCATTGGCCAGCAAGTCGAGGGTAGCGGCAAGGCCAACTACGCCCAGAAATACAACGGCGAATGAACTGATCAGGCGGCGCAGCAGATATCGGTCGAGCGTACTGATCATGATCCGCCCGCCTCTGTCACCTTGCTGCGGCGTTTGAAGCTAATTTGCGGTAGCCAATCGCCTGGATTGAAGCCGACACCGCGCCATGTTCGCCAGAATAGGAATCCTGATATCAGCAGAAGCCCGAGCACCGGTGTCCAGATTGCGACCAGGACGGGCGCTCGCTCCAAATCCGCCATGCCTTCGCCGAATTGCAGCGCCTGGGTAAACACCAGCATTGTGACGATGCCAAACGCCAGCGGCCCGGACGTACGGGTGCGGATACCAGCCACAGCAAGCGGGATTGCCAACATCGGCATAAGCAGCACCGCGAAAGCACGGGCGGCGCGGGCATGAATCTCTGAAACAACGCGGGCGCGCGTGGTCGCTTCCGGCGGATTGTCGCGGGCGGCATAGAGTTCTGGCCAGGTGAGTTCTCGTTCATTGGCCCCACGGGGGCGGAACGCGCCGAGGGCACCGCGGTCTATTGGCCAATCAAACGTATTGAAGGTGATGCGCCGCCGCCCGCCTTTATCGTCCTCCTCAACCATCAAGCCATCTTTGAAATGGAGAGCAGAGCGCTGCCCATCGGCACTTTCAATGAGCGCGCCGCCTTTCGATGTGATGATGCGTGCAACACCGTCTGGGCGCTCTTCATAAACAAACACCTTGGCCAATGTGCGACCGCCAGGCGTCGCCTGTTCCGCCATAAAGGTGATGCCGTCATTTTCCAGGAATGCGCCGGATTCGAGGGCGGCAGCGATGGAGGCATGGGCGGCTAAAAACCCAAGGCTTCTATACGCATACCGGCCATGGGGCTGAAGGTATCCATGGAGCAGGGCTGAGAACGCGGCGATCAATGTGGCGGCCATAAACGCTGGAAACGCCATGCGGCCAAGCCCCCTGCCGATGCTTTGCAACGCCGCAATTTCACTGGTTGTGGCAAGCCGTCGGTAGCCGACATAGCAGGCAATGAACAATGCCGCTGGCAGTGCCAGGCCCAAATAATGCGGCGCCAAATTGGTCAGCATGTCGAAGATATAGCGAAGCGCCCCCTCGTTCGAATTCACGAGATCAAGCAGACGCAGCAGCCGCTCAAGCATCAGCAATGCGAGCACGCCGAAAAGCGCGCCGAAGAACGGCCCGGCCATGTGGCTCAGGATATAGCGGTCAATACGGCCCATGGGAGGTGTCTTAGCATGGGCACTCGCCCGGGTCAGCCGGTCTTGCGCGCGCGCCCGCACAGTCCTAAATCACGGCCTTGGCAGCATGAGCAATTGAAACGAGGCCGAGACATGGCTTTCCTTAGGTCCGCGCTTTGGGACGGGCGCAAACACTATCTGGACCGGATGACGGTGCCAGACCTAGTGCGCGCTTATTTCGCATTTCCGGCGATCCAGGGATATTTGGGTCTTGGTGTGCTGAGCACTGCCGCTGCCATCTATTACTGGCCTGGGTTTCTGGCCGCGCTGGCCGCCGTCGTCGTAACCATCTTTATCTATGGGCTGGTCTGGTATGTGCTGCACCGGTTCGTACTGCATGGCCGCTACCTGTATAAAAGCCCGCTGACAGCGTCCGTTTGGAAGCGCATCCATTTCGACCATCATGGCGATCCGAACGATCTTGGTGTGCTGTTTGGCGCGCTCTACACGACGCTGCCGACTATCGCCATGGCCACCATCCCTTTGGGCTGGGCGATCGGCGGGCCGGGTGGCGCGGCATCAGCATTCGCGTGCGGGCTGTTCGTCACGTGCATCTACGAATTCTGCCACTGCATTCAGCATCTTGGATTCACGCCAAAGCGCGCCTGGCTGAAAAAGATCAAGCGCTTGCACATGGCCCACCATTTCCATAGCGAGCAGGGCAATTACGGCATCACGACGTTCCTTTGGGACAAGCTGTTTGGCTCATATTACGGCAAAATATCCGAAAAACCGGCAAGCCCGACTGTCCGGAACCTTGGCTATACAGCGGAAGAATATTCGAAATATCCATGGGTCGCGGAGCAATCCGGGCTGACGGCTAAGGATTGACCTTGCCGGATTACCGCATCCTCCCCGTTACCGACGCTAAGACCAAACGTGCGTTCTTGGCGGCACCAGGGACTGTGCTGAAAGGCAATCCGAACTTTATTGCACCCCTGACCATGGATGCGAAACATCGCCTGGAGCCCAAAAAGCACCCATTCTATGGCCATGGAGAGGCCGCATTCTGGGTCGCTTTGAATGGTGATGATCGCCCCGTTGGCCGTATCTCCGCCCAAATCAACCAGCGCCATCAGGACCGCTACGGCAAGGGCGACGGCCATTTTGGCTGCATCGCCGGAGAGGATGATCCTGCCCTTTATCGGGAATTGCTTAGAACGGCAGAAGCTTGGCTGAAGGAGCGCGGATGCAATCTCGCCATCGGCCCTGCCAGCCTGTCTGTGAATGAAGATTTTGGCCTGCTCGTCGATGGCTTCGACACACCGTCCATGCTGCTCATGGGTTACGACCCGGCATGGGCCGGGGGCCATATTGAAGCCGCCGGATATACCAAAGCCAAAGACTTAATCGCTTACCGTTATGATCCCCGACAAGGCTTGCCGCGACGCGTCACTGCATTCGCCGCAAAACTGGAGCAAGTAGAGGGTGCCCGTATCCGCTGCTTCGACAAACGCGCGTTCGACCATGATCTCGCGGCGGTGCTGGCCGTTTTCAATGACGCTTGGTCCGAAAATTGGGGCTACGTGCCAATGTCGGAGAAGGAGATCAAGGCGCTCGCGGACGCATTCAAGATGATTGCGGATTATGGCCTGATCTTCATCGTCGAAATCAATGGTCGACCTATCGGAATGGCCGCCAGCTTGCCAAATGTGAATGAAGCGCTTTCGGGCCTTGGCGGCGCTGGATCACCCTTAGCACTGTTGAAATTCCTTTGGCGGCTGAAAGTGCGCAAGCCTAAATCCGCGCGCATCCTGCTGATGGGCGTCGTGAAGGATATTCAGGCCGACTTAGCGCTTGGCCCCCTGGTCAGCATGACGCTGGTCAAGGCCCTGGGCGATGGCCATGCCGAGCGTGGCTATGAAAAAATGGAGATGTCGTGGATTTTGGAGGACAATATCCCCATGCGCCGCATCGCAGAATCTGGTGGTGCGGAAGCCTATAAAACCTACCGCGTCTACCAGAAGGCGCTGCTATGAGCGATGAAGGCATGACAGGCGCATGGACCGCGCTCGTCCTGGCAGCTGGACGACCGAACGATCCACTGGCGCTCGCGGAAGGCGTTTCCAACAAAACGCTGATCGACATTTGCGGTAAACCCGTACTCCAGCGCGTGATCGATGCCTTGGATGCCGCCCCCAGCGTTGGCCGCGTGGTTACCGCTATTGAGGACGCCACATTACTCGACGGCATCTCCCCCCGCCCCGAAGCTGCCCGCGCTGCTGATAGCGTGGTTGGAACGGTTACCAGCGGACTTGAGCAATTGGGCCCACCGCTTCTGATCGTCACCGGTGATCACGGCTTGCTGACAGCAGACATGGTGGAAGAATTTCTCGCCGGTGCTTTGGAGAAAGGGGCTTCAGCCTCCGTCGGCCTCGCCTCGGAACACGTGATCAAGGCCGCGTATCCGGACGTGCGGCGCACATATCTGAAGTTCGCAGAAGGCGGGTTTTCTGGCTGCAATCTCTTCGCGCTGGCAAGGCCCAATGCCGCGGACGCGCTTGGCTTCTGGCAGGAAATCGACCGCAATCGCAAAAACCCGCTGAAGCTTATTCGATCCGTCGATATCAAAGCCGTCGCTCTCTACGCCATGGGCAAGCTTGGACTGGATGACGCCATGGTGCGCTTAAGCCGGAAGCTCGACGTACCGGTCGTTGCCATACAAATGTCCCAGGCCGAAGCCGCCATCGATGTTGATAAGCCTGACGACCTCATCCTCGTCCGCAAGATCATCGAAGCGCGCCAGCCCTTAAGCCTCACAGGCGAATAGCAACTACCACCGGCTCGAAGGCTAGACAAACATCGATTTGAAACTAAATTTGCCATAACAGGCTGAGATCAACTATACTAAGCATTCTTAACTAAGCATTCTTAGAATTTGTTAAGCCCGTGTAAGCAAGTGAACGAGAAAATGAGTGACCATGAGCAATAGACACTCGATTCATCATTCTAATCGCGATCAGACAAAGAAATTGTCTGGGTCGTCGGCCGTGCAGCGCAAGAATACTGCCGCCGACCAGATCAGTTATGGGACGAGGAAATCGACAGTCTCTTCTATTTTGAAATGGGCAACACTGGCCGCTGAACTATCGCCAATTGCGCATGGTAGTTGGATTGGCGTTGGTGCGATGAATTTATCTGGCGTATGTGCGGCACATACTAAGCGAATCTCGACCTCAGATGCACTTTCTTCCGATATTGAGCGATTGACGCTCGATGCAGAAAAAGTAATTCAGCGCCATGTGCCCACCTGGAAGTGATGACGAATTCGATGCATCTGATGGTGAAATCATTCATGCTCAAGTGCAAATCTCTGACCCTGAAACAGGTGAAGCTCGCACAACGCCTATCGCAGTTCACGCTTCCCTGACAACGCATCAAGGTCCGCTACCGCCTCCGGAAATGATGAGGCAGTAAGATCTAGCGGTACCAGGCCTTGCGGAAAGGATCGTAACGGCTTGGCATGATGAAAGTGCGCATCGTCGGCGTATTGAAGAAAAATCAGCCAATATCTCAATGCTGGCATCCATTATATCTCCGTTGCTTATGTTCTCGCTGGGAGTAATTGGGTTAGGTGGCGCTATAGCGATTATGTTCGTGGGTGGACCTTCCTGGGCTGCAGCGATGCTCGGCATTGGAACAGTCGCATGCATTTCGACAGGTGGTGTTATTTCTAGGATTGTGACCAACAAAACCGGAGATGTTGCTTCAGCAACGTTAGACCGCGCGAAAAAAGAAGAAACTCAACAGGAAGATGCTGAACAAAGCTCCTGATATTAAGAATTTCAATTGCCTTGGTTGCAAGATCAAGATCTTCTTTTAAAACAGATTTATGCCATCGGGTGTTCTCGCCTTTATTTCGCTGCAAAGTCCATGCGATAGTTCTGAAAAGAATTGAAGAACGGGAGCATTAGAGATCATGGCAGGCCGGGTTGCAGGGAAGATTGCGTTGATGACAGGCGGGGCATCTGGCCTCGCGAAAGCATCCGCAGAGATGTTTGTGGCGGAAGGCGGTCAAGTGATGATCGCCGATATCAACGAAGACGGCGGTCGTGCTGTTGCAGCCTCGCTGGGGGACGCAGGCGCATTCACACATCTGGATGTAACGGACGAAGACTCCTGGATTGCTGCCCTCGCCGCAACGAAAGAGCACTTTGGCGGCCTGCATGTATTGCTGAACAGCGCCGGTATCGGCTGGACCCAGCCTGTCACCGAAATCGCACTGGAGGACTGGCGCCGTGTCCATGCAATTGATCTGGACGGCGTATTCCTTGGCTGCAAGCACGGCATTCCGTTGATCGCGGAAACGCTTGCCGCTGGGGTTGGCAGTCCCAAGGGCTCCATCGTCAATATTTCATCCATTGCTGGGAATATCGCTGGTCATAATATGGCGGCGTATAATTCTGCGAAGGCGGCGGTGCGGCATCTATCGAAATCCGTAGCGCTGCATTGCTGCCGCCAGGGCTATGAAATTCGCTGCAACAGCGTGCACCCCACATTCGTCGATACACCCATCCTCGACAAACACCGTGAAAAATTCGGTGCTGAGGAAGCGATGCGCAAGCTTGCCCGCCAGGTACCGATTGGCAGGGTGGGCGAGCCGAAGGAGATCGCCTATGCCATCCTCTTCCTGGCATCCGACGAAAGCAGCTATACCACCGGCTCTGAACTGCTGGTGGATGGCGGCATCAGCGCAATGTGATTTGAGGTTCCAGGCCGATGAAACAGCTACAAGTCGATGGGTATCACATCGAAATCCTCGTAACCGGTTTTCCTGGTAAATCCGTGTGCCATGGAGCCCTTGGCTGGAGCACGATTGCGCTTATCCGCTATCAGGATCGCATTGCATTGATTGATGTCGGCGCATTTGGCCATCGCCAAATGTTGATCGCAGCACTGGCAGAACGCGGCCTAAAGCCGAGCGATGTTACGGATGTGCTGCTGAGCCATTCCCATTATGACCATGCGCTCAATTGGGTGCTATTCCCGAAAGCCCGCACCGTCATCGCGGACATTGAGATGGATTGGGCGCTGGACCAGCCCTGGGGCGAAACCCCAGTGCCGGAGCTGTATGTCAAGGAACTGAACTTGCTGCCGACGCTGGTTCGCGCCAAAGATGGCGACGAGGTATTCCCCGGAATCACCATGCACCTGGCACCCGGCCACACACCCGGTTGCGTGACGTTCAAGTTGGCGGGCAAAGAAAAAGACGTGATCTTCACGGGCGATAGCGCTAAGAACCGCGCGGAGCTTGTCTCCCGCAATACAGACATGACCTATGATCCCGCGATCAGCCGCGCCACTATCGAGATGATCTGGGATTTATGGCGCACGCGGGCTGGCAACGTGCTCGTCCCTGGCCATGACGTGCCGATGGACCTGGACGACGCAGGCCAGCCGCGCTATCTGGCCAAACGTGAAGCTGCAATCCGCGCCTGGTACGGCGACGGCATGGATGAGACGACAACGATCTCCCTGGTAGTTGATTAACTGCCTGTCGATTAAAGGACGGATCATTTGGGCGAAGATACGCCGCCGCCATTGCCGCCAGAGCCGAAGAAAACTGCGGCAGGCAGGCTAAAAGACTATGTGATTTCGGCTGCAACATCGCCGGAAATTCTGCTGCCGGTGCTTGGCATCGTCGCCATCATCCTGCTTCGGGACCATTTAGAGGCACCGGTTGCGCGCTATATCGCCGGTATCGTCACCAAAGAAGAAAACTTAAGCCGGATGACGAAAACACAGACCGCGCCAACCCGCTCGACGCCTACATGCTGTCGTCGCTGCTGAATTCTGAAGATCAGCAGCTCCGTACCAAGGTGCAGGCGCTGATCGCAGAGGAAATTCAGCGCCTTGATATTCTGGAGTCAGAATATGGCCGCGCCGATGGCATATTCCGCAATCAGGTGCGCTTCTCCAGCGCCGACCGCGAAGGCCTGGAGAAAACCATCACCTTCGTTGCCCATAGGAACCAGCGCGTGTTCCTGTACGCGACGTCGCGCAATATCATCAAAGATACCAGCCGGTCAGATTTGTTCACGGCATTCCAGGCGAAGTCCCAGCCGTTCAACATCCGGTCCAGCGTGCGCGAGCAACGTATCCTGACGGACCAACAGTTCGACATCACACCGATGTTGACGTTCCCTGACGGCGCTGAATGGGAGATTTTTGAGCTGACAATCACCCCCGGCAACCATCTTGTCGACTCGATTGAGATTGTCGCCAATGTCAGCATCATCGTCGCGAATGAGATTACCGCCACGACAAAGCAAGCGCCCCCGGCAAAATCTGGTGGCCGTTCTAGCCCAACGCTGCCGGTCATTCCGAGCACGCGTCCTTCCCCCGCCCCGCCTCCGCCCAAACCGCCGGAGCCAGCAAATGAGATCGTCATTGATTAATAGACGCCTGCATTCACGCTTGGGCACGGCCTTATCGGTCGGCTTCGCCGCCTTGGCTTTCGCGCACCCAGCCATAGCGGCAGAAGAGAAACCGCCAGAACCCGCCTGCGCCATAAAAACCAACTTGGCTTGGCAGGCACTCCCAGGTGTTGAAGGCCTTGAGGTCATTAAGGATGGCAGGTATACGCTGCCCGCGATCAAATTCACGGACCAGAAAACCGGCGAGGAAAAGGAAGCCCCGGCACGCTCCGTATGCTTCACCGCTCTCCGCGTGAACAAGGCCAAATACAAAATTGATCTGATCGACGTCCGCGACACGATCGAATCCGCACCCGCAACCAAAGGCGGCGTGTCACGCTCGGTCTCCCGCAGCGGTAAGTCGGCTGGGGCAGCCGTCCGCTATTCCATGCGCACTTTGACCGAAGTCTTGGGGCCAGAAGTGAAAGCCATCGCCAATGCTGGATGGTCCAGGGGTGCAGGACGCCCGGAACCTGTCGGTGCCGCATTCGTCAACGGCAAAGTCGTGGCGCTGGATCCATATCCATCACTTAGCACGTTCCTATGCCTGGACGACAAAGTGCGCTGGGCCAAGGAGAAGGTACAAGTCCCAGCGGCGTTTTGGTTCACCCAATCTGGCAAGTTCTCAATCCAGAAATGGTCCGAGAAGAAGCGTGAGCGGGTACAAGCGTGCGATGATTTGGTGCAGGTTGGCCCCCGCATCATCGAAATCGAAGATCAGGATTATAAGGATATGCGAGCCGAAGGCGGCGATCTCGCCTGCCTCGCAGATGAACCGCCGAAATCTGGCGTATGCCGCCGCTCCCTGGCCCGCCGTGCAACGTTCCGCACGATCTTCGCGACAGACGCACCAGATATCGCAGCCGACGCCGCCAATGCTGAAGCAGATGGGCCAGAACGTCGGCTTTATATCGTGGCGACGAGCAATAAGGTATCGCTCTATGACGCGCAGATGATGCTGCTGGACCCGGCCTTCTATGGCGATGCGAAAGCCCATTGGGCCGTCAACATGGCCGGGCATACACAAATGGGCATGGTCGCGCGCGGGTTAGCCGATGGGCAGGTGGAGATTGGCAATCTTGATGCCAATATTGCCACGGCCCTGGTTATCACCCCGCAAGCCAAATCAAACTAGGAGCCGCATATGTCTCAAATCCGCCGCGTAACAGCCCCTGGCGCGCCTGAACCAACAGAAAAGCGCTGGTCAAACTGCCTCGTTGTCGGCGACATCGCCTATATCTCAGGCCAGACTGGCAGGGCGGCAGATGGCGGCGGGACAGACGTCAATGGCCCGAATGACTACCTGCAGAGCTTAGCGATCTTCACCAAGATCAAAGCCCTGGTTGAAGCTGCTGGCGGTAGCATGGCGGACATCGTTAAGCTAACCGTATTCGTGACGGATATCCGCCGACGCGAGCAGGTCTGGCAAGCGCGGTCTGAGTTCTTTGAGGGCGACTTCCCATCTTCTTCGCTGGTGGAAGTCTCCAAGCTGGCTGACCCTGCCGTGACCGTAGAGATTGAAGCCATCGCCCATATTGGCTGCTCAAGGACGCTACAATGATTCCTGCTCGCACCTCTGTCGTAACCGGCGGTGGCAGCGGCATTGGCCGCGCCACCGCAAAGAAGTTCGCCAGCATCGGCGATCATGTCATTGTCGCTGACATCAATGATGCCGGCGCTGGTGAGACCAAGATGCAGATTGAGGCAGAGGGCGGCACAGCCTCTGTCCTCCATGTGGATGTAGCAGACGAGCTCTCGGTCACCGCATTGCTGAAAGCGGCAGAACGCATCGGCCCAACAGGCGCGCTCGTGAATTGCGCTGGTATTCTGCAGAACGGCAGCCGCGTTGAGGACATGGAACTAGTTGAGCACGACCGGGTGTGGAACGTGAATTATCGCGGCACATATCTCTGCTGCCGGGCGTTTGGTCCCGTCATGGCGGGGCGCGGCAAAGGGGCGATCGTCAACATTGGCTCCATCGCTGGGTTTGAGATGTTTCCGCTTCCAGCCTACAGCCCCTCCAAAGCCGCCATCCACCAAATCACCAAAGTGTTGGCAGGCGACCTAGGCCCACGCGGCGTGCGGGTGAACGCAGTGGCACCGGGCTTCGTTATGACAGAAGCCCTGAAGGCCCGCGTCGAAGCAGGTGAGCGCGACACGTCAGTCATGGAGGGCCAAAAGCCGCTCCGTCGCATTGTTGAGCCGGACGAGATCGCAGACGCCATTCTGTTCCTTTGCGGTGATGCTGCCCGTGCCATCACTGGCACAACACTACCCGTCGACAATGGCTGGCTTGCGGGCCTCGCCTATACGACCTATGCCGGAAACAAGAAAAACTAATCGTACCCAGGGAGCCTGAAACCCATGCCCGTCGAAGCCAAAGCCGCAGTTCTGCGTGAAACCAATACACCGCTGACGATTGAAACCATCATGGTCGATGATCCAGGCCCCCGCGAAATTCGCGTTAAAACAGAGGCCTGCGGGGTGTGCCATTCAGACCTGCACATGGCTGAAGGCTCCTACCCCTGGAAATATCCAACGGTGCTTGGCCATGAATCTGCAGGCATTATTGAGGCCGTTGGCGACCAGGTGACGGACCTGAAAGTCGGCGATACGGTCATTACCTGCCTTAGTGTTTTCTGCGGTAATTGCGAATATTGCCTGTCCGGCCAGATGTCGCTTTGCGAAAACCCATCCCGCATGCGGTCTGAGAACGAGCGCCCGCGTTTGAGCCAAGGCGACCAGGAAATTTACCAGTTCGCGCAGCTCTCATCCTTCGCGGAACGAATGCTGGTCCATGAACATGCCGCCGTCAAAGTGCGGGATGACATGCCCATGGATAAGGCTGCACTGATCGGCTGCGGCGTCACGACGGGTGTCGGTGCTGTGCAGAACACGGCACGGATTGAAGCTGGGTGCACAGTAGCCGTTATCGGCTGCGGCGGCGTTGGCCTATCTGCCATTAATGGCGCTGCAATCGCAGGTGCCAGCCGTGTGATCGCAGTGGACCTTTCAGCGACCAAGCTGAATCTCGCCAAAGAATTCGGTGCTACAGACGTTGTGAACCCGGCAGACGGGGACCCTGTGAAGCAGGTGCGCAATCTGGTTGGCGGTGGTGGTGTGCATCATGCCTTTGAAGCCATTGGCCTGAAGCAGACGGCGGAGGACGCCTTCCGCATGATCCGCCCCGGCGGCACCGCCACCATCATCGGCATGATCCCGGTCGGCACCAAGATCGAGCTCCATGGGCCGGAGTTTCTGCGCGAAAAGAAAATACAAGGCTCCACCATGGGCTCCAACCGCTTCCGGGTGGATATGCCCCGCTACATCGATTTCTACATGCAGGGCCGCCTGAAATTGGATGAACTGGTCTCCCAGCACATCCAGCTTGAAGACATCAACGAGGCCTTCGTTGAGATGAAGAAGGGCGAGATCGCGCGGTCCGTCATAATGTTCAATTGATCAGCGCATGAAGCATTGCCTCGTCATTGGCGTCGGGCCTGGCACGGGCCTCGCAACCGTCCGCAAGTTCGCGGCGGAGGGCTATCATGTCTCGATGATCGCGCGCCATTCCGGGCGGCTTGAATCGTGGGAACGCGATATTCCAGGCACATCCGGCCATGCTGTCGATATTGGCGATACCGAAGCCTTCTGCGCAACGCTCCGCGAAATCGAAGCGGCGCACGGCACGCCAGATGTGGTCATCTACAACGCAACGCTGGCCAGTCGCGGGACCTATGATCAGATCGACCTGAAGGACTTCGAGCGAAACTTCCGGGTGAACGCTGGCGGATTGCTTGCGACGGCGAAAACACTTGGACCGGGGATGGAGGCGCGCGGATCAGGTGCCATCATCTGCACCGGCAATACCGGGGCAATGCGTGGCAAGCCGGGGTTCATTGGCTGGACCCCCACCAAAGCCGCCCAGCGCATGGTCGCCGAGGCTTTGGCGCGGGACTTGGGGCCGAAAGGCATTCACGTAGCCTATGTCGTGATTGACGCCGTTATCGACATGCCGTTCGCCCGCAAGCGCTGGCCAGACTACCCAGATGATTTCTACGCCAAGCCGGACGACCTAGCCGGCGAGATTTATCATCTGGCGCACCAGCCCAAATCCACCTGGAGCTTCCTCATCGAACTCCGGCCATTTGGGGAAAACTGGTAGGGCTGCGTTTTCGGCGCTGTCCACTATACTTAGCCGCTCACTCCAGCGAAGGACTTGCCCCCGTGCCTGACAGCATTGCGCCCCAAACGACCGAACATGTTGATTGCCTGATCGTCGGTGCCGGAATATCCGGTGTGGCGGCGGCTTACCATATTGGCGAGCAATGCCCGGATCACAGCATTGTCGTGCTGGAGTCTGAGAAAAGCTTTGGCGGCACCTGGTGGACCCATCGCTCACCGGGCATCCGGTCCGACAGCGATTTGCACACGTTCGGCTATCGCTTCAAGCCCTGGATCGGCCCGCCCATCGCGACGGCGGAAGAAATTCTGGCCTATATGGGCGACGTGATCGAAGAAAACGATCTGGCGCAGCATATCCGCTACCAACACAAAATCCTCACGGCCGACTGGTCAGAGGCCGATAGCCTTTGGACGATTGATGCCATCCGCACGGACATTGATGAGCCGGTGCAGTTCACTGCGAATTTCCTGTTCATGTGCCAAGGCTATTACCGCCACAATGAGGGCTTCACACCGGAATGGCCGGGCATGGCGGACTTCAAAGGTACCATCGCCCACCCGGAAAACTGGCCTGATGATCTGGACTATTCCGGCAAGAATGTCGTTGTCATCGGCTCCGGTGCTACGGCGGCGACCGTTGTGCCCGCGATGACTGACAAAGCGGCCCACGTCACGATGCTACAGCGCACGCCCACATATTTCCGCACCGGGCGGAATGCGATTGAGATCGCTGAGGAGCTGCGCGAATTACAGGTCGATGAGACCTGGATTCACGAGATCGTCCGCCGCAAAATCCAATATGAGCAGACGGCATTCACCAAGCTCTGCCGCACCAAGCCGGACGTGGTCCGCCGTGACCTGATTGCCAATATCCGGAATTTACTCGGTCCTGATTTTGATGTGGAGAAGCACTTCGCACCCGATTACCGCCCCTGGCGCCAGCGTATCGCCTTCGTGCCGGACGCGGACCTGTTCAAGCGGATTGCGGAGGGCAAAGCCTCCGTCGTCACCGATCACATTGAGCGGTTCACTGAAGATGGCATACAGCTCAAATCCGGCGAGACCTTGAAAGCGGACGTTATTGTCACCGCAACTGGATTCAATATGAACGCCATGGGCGATATTGGCTTTTCGAAAGACGGCCAGCCGTTTGCGTTCAATGAAACAGTGACCTTCAAAGGCACGATGTTCACTGGCATCCCAAACTTGGCCTATGTGTTCGGTTATTTCCGGGGCAGCTGGACTCTCCGCAGTGAGATCATCGCTGATTTTGTCTGCCGCATACTGAACCATATGCGGGACACGGGTGCGGCAAGCATGCGCCCAGAACTTCGCCCCCATGAGCAGGATATGGAACTCCACTCATGGGTCGACGAAGAGGACTTTAATCCTGGATATCTGCTCCGTGCCAAGGACCTTTTGCCGAAGCGCGGCGAGTCCCGGGACTGGCGGCATACCCAGGATCATTGGCGCGAAAAGGACGAATTCCCAGCCATCGATCTGACCGACGAAGTTTTCCAATATCGCGCCAAATCCCAAAGCAGCGTCGCCGCCGAATAAACTTAGCCGGGCATTTTGTCGAAAGCCTTTAACGCCGGATCGATTGGCGTCGAGGGAATGCGGCTTTGCATGTAGACGTTGACAGCAGGCTTCACGAGATCGGTCTGATCGACCATGCCTGCGCGCAAGCTGATCATGGTCGGGCGGTTTGAATTCCGGCCAAACAGTTGAGAGCCGCAGTTCGGGCAGAAGTGCTTTTCCATATCGGCACCGCTGTCAGCTTTGTGCTTGAAGACCTTGGGCGCACCGGTGACGTTTAGTTCGTTTGGATCAACAAAAATCAGCGTGCCATAAGCAGCGCCCGTGGCGGCCCGGCAATCCTTGCAATGGCAATTCGCCATCATCTTGATATCAACATCACCGCTGAAAGAAATCTCTCCACAGAGGCATTTACCTGTAATTTCAGCCATTGCTTGGCTCCCTATATGGTGCTGCGGGAGACCATGCCGTTCCGTCGGGTCGAAAGCAATGTAGGGGCTACTGGACAATCTCAAGCAAGCGGTCGAGCGAACGCTCGTGATACAGCGGCTCTGCCTCCGCTTTAACGCTGATGCGATTGTGCCAGTAGACCGGCATGCCAAGCGCCATCGCCCCCGGTACATCAGCCGCAGACCCTGCCACGAACAAGACCCGGGCTGGGTCCATATCCATCACCGCAAGCGTTGCCGCATAGGGCTCCGCGCGAGGTTTGTAGAACCCGGCCTCCTCCGCTGTCATCACAACATCGAAGGCGGGGGATACCCGCGCCGCCGCCGCCCGCCCCATCACGATGGAGCAGTTGGTGACGACGCCAAGCTTAGCGCGGCCTGCCAACGCTTCGACCACGCTCACCGCTTCCGGCCAGGGCTGCAACTCCGCCCAGCGGCGGGTGAGTGCGTCCGGTGTGTCTGGCCCGATGCCCGCAGCCATTGCCGCTTCCGCAACAATCGTCTCGTAAGGCCGGTAGACGCCGGCACCGTAGGTCAGCCTGAGATAGGCTTGGCGCCAGCGCATGCCGTCTTCATCGGAACCGGCCACATCATTCCAGAGCGTCCAGCTATCGATGAGCGCCGTCAGCAGGTCAAAAATGACGGCGTCATAGCGCTTACCCATTACAGGGTCGCGCACATGCCGCCGTCCAGGTTGACGGCTGTTCCGGTGATATAGCTGCCGACTTTGGAGCACAGAAATGCAGCTAGGTGAGCGTAATCATCAGCCTCACCAACGCGGCCCATGGGGACGATCTTGCCCATGTCCGCATAGAATTCATCCAGCGGCTTATTGCCTGCCCGGGCTTCCAATTGCGCGCTCTTAATGCGGCCAATGCAGATCGCGTTGACGCGCACATTCTCCGCCGCATAGGCGTTCGCCAAGGATTTCGTGAGGTTGAGACCTGCCGCGCGGGTCAGTGATGTTGGGAGTTGGTTCGGCCCCGGCGCTTTGCCGCCGCCAATTGCTGCATTGATGATGGAGCCACCGCCAACAGCGCGGAAATGCGGGAGCGCCATGCGGCAAAGCCGGACGGCGGCCATGACTTTCAGGTCAAAATCAGCCTGCCAGGATTCGTCGCTAACCGCTTCCAATGACGCCGCCGCAGATGTGCCCGCATTGTTGATCAGGATATCGAGACGTCCGAACTGTTCTATGGTCGCGTTGATCAGGTTCTCGCAATCGGCACCGTCGGATACGTCCGCCCGAACGGCAACGACCGTGCCGCCACTTTCCTGTGACAGCGTTTGGGCAGCGTTTTTCAGGTAATCTTCCCGGCGCCCACAAATCACGACCTTAGCACCTTCCGCCGCCAACAATTTCGCCGTAGCCCGCCCAAGCCCATCACTGCCGCCAGTGACGATTGCGACCTTATCCGTCAATCCATAGTCAATCATGCATCTTCTCCCTGATGAAACGGTGTTTCCAGTGCTTTAGCATCAGCCAGCAGTGTCCGGTAGCGTCGTGCCCTGACAGACAACAGGAAATCCCGCTATAGGGTTTGGATTCAGCGCTATTTCAGCCGGAGCATTAGGCGTGGACGTAATCGACATCGGCTTCGCCGCAAAGCTCGCCAGCACGGCCATGGTCGTGCTGCTTGCTACGCTGATTGCAGAGCGGGCTGGTGCATTTGTCGGTGCGATGATTGTGGCCCTGCCGATTTCTGCCGGTCCCGCATACTTGTTCCTGGCGCTGGATCATGACGCCGCGTTCATCGCCGAAAGCGCGCGCATCAGTCTTGGGGTCAATGCGCTTGTGCCGCCATTTCTTCTGGTCGCGGCAGTGGTCATCCGAAAAGCTGGGTTGGTTGCGGCGCTGGGCGTAGCATTCATCGTCTGGGGCGGTGGTGCTGTTGTTGTTCTGGCGACGGATATATCGCTGATCGGCGCGGTCTTACTCAACATCGTCAGCTTCATCATTTGCCTACCGCTCTCCCGGCCACTTCTGGCACAGCCGCCAGCCCAGGCGCTGCGGCGGGGCTATATCGACATCATCGTGCGCGTGATTGCCGTGATGGCGGTTGTCGGAACGGCGATCATCGTTGGACGGCGGCTTGGGCCGGAAATTGCAGGCATTGCCGCTGTAGCACCGGTGGTTTGGACCAGCCTGACCGTCGTCGTCTACGCACGATCCGGCAGGGCGGCATGCTCTGCAATTTTGGCCAACGGCATAGGCGGCATGATCGGGTTCGCGATGGCACTACCAGCTGTTGCCCTGCTGGCCGACCCAATCGGTTGGCCCCTCGCATTCATCATCGCCCTCGGACTCTGTGTTGCGTGGAGTACAGGCCTTACGTTCGCCCGGCCATATATTCCACTGTACCGTATCGCCAAATAGGCCCATCCTTCTGCCCTCAACATTGGGAGAAGCGGCGTGGATTACTATGACCTTGGGGGCTATTCACGGAAAATCAGCACAAATTCTGATGATGCACAGCTTTGGTTTACGCGCGGCCTGAACTGGCTGTTTGCTTTCAATCATGGCGAAGCGGTCGCCTGCTTTCAGAAAGCGATCGCTGCTGATCCGGCCTGCGCCATGGCCCATTGGGGTGTCGGATACGCAGCCGGGCCGAACTATAACCTGCCCTGGGTCCGCTATGATCCTGCAGGCCGCGCGACTGCACTGACGACAGCCTATGACGCGACGCAGGCGGCCTTAGCTCTCGCTCCCACAGCCACACCAGGCGAACGCGCGTTGATAGAAGCACTGCCGATCCGCCACCCACAGCGGGAAATTACGGATGATGTGGATGAGATGTCCGCATGGGATGTCGCGTTTACGGCTGCCATGCGGAAAGTCGCCGCCGAGTATCCAGGCGATCTGGATATCAAGTCTGTATTCGTCGAAGCCATCATGAACGAAACCCCCTGGCAGATGTGGGATCTGGACAGCGGCACGATTGCCGAAGGCGCTGGTACCGCCGAAGCCCGTGCCGTTCTGGAAGGCGCGTTCGAGGCCATGCCCGCCAGCTGGGATCACCCAGGGCTATTACATCTCTATGTGCACTTGATGGAGATGTCGCCGTTCCCTGAACTGGCGCTTAGAGCAGGCGACCGTCTGCGCCACATGATGCCAGACGCTGGGCATCTTGTTCATATGCCAACCCACATCGATGTCCTCTGCGGTAATTATCACGACGTCATGGTCTATAATCAGCGCGCCACAATCGCGGACCGGAAGTTTCTGGCACGGGAAGGCGCGCTCAATGTTTATGCGATGTATCGCACGCATAATCTGCATTTCACCATGTACGGTGCCATGTTCCTTGGCCAATTCACCCCAGCGCTGGCCGCCGCTCAAGAACTGATCGACACAACCCCGGAAGAACTTCTGCGCATCCCCTCCCCACCCATGGCCGATTTCATTGAGGGCTATATCCCCATGAAGCAACATGTGCTGGTGCGCTTCGGCAAATGGCAGGAGATCATCCAGCAGGAATTGCCGGAAGATCAGGCGCTTTACGCCTCGACAACAGCCATGATGCTCTATGCAAAGTCCGTCGCCCATTCCGCCATGGGCAATGTGGCGGACGCCGAAAGAGAGAAAGCCGCGTTCCTGGTGGCGAAAGCGAAGGTCCCGGAAACCCGGCGCATCCATAACAATCTCGTCGTCGACGTTCTGGAAATCGCTGAGGCCATGTTGGATGGCGAGCTGGAATACCGGAGGGGCAATCATGAGGTCGCATTTGACCACCTCCGCCGTTCCGTTGCCCTGGATGATTCGCTGGCCTATGACGAGCCTTGGGGCTGGATGCAGCCAGCACGCCATGCCCTCGGCGCGCTTTTGATGGAGCAGAACCAGTTTGAGGAAGCGGAAGCCGTGTACCGTGCTGATCTTGGGCTCGACGACACCCTCAACCGCGCCTGCCAGCACCCGAACAATCTATGGAGCTTGCACGGCTTGCATGAATGCCTGACACGCCGGGGCGAGACCGTGGAATCCCGCCTCATCAAGCAACAACTCGACCAGGCGCTTGCCCGGGCCGAGGTCAAAGTCCACGCCTCCTGCTTCTGCCGCCAACAGGCCGCCGCATAGGACATCTAACGCCGCATCCGTGAGGGTCCCCTCGCCCGCCAGAGGGAGGAGAGGGTTCAGAGAGAGGGGGAAGGTGGCGGGACTGACATATCTTTGCCGCTAGCGAGGTGACTCCTACTTCATCCTGCAAAGTGTGCAGTGCCGCAGTCACCCCCCTCACCCTGCCCTCTCCCCCTGTTGGGGGGCGAGGGTTCTATAGGCAGGCTTCCTTCTGCCGCCAACAGGCACCGCTTAGGAACCCTAACGCGGCATCCGTGAGGGTCTCCTCGCCCCCCAGTGAGGGGAGAGGGATCAGGGTGAGGGGGGAAGGTGGCAGAACTGACGCTCCTTTGCCGCTAGCGAGGCAGCCCCTACGTCTTCCTGCAAGGAGCGACGCGCCGCAGTCGCCCCCTTCATCCTGCCCTCTCCCTCCGTTGGGGGGGCGGGGGTTCTATAGGCAGGCCTGTTTCTGCCGCCAAAAGGCCACCACTTCGGAATTCAAATGCGGCATCCGTGAGGGTCCCCTCGCCCCCCAGTTGGGGGGAGAGGGATCAGAGTGAGGGGGGAAGGTGGCGGGAATGACATATCTTTGCCGCTAGCGAGGTGACTCCTACTTCATCCTGCAAAGTGTGCAGTGCCGCAGTCGCCCCCCTCACCCTGCCCTCTCCCCCCGCCATACACCCATTGGGGGCGGGCGAGGGTTCTAAGGGCGGGCCTGCTTCTGCCACCAAAAAGCAACCGCTTAGCTTACGAAGCTGCAGATGGACAAAGTCCGGCCATGGATTAGGTCCTGATAGCTTTCGCGCACATCGGCGAGGCGCTGGGATTGCCTGTGTTCCACAAAAGCAGCGTCATCGGCGTAAACTTCGTGCAGGTGGACCGCAGCGCTGCCATCGGTCGGGATTAAGATGTCAAACCGTTCGCAGCCAGGCTCGACGGCAAGTGTGCGGGCGGCGTGCGCTCGAATGATGTCCAGGAATGGGTCTATCTGACCTTCCTTCACCTCGAACGCGACAATAACTGCGGTTTTCGCCAAACGCTTTCTCCCTCTGCCGCTGCTTCAGCGGTTCGCCGCATATGCATCAAGCATCGCGTTGGCCTCTGCAGTGCCCATGCGCTCTGCCGGCATGTCACGATCTTCAGGCGCACGGCTAACTTGATCCCGCAATTCCACGGTTGTGTAACGCCGCTTCACAGTTGGATTGTCGCCCGCCATCGCCTGCATGAAACGGGTGCTGTCCCGCCAATCCGCCGCGTATACGAGCCGTGCCATATTGGCCAGGATCATTGTTGCGACACACATGGAACACGGCTCTGCAGAGGTATACATCTCTGCCCCGGAAAGGTCCGTCGTGCCTAAGCGCTTGCAGGCATCCCGGATCGCCTCAACCTCACCGTGGGAGGTGGGATCGTGCAGCGCCACAGCCCGGTTCAGGCCTTCACCAATAATCTTGCCATCCAGCACGACGACGGCACCGTAGGGCAGCGCGCCCTCTTCATCGGCCGCTGAAGCTGCAATCTCAATCGCTCGCGCCATGAAATCTTCCCGGTTCATAGGCCTATCTCCCTGCTGTTTGATGCCTAACCTTATGCCGCCAGCGCGTGCTTCTCTACCCGGAAACACCATGAATTCTTGGCATGCGCAGTCCTTGCTAAGGCAAGCTTTCTAAGAATGCATCAGCGCTCGCCAGATAGGTATCTCGCTTTTCGTCTGACCATCCGCTCAGTGTGCGGTACGGCATCAACAGGCGCGGATTGCCTTGGAGCGTCGCCTCATTCCGGATGAGGAACGCCCAGTACATGGCGTTGAAAGGGCAGGCGCCAGGTCCAGTTTTCTGCTTAACATCATAGGCGCAGTCTTTGCAGAAATCCGACATTCGGTTGATGTAGGCCCCAGAGGCCGCATATGGCTTCGAGGCCATGCGCCCGCCATCTGCAAACACTGCCATACCGAGAGTGTTTGGCATTTCCACCCATTCAAACGCATCAGCATACACAGCCAAGTACCATTGCTCGATTTCCGCAGGGGCAACGCCAGCCAGCAAGGCAAAATTGCCCGTCAACATAAGGCGCTGAATATGGTGTGAATAGGCATGATGCCGGGTGCTATCGATGGCCTGATGCATGCAGTGCATGTCCGTCACGCCGCTCCAATAGAATTCTGGAAGCGGGCGTGACGCTTTCAAGGCGTTCATCGCTGCATAGTCTGGCATCAGTGCCCAATAAATGCCGCGCACATATTCCCGCCAGCCTAAAATCTGACGGATGAACCCTTCCACTGCATTCAAGGGCGCGTCACCGCCTCGCCACGCAGCCTCTGCCGCGACGCATACTTCACGTGGTGATAGCAAACCAATGTTGATGGCCGGTGCGATCAGCGAGTGATAGAGGAACGGCGCGCCTGCCTTCATAGCGTCCTGGTAATCGCCAAAATGCGGCAGCGCGTTTTGCAGGAAATCGTCAAGTGCCGCCAGCGCCTCCGAGCGTGTGACAGGCCAACCGAACGCCTCCAACGTGCCGAAATTTTGGGCGAATTGTTCTTCCACCATCTCGATCACAGCGCGGGTTATCTCATCCGGCGTGAATCGGGCACGGTTTGGGGGCGTGGTTTTGGCTGGCAGACGCTTGCGGTTGTCAGCGTCGAAATTCCAACGGCCACCCTCCGGCTTTCCGTCGGACATCAGGATATTGTGCTCTTCCCGCATCTCCCGATAAAAATGTTCCATGGTCCAAGTTTTTCGGCCCTTAGCCCATTCCCTAAACCGGGTATGAGACGCAAAGAACCTGTCGTCCTGAAGCACCTCCACTGGGACGTTTAGGCCAGTTTTCCAGTCGTCCACCATCTGTTGAACGCGCCATTCGCTTGGCTCCGTTACCGCCACCTTGCACGGCTTGAACCGATCAACAGTCCGCTGGAGTTCACCCGTAAAACTCTCCGTATTGTCTGGGTCGTCCAGGTTCACATATTCGACCCGAATGCCAGCTTCCCTAAGATCAGCCGCAAAGTGGCGCATGGCGGATAGTATAAGCACCAGCTTCTGTTTGTGATGCGGGACGTATTCAGTTTCATCCCGCACCTCCATCATCAACACAGCGTCACGTTTGGGATTGAGCCCCTGAAGTGCTGCCACGTCGCGGGAAAGCTGGTCGCCGAGAACGACGCGAAGAACATCCATATCCTGCACTCACCAAAGCACCTGATCGCCGCGCCAATCAAAAAATCCGCCCGTGGCGTCTGCATCCAATTGGTCAATCACGGACAGCAGATGTTGGGCGGATTGGGCTGGTGTCAGAACATCTAACCCCGCCTTCGCGAAACTATCTGACAGCGGTGTTGCAACTGTCCCTGGGTGCAGTGCCACACACAGCGCATCGGGCGCGCGGCGGGAAAGCTCGATGGCGGCGGTCCGGACGATCTGGTTTAAGGCGGCTTTCGATGCGCGGTAGCTATACCAGCCGCCAAGGCGGTTATCCTCGATAGATCCAACGCGGGCTGACAGTGTTGCAAAGACCGCTTTGCCCATGCGCGGAAGCTTTGGCAGCATGTGCTTCATCAACAAGGCTGGCCCAATCGTGTTGATGGCAAAGGCATGAGCCAGTTGATCCGCATCCAGCGCCCGCCAGGTTTTCTCTGGCATCATACCCTGCCCGTGCAAAAAACCAGTCGCGTCAATGACCAGCCGGACCGCACCAGATTGCGCAGCGACCTCTACCGCATTGGCCAAGCTGGCCTCATCCGTCAGTTCCACTGGAACCGCACTTTGACGACTGAAGCCGTGGACAGCCTTAAACTGGCCTGCATCCTGAAGGGCCGCGAAAAGGGCCGCCCCTATGCCACCAGATGCGCCAAAGACAACCGCGACACCGCCTGATTCCAGTGATTTCAAAGCCGCTGCTCCTACTTGCCGTAATGCCCCGCCACCGTCGCAGAGAGACTGCAATTGCCGATATCGGCGTGTGCGTGGGAAAGTAAATCCCCATCAGCTGACTTAGAGCGCGCCTATGACAATCACAATCCGCCCCGCACGTGCCGAAGACGAATCCCGCTGCCTTGAGCTTCTGTCCATGCTGCGCGGCACGCCGCCAGAGCCAGCATGGGCTAGCGTATTCCGCGCCCTGCTGGATGGTGAGCGCGGCATGGTGTTGGTGGCGGACGAAGCTGGCGTTCTGCTAGGCAGCGCCGCTTTCTCCTTCAATTTGGCGATGCGGTATGGCGGAATTTATTGCCAGCTCGAGGAGTTGATCGTCGACCCTGCAGCGCGCGGCCGTAGTTTGGGCGGGTTGCTTCTTGAAGCTGCGATTGATGCAGCAAAGGCCAAGGGTGCGGCTGAATTTGGCCTCTACCTCATTCCGTCAACAACCCATAACCGTCCGTTCTATGAGAAATATGGCTTGGTAACTCTTGGCGACGAAATGCGCATGCCGCTCGTGCCCGCAAAAGTGACTTGATTGACGCCTGTGCAAATTGCCGCACATACTTTGGGCAGTTGTCGCCGGTAATGGCGCTAACAATTAGGGAGAAGCATCATGAAACGGATTTTGGCGGGCGCTGTTGCGCTCGCGGCAATGGGAGCAGGCTCAGCCGCTCTCGCACAAGATATCAAGATCGGCGTCCTGTACCCGACATCGGGTGGCGGCGCGATCTATGGCGGTCCAGCAATGGTCGGCCACAATCTCGCAGTGGACGAAATCAATGCAGC
>Ga0181606_10000766_pt1 | contig 27144 bp, 26 predicted proteins | sample 041ome_10_FD_132994 | JGI IMG/M metagenome (GOLD analysis project Ga0181606, IMG submission 132994) | Coastal salt marsh microbial communities from the Groves Creek Marsh, Skidaway Island, Georgia - 041412US metaG (megahit assembly) | ecosystem: Environmental > Aquatic > Marine > Intertidal... | reverse complement strand
GCGCTCACGGCTGAAATGGCAGATGCCGTCGCCCGCACGCTAAAAGGCCGCCCGGATGACATTTCTGCATTGACCGAAGATCTGCTTGGCCAGATTGACGCCCGTTTCCCAGCGATCGCCGCAGCGGTGGCTGAGCAAGAAGGTGCCGAAGCAGCCGCCGAACCTGCAGCCTAAAGCTTCGAGCCCGCCCAATTCTCCGGCGGTTCCGCTGGCCAGGAAGCAATGCCCGCAGCTTTGGCCCCCGCGATGGCGCAGACTTCATCTTTGTCTGATGTATCGCCGCTAACGCCAACTGCGCCAATCACGGCTTCATCAGCGTCCAGCAATAGTATCCCGCCGGGCACCGCCACAAACTTACCGCCAGACGCCACCGCCAGCGACGCCTGAAATGCTGGCCTGTCCGACAGCCTGTCCCGCAGCAATCGTGACGGCACGCCCATCCCAAGCGCCCCCCAGGCCTTGCCGATGGCAATGTCCGGACGCAGGATGCCGGAGCCATCTTCCCGTTGCAGTGCCACTAAGCACCCGCCCGCGTCCAGAACAGCAACCGTCAACGGCATAAAGCTATGACGACGGCCTTCGGCCAAAGCAGTCGCGACAATTGTGTTGGCGGCTTCAAGTGAGATTGAGGTCATGCGGGCTTGCTCCATTTTTTGGCGGCGGCGTCATCGCTTTTACGGGCGGCCACCCAGCGCTGGCCAGATGCCGTTTCTTCCTGCTTCCAGAATGGTGCTTTTGTTTTCAGCCAATCCATTAGGAACTGACAAGCGTCAAACGCCGCCTGCCGGTGGCTGGATAACGTCATCACCAGAACAATGGGATCGCCCGGCTCAAACTGGCCATAGCGATGCACGATCAGGCAATCCAGTAGCGGCCAGCGCTCGCGGGCTTCGGCTTCGATCGCCTCAAGCTGACGTTCCGTCATGCCGGGATAGTGTTCCAGCGTCATGGCAATGACAGGCTCGGCCCCTTCATCGGGATTATCTTCGCGCGCGATGCCAACGAAGCTTGCGACGGCACCAACATCATGCCGTCCCTTGGTGAGCCTTGCGGTCTCAACACCAAGATCAAACGCTTCACTCTGCACCCGAACAGCCACGGCGTTAGCCCCCCGTTACCGGCGGAAAGAATGCGACCTCATTAGCGCCCGTAATTACGGAATCCGTTTCAGCAAATTCCTGGTCAATCGCGACCCGAATACTATTCCGCTTCTCAAAAGCAGTCCCGTGGCGCGGGCTAAGGGCCGCGAGCCAGTCGATCAAAGCACCGGCGGTCGTGACGGTCTCAGGCGGACTGGCCGTTTCCTCTGCCATGCCAATTTCAGTTCGGAGCCATGCGAAATACAGGATCTTCATCGGATCAACTCTCTATCAGCAAAGCCATCTGACGCTGCACGAATGCAGCGGCGGCGGCGTGATCGTCCAGGTCCAGTAAAGGTAGCGCGCCCAGCGGGGCCGGCAATGCATCTTCCGCAACATCGCTTGCGACTGCGATGATATTTGGATCATCCGGCCATAGTGGATCACCACCACGACCGCTCCGCCAGATTTCGATTTTTGGAATGCCCGCACCCCGGTAGCCTTCGATAACAACCAGGTCCACCGGGTTCAGCATCTTGAGCGCGTCCTGCAACGATGGCTCGGCTGCCCCCCGATGTTCTGTCAGCAAGGCGGAGCGTTCGGGCGAAATCACTAACACTTGCCCGGCCCCTGCTGTGCGATGGCGGTGGCTATCCTTGCCTTCACGGTCCATATCAAACCGCCGGTGCGCATGCTTAATCGTGGAAACGCTGACGCCAGCCGCCGTTAAGGCGTTAACAATGCCCGAAACCAGCATGGTCTTGCCGGACCCGCTCCAACCCGCGACGCCAATTGCTTTCATGCCGCATCCGCCTTGCGGACCGCCGTTAAGGCCGCGCGGAGATATGCCGCCCCCGTCCAAGCCGTGAGCCCTGCGGCCACCCAAAGCAGCGCCTGTCCAACCTGGACGATGCCCAGAATGCCGCTTGCAGGCCCGAGGGTCAGCAGTGTCAGTGCAACCATCTGAGCAGCCGTTTTTAGCTTTGCAGCAAATGACGACGGAATGCGCGGCGCATTCATACCGGCCATGGCTTCCCGCAAGCCGGACACCAGAATTTCGCGGCCCAAGATGATGATCGCAGGTGCTACGTGCCACCCACTAACCGCACCGAGCCAAAGCAGCATCGCCAGCGTGATGCCGACAATCAGCTTATCTGCTATCGGATCAAGCATCGCACCTAACGTAGATGTTTGGTTCCATTTCCGGGCCAGATAGCCGTCCAGCCAATCGGTCGCAGCCGCCAGTGCGAATAGTGCTGCGGCCAAAATGCTGCCCCGTGGCCCGTCCATGGCCATCAGAAATGCAACAATAGGCGTCGCCAAGATGCGCGCCAAAGTGAGCCAGGTTGGAAAATTCAAAGGACTTCAAACACAGCAAGTTCAGCACCGCGCGGGCGTCGGGCGGCAGACGCAACGGCAACCACACTATTCAGCCACATGTATTCTTCAGCGCCGGTTTCAAATGTTGGCGTAGTCCGGAACCGATATTCTGACGGTTCCACATCTTCACCGCCATCCAGCTTGGCGCTGATTTCTGGGTTCGCGACCCTGACACCACGGTTATGCACAAAGATCAAAGCGCCATCACCTGTTTGCAGCATGTATCGGGATTCAACGCTAACGACCCCATCCTGCCGGATAAGCTGCCAGTCGGACCCGCCGGGTAGAACCTCACCGGACATATTCGGCCCGTCGAACCAGCCGCCAGTGATCGCGATCACCCGCCGCAGGCCATGGGGCGTCTCACCGATAACCTTCGGCGGCTCAGCCTGCAGCACGCAGTCAAACAGGAGACGGAAAGATGGTTTCGGCAATGTAGACATCAGAACGGACCTTTTCGCCGTGTCGCATTTGTGAATATCGCTACACCAGCACCGGCCCAAGGCCAAGCGGCCTGTGTGACCTTCGTCACATTCAAATGGAATGAATCCCTAGCAGTCGGCGGCCAAGAGCGAAGTTTTTTATTACAAAATCAATGCCTTAATTCGTCAAATCTGATATTGAGCTAAATCGCGGCCCAGTTATTGCTTGAAGACGGACAGGGATTCCTCACTTCTCTCCCAATGAGACACGTGCCTTATGGTACAATATCTCGGTAGGCGCTTCGGGGCTGGAACAACACTAAACGGAGAACTGTCATATGCGCGCATTATTGATCGCCGCCGTCGCTGCCCTGGCTCTTAGCCCAGTGGCCGCGTTAGCAAATGCCAATCCTGATTGGGCAGCCCGCATCAAACGCATAGCTGGTGAAGTCTCTATCGAACGTGACGGGGCGCTGCGTCCCGCCAAAGTCGGCGACCGTCTGGCAAAGGATGATGTCGTCGTAACGGGTGCAGGCAGCGGCGCTGGCCTGACCTTCCGCGACAATAGCCGGGTGTCTGTCGGTCCGAATGCAAAGCTCGCAATTTCGAAATTTGTGTTTGAGCCCGGCAAGACCGACGGCTCTGTCGAAATGCGCACGGATTTAAAGAAAGGCCTCGCCGCCTTTGTTTTGGGCCGCGTCACAAAACGTAAGCCCGGTGCCATGCAGGTCCGTACGCCAAGCGCCATTCTGGGTGTGCGTGGCACGACTTTTGTCGCGCTGACAGATGTGCCGCTCGACAAATAGTGCGCCTGGAAAGTGTGCTTTGGCTTGGGCACACATCACGGCTAGTCTCTAGCTGATGACGAATGCGCGCGCTGATTCGTCCGAATTTGCGCCGCATGTTTCAGGCTTGGGGGCTATGATGACGTTTCACGTGCGTTGTATGCTGTTGGTTGCTACGGCAGCTTTGGTTGGGTGCACCAGCCAGGAGCAGATTGAACGCCAAGACGCGATCCCGCCTTACCCTGAGCCTTACCGCGCCCAGTTACAGCAGGAATTCCTGCTGATGGCGGACAAAGAAGCGGCCCAGAATGATCATCTGGATGCGAAGCGCTTTCTTGCTCGCTCTGTGGAAGCCGCCCGCGCCGTCACGATCTATCCTCACGAACTAACCGCTTATGATATCGAGCCGCAGTTTGTGGATGAATTAACGTCAGCCCGCGCCCAGCTGATGACACTGCTGGATGGTGGCAAGCTTCGCGCACCGAAGGATCTGGCACGCGCTCATGGCGCATTTGAGTGCTGGCTTGAGGAAGCGGAGGAAGGCCACCAGGACGCAGATTTAACCTGGTGCCGCGACCGGTTCATTGAAGCCGTGAAAGGCACACGCCGGGAAGCTGGGCTTGATGCCGACTGGAGCTTGGTCATGCGAAGCGCTGACGGACATGTCGGCGCGGTGGAGCTTGGTGGCAGTGACGGTAAGAAAACCCTGCTCGACAAGCCGAATGCTGCGGGATTTGTGCATGAGCGCGGCGAATCACGCGATGCTCAGTTGACCCGGCGCGAAAACGAAAAAGTCGCCAAGGGCGCAATTTCCTTGCTGCCCGAACCTGCTGCGGTTTTCACAGTCTTTTTTGCATCCGGCTCCGCAGCATTAACGGACGAAGCGCGCACAACGCTGGCAGAAGCCGCCGCTGACGCGCTCGACAGACCCGCCCCAGATGTAGAAATTCTAGGGTTTGCAGATCGCGCCGGCGATGATCGAACAAACCTGACGCTCAGTGAAGCCCGGGCAGAGGCCGTGCGCGCAGCACTCTCCGGCCTCAACGTGCCGGAAGACTCTTTCTTGATCTACGCCCGTGGTGAAGCCAGGCCCCTGGTCGCAACCGGAGACGGTGTTGCTGAACGCCGCAACAGGCGGGTTGAGGTGACGGTCAGATAGCCGACCATCACACTCAAATCCGCCTCAGCGATCATGCGCCGCCGCAATATGCGGAAGTGCTAAGCGGTCCAGTACAAACGCGACCCGCTTATCATCTCCCGTCTTGCTGACCTTTCGCGCTGCAAGCAGCACCTCACCCGCAACCGTTTCGGTCCAGAACCAATCGCTGATCTGCTGGATACCGCCTGCTGTACCCGGCTGGGCATTCGCGGCCTCCTGATAGAACGTCATCAGATCATTGATCGCCAGCTTCATGCCGTCTGCCGGTTGAGCGGCAGCAACAGGCGGGGAAACATCCGCGCCATCTGCGAACTGGCCAAGGTAATCTGCCAGCGCCTCTACTTCCGCACCTGCAGCACCAATGCCGGAGAAGCCTTTCCGGCGTTTCCAGGCCTCGTGCCACGGTTTCATCTGCGCGACTTCCGCCTGAAGTCGCGCCGCGAGTGTCTTAGGCGCATCCGCTTTCGGCTGGGCGAAGCTCACTGGACACGCCCAACCTTCATCCGCTTCAGATGCAGCACCGTCTGCTGGCGCATCTTCTGGATAGTCTTCCAGGATCGGTCCGCTAGGCCGCTCCAGTAGCGCCAGCGCTGCAGTGATCACGCGACGCTGGAAAGCTGCATCTTCAGGCGCACCCAGTGGGCGGCCAAGTTCAAACGGCACAGCGAGCGCGCGCGGCGGGTGCATGGCCTCGGCGTGCTCGCGCACAAGGGCCGACAAGGTTGTCGGGATGCCCGCGGTTTCAAAGTAATGGGCAAGCGCGCTCACGGCGCGCGTGCAGTTTGGTCAAACCGGCAGGAGCAGAACGGCGTCAACGCCTTCAGCCGCCATCTGGCCTGCGATATCTTTTGCAGCGGATTCCATTTCCGCCGGATCAGTCGCCCCCATGAAGCTGTAGTGATGATCCGCAACGCTGCCAATTGCGCCATCCACTGCCATTTCCCGCAGCCTGTCCAAGGGCAGGACAACATTCCAATCGCGCTGATACCCTGTGCGATCATAGTTCACCGAAATATGGCTCATCACAATGTCGCCAGGACCGGCATCACCTGGAATGACCCGGTAATCCGCCCCGCCCATTCCGAACGGTGCCTCGCCGCGCATAGAAAGCCCAGCCGTGGACACAAGCGCCACACGGCGCTCCGCTACAGGCGGGCCAGAGACGTAAGGAGTCTCCGGGAACTCTGGTAATGGAAGGTGGCGCATATGCTTGGCCAACCCTTCCGGCATGTCTTCAATTCGCGCCAATTTGGTCGCTCCCAATCGTGAAATGCAGGTCTGCAATGCGTCCAGAGCATAGCGCCATTGCGTCTGGCGGGAGGCTGGATTTATTGCGTTGCGTTGATTCATATCGTAATCTTACTCATCCACTTATAAAAGTTCGTCGCCCTGTCTACCCGACGCAATAATGCGGCGAACATAAATCTTTCGGGGGAATTCGCTAGATGCAGGTGCATGCGTTCGTTTTTGAGAAGGCCGGCCCACCAACGGTTATGAAGTGGCGTATCAAGGAACTTGGCGACCCGGGAGCAGGCGAAGCCCTGGTCCGGCATACGGCAATTGGCTTGAACTACATCGACACATATCACCGCTCCGGCCTGTACCCGATTGAGTTCCCAAGCGGCATTGGTCTTGAAGCCGCTGGCGTTGTTGAAGCTGTCGGCAAAGGTGTTACCCACGTTAAAAAAGGGGACCGCGTTGCCTATGGCTCCGGCCCGCTTGGCGCATATTCCGAAGCCCGCATCATGCCGGCCGCAACCCTCATCAAACTGCCCAAAGGCGTTGATGATGAAACCGCAGCAGCAATGATGCTGAAGGGTATGACGGTCGAATACCTCATCAACCGCACCTACAAGGTCAAAAAAGACGAATGGGTGCTGTTCCAAGCTGCAGCTGGCGGCGTTGGGTTGATCGCAGGTCAATGGCTGAACGCCATTGGCGCACATGCGATTGGTACAGCTGGCGGCCCGAAAAAGGTCAAGCTCGCGAAAGAGCATGGCTATGAGCAGGTCATCGACTACAAGAAAACTCAAAATATTTCAGACCGCGTGCGCAAGCTCACCAAGGGCGAAGGCGTGCCAGTGGTTTTTGACAGTGTAGGCAAAGACACCTGGACCCAGTCGCTGGACAGCCTGCAGCCACGGGGCATGATGGTCAGCTTCGGCAATTCATCTGGCCCGGTTGCAGATTTCAACCTTGGTGAATTGGCAAGCCGTGGCTCTCTTTACGTCACGCGCCCGTCGCTGATGGCTTACACAGCCACCCGCCAGGAACTTGAAAAATCCGCGCGTGCGCTTTTCAAGATGGTCACAAATGGCGATGTGAAAATTGAGATCAACCAGCGTTACGCGCTGAAAGAAGCGCCGCAAGCGCATCGGGATCTCGAAGGCCGCAAAACCACAGGCTCGACGATCCTCATTCCCTGATCCCGAGCTATTGAAAAAGGCGCACACAATGCCCCGTCTCGAATTCTTCTTCGACGTCTCAAGTCCCTGGACCTATTTTGCGTTCCACCGGATTGAGGCATTTGCGGAAGACGTTGGGGCGGAGCTTGTGTTCCGTCCGTTTTTGCTGGGCGGCGTGTTCAACAAAGTAAACCCGTCCGTCTACCAGCGCCGGGACAACCCAATTCCGGCCAAGGACGGTTACTATAAGAAGGACATGGCGGACTGGGCTCGATATGAGGGCCTGGAAATCGTCTCCCCAAGCGTATTCCCGGTGAATAGCGTGCGTGCCATGCGCGGCTGCTTCTATGCAATCGACCAGGGCAAAATCAGCGCCTATGCCCGCAATTGCTTCGAAGCCTATTGGCTGCACGACAAAGACATCTCCCAGCAGGATCTCCTGGGTAATCTGGCAGCTGACGCTGGCCTTGACCGTGAAGGGTTTCTGGCTGCGATCAATGACGAGGACTACAAACAGAAGCTTTTCAGCGCTACGGATGAAGCCATTGCGCGCGGCGTATTCGGCTCCCCAACGTTCTTCCTGGACTACGAAGACATGTATTTCGGCAATGACCGGCTGGAACTTATCCGCGCTGCAATTGAGCGGGCGGCATAACGCCTGATTGCGCCGCGCCCGCACCCGCTGTAGAACCGGGCGAAATCCCATATTCAGTTTTAGCGGAAGGGCGGTGCAGCCATGGCCTCCTATCAATATATCTATGTGATGAAAGAGCTGACCAAGGTTTATCCTGGCGGCAAGAAAACACTCGAGAACATTTGGCTGTCCTTCCTACCCGGTGCCAAGATCGGCGTACTGGGTGCGAATGGTGCGGGTAAATCAACGCTGCTGAAAATCATGGCTGGCGTCGATACCGAATTTAACGGCGAAGCCTGGGCTGCCGACGGTGTGAATATCGGCTACCTGGCGCAAGAGCCGGAGTTGAATGCCGACAAAGACGTCATGGGCAATGTCATGGAAGGCGTTGGTGAAGTCCAATCCTTGATTGACCGCTTCAATGAAGTCTCCATGAAATTCGCTGAAGAGCTGAGCGACGACGAAATGAATGAGGCCATCGCCGAACAGGGCGAGCTTCAGGAAAAAATTGACGCCGTCGACGGCTGGTCGATTGAGCGCAAGGTCGAGATCGCAATGGATGCGCTGCGCTGCCCGCCGGGCGACGCATCTGTTGAGCATCTCTCAGGCGGTGAACGCCGCCGCGTCGCCCTCTGCCGCCTCCTCCTCTCAAACCCTGACATGCTGCTGCTGGATGAGCCGACTAACCATCTGGACGCCGAATCCGTCGCATGGCTGGAACGCTTCCTGGCTGATTTCCCCGGCACCGTTGTGGCCGTCACCCATGATCGCTACTTCCTGGATAATGTAGCGGGCTGGATTCTGGAGCTGGATCGCGGTCGAGGCATCCCTTACGAGGGCAATTACACTGGCTGGCTGGAGCAAAAGCAAAAGCGCCTGCAGCAGGAAGAACGCCAAGAGAAAGCCCGCCAGCGCACCTTGCAGCAGGAACTGGAATGGGTGCGCCAAAGCCCCCGCGCCCGCCAAGCCAAGAACCGCGCGCGTATCCAGGCCTATGACACGCTGGTCGCAGAAGCAGGCAATGAGTCCCTGGACACAGCCCAGATCGTTATCCCAGCGGGCGAACGCCTGGGTGCCAATGTCATTGAAGCTGAAGGTGTATCCAAAGCATTTGGCGACAAGCTGCTTGTGGACGGTTTGACCTTCCGTCTGCCGCCCGGCGGCATTGTTGGCGTGATTGGCCCCAATGGTGCGGGTAAAACCACACTTTTCCGCATGATTAATGGCCTCGATAAACCCGATGCCGGCACGATGAAAATCGGCGAGACAGTCCGGCTTGGATATATTGACCAGAACCGGGATGCGCTAAGCCCTGAGAAGACCGTATGGGAAGAAATTTCCGACGGGTTGGATATGATTGAGCTTGGCAAACGCCAAGCACCAAGCCGCGCCTATGTCGGTGCGTTTAACTTCAAAGGTCCAGACCAACAAAAGCGCGTTGGCCAGCTTTCCGGTGGTGAACGCAACCGGGTGCATTTGGCTAAGATGCTGAAAACAGGTGCGAATGTTCTCCTGCTCGATGAGCCGACGAATGATCTGGACGTTGATACGCTGCGCGCCCTGGAAGAAGCTTTGCTGACATTCCCCGGCTGCGCCGTGGTCATCAGCCATGATCGCTGGTTCCTGGATCGCATCGCAACCCACATCCTCGCCTTTGAAGGCGATAGCCATGTGGAGTGGTTTGAAGGCAATTATGAGGACTATGAGGCGGACAAAAAGCGCCGTCTTGGTAAAGATGCAGACCAGCCACATCGCATCAAATACAAGCCGCTCGCACGGGCGTAAGCCTTGCCGCATAAGGTTTTGCGCCTAATCTTCGGGTAATCGAGCCTTTCCTATTGGGCCTGCTTTGCGTTAAGGTATTTAGCGGGGGCAGATCGCGTATTAACTTTGCGCATTTTGGCAGGAGGCTAACAGCGCATGCGGGGACCAGAAACCCACCGAAGCAGCAGACGCGCAGGCACGCGCGTCGCAGCCGTCGCTACGGGGCATGTCCCGAGCGATAAGGCGAAAGTGCGCGCCCAGACACTTGATCCCATCACCTTCGATAGCGCTATCGCGCGTTCAGCGGCACGCAGCCGGCATTTGGCGGATTCTGATGTTGCCGTTAGTTCAGTTCTTGCCGCTGCCCTACCCCAGATCAATGGCTATGCAGCGCTCGTGCTTGCGATCAAGCACGGTGTGATTGCTTCAGCTTCTGCTGAAACCATGGGCCTTAACATCGCAAAGGCTGAACGGCGCAGTCTGCTTCGTATCGCAAAACAAGCCCTGACGACAGGCAAACCCACGTCCCGCGCTGAGGCTATTGATACGAACGCTGGTGCGCGGGCAGCACTTTTTGCAACGCCATTGCATCAAAGCGACAAAATAATCGGCGCGCTCGCCATCGCCTTACCGCATATCAGGCCCGCGGATGCCGATGCGCCAGGCGGCATTGCGCTGCTCCGCGATTGCGTGGCGGATATGCTAATTGGCGCAGAGGCAGACCAAAAGCCTACCCGCAAGCGCTCCGCCGTGTTCGAGCGATTGAACTTGGCCCTGGCGAGCCACTCAGACGGGGTTGCCTTATTCGGCAAAGAGGGCGGGCTGATCACTGCCAATGCGGCCTTCGCTAAAGCCCACGGCGCTGAATCCGCAGCATTAAAAAACCTGACACTCGAAGAAATCCTGCAACGGAGCCATGATGGCTTCGGCCCGCTGCTGCTTGCCCGTGACCTCCGCAATGATGCCGATGACGGGGCCGAACTGGCGCTGTCCGCAAGCGGTGAATGGCTGCGTTTGTCCAGGCAACGCATCGCGAATGGCGATGAGCTAATTATCCAAACGCCCGCAGGCGGCGAAATCGCTGCAGCAGCCCAGGCGCGCCAGAAGCTTCATGCCGCAACGCGCGTAGCGGACGCCCGCGAAGCCGCATGGCAAGCGTTCTCCCTTGGGGCGATTGTGTTGACCAAAAAGGGGCGCGTCGAGGACTGCAATGGTGCTGCCGCCAGAATGCTCGGCGTGGAGCAAGATGACCTGATTGGCCGGCGGCTCGGTCGGCTCGGCAAACTGGACTTAGGCGACGGCCCTGACCAATGGCGTACAGTCGGCCGCGCCCGTAGTGGTGGCTCCAGGCTTGCCGCACGTGCCAAGCCATTCGGGGATGGCCAAGTTCTCGTGATTTTGGCCCCTATGGACGATATGCCGAACGCAGAGCAAGCAAATGCTGCCGAGAAAGCGCCAGATACTGTCGCCTTCAGCCGGGCTGAAACCGCCATTCAGGCGCTCGGTGAGCTTGGCCATGAAATGCGCACGCCATTGAATGTCGTGTTGGGCTTCACGGATGTGCTGCTTGCTAAATCGTTCGGCCCCATCAACACCCGGCAAGGCGAATACCTGCAAGATATCGCCACAGCGGGCCATCACATGCTGGAAATGGTCGAGCATTTATTGAGCCACGCCCGGCTGACTGCGGGGCGTTATGCAATTGACCCAGAATGGCGCAGCCTCCAGCAAGTGCTGACAGAAGCCGCCCGGATGATGCAGCCAATCGCAAAGAAGGCGGGCATCAGCCTTTCAGCCCCAATGGCACCGTCTGTGGAGATCAATGTAGACCATCACGGCTTCTTCCAGGTGCTGATCAATCTCCTCACCAACGCCATCAAGTTCACGCCACAAGGCGGCCAGGTTGCTTTGACGGCTGCAGGCACAGGCAGTGGACTGGAAGTAACGATCGTGGATACGGGCGATGGCATTCCGGCTGATATGGTTGGACAGGTCATGGAGCCGTTTACCCAAGCGCGCCGATCCGGCAGCCAAGCGCTTAAGGGTGCCGGGCTTGGGCTTTCAATCGCCCACAGCCTGGTTGAATTGCATGGCGGCAAATTGAAGATTGCGTCGAAGGAAGGCAGTGGGACGACCGTAACGGTTCGTCTTCCAGCCACGTTAGTTCGACCGCTTAAGACAGGCCCAAAAAGCGCCTAAGTTCACCATGCGGCACGGTGCCCTTACTTTCTCCAGGAAAACTTGGTCCGCTCATTAAAGCCACATTTGGCTGAGCGAAAACGGCCTTGCCGCGTCGCTACAGGTTCATCATCTGTAATCGCCACACGCCCAAAGCCGATGGGACGTTTGATGTCGCTTTCCGGTGCAATATCAAGCCCACCACGGGTCAACCTGCCATCGGGACCTTTGAACCGATAAGCGACATAGAGCCGTTTCGTCGCTTTGTTGCGTAGTGTGATGCTGTAAATGTACTCTCCCGGCGGGCATTCACCGCTGTTACAGACACTCACTGCATCCAGCACTTCCAGTGATTTGCATCGCGCTTCAGCGGCACCTGCGGCGAAGCTCAACGTCACCGCACCTATAAGCGCGATCAATGGCGCGCGCCACGAACGTGGTGTGGGCATCTCATTCAATTGGCGCATCATAACTCCATAAGCCCGGTCGGGCCTGTTTCGTATGACGGTGCGCCCCCTAGATTCGCCCCGCAACATGGTCGTTGTTTACTTGGTTCTAGCGATCATCGCTACATGAAGAACACAAGCGTTACCAAGCCGAAGCACGGTATCAGGATAAACCCAGACCAGATCATATAGCCAAAGAAGCTAGGCATACGCACCCCGCCTTCTTCAGCAATGGCGCGCACCATAAAGTTTGGCGCGTTGCCGATATAGGTATTGGCCCCCATGAACACGGCACCGGCAGAGATCGCCAACAGCGTTTCGGCCATTGGCCCCATAAGCTGCTCTGCGTCACCGCCCGCCGTGTTGAAGAACACGAGATATGTGGGCGCGTTATCCAGGAAGCTGGAGAGAATACCCGTCATCCAGAAATACATGATGTTCACAGGCTCGCCGGTATCCGACGTCACCAGTGAGACGATGCCCGCAAGCGACCCATCCGTCCCTGCTTTCAAAATTGCGATCGCGGGAACGATTGTCAGGAAGATGCCGACGAATAGCTTGCCCACCTCCATAATGGGGAACCAAGTGAAGCCGTTGGCTTCCCGATTGACCATCGGCGTCAGCTTCCAGGACAGGAAGGCGATGAAGACGAGCGACACATCACGGGCGATATTCTGCAGTTCCCAATGTACATGGTAGATCAGGAACTCGACCCCTGGCTTCCAAACGCCGCTCATAAGCACTGCTGCAACAACGCCGCCAAGCAGCAGGAAGTTGATCTTGCCATCAAGGCCAAGCGCCTCATGCTGTTCATCAGCAGGCGCTTCGGGAAGGCCGCCCTCTTTCTTCAAGAGCGCGGTATCGACCACGAAATAGAGCGCCAACAAGATCACGGAAAGCATGAGCATTGGCAGGAACATATGGGTTGTCGGCCAGAAGAAGCTCACGCCCTTCAGGAACCCGAGGAAGAGCGGTGGATCGCCAAGCGGGGTCAAAGAGCCGCCGATATTCGCGACCAAGAAAATGAAAAATACGATCGTGTGAACACGATAGCGCCGACGTTCATTAGCGCGCATGAGCGGGCGGATCAGCAACATGGCTGCGCCCGTGGTCCCCATCCAGCTCGCCATGAACGTACCAAGCAGCAAAATGCCGGTGTTCAGCATCGGCGACCCAACCAGCCGACCACGCAACCGAACCCCGCCCGCGACTGTGAACAAGGATAGCAACAGGATGATGAACGGAATGTATTCTAGGAGCAGAACGTGGATGACTTCAAAAATCGCAATTTCCGGGCCGAAAACAATCGCAAACGGAATCAGAAAAGCAGCCGCCCACATAGCGCTGATTTTGCCGAAGTGATGGTGCCAGAAATCTGGTGCCACCAGCGGCAATATCGCGATTGAAAGCAGGATGCCAGCAAACGGGATAACCCAGACAAGCCCAAGCTTCGATCCATCAAGGTGCGGTGCGCCACCGCCAGCCGCCAGTGCCGGTGCTGCAATACTTGTCGCCAGCACCGCCAGAATTGACACGACCAAAGCCTTTGATCCGCTCATCGCCAATCGCCCCATGCCATAACCCCCGCCAAATTACCGTTAGCAGCGAACGGCAAGCCCGCTGCGTTAAGTCTTATAAGAATGATTCGCCAAATCGGGAACCGTCCAATTATTTGCCCGAGTATGCCTAACCTCGTTCGCTCCGCCAAGCTTATAACGAAACCATGGACATACGGTTCATAACTTCCGCCATATACCTGCCGCGTTTCCGCCATTGAAACAAAGCCCGGAAGCCCCTACGATTTAAAGCACTTGGGGTGGCGGCACAGACTATTCGAGAAGGCTATCAATATGGATATGAATGGCGAAGCGCGCATCCCAGCACCGCAAGCGGTCGTTTGGGACGCCCTGAATGACCCCGAAGCACTAAAGCAAGCGATCACTGGCTGTGAAGAACTTGAACGCGACGGGGAAAATGCCTTCACGGCCCGCGTCCGTGCGAAGGTTGGTCCCGTTAGTGCCCGCTTTGGCGGCCGTGTTGAGTTGCAAGACCTGAACCCGCCGCACAGCTACCGAATTGTTGGCGAAGGTACGGGGGGTGCTGCTGGATTCGCAAAAGGCGGTGCCATTGTCAGGCTTGAGGCCGATGGTCCAGATGCCACATTATTGAAATATGAAGTTGACGCATCAGTCGGCGGTAAGCTCGCACAAATCGGCTCCAGGCTGATTGATGGCGCGGCGCGTAAGATGGCGGATGACTTTTTCACGAAGTTCGGGGCCATTACAGCCGAACGCGCCGCTGCATCCGCCTCCAGCGCGGCCGCACCTGTCGTTGAAGCAGCGGCGGCCGCACCTCAGCAATTCAGCCCGCCGCCAGCTGAACCCGCTCAATCGGCAGCCCAGTGGACACCGCCTGTGCAAGTTTCTGCCGCAGCCCCAGCCACAGCCCCAATCGCCACTGCAACGCCAGCGCCTGTTCGGGTTGAAGCGTCAGTCACTGAAACTGCTGCCCAGGCAGATCCCGCTCCAAGGCCTCAGCCAGTGGCGCAACAACCAGACCCTGTGCAGGAAGCAGCGACATCATCCACAGAAGCTTTGATTGCTGAAGACGCTGCAGCAGAGGCGACGCGCCCGACGATCCGGCCCGATCCTAGTGGCGGAATGCCCGGATTGATGTGGGTTGCCGGCATTGGCCTGCTTGTGGCGATCCTGTTGTTCACCTTAATGGGCTAGAAAAACGCCCGGGCTGCGCGCGCAAGAATGAGCGCGCCAAAGTTTCTTTTGTTGACCGCGCCGCTGATGGGCGTAATCCTCTCTCCTAAGAACAAAGACTCGTGGCGCAAAGCTTGCGGGTCACATTCAGGGGGAGAGAGGCGCCATGGCGAGCGTTTCAATGACGATCAATGGCAAGCAAGTTTCCGGCGAAGTTGAAGGCCGTACCCTGCTTGTTGAATTCCTACGCGAACACCAAAGGCTGACCGGCACGCATGTCGGCTGCGACACGACGCAGTGCGGGGCATGTACCATTCATATGAATGGCGAAGCCGTTAAAAGCTGCACAATGTTGGCTGTCCAGGCGGATAGCGCAGAGGTGTCCACCATCGAAGGCCTCGCTATTGGCGATGAGCTGCACCCGATGCAGGAAGCTTTCCGCGAGCACCATGGCCTGCAGTGTGGTTTCTGCACCCCAGGCATGATTATGAGCGCCACTGCACTTGCCAAGCGTAATCCTTCGCCCAGCGAAGCCGATGTACGGCACTGGCTGGAAGGCAATCTCTGCCGCTGCACCGGCTACCACAACATCGTGAAGGCCGTTATGGCCGGCGCGCGCGCCATGAACGCTTAGAGCCGGGGGATATAAACATGCCTAGAGATGATGGTATCGGCGCCTCAGTCCGGCGCAAAGAAGACTTCCGCTTTGTCACCGGCCAAGGCTCCTACACGGATGACCTGAACCGCCAAGGCCAGACCTACGCTGCATTCGTGCGCAGCCCGCACGCGCACGCGACACTGAATAGCGTCAACACATCTGCCGCTGCTGCCATGGATGGTGTGGTTGCCATCTTTACTGGCCAGGATTTGCTGGACGCCGAAGTGAACGGCCTGCCCTGCGGCTGGCAAGTGCACTCCAAAGATGGGGAGCCGATGGTCGAGCCAGCGCATCCCGCACTCGCCCAAGGCAAAGTCCGCTATGTGGGCGACGCTGTCGCTGTCGTGATTGCGGAAACCCTGGGCCAAGCCCGCGCTGCCGCTGAAGCCGTTGAGGTCGACTATGGCGTGCTGCCAGCTGTCGGCAACATGACAGCAGCCAAATCCGGCAAGGCGCAGCTTTTCGAAGAAGCGCCGAACAACCAATGCTACGACTGGGAACTTGGCGATGAGGCGGAAATTGACGCCGCCATGGCCAAAGCCGCCCATGTGGTCGAGCTGCCGCTCGTCAACAACCGCCTGATCGCGAACCCGATTGAACCGCGCGTGGCTATTGGCGATTACGATACGGCGACGGGTGAGCACACACTTTTCACCACCAGCCAAAATCCCCATGTGATTCGCTTGCTGATGGGCGCATTCGTGCTGGGCTTGCCGGAGCACAAGCTCCGCGTCGTTGCCCCTGATGTCGGCGGCGGGTTCGGCACCAAAATCTTCCACTATGCCGAAGAAGCCATTGTGACCTGGGCCGCCGCGAAAGTGCGTCGCCCGATCAAATGGACGTCAGACCGCTCCGAAGCGTTCATGACGGACGCCCATGGCCGCGACCATGAAACGGTCGCCAAGCTTGGGCTTGACGCTGATGGCGAGTTCCTGGCCCTCAAAGTCCAGACGGATGCGAATATGGGGGCCTATCTCTCCACCTTCGCACCTGCTGTGCCGACATATCTGTATGCGACATTGCTGGCCGGGCAATATACAACGCCGCTGGTCTACGCGAATGTCCGTGCGTGGTTCACCAACACGGTGCCCGTGGATGCGTATCGCGGCGCTGGTCGCCCCGAAGCCACATATGTCATCGAGCGGATTGTTGAAGAAGCAGCCCGCCAGATCGGCATGGACCCAGCAGACCTCCGCGCCAAAAACTTCATCTCCCCAGATGCGTTCCCATACCAGACGCCCGTAGCGCTGGAATACGATTCCGGCAATTACGCAGGCACGTTGGAAATGGCGAAGCAGGCCATCAACTATGATGGTTTTGCCGCGCGACAAGCCGCGTCCAAAGCAGCGGGCAAGCTTCGCGGCATTGGTTTCTCAGCGTATATCGAAGCGTGCGGCATCGCACCTTCCGCTGTTGTTGGCTCACTCGGTGCGCGGGCAGGGCTGTATGAGGTCGCGAACGTTCGGGTCCATCCCACCGGTTCCGTCACCATGCACACCGGCACTCACAGCCACGGTCAAGGCCATGAGACAACGTTCGCTCAGGTCATCGCTGAACGGCTTGGCGTACCCATCGAAAATGTTGATGTCGTCCATGGCGATACCAACAACATACCGTTTGGTATGGGCACCTATGGCTCTCGCAGCCTCGCGGTTGGCGGCTCGGCCCTGGCTAAGGCGCTGGACAAGGTAGAAGCCAAAGCCAAAAAGATTGCAGCGCATTTGATGGAAGCATCCGATACGGATGTGGAGTTCAAGGACGGCCAGTTCACCATCGCCGGGACGGATAAGTCCGTAGCCTTCGGTGATGTAGCGCTGACAGCCTATGTCCCCCACAACTTCCCCCATGATGAGCTTGAGCCAGGGCTGGAGGAGCAGGCGTTCTACGACCCCGCCAACTTCACCTTCCCGGCTGGATGTCACATTGCCGAAGTCGAAATTGATCCTGAAACCGGCACTGTCACCTTGGCGAATTTCGTGGCGGCGGATGATTTCGGCAATATCGTCAACCCGATGATTGTCGAAGGCCAGGTCCATGGCGGCATCGCACAGGGCGTTGGCCAAGCCCTGCTGGAAGGCTGCGTCTATGATGAGGACGGCCAGCTCGTGACTGGTTCCTACATGGATTACGCCATGCCACGGGCCGATAACCTGCCGAACTTCACTGTGGATACGCAGGTCACCCCCTGCCCCCACAACCCGCTTGGCGTTAAAGGCTGCGGTGAAGCCGGTGCGATTGCTGCGCCTGCTGCCGTTATGAATGCCGTCACCGGGGCCCTGCGCGCCGCTGGCGTCACCAAACCCATTGATATGCCCGCCACGCCTTCAAAGGTATGGGCGGCGCTGCACGCGTCTTAAGGAGAACCCGGAATGTATGAGTTTAATTATCAGAAGGCCGGTTCCGTTGCAGACGCAGCGGCCAAGGTTGCAGGCGCTGACGACGGCACATTAATGGCCGGCGGCATGACGCTGATCCCAACCCTGAAGCAACGCCTGGCCATGCCAAGCGATGTGGTCGACATTGGCCAATTGGCAGACCTGCAGGGTATTAGCGTTGCAGGCGGCAAGGTTTCCATCGGCTCCATGACGACCCACGACACGGTTGCCAATTCCGCCGATGTCAAAGGCGCCATCCCAGCACTGACGGTGCTTGCGTCCGGCATCGGTGATCCAATGGTCCGGAATCGCGGCACCATGGGCGGGTCCGTCGCCAATAATGATCCAGCAGCGGATTATCCAGGTGCTGTCCTTGGCCTTGGTGCCACGGTCGTTACCGACAAGCGTGAAATTGCAGGTGATGATTTCTTCACCGGCATGTTCGAAACCGCGCTGGACGAAGGCGAGATCATCACGCGGATCGATTTTCCCGTACCGACCAAAGCCGCCTACACAAAGTTCCCGAACCCAGCCTCCCGCTATGCCATTGTTGGCGTGTTCGTGGCACAGACGGCTGACGGCGTTCGTGTCGCCGTGACAGGCGCTGGCGGCACAGCTTTCCGGGCGACGGAAATGGAAGCGGCACTGAATGCCAACTTCTCCCCGTCCGCACTCGATGGCATTTCCGTTTCAGCAGACGGCCTCAACAAGGACATTCACGCCAGCGCAGAATACCGCGCACACCTGATCGGCGTAATGGCTAAACGAGCAGTCGCCGCCTGCGGCTGAGGCGCATAACGCCATTGAAATCACGGAATTGTTTGAGGCGCGGCTTGCAAAAGGCCGCGCCTCTCTCTTTATGTAGGCGATGAACATCGCACAGCCTGCAGCTACCAGACGCCGCCGATGGCCATATGTGCTGTTGGCGCTTGTGGTGTTGCTGGTGATTGCAGCAGCACTGACATGGCGTTTCCGCATCAGCGTGGCCGAAATGGCGGCAGAACAGAGCCTGCGGTTCATGGGCTTGGACGGCATTGCGTTCGATATTGCGGAGGTTGAGGCCGACCGAGTTCGGTTGGAGAACCTGCGCATCGGCGACAATGGCCCGCGCGCAGAAGCAGCGACGCTCACATTTTCCCCCGGCGGGTTGATGAACGGGGAATTGCGCGCGCTCCGCCTCGTCCAGCCAAGCATGACAATCATTGAAGACGCTGATGGCGCAATGAGCATCGCAGGCATGCCTAATTTCGGCGGCAACAGCGAGACTGCTTCCACGACAGAAGGCAATAGGACAGGTGCGGAAACCTTCCCCGCGCTCCCCGACCTCGACAAGCTTGAGATCATTGACGGTACCATCCGGCTCGAAACCGCCGCACTCAACGCGTCCGGCACATTCGAAGCTTTGGCAACACGCACGGGGCCAGACGCATTCAAAGTGCAGCTGAACAGCTATCTTGAAGACACAGACGGCCGCGCCATTGATATCTCAGCCCCCGCACTGGCGCTCACTTATACGCCGGAGCGGCTGCAGGCGGTTGGCGGCACACGGCTTACGGTCGAGGAGCCGTCCCTAAAGCTCACGGCTAAACTTGGCTTATGGCTCGATCACACAATGACCCCGGCTGGCGTCAGCGATACGGTGTCGATCATCACGAACACAGACGCCACCGCCGATGGATCGACTGCGGTTCAGGATATTCGCGGGCGCATCATCACAAAACTTCGGCCGGGCCGTCCGCCGAGCATCCAGGCAGATGTGCAACTCTCCGGCGTGGAAGCCCGAGCAGTAGAGGCGGATATCGTCACTATTGCGGGTGAGTTCAGCCATGGCGCGGTCAGTTTAAGCGTCGATGGCGTTGGCAGTTTTGGCTTTATTGGCCTGACAGCAGATATGGCCCAGGACCGCCGTTTCGTCGCCATGGGTGCCAAAGGCGATATCAATGCCGCCCTCGCAGCCATGTTCCTGCCAGACTTAAAGGCCGAGGGGCAGGCTCTATTCAACATGGACATGAATGTGCCCATCACCCCGCTGATGACCGGTGCCGCCCTAAACCAGGTGATCAGCGAGAGTGGCGGGCGTGCGGAAATCAAATTTGCTATCCCGAAGCTGAGTTACGGAGACCTCATCCAAGATGGCGGTGCGCGCGGGCAAATCGACTTAGCCCTTGCAGGAACCGGTGCGACATTGACCTCACCTGGCCTGATCGTCAGCGGCGTGCAGTTATCGCCAGATATCTTGGCGGGCCTGCCGCCGGATATCCGCCGCGCCTTTCGCGATGCCGCGTTTCTGCGCATGGGCGGCCCAGGGCTCAACGGGACAGCGATTACCGTATCCCAAGATCCCACGGGTGGGTTTGCTGCCACGGGCAAGCTTGGCCTGGGTCTTTCCAACCCCAAAATCGCGCTTTTTCTGGAAGGCGACGCAGCGATGTTGCTGACCGCGGCTGGACGGGTGCAGGAACTCGACAGCCAGGAGATGACGCTCCGCCTCGTTGATGGTGCGTTTGGGCCAGCCGTCGTTAGTGGGCGGGTGGAACTGCGGGACGTCAAAGGGTCCGGCGAAACACTCTCCGCCGACGCCAAGCTATCCCTCAAGGCGCGCGGCAAAGTTGGCGGCTATGCAGTTAAGAGCGCCGACATTGACGTTTCAGGACCGCTTAACCTAACGCCAGAGCGCGCAACCATTGCCCCTAGGCCCGGCGGGCGCATTCAGGTGCGGGGCTTCTCCGGCCCCTTGCTGACATTCCTGCACCCGGTGCGCCTGACACTCACTAAGGCCAGGCAACGGCGGATTATCTATGACAGGATCAAAAACCGGCTCGATCTAAGCCTGAGCTTTGCCGGGTTTAAAACACGCGCGTTGCTAAATTCAGAGGATACGAACACGCCATTCACCCTGGCGCTTGGCAGTGCGTCTGCCGCGATAAGCCCGGCTGGCGTTGATATGGCGCTTTTGGATGCTTCAGGTGTTCTACCTGCCTATGACCTAGCTGTTGAGAACGTGGACGCCAGGGTCCGGCTTGGTGCATCGGCCCCCCAGAATGGCAGCCTGACTGTAGGCCGCATCCGGCACACAGGTGCCGAACCAGCCTTCGCACCACTTTCCCTAAAGGTTGGACTGAAAGGGCACGGGGAAGTGATCAAATTCTCCGGCGCGCTTAAAGCTGCAGCAGAGAAAGCGACATTGGCGATTGAAGGATCCCATCATCTGGGGACCGGCGCTGGCGATGCGCGCTTTCAGCTCGGCCCCGTCGTCTTCGCGCCCGGCGTTGTGCAGCCCCAGGATTTCGCACCACCACTCTATCGTTTGCTGCTTGAAACCATCGGCCAAGTATCCTCCTCCGCGCGCGTCGCATGGGGGCCAGAAGGTATGCGGCACCATACGGGTGCGGCGACACTCTCCATTGATAAACTCCGCACAGGCGAAGCCACAGTGGAGCAGGCAGAGGCTAAGATCGAGTTCTCAAGCCTGTTTCCGCCGCGAACGACTGGGCCGCAGCGTATTCGCATTGGGCGCCTGGATGTGGGCGTACCATTGACGCACGGCATTCTTCTGCTTGATGTAAAATCGCCGAAGCAAGTGGATGTGGATATCGAACGATTTGAGCTGTTTGGCGGCCTCATTTCCAGCCAGAAGCTTTCGATTGATCCGACAGCGCAAGAATTCGAAGCGGTGCTGAAAGTCACTGATATCGACCTTGCCAGCATTTTAGCGTTCGCAGAGTTCGGCGAGTTGAGTGCTACTGGCACGCTGGAAGGCGTGATACCGATCAGCTACCGCAATGGCGAATTGACCGTGCATGACGGCCTGCTGCGGACAGGGGCTAAGGGCGGCGTGCTGAAATACAAACCGCGCGCGCTCGACAAAGCACTGGAAGATGCAAACGAAGGCACGGGGCTTGCCGTGAAAGCCTTATCCAACTTCGCCTATGACGAAATCTCCATCCGCATCAATGAAATTGAGGCGGAGGATTTGCGGCTCGACATTAAGATTTCCGGCAAGAGCGTTGAGCTTTACGGCGGCCTACCGTTCGAGTTCAACATCAAGGTCGAAGGGCCGATCCGCCAGATTATTCAAGAAAATCTGGCCCCGCCGCAATTACCGCCTGATGTGGAGGATCTTATCGAGCGGTCCCGGCGGCAGTAATCGCTTGCCGCGCCATAATACGGAATGGGCCAAGCAGGATAAACGCTATCGCTAACTTCACCAGGAAATCACCCACCAGCAGCGTCTGCCAGGGAACCTGCGTTCCATAAAAGGCGATGGAGAAGAACAGCACCGTATCCACCCCAGACGCGATGGTGGAGGAGACCAACGGCGCTTTCCACCAGCTGCCCGCACGAAGGCGGTCGAACACGCGCACATCCAGCAATTGCGCCATGAGGAACGCCGTGCCGGATGCAATCGCTATCCTTGGCGTCGCAAGCGCGATTGAGGCGACAACAGCAACGGCGAAGCCCACATAGATCACGCGATTAGCGGCTTTTGGCCCCTCCGTCCGGTTCAGCAGATCCGTCACCAAGAACGTGACTGGATATGTGAGCGCGCCCCAGGTCAACCAATCATTGATTGGATGCTGGACCAACACATTGGAGGCCGCGATCAGCACGACCATCGCAATCACGCCCAGCACGAACCGCTGGCGAGACACCCGATTTTCCGGAAGCAGGGACATTTTGATACGACCTAGTGGATATCTTTGGGGCCGACCATGGCGGCTTTGAGCTTTGCCCAGGTGAAACCATCGCCCATGCAGATGTCGAGGATGACTTTTTCTTTGTCGGCGACGCGGCCAGCAGCGGCCACGACTTCATGGGCGAACTTCATCGGCACCACGACAGCGCCGTGCTGGTCCGCATGCACCAGATCACCATCGTTGACGATCATGCCAGCGATGTTCGCCTGCACGCCGAATTCGACCATGTGAACATGGGCATGACTGGGCTTGATTGATCCGGCGATAGCCTGGAAGCCTTCCGCCCAATCTGGAATATCCCGGATGCAGCCATCGGTGACGACACCAAGGCAGCCAAGCGCTTTGTGGATATTGGAATTCACTTCGCCCCAGAAAGCGCCAGTACCTGCGCGGGCACCGTCCAGATCCTGCAGAATGCTGATCTTCGGCGTATCGCCCTGGCTGACATATTCATAATAATCGACACGCTTTTTCGCGGCCGCATCGCCCTGCAGCATGCCCGGATTAACGGAGCGGATGAGACCCGTTTTCGCAACACCCACAATGGATTTGAGGTGCGGAAATGGGCAGACCAGAGGCTCTGTCGTAAAGCCGCCATCGCGGGAACGCTGGTCAATTTCTTCCAGCGCGTTGCATACGGTTGGCGTGTCCAGCTCAGTCAGAGCAGCGAGAAGTTCAGGCGTGATATCAGCGCTCATGGCAGCGGGCGTCCTTCGGCAGAAATTTGAAGATTGGGCGGAGGAATAGGCCTAGATCAGACAAACTGCAAGCGTGTGACCCGCCGATCTGGCAGGAACATGTGCCACGCAGCTGCGATCAGGCCGATAACGCCCGCCGCTAACCACATATTGTCGTAGCCGCCTGTCAGGTCAAACACGACGCCGCCAAGCCATACGCCAAGGAAGGCGCCAAGCTGGTGGCTCAGGAACACCGGCCCGTAAATGCTGGAAAGATAGCGGGCACCCAGCATGTGCGTAACGAGGCCAGATGTGAGCGGTGCAGTACCCAGCCAGAAGAAGCCCATAACGGCCGCAAAAATCAGCGTGGACGTTACCGTGATCGGCATGGACATATAAATCGCAATGGCGACAGCGCGGACAATATAAATCAACGCCAATAGCCTTCGCCGACTGTAGACAGCACCTAGCCGACCAAAACTGTAGCAGCCGATAGCATTACAGACGCCGATAAGCGCAATGGCCGATCCGGCAGCGGAAGACGGCAGGCCGCAGAGTGCGAGGAAGTTTGGCAGGTGGTTGACGATAAACATCAACTGGAAGCCGCAGACGAAGAACCCCGCCATTAGCATCAGATATCCTGGATGCCGCATCGCCTCTGCAATGGCTGCGCGCACGCCAATATCTGGCTCATTGGACGCCGTGCCAGCGCTGCCGCCTTGGCCCCGGAATGCCAAGGCCAGCAGTCCGATGGCGCAGGCAACTGCCGCCAGCACCCATGTGACCGTGCGCCAATCAAAGAATTCCAGCGCCTGCTGTGCGCCCGGAACAACCGTCGCCTGGCCCATAGCGCCTGCAGCCGCGATGATGCCGAACATCGTTGACCGATCTTTTGGTGGCACAAGGCGCGCGACCGCGCCCGCCATTACACCGAAACTGGTGCAGGCGAGACCGAGGCCAATGGCAACGCCAGCACCCAGGATGAGCATCCCACCGCCTTCCGCCAGCGCCATGATGGCGAATCCAGCGCCATAGGCCGCCGCACCTAACAACAAGGCCGGGATCGGTCCCATCTTGTCTGCAATGACGCCCGCAAACGGCTGGAGCAGGCCCCAGAGCAATTGATGCAAAGCGACAGCGAATGAGAATGCGCCGATGCTGATGGCAAGCGATGTGCTCGTCGGCTCCGCGAATAGCCCCATGGTGGAGCGGAGGCCCGTCGACAGAAGCATGATCATGCAAGCCGCCGTGATTGCTGCCCAAGCAGCAAACCCAATGCCGCTAGCCCCGGAGGCCGTCGCGGCTGACGGTGTTTCCAAAGGTGCCAACTTCATATCGCCAACGATTGAGGCTGAGCTTTTCCGCGCCCATCGTGGTCTCCGGCCAACGCCCACGCAGAGCTGACCATCCGCCCAAAATGACGGAAGCAAGCCGCGATCCGCAAATGCGGCACGGTAAGATGCGCGATATATGCGTTTCATTGGGTTGGGTTAAGTGCCTTCAATACCAAGCACATCCGCCATGGCATAAAGCCCAGGCGGTTTATCGGATATCCACTGGGCACCTCGAATGGCCCCTCGTGCGAACAGGCTACGGTCCGTGCAGCGATGGGTGAAATCCATCCGCTCCCCTGCGCTGGCGAACATCACAGTGTGCTCACCGACCACATCGGCGCCACGCAGGGTCGCAAAACCAATAGCGCCGTCTGGGCGCACGCCGGTTTCACCTTCGCGGGACCAGATCGCCACATCATCCAGATCAACCCCTCTGCCCTTCGCCGCCGCCTTACCAAGGCCAACAGCAGTGCCTGAAGGCGCATCAATCTTATACTTGTGATGCATTTCCATAATTTCGATGTCGTAGTCCGGCCCAAGCACGCCAGCGACCTGCTGCACCAGGCTCATAAACAGATTGACCGCGACACTCATATTCGGCGCATAGAGGATCGGTACGGTTTTACCTGCTTCGGCCAATGCCGCTTCCTGGGCGGGGTCGAGGCCCGTCGTACCGGTTACATAGGATGCACCATGCTTGGCCGCGAGGGCTGCATGGTCCGCCGTCGCTTGGGGTACGGAAAACTCGATCACGATGTCTGCTGCTTCACATACAGCTTCCGCCGAATCGCCAACCACCACACCGATTGGGCCAATGCCGGCCAGGTCGCCGGCATCGCGGTGCAGCAAGGGGGAATCCGGCAGTTCAGACGCCGCGGCAACGGTCATGCCCTCAGCCTCATGTGCCAATTGAACCAGCAATCGCCCCATGCGCCCGCCAGCGCCCACAATCCCTACCTTCATCAGCCCAATTCCCTCACAAAAATGCCTGCCGAACTCTGTCTTAATGCATTCCAGCGTGCGCGGAAACTTGTCCGCGCGCGGAATTTCGGCGAAGCTTTTGATGCTGGGGGCAAAATGGAAGAGCAAATCCCGGCAAAACCAACTCTCTGGGAGGAGACTTCTATGAAACGATTTACATTGGCCGCCGCTGTCATGACAGCGGTTATTGGCATTGGCACCGCCGCCCAAGCGGTAGAGTGCAAGCCGTCCAAATGGGGTAAGGACGACCAGATTGGTGCCGCCAATTACGTCACGCCTGAACAGGTGCTGATGGCAACGAAGCTCGTCAAGAAGGGGGAGAGCCATCCGCTCGGCATTGTTGTTGACCCGAACATGCCTTCCTTCCCGCCGCGCGGAATGATGCTGCAGATTGTACAGCCCGGCCAGCAATCTGGTCGCTTCCGCACCGAATTTGGCTGGAATATCGTTTATAATGATGATGTGGCCCAGCTTTGGTGGGGTACAGGCCCGCAGATTGATGGTCTTGGCCATCTCGGCGAAGAAGACATGTACTACAACTGCAATATGGGCGTTGATTTCGCCGATATTTCAGGCCTGAAAGCGCTTGGCGTTCATAATATTCCGCCGATGATCGGTCGCGGCGTCATGATCGACATGGCCAAGCATCGCGGCAAAACCGTTCTAGACGCTGGCGAAAGCTTCGGCCCAGATGACATTAAGGCCGCAGCAAAAGCACAGGGCGTCGAGATCCGCCAAGGTGACATTGTGCTGTTCCACACCGGCTGGACCGATAGCATGCTGGCAAGCGATCCGAAGGCTTGGGTTTCTGGCGAACCGGGCATCGACAATGCAGCCGCCGTATATCTCGCCCGGCAGAATGTGATGGCCGTTGGCGCTGATACCTGGGGCGTTGATGTTGTACCGCCGAAGAAGGGCGACAAGGTCTTCTACGGCCACGTCACGCTGTTGAAGGAAAACGGCATCTACATTCTGGAAACCATGAACACAGGCCGCCTCGCCAAAGAAGGCGTGAACGAGTTCATGTTCGTTCTTGGCCAAGCCCGGGTCAAAGGCACCGTTCAGATGATCATTAATCCGGTCGCCATGTGGTGATACGGACTGAAATTCTGTGACGTTAAGGGGAGGTCTTCGGGCCTCCCTTTTTCGTTTCGGGCTAGATCAGGACGCTCGCGTTCGACAAGTTGGCCTCCTGCACGCCCGTCAGGAGCAAGCTGTCGCCGTCACTGTTCAACGTGATCAGCAGGCCTTCAGCGGTATCCGCCATGAGCGCGCGGATCGCGGCATGGTTTGCAAAGCTGTGCGCCTGCACATCAAGGACGTCTTCTGTACTGAAGTCTAGAGCGGATTGAGCGGCAATTGAATCATTAGGGATTCCGTTTGGCGTTATTTTGTGATTCATCATGAGGGCTGGTGAAGGAGGCCAGCCTGCATGGCCAAAGCCCTCTCTGTCGATCTT
>Ga0181606_10000756_pt1 | contig 27308 bp, 19 predicted proteins | sample 041ome_10_FD_132994 | JGI IMG/M metagenome (GOLD analysis project Ga0181606, IMG submission 132994) | Coastal salt marsh microbial communities from the Groves Creek Marsh, Skidaway Island, Georgia - 041412US metaG (megahit assembly) | ecosystem: Environmental > Aquatic > Marine > Intertidal... | reverse complement strand
CTGAACCAGAATCGGCCACAAACTATCCTGGCGCAACCGGTTGATAGCCAGCAGCGCCTAACCGTTGCACAGATTAGGCAGTGGCGTGAAGCGGGCTACGCCTTCGTCAGCGGCTTGTTGCCCACGCAGCTGATCAATGATCTGGCGACGGCTGCTGGCAACCATTATCCTGCTGTCGGCACGGCGGCAGCAGCTGGTTTCACAGATTTTGGCAGCGCCGGCGCACTGAATTTTCCCGCGCGAATCGATGTATTTAATCAGGTGACCTTGCACCAGAATGTGTTGCAAGCGGTCGGCGATCTGCTGGGCGTAACACTCGATACCCTGCGGCTCAGTCAGTCGGACTTGTGGCCTAAATATGGCCGAGCCAACAGTCAGATGTTACCAACAGCAACCGACAATATTCAGGATAATGCTGACCAGCGTATTCATGTGGACTACCCGAACCACTCGTTGGTGCATCCGCCCCCCTGGCACAAACCAGAGGCCGTGGAAATGATACTTTACTTGAGCGATTCGACGGATGGACTCGGCGGCACGGCGGTTGTGCCGCGCACCGGTACTGATGACCCGGCTTATCGCTGGCCTATTATCGATTCTCCCGGCATTGGCGACCTGCGGTATATCAACAACCGAGAAGCTGCAGAAGAATATTTTGCCAGTCAGCGGCCAACGTTGGCAGATTTTCGCCGCCTGCTCTACGAGCGAGAGACGCGGACTGATTTCCGTCGCGGTGATTTACTATTGTACCGCCACGACACCTGGCATCGCGGTACACCGCTGGCACCAGGCTCTCGGCGGCTGGTTCATAATCTGACCTATCGCAAGGCCGCCAGCGAATGGATCAGCACGCTGCACACAGGCTGGGCCTGGCAAGCCTACAAGGATGACAAGTTTCTGGAACGACTGATTGCTGGCGCTACCGTGCAGCAGCGCACCGTTATGGGGTTTCCTGCTCCTGGGTCCGATTACTGGTGCTCGGCTACCCTGGCAGCGGTCAAGGCCCGTTATGGCATGTTTGGGCTAGATATAGCGCCCTACGCAGAGGCCTGCAAGCACCCCTAACGGTCTGGCGAGGGGGCTGAAACCGCGGACGCTTGACACCGGTCATCGGGACCATCACCTTGCTCCATTTGTGTTGCATCGCCACATAAAGTACACTGCGCCCGCTTTATTCTGTCGATGCGACCTGAAAACCCCGCTGCTCGTCGACTGGACTTCGCGACTCGATTTACTTAGCAATTGACTCTTATCACCTGTGGTTTCCTCTGAGGCGACAGCCGCTTCTTTTGCCATAATTTCTGGAACACAGAGAATAACGCATGTTTGAGATTCAACCGGCCCGTGCCATCAGCGCTAAAAACGACGTTCTCTCCGGCCTGACGGTAGCGTTAGCGCTGGTACCCGAGGCGATCGCCTTCGCCTTCGTTGCTGGCGTCGAGCCCCTAGTAGGACTGTATGCCGCCTTTATGGTCGGCTTGATTACCGCCTGCATCGGCGGGCGGCCAGGTATGATCTCGGGAGCAACCGGGGCACTGGCCGTGGTGATGGTGGCATTGGTTGCTGACTTGGGTGTCGAATACCTGTTCGCGACTGTCGTACTGATGGGTCTGTTGCAGATTACAGCCGGTGCTCTGCGCCTAGGCAAGTTCATTCGCATGGTGCCCTACCCCGTGATGCTGGGTTTCGTCAACGGACTGGCGATAGTGATCTTTCTGGCGCAGCTGAGTCAGTTTGGTGAGCCCGGCGAGCCTGGCTGGCTCCATGGTACTCGATTGGAGGGCAACATTCTCGATGTGGCCTGGATGAGCGGCTATGCGCTCTATAAGTTGCTTGGCCTCGTCGCCCTTACGATGGCGATCATCCACTTTTTACCGAGATTCACCAAAGCGATTCCGTCATCGCTGGCTGCCATCGTTGTCGTCAGCCTTCTGGTCATGGGCCTTGATCTGGACACGCGCGTCGTGGGCGATGTTGCCTCCATTGCCGGTGGGCTGCCGAGCTTCCACTTGCCTTTAGTACCCTTGAACCTAGAAACCTTGACGATCATCTTTCCCTATGCCGTCATACTCGCTGCTATCGGCCTGATCGAATCGCTGTTGACCTTGCGCCTGGTCGATGAGATTACCGAGACCCGTGGCCGCGGTAACAAAGAATGTGTCGGCCAGGGTGTCGCCAATACTGTGACTGGCCTGTTTGGCGGTATGGGCGGCTGCGCCATGATTGGACAGAGCATGATCAACGTGAATTCCGGCGGACGAGGACGTCTATCAGGGATCTCTGCCGCGCTGTTTCTGCTGGCATTTATTCTGTTCGCATCGCCCCTGATTGAGCAGATACCACTGGCGGCACTGATCGGCGTGATGTTCATCGTTGTGATAGGCACATTTGAATGGAGCAGCTTTCGAATTCTCGGCAAGGTGCCCCGTAGCGATGCCTTAATACTGATTCTGGTATCAACCGTAACAGTGGCAACCGACCTGGCCGTCGCAGTAATTGCTGGCGTCATCGTCTCTGCCCTGGTATTCGCCTGGGAGCACGCCAAACACATCAAGGTTGAAACTCGCGATAACCACAAGGCGTCAACCGTCTACGCGGTGAGTGGTCCGCTGTTCTTTGGGTCCGTCACCTCGTTTCTCGAGCAGTTTGATCCGGCGCGAGCGCTGGACGACGTGGTTGTTGACTTTGCCGACTCCAGGGTCTGTGACCACTCAGGATTGGAGGCTATAGATACCCTCGCGGAGCGTTACCTGAACGCTGGCAAGACCTTGCATCTAGTGCACTTGAACGCCGAATGCCGGTCACTGCTGCGGAAGGCTGGCAACCTGGTGGAGGTCAACGTCATTGAAGACCCCCGTTACTTCATCGCCGAAGATAGCCTTGACTAGGCAGGGGTTTCCAGGGGTCGTGCAACTTTTGAATTCGAGGCTTTAGCCAAAAGTCATTAGCAAATCTGCGACCGCCTCTGCAATTGCAGCCTTACCGACAGGGTCTATCCCACCACCGGCAAAACAGTCCTTAGCGGAAACGAATCCGCTTAACCTCGTGGCGTAGGTGGGGTAACTCAAAGGTCAGCTAAGAAAGGTTAGCGAAGAAAGGTTAGCGAAGAAAGGTTAGCGAAGAAAGGTTAGCTAACATAATTGGGAATATCGAGGGTCTCAGGCGTCTCCAAGACATTACTTCAGGTTTTTCAGCACAGATGGTTTTCAGCATAAGTTACCAGCAGAGACTGAGAAGCCTCAAATCGCCAGTCGAGATCGGCTGACAGATTTGAGAGCCAGGGCAGCGCTTCGCGTCGCATCCAGCTAGCCGCTTCGGCAGACCAAGGGCATATTCTGACCAAACAGCAGCTGCCGTCTTGGCCGGCTTCTGCTACTGTGGCGTCATGCTTACATTTACCGCTATCAACAAGACTTTCCAGCAGCCGGACGGCGATATCCAAGTCCTGCGGCACGCCGACTTTCACCTCCCGGCAGGCCAAACTGCGGCTTTACTTGGAGAAAGCGGTTGCGGCAAGAGCACCTTGCTGCATCTGGCCGCCGGTCTCGATCGGCCGAACAGTGGCCAGATCACGATTAATGGGCAGTTAGCCAGCGACTTCAACGAGCGCCAGTGGAATGAACTGCGCCGCAGAGAGCTAAGCCTGGTGTTTCAACACTATCATTTGGTGCCGACGCTCAACGTCCTCGATAACCTGCTCCTCCAGGCTCGGCTTGCCGACCGCTGCAATCCCACCCTGCAGCAGCATTTGATCGACGCGCTGGGCCTTGCACCCTTGTTAACACGCCTGCCACACCAACTCTCCGGCGGTCAGCAGCAACGGGTCGCGATAGGTCGGGTACTGATGCATCAGCCAAGCTTGATTCTCGCCGACGAGCCCACGGGTAATCTCGATGAAGCCACCAGTCATCAGGTGATGCAGCTACTGATATCACTCACCAAAGAAACAGGCAGCAGTCTGCTGATGGTTACTCACAGCCGCTTGATGGCCGACTACTTAGATAGCCAATGGCTGCTGCAGGATGGTCGAATTACGCCCTTGCTCGCCAAGCAGAACTGAATTGCAGACTTACCTTAACCAGTGGCTGTGGGTATTTTTGACGCTGACCAGCTACTACCGACGTCACCCGGGCCAGGCGCTGGCCATGGGGCTGGGAATCGTCAGTGGTGTCGCACTGTGGGCTGCGGTTCAGCTGATTAATGACCATGCTCGAAGCAGCTACTCAGAGGCGGACCAGCTGCTAGGAGCCGAGGCGCATTACTGGATTCGGGATCGAGCGGGCCTTGACGTGAATGTCGCGGCTTACATCAGCCTGCGACGCGCCGGGTTTGACGCTATCTACCCGGTAATTGAAGCCCAGGTTCGCACCCAACAAGGCGGTTCAGTGACGCTCATCGCTACTGACTTGTTGGCACTGCCAGCACTCGACAGGCAGGGGGAAAAGCCTGTTTATCTTGATCCCATGGGGACTACTCGATGGTTGTCGCTGATTCAACCTGATTACCAGGCTTGGTATTCCGAGTCCCTGGCGCGGCAGCTGGGCGTTGAAACAGGCCAGCGCCTGATGCTTGCCAGCGGTAAAAGCTTGCCGCCGGCGGTGATTCAAACCCAAGCTCGACAGGGGCAGCGGATCTTTATGGACCTTGCGGCAGCTATGGCCCTGCTTGAGACTGAGACCTTGAGTTATCTGGCCGTCGGCAGCCTGAGCGAGTCAAAGCAGGCATATCTGAAAGAGCAACTGCCGGTGAATCTGATGCTCGAAACCAACCACCAGGCATTAGACCTTGAACAAGTGACCGCTAGTCTGCATACCCACCTGACTGCGCTTGGCTTACTGTCTTTCGCGGTCGGTCTGTTTATCGTCTTCAACGCGGTTCGATTTTCCCTTCTGGCACGCCAGAGTACTCTGACTATCCTGCGTGAGATGGGGGTTTCCCTGTCAATACTGACCTCTGCCATCATTGCCGAATCCTTGGTCTGGGCGCTGCTCGGTACCAGCCTCGGCCTTATATTGGGTCACGTCCTGAGCCAACTCTTATTGCCCGCCATGACCATCAGCCTGCAAAGCCTTTATGCCGCCGAACTGGGCGCATCGATCGCCATTAGCGGAAATCAAGTTTGGTTGGCCTTCGGTCTGAGTCTTGCCGGCATGGCACTGGCGCTGACGCTGCCTCTGTGGTTTAGAGCCACTGAATCGATTCGACAACAGCGAGAAGTTAGCGCCCAAGGTCAGCGCGATCGGCGCAGCATTCATTGGATGGCGCTGGTTGCGGTGGCTATGCTGGCGATCTCCATACTACTGTATTCCCGTTTTGATAGTGTCGAGCAGGGGTTTTTCATTCTGGCGCTGGTCATGTTTGGGGGGGGTCTCCTGCTACCCTGGATCCTGCTGAGTGTCATTGAAGTCATAGCCCGCGGTTTGCCCCATCGACGTTGGCTGCTGCGCTGGGCAGTATCAGACTCGCTCGCTCAACTGCCCCATTTGCGGATTGCCCTGATGGCGCTGCTACTGACACTGACCGCCAATATTGGCGTGACCAGCCTGGTAGGATCCTTTCGAACGGCATTAAGCACTTGGCTCGAGACCCGCCTGGCGGCAGATATCTATGTACAGAGCGACGCGCTGGATAGCAGACTCTCGGACTCCGGACTTGTGGCGCGATCCCAGTGGCTGAAAGCCTATTCGCCGCGTCTGGGTCTTGATCTGCGTTGGCAGAATCGAGCCACATCAATTCGCGGTCTCGCGCTGAATGCGCCGGACACGCTGGCCATGGTTCTGGCTCAGGCGCAGGATGGCGGAGTCCAGGCATGGCGTAACGGATCGGGACCCGTGACACCGATACTGGCGAATGAACAGGTTCGCTATCTGGCACAGACCCCGCTGAACAGCATCGTGACGCTGCCAACTCCTAGTGGTTCGCAAGAGTTCCAAATTGTTGGTTTCCTGCATGACTATGGCAATGCGAATCTGGCATTTTATCTGCCACAGGATTCCGTCAGAACACTCTGGCCGGCCGCCAAGCTCCTTGGCGCTGGCTTATGGCTGGCAGAATCCGATGAGATAGGCGATCCAGCCCTGTTGAGCAGCCGACTGTCGAGGCTGGGGATCATGCCAGGACAATGGGCTGTGCAAGCCGATATCAAACGTCTGTCCTTCGCGATTTTCGATCGAACCTTCGCCATCACGGCGACCCTCAACATCCTGACTCTGTTGGTAGCAGGACTGTCTTTGCTGACTGCCCTACTCGCAGTTCATCAACAGCGAGCGCCAGAATATGCACGTTGGCGAGCGATGGGTCTCAATTATAGTCAGTGGCTGAAAATTGTTGCTGCGCCCCTCGTGCTGATGGTGTCAATCACCTTACTGGTGTCGTTACCACTCGGATTCAGCTTAAGCTGGTTACTGATCAACAAGCTCAATGTGATCGCTTTTGGCTGGACCATGCCGCTTCTATGGTCTTGGTGGCCCTTGGCAAAACTGGCAACAATGACGCTGGGTATTGTTCTGGCAACACTCTGTGTTGCTGTATTTCGAGTCAGACAAACACTGCCCACCGCAATTCAGCAAAACTCGAGAGAGGCAGGATGAAACCGACGAGGCTGTTGAACCTCTGCTTACCGCTCATCATTTGCCTCACACCGACTTGGAAAACGGCTGCGAGCGAAGCCTATCAACTCCTGCGAGGAGACCCTGCCGGCTATGCCGATGTTGTACCCGGCAAGCGCTTCACGTTTCCACAGGATCACCTCGCACATCCAGACTATCGGATCGAGTGGTGGTATCTGACAGCGAACCTGAAGGATGAATCAGGTGCTGAGTATGCTGTGCACTGGACGCTGTTTCGGCAATCCTTGAGCCCGGATGCAGATCCCGGCGGCTGGTCCAGTAACCAGGCGTGGATGGGCCATGCGGCACTCAGCACCCCAGAGGGCCATGTCTATAAACAGCAGTTTTCCCGTGGCGGTATCGGTCAGGCCGGCGTCGCCATCAATCAACAGGGGCACTTCGAGGCCTGGTTAAACAACGACACATTAAAAGGAAAAGGGCTGAATCAAGCGCCCATACCCGGTCAGCTGACATTCACCATTGAGGACTTTGAGGTCTCCCTGCAACTGGACTCAGCGACTGCCTGGGTACTGCAAGGCGATGCAGGCTACAGTCAAAAATCTTCTCTGGGGCAAGCCAGCTATTACTACAGCCAACCCCATCTCGGAGTCAGCGGCAGAGTCACGCGCAACGGTGCAACAACGCACCTTGCCGGCAAAGGCTGGCTGGATCGAGAATGGAGCTCACAACCCCTGGCACCGAATCAACCCGGCTGGGACTGGCTGTCCGTGCATCTGGATGATGGCCATGCTCTCATGGTCTACCGCCTGCGTCAGACCGATGGCGAAGACTGGGTGAGTGGCAGCTGGATCAATCCCGAGGGCAAGACCACACGATTAACCAAAGACTCGATTATCTTCGAGCCGATCCGCTATTCGGCCGTCATGACGGGTGAAGACAGCGTCCATCGATTGCCACTAGACTGGCGAATCGAGCTGCCCAAACAAGGGTTGAGCTGGACTGTCGCTCCTCGCACTAAAAATCACTGGCTGAACACCGCTTTCCCTTACTGGGAAGGCCCCGTCACAGTCGAGGGTTCAACTTTCGGCCAGGGATTTCTTGAGCTTACCGGATATCCAGCAGCAAACTGATATAGAGGAAGCCGCAACAGAACCGCGATACAACCAGAAATGAAGAAGGTGTAGATCACGTGATAATCGGCATCATTCAATGCCGTACCGCTAAGCGCAGACTTGGATTTGCGCAAGGTTGCTGCCGCCTGTCGATTCGCTCTCTTGACGGCAGCCAAGGTGCGCAGCAGACTGAACGCCACCCTTCCTGAGGAATGCCCGTGAACGCACTCAAGTTTGCCGCCATTTTCAAGAACAGTGACCGGGCAGAGTCGGTTGCCCGCCAGTATCACGGTCATCTGTTTGTCGATGAGCTCGCCGCGAGCCGAGGCTTGCCGGTGGCGGCGCTTGTGACCGCGAGCACTGACGACCTGGCAGGTTTTCTGGACGCCGCTGAGAGTGGTGCTTATCTACTCTATGAACGCGTGATTAAACCCAGGGCCGGTTCAATACTGGGCACTGATGAGCACCTGAAACGCAACGCACCAATGAATCTGCCTGGCTTTATCGGTCTGTTTCCCCTGGTCGCCCATCCTGACCTTAGCCATGCAGAGGCAGATCGGTACTGGCGTGAGGACCATGCACCCCTGGCGCTGCAGATACATGAAGCCATGACCCATTACCGCCAGTTGAGCATCGTCCATCGATTCCACGGCCCAGTCGTTGACGGCTTTGCGCTGTGCGGATTTGACTCACTGGAGGATCTAAGGAAACGGTTCTATGCCAGCGAAGCCGGCGAGCGCGCCATCGCCGAGGATATCAAACGGTTCGCCGACACAGCCAGATCGCCGCGCCGTATGATCGTCGTCGAATCAACTTATGAGTAGGTTATGCCAATCATTGACTAACCTGAATCACGCCTTGTTGTCTTCAATGACCATCACGCCTATTCTAAATGGCTATTCTAAATGGCTATTCTAATTGGCGATCGACAATGGCTATTCACACTAGCGATTCAACAGGGCTGTTCGAACAGACAAAGACACTGCACTTTAATATGACCCTTCAAAATGACGATTAACATTGACAAGATTACGCCACGGCTAGGTGCCGAGATCCAGGGCATCAACCTGGCAAAACCTCTGTCTCAGAAGGACATCGAGCAGATCAGGCAGGCGTTTTTAGACCATATGGTACTGGTCTTCAGACACCAGCACCTCAGCCGCGATCAGCACAAGGCTTTTGCTCGACTCTTTGGCGACATTCATATTCACCCATCAAAGCGCGGAGGCATGGGTCGGCCTGATGCAAGCATCGACCCGGAAGTGTTTATCATCGATACCAAGCCGGAGGCCAAACAGACCAATGGTGAAGTCTGGCACTCAGATGTTTCCTGCGAGCCCATGCCTCCCGCTGCTTCTCTGCTGTATGTCACTCGAGTGCCTGAGAATGGCGGCGGTGATACCTTATTTGCCAACATGTATGCTGCGTATGAGGAGTTGTCTGCGGATCTGAAATTACTGCTGAGCAAAAAAACAGCCTATCATGACGGTGAGCAAGACCTGCGAGCCTATGGCATACGATTAAGGCCGGACCAGACTTATCCCAACGCCTCCCATCCTGTCATCACGCGACACCCGGAAACGGGCAGACCCTTGTTGTTCGTGAATGCCAGTTTTACCTCGCATATCGAGGGACTTTCCAGATGGGAGAGCGATATGCTGCTGCAAGGTATTTATCGATTCGTGGCGAACAATCCGCGCATTCAGTGCCGCGTCAAATGGTCACCAGGCACTCTGGTGATGTGGGACAATCGCTGCTTGCAGCATCAAGCCGTCAGGGATTACGCAGGATTTGCTCGCTACGGCGAACGGATCTCGGTACTGGACGGCGAGGTACCGAAGCCCGCACATTGAGGCTGATACCAAAAGCCTGTCTCTCGCCAGTCTCTCGCCAGTCTCTCGAGCTTAAGACGCTGAGTCCTGATCGAGATGCAGCGTTTCAATCATCGAGTGGATTATCGCCTCTGGCGATTGATTGATATCGACCATGAGGCTCGCCGCAGACGGCTCGAGCGTCACCAGTTGACTTTGCAACAAGCTGGCGGCCATAAAGGCATGCTGGCGGAGCGCCAGTCGAGCAGCTAACAACGCTGGACTGCCCGTCAGTAATACCGATCTCACATGACACTCGTCGACGCCCAATCGCTGACGATATGCGGGCTTCAGCGCAGAGCAGGCTAATACGGCACTCTGGCCTTGTGCTTGCAATTCAGTGAGCTTCGCCGCCAGCAGGTCCAGCCAAGGCCAGCGATCAGCATCATTCAGGGGAGTACCATTTCGCATTTTCTCGATATTCGCTGCTGAGTGATAATCATCGGCATCGAGGAAAATCCAATTCAACTGGGCAGCTAACAAGCGCCCTACGGTAGACTTGCCGCAACCGCTAACCCCGTACAGGAGGATAATCAAGCGTGTGCAGCGAAATAAGGGCTCATATCCCAGCCTGGCCAACGCGCTTGACTGAGTTTAAGAGTACGCATCGTCCAGTAGGCATCTCCCGGCATAGGCACACCCAGGCAGGCCAACTGCTCCGGTGATGCATGGTCAAAAATAACCGACCAGTCTCGACCCTCACTTTGCTGCCAGACATGATAACCAATCAGGTCATTACCAGCGGCTTTATAGCCTGCCGTCATCGTATAACGATAACCCTTCTCAAGCGTCAGGTTAGTGCCGCGATGAAAGGTATCTATACCATGGGCGACCAGTGTTCCCGCCGGACCCGCTGCTGACTTTTCACGGGCCAGCAGCGCGGCTTGCTGCGTCTCTGAAACGGCGACCGCACCGGGTTTCAACACCTGCGAAGCATCAGGTTTGGTGACATAGTGCAAAGCGCCGTGAGCATCCGTGACATCGGTAAAATAAAGGATGAAGTCGACCGTTCGCAGGGCCGTATTCTCAGACGGAATCAGCAACGTATGATTACCAAAGTCACAGTGGTGAACCTGCTCATAATTGGTTTCACCGGTATACTTGGCCCAGGTGTGGGCTTGGTACAGATGCACCGAATCCACATCGAGCAAGGCACGAGCAAAGGCCATGAGCGCTGGATGCAGGGCGATCAGGTTCATCTCAGCCGCACCCGGATAGGGAAAGTTATGAATATTTCTGAATTGCCGCTTTCGAAACGCGGCGATCTGCTCGATATCATCACCCTCTTCGGCTTCAAGACTTAGGTCAGCCTCTGTGCCATAGATTCGCGCATACTCTGCATAGATCGGCGTAATTTCAGCGGCAGTGAAAAAATCGGGAATGATCGTAAAACCTTCTTCACGCCACTGCTGCACATTCAATGGCGTAAACCGCTGCGGAACATCCTGGTTCATAGAGTCGTCGCTACCGATAGATAATTTGAGTGGAACAATGATGCCACAGAAATTGCCTGAAAGTTAAGCAGTGCCGATCTACCGCGAGCAGTCCATGACTGCTATGGTAAGGCCTTTAAGCCAGCACGATGAAACCCTTATAAACTAGACCCTGGAAGCACCTCATGCCTTTTGATCCTGACTCGCTCGTACGCCTGGGTTTGAATGCCATAGTGCCCGCGAAGGTGAATGGCCGCACCAATGGTGTCAGCAACGATCCAGCCTGGGATGCAGCTTATCACCCCTGCCCAGAGGCATTTGCCGGCAGTGACGTACAGGCCGGTTCGGTGCGAAAATTTGAGCAATGGGGTCAGTCCCGGTGCTATCCGGGAACAATCCGCGATCTATGGCTGTACCAGACACCTGAGTGTAATGGCTCGGCTACCCCTCAGGTGATTTTTTTCAACGATGGCGGCTGGTATCTTGGACGCCAAGGCCCTGTGCGTGCGACTCGAGTACTTGATAGCTTGTTCAGCCAGGGCGAAATCAAGGCCACCGTGGCTATTTTCATCAATCCTGGCCAGCCCGATCATGCGGTCCAGGGGCCCATTGAATCCTATACGCACCAACAGTCCCAGCGCAGCCTGGAGTATGATCAGGTTAGTGGTCGTTACGGTGACTTTTTGTTCTCTGAAGTCCTGCCGTTTGCTGAGACCCAACTGGGTTTTGCCTGTAGTCGGCAACCAATAGATCGCACTATTTGTGGGATTAGCAGTGGCGGCATAGCGGCTTTCTCGGCCGCCTGGCATTTTCCCGACCAGTGTCAGCGAGTGATCAGCCATTGTGGCTCTTTTACCGACATCTGGGGCGGCCACAACTACCCCTCTATGCTTCGAACCCAGCCTCGAAAGCCACTGCGGGTCTTTCTGCAAAGCGGCAAAAATGATGTTAAATCACCGTTTGGTGACTGGTCTCTCGCCAATCAGATGATGGCCGCTGCCCTTGACTGGGCAGGATATGATTATCAATTTGTCTATGGTGAGGGGGGCCACAGTCTGCACCATGGCGGTGCCTTGTTTGCCGATACGCTACGCTGGCTCTGGCGGGCTTAAAGGTTCTGCAGTTTAGCGTTGAACCTCAGGTCATCAAGCGGCTGCCGCGCCAAACTGCAGCTGTACCATACGTGCATAGAGGGCATTCCGATTCAGCAAGGCACCGTGGGTGCCAACGTCCTGAATTTGACCTGCATCCATCACCACAATACGGTCAGCCTTGAGTACCGTCGCCAGCCGGTGGGCTATGACCAGGGTTGTTCTATTCTGCTGCAAACGCTCAAGCGCAGTTTGTACTAATTGCTCACTTTCCGCATCCAGCGCACTGGTCGCCTCATCCAGCAGCAATATCTTTGGATCTCGAAGCACTGCTCGCGCGATCGCGATACGTTGTCTCTGCCCTCCGGACAGGCGCGCGCCCTTCTCACCCAGGAAGGTCTCATAACCCTGGGGTAGCCTTTCGATAAATTCATGCGCAGAGGCCGCTTGGGCTGCCGCACGTATTTCCGCAAGGCTTGCTCCAGGTTTGCCGAAACGAATATTTTCAGCTGCGCTGGCACCAAAAATTGTAGTTTCCTGCGGCACTATACCAAGACAACCACGTATCTCCTCTGGAGAAGCCTGCGCAATGTCAACATCATCAATCAGGATTCGGCCAAAGCCCGTGTTATAGAATCGCAGCAACAGCTGGAACAAGGTGCTCTTGCCAGCGCCGGACGGACCGACGAAGGCGATATTTTCACCGGCTGCTATCGACAGATTGAAATCGTTTAGCGCCCGCTCTTTGGGCCGAGAGGGATAGCTGAATTGAACGGCCTCGAACCGAACCCGACCCTCGATGACCGCAGGCAGGGGCTGGGGCTTCACTGGCGCCTGAATGACAGGTACCACACTCAACAATTCGGCGATGCGCTCCATGGCACCGGAAGCGCGCTGAACCTCGCCCCAAAACTCACTTAAGGCAGCGGCCGAACCACCGACAAAGATCGCATAAAGCACGAATTGGCCCAATTCTCCGCCAGAAATATCGCCGCTTAATACGGCTTTGGCGCCAACCCAAAGCACAAAGATCAGCGCGCCAAACACGCCACTGATCGCCACGGTCGTCAGCAGAGCGCGCACCCGGATTCGACGAATAGCGACCCGAAAGCTGGACTCAACAGCCTTTCCAAAGCGCTGACTCTCCAGCTCTTCGGCGGTAAAGGCCTGCACTATCCCGACCGCATTCAATATTTCTTCCGCATGACCACTGGCGTCAGCGACGCGATCTTGCGAGTCCTTGGATAGACGCCTGACCCATCGGCCAATCAACAAGATGGGGATGATCACGAGAGGCAATACTATTAGCAGTAACCCCATCAATTGCAGATTGGTGTAAGCCAATAATGCCAAAGCGCCAACAAACTGAATGGAAGAGCGCAGCACTATGGAGATGCCCACCCCTGAAATCGACTGGATCAGGGTCGTATCTGCGGTCAATCGCGACAGCACTTCGCCCACTCGAGTGACCTCAAAAAAGCTTGGGTCCATACGAACCACATGGCGAAACACCTGATCTCGCAGGTCTGCGACGACCCTCTCGCCCAGCCAGTTAACAAAATAAGCCCTGGCAGCGCCAAAGAAACCAATGACCAGAGCAAACACCAGCAGCACAAAAAAGTACCGATTGACGTTCTCCGCATCAGCTGCGGAAAAGCCATGATCTATGACATTGCGCACTGCCACCGGCATGGCCAGCAAAGCGGCAGAGGAAATCAGCAAAGCAACCAGGGCCACCAGTAATGTGCCCTTATAGGGTGCGATAAAAGGAACCAGCATACCGAGGGGACGAAGGCTTTTAACCCGTTTCTGAGGCGCGGGTGGTAGCTCAATCATACACAGATTTCCATGGGCTTAAGCGATGTTACAGATCAGTTGCGACGAGAAGCTGCGGGTACCAGCAGATCTGTCAAATAATCAATCCACAAACTGTCTTCGTTCAGACAGGGTATATAGGTGAATTGCTCACCGCCGGCCTCGATAAAATCTTCTCGGCCCCGTAAATTGACTTCTTCCAGCGTTTCAAGGCAATCGGCAACAAAAGAGGGGCAAACGACCGCGATGTTTTTACGCCCCTCAGCGGGCAATGCCTTGAGCAGCTCATCCGTAAACGGCTCCAACCAACCGGGTCCGATACGAGACTGGAAAGCTACACCCCAATTATCAGCAGGTAGTTCAAGATAGTCTGCGACCAACTGCGAGGTCTGAAGGACCTGCGCCTTATAACAGTAAGCCCGTGCGCCACAGTCGACTTGGCAACAGTTTTCACTTTGCAAACAATGATTACCCGTCGGATCGGTCTTGACCAGATGTCGCTTTGGCAAACCGTGATAACTGAACAACAGATAATCATAGTCACTGGGAAGATCAGCTTTTATCCGCTCCGCAAGGGCCTTGATGTAGCCCGCGTCCCTGTAGAAGGAATCTGTGAACGACAACTTCGGCGGACTCGCCAACCTGTCTACCACTGCCTCAACCGCCAATCTCGTCGTCAGAGACGTGGACATCGCATAATGCGGGTACAGAGGTAAAACGGTAATCTCATCGCAACCTGAATCGACTAATCGCTGCACTGCACCCCTGATACTCGGTTCCTGATACCGCATGGCAACTTCTACCGGCTGAGTCGTGCGCTGCGCCAAAGCGTCGGCCATCGCCCGGGTTCTGGCGATCAGCGGCGAGCCTGAATCAGTCCAGACCGTGCTGTAGGCATGCAGAGTCTTGCTTGATCGAAACGGCACAATAATCAGATTGACCAGCAGTTGCTGTGCAATCTTCGGCAGATCGATCACCAAATCATCGGAAAGGAATTCTTTCAGATAGGCTTTGACGGATTTAAGCTCCAGGCTCTTTGGCGATCCAAGGTTAATTAATAATATTCCGTTCATATTTCCGATCTTGTTCCGATGCTGGTCTGCAAGCGCGCAGTATACACCCATTTACGACCATCATCCTTTGAAGGATCACTGTTTGGCGCTGAACAGAAGATTCAGGCAGTCTTCTGCTCTTGGAGCCCGAGTTCTTGCATACTGACCTCGCGCATCTTGAACTTTTGCACCTTGCCAGTCACCGTCATGGGAAAGTCTTGGGTAAATCGCACATAACGGGGCACCTTATAATGGGCAATCTTGCCTCGGCAAAAAGCTTTGATCGCCTCTTCATCAGCTTGCTGGCCTTCCTTCAGCGCCACCCACGCAATGATTTCTTCGCCATATCTGGGATCCGGCACCCCAGTCACTTGCACAGCTGCTACCGCAGGATGGGTCATCAGGAATTCCTCAATCTCTCGCGGGTAGACATTCTCACCGCCTCTGACAATCATGTCCTTGATCCGCCCGACAATATTCACATAACCATCGTCATCCATTACCGCAAGGTCGCCCGTGTGCATCCAGCCGTGACTGTCAATCGCAGCAGCGGTCGCCTCGGGATTCTCCCAGTAGCCGAGCATGACGCTGTAGCCTCGCGTACACAGCTCACCCATCTGATTCAAGGGGCAGGTTCGACCCGACTCTTGATCAATGATCTTCACTTCAACATGGGGGTGGACGAGACCCACCGTGCTCACGCGCTTATCAAGGGGCGAGTCGGCCCGAGTCTGAAAACTCACCGGACTGGTCTCTGTCATGCCATAGGCAATTTCAACCTCTGTCATATGCATCAGGCTGTTGACTTGCCTCATGGTCGCCACCGGACAAGGCGCGCCCGCCATCACACCGGTTCGCAGTGAACTCAGGTCGAAACTGGAAAAATTACTCAGTGCCAGCTCTGCGATGAACATGGTAGGTACGCCGTAGAGCGCCGTCGCGGCTTCTGCCTCGACGGCTCGCAGAACGGCCTCTGGCTCAAAACTTTCACTGGGATAAATCAGGCAGGCAGCATGGGTCAAACAACCCAGATTAGCCATGACCATACCAAAACAATGATACAGAGGCACTGGCACCACCAGCCGATCGTTAGGCGAAAAATTCATGGTTTGAGCGACGAAGAAACCGTTGTTGAGAATATTGTGATGGCTCAGGCAGGCCCCTTTGGGAAAACCCGTGGTACCGCTGGTATACTGAATATTGATGGCATCATCCATATCCAGCAGGGCTTCACGCGCCTTCAGCTGTTCGTCGGTCACCGTCGCCGCGGTACTGAGCGCGGTACTGAGTAGGTCCAACCAATTATAGATGCCTGAATGCCGCGAGCTTGACAGAGAAATAACCGTCGTCAGCTCAGGAAACGTCTCAGATTTCAGCCTTCCGGGTTCGCAGTGGGCAAGTTCGGGGCATAATGACAGTATCATGGCCTCGTAGTCGGAGGTCTTGAATTGATTCTGCAAGACCAGCGCCTTACAACCTGACTGCCGCAACACATAGTCAAGCTCATGGACTCGATATGCGGGATTAATGGTGACCAGGATGGCACCCACTTTCGCACTGGCGTACTGAGTGATCAGCCACTCAACGTTATTGGGTGACCAGATGCCAATTCGCTCGCCCTTTTCCAATCCCGCTGCGAGCAGGGCTCGCGCCAGCGTATTGACCTCCTGCGCCAATTCCGCGTAGGTCAAGCGAACATTCTGGTGGACCGATACTATCGCAGGACGGTCGGGATAGGCTGCTACGACTTCGTCAAATTTCGCACCAATGGTCAGGCCCAACAGAGGCTGACGACTGGCTCCACTGGCGTAACTTAAGGCGGTGGGCATTCTACTGGTCTCCTTGCACACGGACTGATAAATACGGCTGAATTGACTCACCTGATGTACTAACGAACGACTCTACCCGGCCAATGACGGTTGCCTGCGCATAGCCGGCGGCATACAGCTTACTCAGGGTATCCAGCGCCAAATCAGCGTCTACCGCGGCCAACAAGCCACCGGAGGTTTGCGGATCAAACAGCAACCCGTAGTTCGGATGATCACAGCTTTGGATATTGCTGACCGAGCGCTGGTTACCGGCATGCAAGGAGCTGGTGATCTGTAAATCCTGCAGGCAAGCCAGGCTGCCTGCCAGCAAAGGCAGACTCAACAGGTCAAGGCTGACGTTGACGTCAGAGGCCTGCATCATCTCTGACAGGTGCCCCGCAAGGCCAAATCCGGTAATGTCAGTACAGGCTGAGGCGCAGGTACTGCCCTTCTCACTCAGACTACTAAAGATTTCACCAGCGGCAGCATTTGACTGCAACATCATTTGCAACGCGCCTTCGATCCACTGACCCCGTGCTCGATGTTGCATATCAGCGGCAAACAAGGTGCCGGTGCCAATAGGCTTTGTAAGTATCAAAACCTGCCCAGGCTGCATACCTGACTTTCTTAGCAGTCGCGCCTCGTCCACTATGCCGTTAACTGCAAAACCGACAGACAGCTCGGCCGCTTCCGTTGTGTGTCCGCCGACGAGTTTGACTTGCGAGCTGACTAACTCTTCCCACGCCCCTTGCATTAACTGTTGTAACAGGTGCCGTGTGGCTGTGGGAGTACCATAAGGGGTCGTGACAATAGCCATGGCAGTGACCGGCTCACCACCCATGGCATAGATATCGCTGACAGCGTGATTCACCGCAATCTTCGCCAACAGATAAGGATCTTCGACGAAAGCCTTGAATACATCTACAGTGTGGAGCATGAGCTTACCTGCCGGCGCGCGATAAATAGCCGCGTCGTCAAGTTCCTTGGTATGAATATCGAGATGACTCAACACTTCTGCCAGAAGGTCCGCACTCACCTTCGAACCGCACCCTCCGCATTGCATTTGCAAGTCTACGTTTGTCAGGAGACCCGCGCCCGGTTTCTGCTGCATGGGCGGCAAGACAGTGAACTGAGCCATGAAACGTCTGTCGATCCAGTCCTTCAGCCGCCAAACCCAACGGCCGTGAATATGCCGCCCATACTTCATCGCTACCGCGGCCTTGTCACCGGTTGATATCAGCGAGAGAAACGAGGTTTGTGGCACGAAATGTTTCAGCTTCTGGCCCAAAAGCTGACGACGGATATTCTCATACAGCACCGGCCCCTGACGAACGGCAAACACGCCGGCTTTGGGTCGCGGGTGTGCTAACACGTGTGCTGTATCACCCACCGCGAAAACATCATCAAAGTTGTTTACTTGCAGTGTATCTCGCACTGCGACAAAGCCGTTTTTATCCGTCGCCAGCTGAGTATCGGCTAGCCAGGACTGAGCCGCAGCTGAGGTCACCCAAAATATTTCATCGAGTGTGAAGCGCTCGCCGGCCATCGATACCAACGTCTTTTTCTCGACTTCAACCACGCGAAAATTTCTATGCAGCTGGATACCTCCAGTCGCCAGTTTTTGACTGAACAATGCTTGCACACTTGGATTGAACTCGGAAAGCAAACTGTCATGATCGACGAACAAGTGAAAGGCTATTGGCTTTGGTGCCAGTTCTGGCGCAACCTTTGTCAGGTAGTGATGAACTGCCAGACACAGCTCAACACCACCGGCTCCGCCGCCGACAAAACCCAATTTCCCAACCGAACCGTCGGCAATTCGTGCCAGACAAGCCCGCCATTGATGCAGGAAACGATTGATGGGCTTGACGGCAATAACATGGGCAGCCGCTCCCGGCACCTCAGCCACGGCAGGGGTGATCCCAATATCTATCGACAGCACATCATAGCCAATATCTGGTCGCCCGTGGCAGCGCACCAGACGCCTGATTGGATCTATATCAAATGCGCTCGCCTGAACAAACCGAGCACCGGCAAATCGACACAGAGGTACCAGATCAATATGCATGTCTGCCGATCCATAGTGACCCGCGACCAAACCCGGTAGCATACCCGAATAGGGGGTCTCAACATCGGGGCTGATCAGAGTGATCTGCAACCCCGCAATGGGCTGCATGGCCAGCATGCGTAAGACAATGACGTGACTATGCCCACCGCCCAGCAGGACCAGTTCTTTGGCTATAAATGTTGACGGATTCAAACCCTAGTCAACCTCTAGACTGGCGAGCAGTTCGTTACGGGCCTGGGACTTGAGAATTTTACCATTGGCATTGCGCGCCAGCGGCTCACTCTTAAAAAGAAAATACTGAGGAATCATAAAGCCTGCCAAGTTCTCTCGAAGAAAGGCTTGCAAGCCTTCGGCTGTGAGGTGTGCGCCGGGGGTCAGCTGAATTACCGTGCCCACCTCTTCACCTAGAATCTTGTGTGGCACTCCAACGACAGTACAATCCATGACGTTGGGGTGCTGATACAGAGCATTCTCGACCTCCACACAATAGATATTTTCACCGCCTCTGATGAGCATGTCTTTCGCTCTATCGACGATATAGACAAAGCCCTCATCATCAATTTTCGCCAAGTCACCGGAATGTAACCAGCCATTGGTAAATGTCTGGGCAGTGGCTTCGGGCTTGTGCCAGTAGCCTTTCACCACATTCGGACCCTTGATCCAAAGTTCACCCACCTCTCCTTGCGGCACCTGACTGGCGCCGTTCGAGGCCATTAATTTCAGCTCACAGACGGGTACCGGCACACCGACACTGTCTGGTTTGCGTTGGTAATCCAAACCGGCATTGCTGGTTGTCAATGAAGAGGTTTCTGTCAGGCCATAACCATTGCTGGAGGATACCAGCGGAAAACTTTCCTTTATTCGCGTCACCAGTTCAGGTGCCGCTGGCGCTCCCCCGTAACCAATGCTTTGAATGGAGGACAAGTCATGGGCGCCGAACGCGGGCGATTCCAACACCTGCCAAACCATTGAGGGTACACCACCAAAGGACGTGATTCTTTCCCGTTCGATTAACTCCATGGCTCGCTCAGGATCCCACTTGTACATCATCACCAACTTATTGCCAGCAGCGGTGTTGGCTATCAAGGTGGAATGGCAACCGGTCGCATGAAAAAAGGGAACTGATAACAGCGGCGCTAGTTGGGGAGGACTCGACTTGCCAGGGCCATCAAGGGCGGGCACCGGCTCCCCTCGGCGCAGCAAAGACCGAGCTCCGCTAAATTGTAGACTCGTCAGATTGGTACAGATATTTCTCTGGGTGCCAAGCGCGCCCTTAGGTTTACCTGTCGTACCGGACGTATAGAAAATGGTCGCGTCATCTTCAGGCAACAGAGCAACATCAGGCAGTTCGACCTCGTTAGAAACCTGCGCCAGGCAGGCATGCAACCCTTTGACATGCTCAGGCAAGGGGGTCTGACTGCGCACCGCAAATACTGCATCAAGCTGCAGCTGCTGATAATAATCCGTCAGTGCTTGCATCCTTTGTTCGTCTGCAAACAAAATTCTGGATCCCGAGTCTGCCAAACCATACTCGAGCTCCGACCCTGTCCACCAGGCATTGAGTGGCACAACAACAGCCCCACTGATCGCAGCGGCCCAAAAACAGATAGGCCACTCAGGATAATTACGCATGGCTATCGCTATACGATCGCCTTTCTGAACAGCATAGTCAGTGACTAACAGGTGTGCTAACTTAACGACCTGTTGATAGACTTCTGAATAGGTTAATCGTTCATCTTCGTAGACTAGATAGGTTCGATCAGCAAAAGATCGAATACCCACAAAAATTTCTCGTAAATTATTCGGCGCATGTTTCCAGGTACGGGTGGGGACTCCACGAATAACTCGGGTCTCCATCTCGAATGGCCCGCCAACAGCAGTTAAGCGCAACGTTGCTTGTTCCAGTGTCATCTCGGCCATGTCGCTCCTCCTTACTGTGCATTTAGCGGTTGGGTCTATCTAGAAACTCGCCAAGTTGACGGATAGCCTCTTGACCTTCTGGAATTCGACCGGCGAACACCTGAAACACATGGGGCATTTTCTTCCAAAGACTCAGCTGAATGTCGCCGCCCTGGGCCTCGACCATATGAACCAGGCGTTCAGCATCACTCAGTAACACTTCTGTGGTGCTGGCATGGACCAGCAGCGGCGGCAAACCCCTGAGATCGCCAAACAAGGGCGACGCCAGAGGTGCCTGAGGATCACGCTGACCCAGGTAGAGCGCAGCACAGGTACGCAGCGCCTTAGGGGTTAACATGACATCCGATGAAGCATTGCTGACCAGGCTGTCACCACTCATCGACAGATCCAGCCACGGCGACAGCAGAATACCGCGATCGGGTAGCGGCAAACCAAGATTCTTCAAATTCAACAACAGCGCCAAAGTCAGGCCGCCACCGGCAGAATCGCCGCCTACTGCAATATCATCAGCGCCATACCCTAGCTCCAGCAGTTGGCGATAGCAGGCAGTGGCATCGTCGAGACCCGCCGGAAATGGATGCTCAGGTGCTAATCGGTATTCCACCAGCAAGACACTCATAGAGGCCGCCTCTGCCAGGCGCCAGGCGAGATTTCGATGGCTGTCTGCACCGCCTGAAACAAAGCCGCCGCCATGCAGGTACATAAGAACCCGCGCGGGCCGACTGGGTTCAATTCGAAGCCACTCGCAGGGCACCCCGGCAATCACGTCCTTCGTGACGCTGACACGTTCTGGCAGTCCGGGATTCAACCCGGCAGCCTTTGACAATTTCTCGCGGAAACCGCCGACATCCTCAACACTGTCAAACAGAGGCCGAATAGTTCGCGCCATCACCAGGCTGATTAGCGTTGCTCGAATGCTCATAGAATACTCATTATCTGGATATCAGTAAGAAGGCTGAATGCGGGTTTTGAGCGCTAGTGTGCATGAACCCGGTGCCCGCATCAATCCATCCGCAGAGTCGCTGCAAGGACAACTCAGTCATCAAGACTGACATCCTGAAACTGGAGTTCATGCAGGCGGTAATACAGGCCCTGCTGAGCCAGCAAGGACTCATGCGTTCCCAGTTCTCGAACCCGGCCCTGCTGCAGCACCAGCACCTGGTCGGCTTCCTGAATAGTCCGCAATCGATGCGCAATAAGAATTGAGGTGCGTCCGACCATCAGCTTGCGCAAACCATCCTGAATCAAGCGTTCTGTCTCGGTATCTATACTGGCCGTCGCTTCATCCAAGACCAGAATCTCGGGGTCTGCCGCCAATACACGAGCAAAGGCTAATAATTGACGTTGACCTTGAGACAGATTGGCACCGCGCTCGATGAGTGGGCTGTCATAGCTCATCGGTAGACGCATGATAAAGTCGTGAGCATTGACAATTTTGGCAGCCTCGATCGCCCGCTCTCGAGTGATCGCTGGATTACCCAGAACGATGTTGTCGAGAACGGAGCCAGAGAAAATATGAAAATCTTGCAGCACCACTCCAATACGACTGCGCACATCGCGACTGCGAAGATCGTTGAGATCAACACCATCAAGATAAATCATACCGCGATCGAAGTCGTAGAAGCGGCCTAGCAGCCGTATCATGGTGCTCTTACCGGATCCGGTAGGCCCGACAATCGCCAGTTTCTCACCCGGTTGAATCGTCACCGAAACACCTCTGAGAATTGGCACTGAAGTCGAATAGCCAAATGTCAGATTACGAAATTCCACCTTACCCTGCAGGCGAACAGGCAACTCGACGGGATTCAGTGGCTCGTGAATCTGCTCATCCCAGTCCAGCGCTTGAAAGATCCGCTCACCACTGGCCATGGCTCGAAACAGCACATTCAATTGCTCGCCCAGCATCACCACCGGTGTGAACAGCATATTCATAAAACGGGTAAATAGAATCACGCCACCCAAACTCATCTCATCCTGAACGACGGCTCCGCCCCCGTACCAGATAATAATCCCCAAACCGATCGCAGCCAGGCTGTCATTGAAGGCGCCATAGGCCGTGGACAGGTTAATGGAGCGATTCTCGTGGCGAAGGTTCTGCTGGTTGATTTGCGTGTATTCATCAAGATTCTGTGCCTGCCTGACATTCAATTGCACCACCTGCATGCCCGACAAATTCTCCTGCAGGTTTTGATTCAATGCCGAGACGCTGTTGCGGACCAGTCGAAATACCTCTCGGGAGGCATTTCGAAAAAAGTGTGTGGCAATGCCCACAATGGGCACCAGCAGCAGCAGGATAAGCGTGAGTTTAATGCTGGTGGACAACATGATCGTCAGTGCCACCAGGAAGGGTACAAATTCGCCCACCAGCGCACCCATGCCGCGCAGCATTTCATACAGCGCTTCTACGTCATTGGTCACTCGGGTCATAATGCGGCCAGTAGGTACCTTGTCGTAGAAGGAACTGGGTCTGTGTTCCAGATGAGCAAACAGATCCTGGCGAAGATCCCTTAACGCATTGACGATCGCGCTGATCAGAGTCAAGCGGTGTGCATGCCCGGCTAAAGCTGAGACGGACATTGCCAGCAAAAACAAAATTCCAGCAGCGAAGATTGGTTCGATCGCTAACTGCAGCTCCAGCCAGCGGGTCAGTGCGATCATGCCAAGGTCGGGCATAGTGCTGCTCGCCTCGCCGACGATAATATAATCGACCAGCACCCGACTGATAATGATCTCCATCATCACAGCGACACAGCTGGCTGTCAGAACCAGTACAGCACTGAGCGTCAAACGAACTTTATAGGGTGCGAGCCAACTGACAATGCGGCGTAACAGTTGCAAATTAAGGACGGTACCGGAGAGCTCGGCATCAAACATGCCATGATCCCGCTCAGCCTGTACCTGATGAGGTTTTCGTTGCCGACTCATGGATTTGCCGTCACTTGCACTGTTTGCGGTTCCGCTGGCATCGCGTCCTGAGTCTGGGCTCGTTCCAGCTCAGCATACGCACCGCCCTGACGAAGCAGCTCGGCGTGGGATCCGACTTCGATGATACGACCCTCATCCAGCACAACAATCCGATCCGCATGACGTAATGTAGAGACTCTGTGAGAAACAATGATCGTGGTTCGCTGATTACGCATCGCTTTCAGACGATTTAGAATATGCTCTTCTGTCTCTGTATCGACACTGCTGAAACAGTCATCAAGAATCAGTACTGGCGCATTACGGATTAACCCGCGCGCTAATGTCGCTCTTTGTTTCTGGCCACCAGACAGGGTCACTCCTCGCTCGCCGATCAAGGTATCCATCTGCTCGGGGAAGGCCTCGATCGTCTCTCTGAGAGCCGCGGCGTCGGCAGAGTCCCAGATCACATCAAGCGGTCTGACAGGATCGTCGTAGCTGATGTTATTGCGTAACGGTTCACCGAATAAAAATGGATCCTGAAGCACCTGAGCAATCTGGCCACGCACCTGACTCAGGGGATAATCACAGATATCGTGACCATCGAGATATAAACAGCCCTTCGGCGTATCTACCATTCGCGTAAACAGTTTTAACAGGGTTGACTTGCCCGCACCCACTCTACCAACGATCGCGATGGACTCACCGACCTGGATGTGTAGTGAAATAGCCTTTAGCACCGGTTCTGTCGCGCGAGGATAGGTGAAGGTCAGATCTCTGAATTCAAACTCGCCTCGAATCAGGGATTGCGTCGTTCCGGAAGGCCGATCAACGATCTCGGGGACCGCCTCAAAAATCTCGGAAAGGCGCTGGGTTGCAACCGCACCGCGTTGCACCAGCGTCACGAACATACCTGCCATTCGAATTGGCTGCAGCAACATATTCAGACAGGCCAGAAAAAAAACCAGATCGCCTACTGAGATTTCACCGGCGAGAACCTGACTCCCCCCGTAAACAATGATCAATAATTGTGCCACTGAAGCCTGAAACGGCATCCAGGCACTCATTAACGAATTGATCCGCGACTGGTTGTAAAAGGCCTTCGAATAATCGGCATTCACCACGCCGAAGCGCTGAATTTCGTTCTGCTCCTGCACCTGAGCCTGCACCGTCCTGATGCCTGCCAGATTTTCCTGCACCTGGCTGGAGAGTGCCGAAAGCCCCTCCTGAACCGCCAATGAGGTAGACGCCAGTTGCCGGGACATCCACCAACCATAGTAGAAAATGGCCGGCAACAGGGGCATGATCATGAGGGTCAGTGATGGTGACTTGGAGAGCATCGCCGAGACACCAAACAGGGGGGCATAGACCATAATGACAATCTGAATCATTCCAAAGGCAATCAGACGCTGAATCAGGGAGACATCCTGAATGGCACGGGTCATGATGTCGCCGACGCCCATCCTAGCAAAGAAATCGCTGCCCTGATGTTGTACCGAGGCATACAGGCGCTGACGCAAATCGTAGGCAACACGCTGACCGACGCGCCGAACCTGCCGACGCGCATGGACGACGAATAGAAATCGCAATATCACCGACCCAACCAGTAACAACGCAATTTGATTCACAGTTAAAGACACCCTGGACGCCGCGCTACTGGTACCCAACACCTCGATGGTATCTATACCAATGGACACCAGGTAATAGGTGCTGACTTCAAAGAAACGCGCAATAAAGAAGGTCAGGAAACCCAGGCCTATCTGGAAACGATAGGGCCGAAGGAAAGGAATGAGGCGAACCAAAGACTTCAATAGGTGGATCCCGAGTTGACAGGGTATTGTGCCATAACGCGGCGGAGACTGAAATGTGCAACCTTCGACATCGCCAGGTTTCGGTTGACAAGGTATACTCCTCTTGCATTCCAGCAGTGTCGACAGGTGCAAGCGCGACAGCAGGATACAGACGAAGGGCCGGCGCCCAAACCAGAGTAACGAGACATGCTGCCACATTCCAAGACCGATAAACCCAAGACCGCCCCGTTACCCGAGCTCGTCTTTAATCTCATCGTCCTGTCTCTGGCGTTTACCAGCGGCTTTATCATCATGTCTATAGAGCTGATGGGCGGCCGAATTCTTGCACCCTACTTTGGCAGCAGTATTTATGTCTGGGGCAGCATCATCACTATCTTCATGCTGTCTTTGTCCATTGGCTATCTGTATGGCGGCCGATTGTCCGTCAACAATCCTCATCTGGGTCGCTACGGACTGTTTTTCATCGCCGCAGCGATTACCTTGATACCCACCATCGTCTGGAGCAACGCTATGATGGACTGGGTTTTCGTTCGTCTTGAGGATCCACGCTATGGATCTTTGGCAGCCTCGACACTGTTATTTTTTGTTCCCACCGCTATCCTGGGCATGATTGCCCCTTACTCAGTTCGGTTGTTGGTCGCCCATGCCGCTCACTCAGGCCAAATAGCCGGCCGACTGTATTTTATTTCTACCCTCGGCAGCGCACTGGGGACGCTCGCCACCTCCTTCTACCTGGTACTTTGGTTTGAGGTCGATGTGATTCTGATGACAATGAGCGCCGTTCTGGCTACAGGTGGCATTACCGCCATCATCACCCATGCGAGTCAACGCACATGATCCTGCGCACTGCCATCCTGGTCATGCTGATGTTGGCTTCTGCCACGACAGTCGCCATCGAAATCCATCAGGAAAAGTCGCTCTATCGAAATATCGTTGTTCGAGAAGCGGATAACCGGCGATGCCTGTTGTTTACCGTAAAACGTGGCGATCGAAATCAAACCTGCATGGACCTGCAGGACCCCAAGCACCTGGTATTTCATTATGTTCGAATGGCATTCGGCGGCCTGCTGCTAAAACCTGACCCCGGCAGGATCCTGATCGTCGGCCTTGGTGGCGGCTCAATACCCACCGCCCTGGCAGAGCTTTATCCAGACGCCACCATTGATGTGGTGGAAATCGATGAAGCTGTGGTTCGGGTTGCGCGGCAGTACTTCAATTTTACCGAGTCGAAAAATCTAAAGGTTAAGGTCAGTGATGCACGCGTCTTTATTAAAAGGGCCCTGTTGCAGCGCCAAACTTACGATCTCATTATGCTTGACGCCTTTACCGGCGATTATATCCCTGAGCATCTGATGACCCAGGAATTTCTTCAGGAGAGCAGAGACCTGTTAAGCATGGATGGTATATTGGTGGCCAATACTTTTTCCACCAGCGCTCTATATGACCATGAGTCAGAAACCTACCAGGCTGTCTTCGGTGATTATCTGAATTTCAAACTGCCGGCCTCTGGCAACCGGGTCATCATTGCTGCACGGCAAGGCTTACCCAGTGACTTCGAGATCAAAAGCCAGGCAATTAAATTCGCCGAACGTTTGCGACCCTATGGCATTGAAGCAAGGGATTATCCTGACCATATGAGCCGCGAGAAGGACTGGAACAGAACCCGTCGAATACTCACTGATCAGTATTCTCCAGCCAATTTGCTTCGTGGCGAAGACTAAGCACAGACCCAGCCTCAGCATACCGATTACTGAAAAAAGTAAGCAGGTTGCTGGCAAGTAGCCTGCTTGCCGACACGCTAGCCGCAAGCGGTCTGTTTGATACCGTTTATAGCAAGCATTTATAGCAAGCCTTTAT
>Ga0181606_10000754_pt1 | contig 27312 bp, 18 predicted proteins | sample 041ome_10_FD_132994 | JGI IMG/M metagenome (GOLD analysis project Ga0181606, IMG submission 132994) | Coastal salt marsh microbial communities from the Groves Creek Marsh, Skidaway Island, Georgia - 041412US metaG (megahit assembly) | ecosystem: Environmental > Aquatic > Marine > Intertidal... | reverse complement strand
TTGGTCACGCTCGCAGCTCCACTTGTGGGAGCGCTGGCCGCTTGGCTGCTCGGACACCGCGGCCTGCAAGCGGTGCGGCAGAGCGCGGCGGTCACCAGCCTGATCACGCTCGGGCTCGCAGGTAGCCTCGTGCTGCGGTTCCTCGGGAGTGAGGTGCCAAGCGAAGGTGGCTTCTTCGCCGCTGGTGAACTCGGCTGGTTCGTGAACGGCCCTTTCGACATCCGCTTCTCCGTCGGACTCGACGGGCTCTCCATCTGGCTTTTTGGACTTTCCGCACTGCTGACGGTCACCGCCGTGTTTGTCAGCTGGGATGCGGTGAAAGAAAAAGCGGTTGGCTTCTACGGGCTGCTGCTACTGCTCGAGGCCGCCATGCTCGGCGTCTTCGCCGCCCGTGACATCATCCTGTTCTATGTGTTCTTCGAGTTCACGCTGGTGCCGCTGTTCTTCTTGATCGGCATCTGGGGACATGACGACCGTCGCCGTGCTGCGGTGAAGTTTTTCATCTACACCTTTGCTGGGAGTGTGCTTGCCTTCCTCGGGTTGTTGGCAATCGTCCTTTGGAATGCATCGCACTCTGGCGTTCTCTCCTTCGACATTGCCACGCTGACCGCCGGCCTGAGCAGCCACCCACTGCCGATGACACCGGAGTGGGGCTACCTGCAGCTGTGGGTGTTTCTCGCCCTGTTTGTCGGCTTTGCGATCAAGGTGCCGATCGTGCCGGTGCACACCTGGTTGCCACTGGCACACGTGGAAGCCCCCACCGGCGGCAGTGTCGACCTTGCCGGTGTACTGCTGAAGATCGGTATCTACGGTTTCCTGAGGTTCTCGCTGCCGATGCTGCCAGAGGCCGCTGCAGTGGCTGCCCCATGGCTGGTGGCACTCGGTGCCGTTGGCATCATCTACGGGGCACTCGTGGCCTTGGTGCAGAAAGACCTCAAGCGAATGGTCGCCTACTCATCAGTCAGCCATATGGGCTACTGCGTAATGGGACTGTTTGCCCTGGAGCCTGTCGCGGTCGAGGGCGCCAACCTCCAGCTCATTAATCACGGACTTGCGTCTGCTGGCCTATTTGCCACCGTCGGCATGATCTATGAGCGGTACCACACTCGAAAGATTGCCGAGCTCGGCGGCATTGCCTCGCAGACACCGTGGCTGGCCGTGTTCTTCATGCTCTTCACCTTCTCTGCGATTGGCCTGCCCGGCCTCAACGGGTTTGTGGGTGAGTTCATGGTGCTCGCCGGCACGTTCCAGCGAGCCTGGACCGCAACGCCTGCCGACTGGGGCAGCACCTACATGCTGCTGGCACTCGTTGCCGTGGCAGGTGTGGTGCTTGGCGCCTGGTACATGCTGCAGGCGGTTGAACGGGTGCTGTTCGGCAACACCCGTGGTGCAACAGCCGGAGAGCATGCCGAGCATGCCCATGACCTCGCCTGGTACGAAGTGGCTGCCCTTGCCCCGCTAGCTCTGTTCATCGTCTGGATTGGCGTGGCTCCAGCACCGTTCCTCAAGGCCAGTGCTACGGCGGTGACTGCATCGACCCAGGCATCAAGTGCGGCTTTTGCGGCAAGGGTCGCAGGCTCTGATGAGTCACCCGCCTCTCCGCTCACGCACACCACCGATCACCTCACCTCCAACCAACTCGCCCCATGAGTCCACCTCTCGCTGCCGTGACCGCCGCCACCGTGCAGGGCCTCGTGCCCGAGATTCTGCTCGTCGCCGCGGCCATCACGATCTACCTCGTCGGTGCCTTCACCAGCTTCCGTAGTGGCTGGCTGCTCGCGTTTGTGGGCGTGGCGATCCCGCTGTGGCTGGCCACACCTGAGGGTGGTGATCCGCTCACCATGTTCGGCCGCTGGACAACACTTGCCGCCGGGATGGCACTGGTGTTGGTGCAAGGAGGGGATGTCCGCCCTGCAGCCCACCGGCGACTGGGCACCTGCGAGGAAGCCGGCACGTTCCTGATTCTGCTGGCGGGCCTTTCCCTCGTGGCGGCTGCCGACAACCTGATTCTGCTGTTCGTGGGCCTGGAGATGGTCTCGATTCCAACCTATGTGCTGCTGGGGCTTACCCGTAGTTCTGCACGAGGTCAGGAAGCGGCCCTAAAATACTTCTTCCTCTCTCTGGTCGCCTCAGCCATTTTTCTCTACGGGATGGTCTGCCTCTACGGCATCGGTGGCGACGTCAACCTGTCGGCCATCGCGGAGAAGCTTCGCAGTGGTGACCTGACCACCGAGCGAATGACGCTCGCCCTGCTCCCGCTTGCTGTGGGAATGCTGATGGTAGGAGCAGCCTTCCGCATGGCTGCTGTCCCCATGCAGTTCTACGCCCCTGATGTCTACGAGGGTACGAGCACACCGTTGGCCGGCGTGCTCTCCACCCTGCCAAAGCTGGCGGGAGTGGTCGTGCTCGTGCGATTTCTTGGCCTGGCCGCCGGCTCGAATCAGCCTGGAGGACTTGCCTACGCCGAGCTCTTCTGGCAAGTCGCTGCGGTGCTCGCCGCGTTGACCATGACCGTCGGCAACCTGATGGCCCTTGTCCAGAGCAACCTCCGTCGCCTGCTCGCCTGCTCGTCCATCGCGCATGCTGGCTATCTGCTTGTCGGTATCACGGCTGCAGCGGCCGGTGCCAGCAGTCTCACGGAGGCGTCTACCGACCAGCTTAAGGGTGCGGATGCCACGCTCTACTACCTGGCAACCTATCTACTGGCCACCACAGGCGTGTTTGCTGCCATCACCTATCTTGGACACCGTTGGCCGATCTGGTCCCCTACGACGCCACGGCCTCCACGTGAAGAGGTTTCGACAGTGGCTGACCTCGACGGCCTCGCCTCGACGAACCCTGTCGTGGCCTTTGCACTGGCAGTCTTTCTGCTGAGCCTTGCGGGCGTTCCTCCACTGCCCGGCTTCTGGGGCAAGCTCTCGCTGGTAACGTCACTGCTCGAGGTTGATCGCGGAATGCCGATCACCATGGATGGCCGGCGAATCTGGCTGCTGGCCTTAGCCATCACCCTCGTGATCAATGCCGCGATCGCTGCCGCCTACTATCTACGGCTGATCGCTGCGATGTACTTCCGCCAGGCCGACCGAGGCGTGCAGGCCGATGGCGGCCTCTCCGCTGGCCTCGCCATGCTCGGCTGCCTGATCATCAGCTTGATGGGAACAATCGCACCAGGCATGCTCGCGATCACAGAAGATCCCACTCCTTCCTCTGACACCCTACCCTCCGTCGCCTCTCTCGATCCAACACACCATGAGTGACTCCATCACGCCCGCACAGGTTCGCGCCGCCCTCGCTGACTTCAACGACCCGGAGAGTGGCCGTCCGCTGGCTGAGATGGATCAGTTGCATGCGGTGGAGGCTTCCGCTGAAGGTCTCCGCGTCGTCGTCGGACTGACGACGCATTCGGCGATCCTGTGGAATGCGACCCGGGGACGAATCGAAGAACGCCTTCGCAGTCAGTTCCCGGGAATCGCCAGCGTCACCGTTGAAGTCGAAACACACCAGCGGCCGCCAGTGAAACTCGGCCAGATCGGACTCGAGGCCAAGAGTGTGATCGCTGTTGGCAGCGGCAAGGGTGGTGTTGGCAAGAGTACGATCGCCGCCAGCCTCGCCATCGGCCTGGCCCGTGCGGGCTCTCAGGTGGGCCTGCTCGACGCTGACGTCTATGGTCCGAGTATTCCGCATCTTCTCGGTGTCTCTGGCAGGCCTCAGGTTGAAGAAGGCCGCATCCAGCCGCAGTACTTCAGCCTCGGCGAGGCACGCATGCCGGTCATGTCGATGGGCCTGCTCGTGCCGCCCGGCGAGGCGGTCGTCTGGCGTGGCCCGATGCTTCACGGCGCGATCACGCAGATGCTTCGCGACACGTCTTGGGGCCCTCTGGACTACCTGGTGATCGACATGCCACCAGGTACCGGCGACATCGCGCTCACACTCTCGCAGGTGCTGCCGCTCTCCGGAGCTGTCGTCGTCTGCACGCCACAGGATGTGGCCCTGCTCGATGCGACCAAGGCGATCACGATGTTTCGCAAGGTGAACATCCCGGTGCTTGGCATGGTGGAGAACATGAGCTTCTTCCTCTGCCCCGACTGCAACAAGCGGTACGACATCTTTGGCTCAGGCGGCGCCAAACGAACAGCAGCAGACGTCGACATTCCTTACCTTGGCGATGTGCCGATTCAGATTGCGATTCGTGAACATGGCGATGCAGGTCGCACGGGCGAGAACTTCACCGACGACCAGAGTCGGCCCTACCTCGAAGCGATCTGCGAGCGGGTGGTCTCGGGGCTTGCGGCCAAGAATGCCGCGGCTCCGCCAACGCCTCAGCTGCCAGTGCTCTAACAGCTGCCGCCCTTCCGCAGCAGGCATGCCCTGGCTAACGCCACGGCCCTCGCAGGCTTTGGTAGCACGAGACGGCAAGCACGACGAACAGAATCGCCATGTATTCCTGGCCGTTGTTGAAGGCCCACCAGGCCACCAGGCCTCCCGTCACCGTGCCGATGATGGCTGCGGTCCGGCTGGCGTCGCCAACGCCAGCCATCAGCAGCCCTTCCCGCATGATCTGGCCACCGTCAAGTGGCGGCACCGGCAACAGATTTAGCAGCGGCCAGAAGACGTTCACCTGGAGCAAAAAGAAGACCGCCACCTCGAGCATCTTTGCCGGGAGCGGCTTGCCTTCGTAGAGACCGAGCGGCTCACCGATTGACTCAATCGGAAAGAGCACTCGGTAGCCGCCTGTCTTCAGCACCGCCACGATCGCCACAGTCACCGCCAGCTGAGCAACAGGACCGGCTGCTGAGATCACGATCCGTTCCAGCGGGCGTCGAACTCGCTGCCCCCACGCCAGCGGCACGGTGATCCCACCAAAGTGCACCAGCACCACTCGGCTCTCAAGTCCATAACGTCGATAGGCCAGGGCGTGGCCCATCTCATGAATCAGAATCGAGACAAACACGACGCCCATCCAGACAATCAGGTAGGCCAGCAGCTGTCGTTGATCTTGCCCGGCCAACGCCTGGCAAACGCTCCACCCCAGCAGTGCAGCGGCAGCCCAAAACCAGATGGATACCCGCACCGGCACATCAGCCAGCCGAAAGCTGAGATCTACCTGCGTTGGCTGAGGTTCGACCGTGAACACGCGTCTGTCGTCTCCTGGTTGGGGAAAGCCACTGCCAGACTGCAGTCAGACCAGCAGTGATTATGCCGCCTGCTCGTTCCCTGCAGCCAGCCGCAGATGCGGCAGGCTTACTGGCCTCATCGCAATCTCAACAACCGCTTCCGCTGCACGTTCAGCGGAGCCACCATGTGAGACCGTGGCTGCGACTTCTTCCAATCGTGTCACCACACTGCGATGGAGCTGTTCGTCTTCAAGCCATTCACTCACATGCTCGGCCATCTGCTGAGCAGGATCCTGAACGCAGAGGTATTCCGGATAGACCGCCTCAGGATCGGCAGGGCTCACCTCGCGAGGTGGCAGCCACTGGCCACAGGCTTTCCCGACAGGCTTTTCCACAGCAAGCAGGTTCACCAGCGTGATGAACCGTGCATGGCGAAACCAGCTCTGCACCACATACGCAAAGCCACTCACTCGGTAGACGATCACCGTCGGCACACGCGCCGCGAGCAGTTCCAAGGAGACGGATCCACTCACAGCCAAGGCTGCTGTCGCTCGGCCGATCAGCTGTCGTGTCTTGCCAATCTCGATCGGCAGCTTCATCCCGCGGCGGTCAAGTTCTTCCTGGATTCGAGTCGCATGCTTCGCATGCAACGCTCCAATCACAGGTCTCGCGTGAGGACAACGCTGCTGGACCCGCTCGGCGGCGGTGAGCAGCGTACCGAGATTCGCCTCGATCTCCTGACCGCGTGAACCGGGCAGCACCAGCACCAATGGTCCTTCGCTGAGAGACTCAGGGACCGCTTCCTCAGCAGAAGCCTCATTACAGTCGCGTCGGGCAATCAGCTCATCAAAGAACGGATGGCCCACCAGCGATGAGGAGATGCCGCGTGCGGCAAACCACTCCTGCTCAAAAGGCAGCGCCGCCAGCACATGATCGACAAGGCGACGCATCTTGCGGCTTCGCCAGCTGGCCCAGGCCCAGATCTGCGGTGGGCAGTAGAAGACCACCGGAATCCCATGCCGTCGCGCTCGCCAAGCCAGCCACCAGTGAAAGCCAGGAAAGTCGACCATCACCAACACATCGGGACGGTTATCAAGAAACGACCGCTCGGCCTGCCGAGCCAGGTCGACAAAGCGATGGATGTTGAGCAGCACCCGGAGGAACCACATCACCGCCAGGCTGGTCAGATCGGCGACCAGCTCACAACCAGCAGCCGCCAGCTGCGGACCACCGAGTCCGACAAACTCGGCATCGGGGCGGAGGCCGCGGATCGCCTTCAGCAAGGCCGCAGCATGATGATCACCAGAGGGCTCACCAGCGGAGAGAAACACCCGTAGACGATCGTGCCCTCCAGCCCGCTGTGGCTCGCCGTGAGGTGCTTGCAGCGGGCGGCGCATAAAAAACTCCGTGGGCGAAACGACCGTCTCTCCCACGGAGTATGTCGATGCTGGCCAGACTCCCCTAGTGCAGTTTTTCACCGCCGCACAGGCGTCTGACCGCAGGAACCGCTCGGCCTCGACCGGCATCTGCCGGAGAGGCTTTGGGCCTACTTGGACTTCTCGACCTCAGACGCTGGCTTAAAGCCCTTGGAAACGTCACCGAAGACAAGAGCGATCTGGTCGTCGCCTTCAGCCTTGGCAGCCTTGCCCTTGCAGTTGTTGCAGCAGAAGCCAACCTCAGCATCGCCAATCGCGATCACGGTCGAGGGATTCACGTCCTTGCCATTGAAAGGGCAGCCCGTCTGCACAAGTTCGCCGGTGGCAACCATCTGCAGGTGTGCCTTGGCAGCATGCTTGGAGGAATCCTTCTTGAAGGCTGCCTGGCAGTTGCCGCAGCAGAAGTAGACCTTTCCGCCATCAAACTCAGCCATCTTGTCGGCCTTGGCAGGCTGACCAGAAACTGGGCAGGCACAGTCAGCAGGCTTCTTCGCGGCTGCAAATGCCACGGTCGCGGTCGTCACGAGACACACGGCGGCAACCGCCATAACTGCTCGAAATCGCATCTGAAAACTCCTCGCGGGGGTGTGAACTCAGTCTTCTACATCCGCAAGACCGAGCCCGCGGACATAAAATATGGTACAGACGAGCAATCGGCCGCCGCAAGCGACTCCTCACCGTTCCCGCGGTTCTGGAAGCCCGATGGCCGCAGCGACCCCCAGTCCGATCACGCCTGCTCCCCCCAGGAAAACCGGGCGAAACCCGATCAGGTCGACCAGCGAGCCCACAAACGGCGAAACGACAAAAGGAGCGGCCAAGGCGACTCCCACCAGGCTCACATACCGAGGCTGCGCCGCGAGATCGGGAGCCAACTCCAGGGCGGCATTGCTAAAGGTCCGCATCAGAATCGGATTGATGCCCAGCGGCACGTAGACCAGCCAGAACAGCTGGCCCGCTGTGGCATGCGGCAGCAGTGAAAGCACCACGACGACCAACGGTGTCAGGCCACTGCAGGCCATCAGCACCACGAGCACGATCCGCGTACCACGGCGGTCCGTCGCAGGCCCTGCAATGACGCTCGCCAGCCCGGTGGCCACGTTTTGCACGACGACCCATGTGAGCAGACTCGGGAGCTGGGTGCCGAGACGATCACGCGCAAAAGCCTGGTAATGTGGAAATAGAAACAGCGCCACTGAGAAGAAGGTGGCCACCAGACAGAGCCGAGCAAGCCCGTGATCGGCTGCCAGCATCTCTCGCCAGCTCTGCACGGCGGCCCGCAGGCTCGCCGTGGGCTGGGTGGGTGACGTATCACGTTCCAGCAGCGTCGGCGGCTCATTAATCATCAGTGGCACCACGGCAGCCACCGCAAAGAAGACGGCCGTGGCCAGAAAGATCTTGTCGAAGGCCGACTCACCTGCCTCCAGCCACGGCCCCAGCAACACGATCGCAGCCGCAATCGCCGTAACACTCCCCACCGTCGTGCTCAACACCATCAGACGGCCGCGACTTGCGACCGGAATCAGCTTGCCATGCAGGGTGGCCATCACCAGCAGGTTGAGCCCATTGCAGACGGCGAAGATGGCGTAGATCGTCAGATAGATGCCAGCCAGCAGGAAAGGATGCCCACCCGCGAAGAGTGACCAGGCAATCGCCAAGAGCCCAAAGCAGAGTGCCACCGCAAGTGTCGTGGTGACGAGTGCCCACTTCTTTAGCGGCATTCTCGCCAGCGGTCCCGCCACCACCAGCGGAGGCAGGCTCTGCCCAAAGCGTGCGAGCACCGGCAACATGCCACGCAGGAAGCCTGCGTCTGCCACCGCATCGAGTACGGCAGGCATGATGATGGTCTCTGTCTTGAAGATCCAGCCGGTCCGCGCGATCACCTGGTAGATTGCAATCACCAGAAGATTGCGTCGCGTGCGTTCAGGTGGATGCCCCTCAGGAGCTCCCTCTGCTGAAGACGACGTCGCTCTACCAGACTGCTGCTGGGCTGCTGTCCGCATCACCCCAGGCGGGCCTCAAGCTGGAGTTCAAGGTAGCTTCGACGCTCAGCATCGCCACAGCTGAGTTCGCGAGCGAGCGAGTCAACACAGGCAGTCGCCACCTGAATCTCACCCTGCCGGGCGAGAATCTCTAGCTCCAGATAGTTGCCCACGCCATCGACATGATCGAGGGCCGCATCGACCTCAGCGCCCTGCCAGAGCACCCGGGCGGCATGCCGCCGCTTCACCACTTCAGCAAGCACCCGGAAGCCAAGTGCGGCCAGCAGCTCGGTCCACTCATCAACCGTCCGAGGACCAGTCGGCAGTGGAAGCAGAATCTCCTGCCGAGTCTTCGCCGCGGAGTCGATGCGAGGGCCTTTCCAGGTGAGCTCAACCTCATCACCAACACGCCGCAGTCGCAAAGCCTCATCAGTGCGGCCGAAGTCACGACACGGATGCACGAAGTACCGATCGGTCTGCTGCACAGGCTCACGAAACCGAGCCGCCAGACCGACCAGCTTTTGCTCCATCGCCGAGGCATCGGCTACGGGAAACTTCATCTCGACTTCGTACACTTCAGGGTGTCCTTCCACACCTGCCGCAGCCACGATCGGCAACCCACCAACCGCCGGGCAGTTCACAACCGTTTTTCACTGGACACCTGCGATGATACACGATCCCCTTTCGGCTCCTGCGGTCCGAACCCTCGTCACGCCACTCCTGACGAGGCAACTGGCCGCGGCCTTGTTGCTCACCGCTGTTCTTGCGACGCCCGGCTGCGACTCGCCGCAGGATCACGCGTCGGTCGGGCGACCGGTATCCGCCCTGCCTCTGGTGTCCCTAAAGGATCCTACGGCCCCAGCTCCAGAGTTCACCGGCAAGATCACACTGCTGAACTTCTGGGGAACGTGGTGCCCCCCCTGCCGCCGCGAACTTCCTGGTATCGCCCGGATCGCTGCCCGACTTGCTGACGAGCCACGGTTTCAGCTGATTGCCGTGTCGTGCGGCTACGGAGGGCCAGACGATCTCGAAGAACTCCGCAGTACCACGCAGCAGTTCCTCAGCAAACAGAAGATCGATCTCGATGCCTGGGGGGATCCGGACGGATTCACCCGCATGCTCGTGGCGGAGACACTCGGCTTCGACGCCTTTCCGACAACCTACCTGATCGGCCCCGATGGCCTCGTCCACGCAGCCTGGGAGGGCTACCGGGCACGCGATGAAGCCGACATGGCCCGCGCCATTCTCGAACTTCTCTGAGTCGCTGCTGAGGCTCTCGTGTTGGGAAGCATGGTGCTGACGAGCCGATGGTGCGTGCAAACGAAGGCCCAACAACGATCCTGGCGAGGCGGGGCTATAATTCCCGAGTGAAAGAGAGAACGAGAAAGACTCCCTCCTCACGCAACTCTGGAATCCGCAGCATGCCGAAAACCCGCCTGGCGGCCCTGCTCTTTGCGGGCATTCTGTTTGTCGTGAGTGGCGGCCTTGCTGCTGCCGCGGAACAGGTGTCGGCTGAGCCTGCTGCGGAGGTGCTTTCTGCGGAGGCGGCGGCGTTTTTTGAGACCAAGGTACGGCCTTTGCTGGTCGCCAAGTGCCACGACTGCCATGCGGGTGACACCACCGAAGGCGGCCTCCGGCTCGATAGTCTGCCCGCCCTGGTGAAGGGTGGCGACTCCGGGCCCGCTGCGATTGCTGGCGATACAGCAGCGAGCCGGCTGGTGGCGGCGGTTCGCCGGGCCGACGGGCTGGCCATGCCTCCGGATGAGCCGCTGACAGCCGACGAGGTGGCCACGCTCGAAGCATGGGTTGCCCGTGGGCTGCCCTGGAGCGGACCGGGCAGTGGCCGTGGCGACGATCCCCTCCAGACGCCGCAAGACATGGACTCGCGGATTGCTAACGCGAGAGCCACGCACTGGTCGTTCCAGCCGCTGGTCCGCCGCGATCCACCACCGCCGCCAGACGGCGTGGAGGCGTCAATCGCCAACACCTGGAACTCACCGATTGATCGCTTCATCCTGCGAGACATCGCCACCGCAGGCCAGCAGCCCTCGATACCGGCCGCCCCCGAGACCCTCGTGCGGCGGTTGTGGTTTGACCTGACAGGCCTTCCTCCTCCGGCCGATGAGGTCGACGCCTACTGCAATAATCCTTCCGAAGACGCCTACGCCGCGTTGGTCGATCGTCTCCTCGCATCCCGCGAGCATGCCCAACACTGGGCGCGTCGCTGGCTCGACCTCGCCCGCTATGCCGACACGATGGGGTATGCCTTTGATGGGCAAGAGAGCGACTATCCCTTTGCCTGGACCTATCGCGACTGGGTGGTCGCAGCGTTCCACAACGACCTGCCCTACGACCGGTTTGTCTCCCTGCAGCTGGCCGCGGATCTCATTGAACCGAGTGTGGCTCCAGCCGACCTGGCTGCTCTCGGATTCCTGACCGTGGGTCGCACCTTTCTCGGCAACACGCACGACATCATCGATGACCGCATCGACCTCGTCACCCGTGGCCTGATGGGACTGACCGTGGCCTGCGCTCGGTGCCACGACCACAAGTATGAGCCGGTGGCCACCGCCGACTACTACGCACTGCATGGCATCTTCGCGAGTTCGAAGATCCCCGAAGACCTGCCTGTGATTGGCGACCCACCTCCCGGACCCGAGGCGGATGCCTTTGCTGCCACGATGCGGGAGCTCGAGCAAAAAATCGAAGACCACACCAAAGCGGTCTATGAACGGGCCACGCGTGAAGCGATCGCCCATGCCGCCGACTACCTGATGGAGACGTCACGTCCACAGCCACGAGGCCCGGACGGTCGCACACCGGTGCTCGACGATGGCTACGAACTCCAGCAACTGCTCATCGATCGTCTCACACGAACCATCGAGGGTGCTGGCAGCAGCCATCCCATCCTCGGGCTCTGGGCAGAGGTCCGCTCGCTCGGCGACGAGACCTTTGCTGAGACTTTGGCTGCCAGGCTCACACACTGGGAGGAAGACCCTGCCGCAGCGGCCAACGCCACCATTCACAGCGAGATGCTTTCATCCCGCCCCGACACACCACGTGGACTTGCAGAGGCCTATGCCCGGGTGGTGATGCGAGCTTCCGAAGCGGCTGGTGGCTCTGACGACACACCCGATCTTGAGGCGATCCGTCACACCCTTATCGTGCCAGGTGCACCACTGGTGGTCTTACCGGAAGAGGCGATGCGGGTGGCTCGACGAGAAGAGCGAACCGAACTCCGCAAGCGAAACCGAGACATCAGCCGCCATCAGGCCACGGCGGCAGGCGGACCGCCGCGAGCAATGGTGCTGGAAGATGCAGCCGTGCATGACAGCCGGATTCTCCGCCGTGGCAATCCAGGAAGGCCCGGCGACGTTGTGCCGAGAAGAGTGCCAACAGTCCTCGGCGGTCTGCAGGCGGCCGAAGGCAGCAGCGGACGACGAGAACTCGCCGCCATGATCACTGCTCCAACCAACCCACTCACACCGCGGCTGATCGTGGACTGGACCTGGCGGCATCACTTTGGCCGTGGCCTCGTTGAAACGCCCGGCGACCTCGGCCTGCGGGGAGAACCGCCAGCGCACGCAGAACTGCTTGATGACCTCGCGGAGCGGTTTGTGACGGAGGGTGCCTGGAGTCTGCGTTGGCTACACCGTGAGATGGTCATGAGCCGCTGCTGGCAGCAGTCGAGTGCCCTTCGTGACGACCTGCGAGAAGCTGATCCCGATAACCTGCTCTTCGCCCGAGCCAATCGGCGCCGTCTTTCCTGGGAAGCCTGGCGAGACAGCCTGGCGACCGCCGCAGGTTCGCTCGACCTAGCAGGCGGCGGGGGCCGTGGCATGAATCCACTCTCCACCGACAGCCTGCATGTGCGTTCGCTCTATGCCCGCCTCGATCGTCAGGATGTGCCAGGGATGCTGCGAATCTTCGATATCGCCAACCCTGACACCGCGGTGCATGCGCGTGCCCAGACCACCGTGCCACAGCAGTCGCTTGCGGTGCTCAACTCACCGCTGGTGGTGGAGTCTGCCCGACGTCTCGCTGCCCGGGCAGCCGGTGATGACGAACTCGACGGTACGCAGGACGACACGCAGTTTGTTCACCGCCTGTGGCGAGCTGCCCTCTCGCGAAGCCCGCGTGAGGACGAGGTCTCTGCCGCCTTGGCCTGGCTGGCTGCTGAAGCGGCCACAGACAACCCCGTCACTGATGAAGTTGCCAGCAGCGACGCGAGTGCTCCCGAAACCGCTGTCGCAGAGAGTCCTCCCGCGGAGGGGACCGGCCCAGACTTCGATCGCTACGACCGGCTCGCCCAGGCGGTCTTGGCAACCGCCGAGTTTCAGTTTGTCGACTAGCAGCCGTGGCTTGATGGCCGCATCCATTCGCCGAGTGACACCATGACGTCCCACCAAACACCACTCGATTCGCAGTCATCTGCGACCCTGTCTCGCCGCTGCATGCTGCGACAGAGCGGCCTCGGACTGGGCTGGCTCGGCGCCACCAGCCTGCTCACCACAGGACCCTCCGCAGAGGCGGCTGCCGCACGCTCCTCACTCGCACCACGCCCATCACACTTTGGCGGCAAAGCCAAGGCCGTGATTCACATCTTCGCCAACGGCGGCCCGAGCCACCTCGACACGTTCGATCGCAAACTGGCACTCGAAGAGTATGCAGGGAGAGAGATACCAGGAGCTCTCCCAACCGAACGCCGCACCGGCGCCGCTCTCCCCTCCCCTTTTGCCTTCTCTCGCCACGGCGAGAGTGGTCTGGAGATCAGTGAGCTCTTCTCATCGGTCGCACGACATGCGGATCGACTCTGCGTGGTGCGGAGCATGCATGCAGACGTGCCCAATCATGAGCCGTCGCTGATGCTGATGAACTGTGGCGACGCCCGACTCGTTCGTCCCGCAGCAGGTGCTTGGGTCACCTACGGCCTCGGCACGGAGAATCAGAATCTCCCCGGGTTCGTGGCGATGTGTCCCGGGGGCTATCCCATCAAAGGCACCGAGAACTGGCGCAGTGCATTCCTGCCGGGCGCCTTTCAGGGCACCTACATCGATACGAAGAAGCAGCGTGTCGATGAGCTTGTTGAACATGTGGAACACCCGCTACTCGATGTCGATGTGCAGAAGCGGCAGTTTGACCTCACCGCCATGTTTGATCGGCAACATCTCGCCGCCCGACAGAGCGACCCACTCTTGGAGTCGAGACTCGCTTCGATGGAACTCGCCTGGCGGATGCAGGCTGAGGCAGGCGAAGCTTTTGACGTGACCCGCGAACCGAAGCATGTGCTCGAGCGGTACGGCGAAGGTGTGCAGGGGAGGCAGATGCTGATCGCCCGCCGGCTTGTTGAGCGTGGCGTGCGGTATGTGCAGGTCTGGCATGGGGCGGGCCAGCCCTGGGACAGCCATGAACATATTGAGAAGAATCATCGCCGTCTCGCCGGTGAATGCGATCAGGCAATCGGTGCCCTGCTTGACGACCTCGTGGGGCACGGCCTGCTGGAGAGTACCCTCGTGCTCTGGGGAGGAGAGTTTGGCCGCACGCCAACGGTCGAACTCCCCAACGACGCTGGCGTATCAGTGGCCAGCGGACGAGATCACAACCATCATGGATTTACCGTCTGGATGGCAGGTGGTGGCGTGAAGGGTGGCTATGTCCATGGAGCGACTGACGAGTTCGGGTTCAAGGCCGTCGACAAGCGGGTACATGTGCACGACCTTCAGGCCACGATGCTGCACCTGCTCGGGCTCGACCACAAACGGCTCACCTACCGCCACAGCGGCCGCGACTTCCGTCTGACCGACATCCACGGAACTGTGGTTACCGATCTGATCGCCTAGCTACCAAGCGAGCTGTGCGGCCACATCTGTTCTTGACCGCATGTAAGAGATCAGGAAGTTCGACTGAGCGCGTCGTGAAACGCAGCCACGGCAGCCGCAGGATCAGGAGCCTTGGTCACACCAGCGGCCACCGCCACCCGCGTCAGCCCCAAGGCGGCCAGTTCCGGCAGCCGCTGTGGCGTGATTCCTCCGATGGCAAAGGCAGGCAGTGCGATCTCTGCTGCAACCGCCTGTAGAAAATCGCGAGGGGCAAACGAGGCAAAGGTCTTGGTGTCGCTGGGGAAGCACGGTCCGATGCCGAGGTAGTCTGCGGCGTCCGCCATCGCTGCTGTCGCCTCAGCGAAGCAGTGGGCTGTGCGACCGATCAGCCTGGCCGACCCCACCACGCGACGAGCGGCCAGCACTGGCAGATCACCTGCTCCGAGATGGACGCCATCCGCTGCAGCCGCCACCGCGATGTCGGGGCGATCGTTGATCACAACCAGGGCACCATGGCGGCGGGCAGCCCCAACCGCCGCGATCGCACGCTCCAGCAGCGTGGCATCATCGAGCGACTTGTCTCTCAGCTGAATCAGGCCCGCACCGGCAGCCGCAATCGCTGCCACCTGCTCCGCGCAGGCCGCCACAGATGAGCCGCCATCGACCAGCACGCAGAGCCGAGCCGATACGAGCCGTTCCCGCCTCGAAATCAGGGGATTCTGGGGCATCTTTCCTCTGGAGATGGGCGGCAGCGATCCCTACACTCCCGACGCCCGGAGGGACCGCGGACTGATGGACATCGTGCGACGTTCTACGCTGCTCTGGCCTGGGCTGCCATGGCTGTGGCTTCGTGGAAGCCGAGCCGGGCTGCTGGTTGCCGTTGCCTTCGCGATCGTACTCGACATCGCACTCGTCTCGACATGGGTCTGGACAGAACTGGTCGAGGTGGAGGTTGCAGTGGGGCTCTGGGCCTCTGCCGGGGCAATCTGGCTACTCGGCACAATCTCGGCAGTTTCAGCCTTTCCACCGCCGCTGGTGCTCACCCAGGATGCGGCCACAGAAAAGATGTTTGTGGAAGCCCGCGATGCCTACCTGGCTCGCGACTGGCTGGCCGCAGAGACAAAACTTCTGGCGCTACTCACGCTCCGGCCGGTGGATGGCGAAGCGCAACTTCTCCTCGCATCGCTGCTGCGGCGTGTGGGGCGTTGCAGCGAAGCAGAGAAGGCATTGAACAAACTCGCGCGAAGCGATACGGGGCTGCGGTGGCAGTCGGCCGTAGCCCGCGAACGCCGGCTTTTAGCCCGTGCTGATGACGACTCCCGCAGTACTGTCGGCCCAGACATCGCCGATGGCGAGCCAACAACCGCCGATGATTTGCCACAAAACCAAATGCGGTCAGCCGCCTAAGACGGCCGAAAGGGCCCTCAGAACCGCTCCCAAGCGGCTCGGCAAGACAGCACTGGCCCTGACGCGTACAATTCCAGATGTCGAATTCGGGCTGCGGTTCAACTGCGGCTTGGTCGCGGTTGCCCCCGCGGCGTAGAGTTCCCCGGCACATGATGCCGGGCAGACATGATGCCCGGCGAACATGATGCCCGGCAGTGGCAGAGGGAACACGATTCATCCATCGGGAAACGACCTTTCATGTACGAACGATTCACCGACCGGGCCCGGAAAGTGATGCAGCTGGCCAATCAGGAGGCCCAGCGGTTCAACCACGAATACATCGGCACCGAACATGTCCTGCTCGGCCTGATCAAGGAAGGCAGTGGCGTCGCTGCCAACGTGCTGAAGAATCTCGACATCGACCTGCGGAAGATCCGCATGGAGGTGGAGAAGCTCGTGCAGAGCGGCCCCGACATGGTGACGATGGGCAAGCTTCCCCAGACGCCCAGAGCCAAGAAGGTGATCGAGTATTCGATGGAGGAGGCCCGCAACCTCAACCACAACTACGTCGGCACCGAGCACATTCTGCTCGGCCTGCTCCGTGAGCAGGAAGGCGTGGCCGCACAGGTGCTGATGAACCTCGGATTGAAGCTCGAAGACGTCCGCGAGGAGGTGCTCAACCTGCTCGGCCACGGCATGGACGAAGGCAGTGAGCGGTCAGGCATGGGCGGGCGGGCAACCGCTGGCGCCGGTGGCGGTGGCGGCAGCGAAGGGGCTCCCAAGGGTGGCAAGAGTAAGACACCTGCCCTCGACAGCTTTGGTCGCGATCTGACCGAGCTGGCCAAGCAAGGCAAGCTCGACCCGGTCATCGGTCGTGAGCGAGAAATCGAGCGGGCAATCCAGATCCTCTGCCGTCGCTCGAAAAACAACCCTGTGCTCCTCGGAGAGGCTGGTGTCGGCAAAACGGCGATCGTCGAGGGCTTCGCCCAGCGGGTCGTTGAAGGCAATGTGCCAGAGCTGCTGGCTGACAGGCGGATCGTCGTGCTCGACCTGGCGATGATGGTGGCCGGCACGAAATATCGCGGCCAGTTCGAAGAACGAATCAAGGCCGTTATGAACGAGGTCCGTCGTGTGAAGAACACGATCCTGTTCATCGACGAGCTCCACACCCTGGTGGGTGCGGGTGGAGCCGAAGGCGCGATCGACGCATCAAATGTGCTCAAGCCAGCACTCGCCCGCGGTGAGATCCAGTGCATCGGTGCCACCACCCTCGATGAGTACCGCAAGTACATTGAGAAAGATTCCGCTCTCGACCGTCGCTTCCAGATCATCATGGTGGAGCCTGCCACCAAGAGCGAAGCGGTGGAGATCCTCAAAGGCCTCCGCGATCGCTACGAGAGTCACCATCGCGTGACGATCACCGACGAAGCTGTTGAAGCGGCAGTGGAGCTGTCGAGCCGCTACATCACAGGCCGCTGCCTTCCGGATAAGGCGATCGACGTAATCGATGAAGCTGGTGCACGCGTGCGACTGAAGGGCATGACCAAGCCGCCGGATCTCAAGGAGATCGACGAAGAGGTTGAGCGTCTCAACAAAGAAAAGGAAGAGGCGGTCGCCAACCAAGACTTCGAGAAGGCTGCGGCCCTGCGTGATCAGGCCGACAAGCTGAAGAAGAAAAAGCAGACCATGACCAAGGACTGGCGGGAGAAGAGCCGTGAGGCTGATGGCGTGGTCGACGAAGAGGTGGTCGCTGAGGTCATCTCCAAGATGACCGGCATCCCGCTCACCCGAATGTCGACTGAAGACACGAAGCGGCTGATGGAGATGGAAGGCGAACTCCACCAACGGGTCGTGGGCCAGAATGAGGCGATCAAGAGCATTTCGAAGGCTGTCCGCCGCAGCCGGTCAGGCCTGAAGGATCCCAAGCGGCCTACTGGCTGCTTCATCTTTGCTGGACCGACCGGTGTCGGAAAGACGCTGCTGGCGAAGGCCTTGGCTCAGTTCATGTTTGGCGACGATGAGGCCCTCATCCAGATCGACATGAGCGAATACATGGAGAAGCACAATGTCAGCCGACTGATCGGTGCGCCTCCTGGCTATGTCGGCTTTGAGGAAGGTGGCCAGCTGACGGAGAAGATCCGCCGCCGGCCGTATTCGGTGGTTCTGCTTGATGAGATCGAGAAGGCACACCCCGACGTCTTCAACATGCTGCTGCAGGTGATGGAAGAAGGCCGCCTGACCGACTCGTTTGGTCGGAATGTCGACTTCCGCAATGTGATCCTGATCATGACCACCAACGCTGGGGCTGAAGCTATCAAGAACGAGTCGGCCTTTGGCTTCCAGAAGCCTGATGACGACGCGAGCTATGAGAGCATGAAAGGCCGCGTCAACGAGCGGATTGAGAAGGTCTTCCGGCCTGAGTTCCTCAACCGAGTCGACGATGTGATTATCTTCCACCACCTGACGGTGGATGACCTAAAGGTGGTGATCGACATCGAGTTGGCCAAGGTTCGCGAGCGTCTCGGCGAGCGTGGACTGCAGCTTGAACTTACCGAAGAGGCCAAGAAGTTCCTCATCAAGAAGGGCTCGGACACCGACTTCGGTGCTCGACCGTTGCGTCGTGCCTTGGAGAACTACATCGAAGACCCCGTCAGTGAAGAACTGCTCAAGGGCGAGTTCGAGGGCAAGGACACCATCGAGGTCGACGCCGCCGAAGTGGCTGGCAAGAAGCAGCTGGTGTTTAAGGGTCTGGTGACTGCAGAGCCTGTGCCTGCCGGCCCGGCTGAGGATGAAAACGAGGCCTCGGCTGAAGGCTGAAGTCTCGCGGGCAGTTGCGAACCCATGAGGCAGACACCACCGTGCTGCAACGGCTTCCTATTGATGAGCTGATTGCAGTAGCGGCCGTCATCGCCTTGGCGATGTGGGGAGGTCTTTCCTTTGTGAGCCAGGGTGCTGTTTCGCTCCGGCTTGGCGGGCTCGATCCCGCGGCAGCGATTGGCAACCCGTCGCTCACCGTTGCAGACCTGCCACTGGTGCTGATGCTGATCACGGGCGGGGCGGTGCTGGTCACCGGGCTGCTTCGTGATCTGATCGCAGGTCGGTTTGGCTCTGATCTCCTTGCAGGCATCTCGATCGTGACGAGCGTTCTGCTCGGTGAGTATCTCGCCGGCGTGCTCGTGGTACTGATGCTCTCAGGTGGCGAGGCGTTGGAGCTGCGAGCAGTCAGTCGTGCGGGTGATGTCCTTGAGGCGCTCGCCCGACGCATGCCGACCGTTGCCCACCGACGACGAGCAGGCGAGCTGGAGGATGTACCTCTGGATGAAGTGGCTGTCGGTGATGTGATCACGGTCCTGCCGCATGAGATCTGCCCGGTCGACGGCACGGTGGTCGCGGGCCATGGCTCGATGGATGAGAGCTACCTCACGGGCGAGCCCTACCGCATGGCCAAGGCTCCCGGCTCTGCGGTGCTCTCAGGAGCGATCAACGGACAGGCTGCCCTGGAAATCCGTACGGACTCCGTCGGTGCGGACAGCCGCTATTCCAAGATTATGCAGGTGCTCGCAGAGAGCCAGCAGACCAAGCCTCGGCTGCGAAGGATGGCTGACAAACTTGGTGCTCTCTACACCCCGTTGGCTGTTGCGATTGCTGCTGTCGCCTGGTGGCTCAGCGGTAGCCCCACACGTTTTCTAGCGGTCCTCGTCGTGGCCACTCCCTGCCCACTGCTGATCGGCATTCCAGTCGCCATCATCGGAGCCGTCTCATTGGCGGCAAAACACGGCATCGTCGTTCGTGATCCCGCGATCCTCGAGCGGCTCGACAGTTGTCGGATCGCAATCTTTGACAAGACAGGGACGCTCACCTACGGCGCTCCAAGGGTCACCGAGGTGCTTCCGGTGAATAACTCCAACGCAGATATCGTGCTCGCTTCGGCGGCGAGCCTGGAGACTTTCTCAAAGCACCCCCTGGCCTCTGCCGTGGTGGAAGCTGCTAAGAGTCGTGGGCTCACACTCCTGTCGGTCGAAGAGGTCACCGAACGCCCTGGTGCTGGTCTCACTGGCCGCGTGGTTCCCACGCGTTCCTCAACCGGCCGCAGCGTGACGATTACCAGCCGCAAGAAACTCGTGGAAACAGCTCCAGAGCAGGCCGCTCACCTCCCCCCGACTGCAGGCGGCCTGGAGTGCGTTGTGCTGATCGATGACCTGCCAGCCGGTGTGCTGCGTTTTCGAGATACGCCCCGACCCGATGGCAAGTCGTTTGTGCAGCATCTTGAACCAGCCCATCGGCTCACCCGCGTGATGCTGGTCTCGGGAGATCGCGAGAGTGAAGTTCGCTGGATGGCCGAGTCAGTCGGCATTCAGGAAATCCATGCCGGAATTCAGCCCGAAGGCAAACTCCGAATCGTGGAAGAGGCCACAGCGACCGCACCAACGCTGTTCGTCGGTGACGGGATCAATGATGCTCCCGCACTCGCCGCAGCGACCGTGGGCGTGGCGATGGGCGCGGCCAGTGACGTGACCAGTGAGGCCTCCGGAGCCGTGGTCATGGATACAAGCCTGGCCAAGATCGATGAGCTGCTCCATATTGGCAGCCGCTTCCGCAAGATCGCCCTGCAGACTGCTGTGGGTGGCATGGCACTGAGTGTGATCGGCATGGCATTCGCGGCTGCTGGCTATCTGCCACCGGCTGCCGGGGCGCTCGCACAGGAAGCCATCGACCTGGCTGCTGTGGCAAATGCCCTTCGCGTTGCCTGGCGGCCTGGCACGCTCACCGACTATCCGCGGCACGACGCGTGAGCCGGGGGTCCCGCCGACGTGTGAGCGGGTCATGGCTGCAGGTGGCCCCGTTGTGCAGCACGACGCACCGCCGTGCTCCTGTCGAGAACCTCGCCTCGCATTGGCTATCATCCCGTGGGTATGCTCTTCCCGCGTTATCTCTTGTTTCCGGGGAGGAGTATCCATGCCTGCTGTTACGAGTCGTCGTCGTTTTCTTGCTGCGTCTGCAGCCACTGGTTCGCTATTGCTGACGGCCCCACAGGCATCAGCCAAAGTGCTTGGCGCCAACGATCGTGTCCGCATGGCAGTGATCGGCCTCAATGGTCGCGGCCAGTCACATCTCGGTGGCTTTGGTGGACTCGACAATGTGGAAATCGCCTACGTTGTCGATCCAGATCAGCAGGTACTAGACCGTACGCTTGCCACGCAGAAGAAGAGGGCTGGAGAAGGCCCCTTTACGCTCAAAGGCGAAAAAGACATCCGTAAAGTCCTCGATGATCCGAGCATCGATGCCATCTCGATCGCCGCTCCGAATCACTGGCACTCCCTGATGACGATCTGGGGCGCCCAGGCCGGCAAGCATGTCTACGTCGAAAAGCCGATGAGCCATGACGTGGTGGAAGGCCGCATCGCACTTGAGGCCGCCAAGAAGTATGGAGTGGTGGTGCAGCACGGCACCCAGCGTCGAAGCGATGCTGGCATTGCAGGTTTACATGCCGCTCTGAAGGATGGCACGCTGCCTCGCCTGAAGATTGCCTACGGCTACTGCTGCAAACCACGCGGTTCAATCGGTACCAAGGCGGACAGTGCTCCGCCAGCCAATCTCGACTGGGATCTCTGGAAGGGCCCGGCAGTTCTCGATGAGTACAACGCGAATCTGGTGCATTACAACTGGCACTGGTTCTGGAAGACTGGGAACGGTGACCTGAATAACCAGGGCACCCATCAGCTCGACGTGGCACGCTGGGCGATTGACGATGACCAGACCCATCCCGTGCGGGCCGCAGCCCTCGGCGGACGCTTCCAGTGGGACGATCAGGGCGAGACGCCCAATACGATGTTTGCCATGGCCGAGTATCCCAACGGCCAGATGGTGCTCTTCAATGTTCGCAACGTGAACTACGAGGGCTATCAGCACCAGGTCTTCAACGAGTACTACCTCGAAGATGGCAGCGTGATCGTCGGTGAAGGCCGCTACAAGATCCGTCGGCCGGGCAGCGACACTTTCGAAGACCTCGATGTTGAACGGGGCCACGTCACTCCCGGTGGAAACTGGCAGGCCTTTATCACCGCTGTTCGCGAGAATGATCCTTCACTCGCCAATGGCAACGCCTCGGATGCCCACTACGGATGTGTCCTAGGCCATCTGATGAACAACTCCTACCGCCTCGGCGAGTCGGTCCCATTCAACGAGAAGGCCTGCCGGTTTGGCGATTCCCCCGATGTGGCAGAGCATTTCCTCAAGCTGCACGAAGTGATGCGAGATGGCGTGGGCATTCCAGAAAACGGAGCTGAGTACCACGTCGGCCCGCTGCTTTCGTTCGATCCCGAGACAGAGCGTCACACAGGCGAGCATGCCGAAGCAGCCAACGCCCTGCTCAAGGATCCCAACAGCGCTGGCTTTGCGGTGCCTGAGCTTTCGCAGATTTAAGGACTCGGACGTTCTACAAACTCGCGAGACGTCTTCGCCGCTCCCGCAGGAATCACTCTGCTTCCTGTGGGAGCGGTTCTCTTTCGACTGCAGGCAGTCCGCTCACCGAGATGGCCCGAATCCAGTCACCACGCGTCACTGAAGCAGTCGGGGGAGGCAACGATTCTCGCCGGGCGAGCTGCTCCCACCTGATCCGCAGGTCTGCATCGAGCGGCTGCTCCAGCCTCGCAGCATGCCCAGGAAACGCTTCGTAGTACTGACTGACGATTGGCTTGCCTCGGCCGCCAGGCTTTTTCGGCGGGGGCTCCAGCCCGTGTAAGCCACCCAATCCCGCCCACCACTGCACTGCCCTGAAGTCGGGATGGCCAGGAGGAACGTCACTGACGTAGATGGTCGCGGCTCCTTCGGACCAGAGACGGCGTTGCAGGGCTGTCGGCTCCACGTCCTGCACCGGCACGTTCGCCTCGATCGCAAACGCTGCCGCATGGCCGGCGGCTTCACCAAGTGACATCCAGATCGGCTCCAGCCGCAGTGCACAGAAACCAACATGGCTCGCGCTGCAGGCCGTGGGAACCAGCATGTTCTGCATGGTCCTGGGCACAATCACTCCATAGGGAATCTGATAAGGAGCCACGCCTTTGTAGAACTCTCCTGTGTGGCGGCCGCCAATCATGGGCCCAGTGTGCTCGGTCCCATGGCAGTTGTGGCTGTAGTCACCACTGGCGATGGAATCCCGATGCAGTCTCGCTCGGGCATCGTTCGGGGCATACTCGGTGTCGTGCTCGGTGTAGACATGCAGCCCAACCATGCGACGGGCTTCTCGAACATAAATCTGAGCGGGAATGTGGCCAGTCTCTGAAAACTCATCGGCACACAGGCCCCAGGTGGCTGCCTCACGGCGAAAGGCCTCAGGAAGTGCGGGATCTGTCTGCACAAAATGAATCAGCCCCAGCTGCCAGTCGAGGTGTTCCTGCTCGATACGGCGACGCATCTCCTGGCTTGCTTCCGGATACTGCTGATTGCGCCCGGGCATCGATAGTCGGGCGATCCCTCTGGAGACATCGTTGATATCGTGCTTTCCGTTGGGCAGGATCGGCAGGTGCGCCTTCAAAACGAACGGACTGCCGGGATACCCGAAGGCCGCGCGAAAGCGGCCTTCGTTCACGAACGGCACCAATGCCGCATAGTCCTCGCGGTCGTAGGTCTCAGGCACAGGAACCGGAACCTGGTTCTCCCGATTCTGCGTCATGCAGAGGCGAAAGTTGTAGCCCTGCAACCGGCTGTCTTCCTCGTCGGCAGCCAGCGACTCGCCGTATTCCTGCTTCGATTCCCGTCCAACACGAAAGGGAATCTTCGCCAATGCCAGCAGATCTCCTTCATAGCTCGCATCGATCACCATCTTGGGAACCGCCTCAACCACAGTTCCGTCTTGCCTGACAAACGTCACCCAGCTCACACGGTCGGCCTCCACTCCCGCGGAGTCGAGGGTCCATCCGATCACCGTTGTGATGCTCGGCTGCTCTGCCAGCATCTGCTCAAACACCAACAGGTTGACCGACGGCTCACCATGAGTGCCTTGCCAGCTATCGCGGACCTGTGGAGCGTCCTCGCCGTACGTCTGCTGGTAGTACGTCCGTACTCGTTGGCTGAACTTCAGAAAGCTGCCATGCAACGACTCAAACGTGTGAAAGTCTGAGTGTGAGAGGCCATGCGTAATCATTCCACCGATGCGAGCCGTCGGCTCGACCAGCAAAACAGCATGCTGTGCATCGGCCGCCGCCACCGCAGCAGCAATCCCCGCAGGCGTCGCCCCGTAGATGAGCACATCGACATGCACAGTCTCACTGGCAAACGCACAGGCCGAGCCCGTCACCGCCATGCAGAGGATCCAGAGGAGCTGCCGAGTTGCTCTCATGTGACCAGGCCTGCCGCGACATCTTTGCTGCTCATGCCCCGCATCATCAGCGCGACCGCCTCGGGATTCGTGGCCAATCTGAGGGCCTCTGTGCCGCGGATGTCACCCGAACGGTAGAGAGCCGTGAGGTGCTGATCGAAGAGCTGCATGCCGGCGTCACGACTGGCAATCACCTGTGGCAGATTGGTGATCTGTCCATCGAGGATTTCTTTCCGCACCACGGCAGTGTTCCGCATCACTTCGAGCACCGGGAGCCGCCCTTGAGCCGGCTCCTTTCGGCTGGCCAACCGCTGGCTGACGATCGCCGCCAGATTCGTTGCCAGCTGCACCATCAACAGGTCGCGTTCGTCCGCTGGAAACATCGAAACGATTCGCTGCATCGTGAATGACGTGTTGGTGGTGTGAACGGTGCTAAAAACGAGGTGCCCTGTGTCTGCAGCCTGGAGGGCAATCCGCATTGTCTCTGCATCACGTAGCTCACCCACAAGGATCACGTCAGGATCCTGCCGCAATGCTCGCTTGAGCGACTCTGCAAAACTTGGCGTGTCTCGGCCAATCTCTCGATGCGCCACAAGGCTCTTCTGCGAGTCATGCACAAACTCGACCGGATCCTCGATCGTCACAATCCTCAGCCGACGCGTCCGGTTGAGATGATCGATCATCGCTGCAAGGGTCGTACTCTTTCCGCTTCCCGTGGTACCTGTAACTAGCACAAGACCGCGGCGTTCCTCGGCGATTTCCCTCAGCACGTCAGGAAGACCAAGCTCGTCAAACTGTTTAATCTCAAGTGGAATACACCGTGCCACAATGCAGAGGTTCCCCTGCTCGTGAAACACGTTGATTCGAAAACGGGCGACCTCAGGAATGTAGTGGGAGAAGTCGCAGCTGAGATCCTCGTCGAGCCTTGCCAGTGCAGTCTGGCTGGCCACCTGCTCGACGAGCGTTCGCACATCCTCCGCGGAGACTGGTGGTGAATCAAACGGCACCATCGTGCCATCAACTCGGACGATTGGCGGACTCCCCACCTGTACATGCAGGTCACTCGCCTTGAACTGAACTGTCGCTTTGAGCAACCGCTCCATATTCATTGTTCTGCTCCATCTCTTCGGTCACTGGCTCTTCGGTCACTGGATCGTCAGCCGTCGATGTGGGCCCGCCACCATCCCACAGCTTCCTCAGCATCCCATGTGGTCGCAGCCTGACAGGAACGCAGCGCTGCGGCGACTGCATCGGCCGTGGGAAACCGTTCGTCTGGCTGCTTGGCAAGACAGCGAAGAATCACCGCCTTGAGGTCGTCCGGCACCTCCTGCAGCAGCGACTCCACCGTCTCCAGTGGCTCCGAGACCTGCATTTCAAGGACCGCCTGCGGCGTTTCGCCTTCGTAGGGGGGCCGGCCGGTGAGCAGGAACACCAGCAGTCCGCCGAGCCCATACACATCGGCCCGACCATCAACAGCACCTCCACGCACCGCCTGCTCGGGAGCGAGGTATTCCGGCGTGCCCGCGACGCGGCCGCTCGCAGCCAAGTCAGTCGCCTCGCCAGTCACCGCCACCACGCCGAAGTCGAGGAGCTTCGCCACATCACACTGTCCACCAAGCACACAGGCAAACACATTCGACGGCGAAAGGTCCCGGTGAATCAGCCCACGCCGATGCGCCTCGTCAAGCACGCCGCAAAGCTGTCGACCCAGGTAGATCGCCCGGCCTGCAGGCATCGGGCCAAACCGACCAACCAGCCCTGCAAGGCTGAGCCCAGGCAAGAACTCCATGGCAAAGTACGGCGATCCATCGGATGCCTCACCACAGTCGTAAATCGTGACGGCACTTGGGTGCCGCAGCGCCGACGCGGCCTTCAGCTCCCGGGCCAACAGCTGCCGGTCAATCGCTTCCTGCTGACGATCCTCACGCACCACCTTGACCGCACATGGCCGGGTAAGCGTGTGGTGCTGGGCAAGATACACCTCTCCCATGCCACCGGTGTCGAGACGGAGCTGGAGACGGTACGGGCCGAGCCGACCGCCCGGCATGATCGAGTCCTTACGTCCTCGCAGCACCCAGCCCACCAGAGCCGCGAGCACAGCGGCTGCAACCAGGGCGACGGCGTTAAACATCACCACCCGCTGGCTGGCCACATCATCCATTACCAGATGAGCCGTCCGGGCGTGCTCAAGCACAAATCCATGGCACAACACCACAGCACCCGCCATGCTGACGGCGATTCGGCCAGCAATCATCGGTCGATGAGGCATGAAGACGGCGCTACAAAACATCAGCACCATCGCCCGCAGCACTCCATTTTTCTGAAAAGCCACCGCGTCAACGAGATCGCTCTGGTCGATCAGGTGGATGCCCGTGAAGTACTGGCTATCAAGCAGCACGAGCATCTCAAGCCCAAACAGCACCAGCTCCAACGCCCGCAGACCGCGGCGGCGGAGTGTCGGTAGCAGCCAGACCGCGGCAAGCACACTCCCGTCGACCACCGCTCGCACGAGTAGCGACAGCGAGCTTGCATCTGCTTCCGAGGGATGCGAGCCGACCTGCAGCAGGGCAAACCCCAGGTTCAGCAGCAGCAGAAAACCCGCCGCAGCAACAAGCCCCTGACGGTAGAGATCGAGAGCATCGGCTTCCTCGGCATCACGGCCGTCGGCAGGATGCTGGCCACCGCCTCCCTGCTCCGAAAGTTCCGCAGCCACAACGATCTCAGCAAAGCCGTCGTCGATCTGAAGAACAGGTTCGTCGGGTGTTGCACTCATTCCGCTTCCTCAGGCTGGTCGGCGTCCTCGTCCTGAGACGATGCTCCTTCACTGATGTGAAACAACGCTGTGGGCTCGCCACCAAAGAATGACCAGACCCACGCTGCCGCTCGCTCAACACCTCCCACGCCATAGCCCACGTCGGCCCCCGGGTCGGCGTCTCCCTGCAGCTCAGCAGGCGGAGGCTCTCCCCCCTCGCCTGCTACGGAGTCGGCTGTTGCCGCGTCAACAGTCGTCGCATCATCTGCATCCGGTTGCCGCTCCCCACTGAGCCAAGGCACAAAGGCGTAGGCCACCAGCACGACGCCGATCATCAGCACGGGAATACGCATGCGGCCGACGATCTGTTGGTATCGCTTCCAGTCTGCCCAGATGTAGTACACCGCGTATGGCGGAAGCAGAAATAACAAGCCCTGCATGGGGTCCTTGCGGAAGGAGAGCATGACCAGGCTCGCGAAGTCCCCGATCACCCCGATCACATTGAGCAA
>Ga0181606_10000752_pt1 | contig 27366 bp, 36 predicted proteins | sample 041ome_10_FD_132994 | JGI IMG/M metagenome (GOLD analysis project Ga0181606, IMG submission 132994) | Coastal salt marsh microbial communities from the Groves Creek Marsh, Skidaway Island, Georgia - 041412US metaG (megahit assembly) | ecosystem: Environmental > Aquatic > Marine > Intertidal... | reverse complement strand
TGTGATATGCTTCTTGTGCCAATTCATATTTTGTTTTACCTACTTTCAATGCATTCAGAACTGCTACTGTATATGAAGATGAAGAGCCAAGACCTGTACCCTTTGTTGGAAACTCACAGAAAGAAGATATTTCATATCCTAGTGGAACATTATATTTTTTAAAAATATTTCGTATTCTAGAATGCTCGATCTCCTCTACAGAATTCTTAATCTCGATATTGTCATAGACAATCTTGTAATGATCTTTTGAAGCTTTATTCAATGCAATGTACATATACTTATCAATTGATGTTGATAGAGTAGCCGCATTGTTTGCATTCAAATAATATTCTGGAAGATCAGAACCACCACCGAGAAAACTAACTCTGAGAGGAGACCTAGATAAAATCATTACGAAGTCCTATATACAAACATTTCCTTTGGCATTGCTCGACTTTCAGTATCAGGGTATTGTAGCTTTAGACGTTCCATCAAAGCTGCCCACTGTCCTGAAATACGATTCCAATTATATCTGTTATCAGCATAAGATTTAACAAAAGAAAGGTAGTTATCAACACCTTGATTACCTACAGCAGCAATTGCTGCTTGTAATTGAGCATAGAAAACATTTGCATGAACATTGGGATCAGCATCGCCTTGATACATGTGTGTTAGACCTCCACCAGTATCAATTAGACCGCCCCAGTTTGGATGAACACAAATGCACTTTGCAGACATTGCTTCAATCAAACTTTGACTATTACATTCTACCCAAATAGATGGATATGCAAATATATGTGCTTTCTTCAAATGATCCTTTACAACATCGTTTGGAGCGAAACCATGATATGTCATTTGTGGATGATTACGAATCTGATCATATAATGGTTCAAACTGCTTATCCATCTTTTCAAAATCACCACCATAGATTTTAAAAGATGAGAAAACATCTAGATGAATATTTGAATGTTCTTTTGCAAGAGCTTCAAATACAGGAACAAGAAGCTGCAGCCCTCTCTGTGGTGTTGATGTATAGATCATACGAATCTTATCATCAGGCTTTGGTTCTGTTAGATCGAACGGTTCAATAGCAGTATCGATCACAATTGATTTAATGTTATATGGAAATTTCAGATGATGCTGAAACCTGTAGTACTGCCATTGACCACAAAATACGAATTGATGAAATTTGCTTCTGGATTCTTCTGTTGCTATATGTGCAAGTTCTGGGTCTTCTGGTAGATCGTGTACCCAATAGATACGAATCTTATCTTCTTCATACTTTCGAATCCTAGAACAGATTACTTGAAAATCATCAGCAAGACCTTCTGGCAATCTCTGTGCAAGACCTCTCTTCATTCGTTCTGTGCCGCCTTGCGAATGAATTGAAATTTCGTTTTCTTCAAATGGATTATAACTATCGCTCATTATATTTTCCCTTATAATATTCCCATGATGAACCTACAATATACTCAATATTAGAATGCACAAACTCAAATCCAATATCTTTAATCTTGTGTGGTGATGCAATGAGAACTGGAGGATCGCCAGGTCTACGTCCTCTATATTCTACAAGAAGATTTTCACCAGTAACTTTTTTAAACATATTTGCAAGTTCTATAACAGTTGTGCCTTTATATGTTCCAAGATTATACACTTCAAATCTAGGATGTTCAATATCTACTTTTGTATCCACAAAGAAATGCGCTCTAGCAATATCCATCACATGAACAAAGTCACGAAGACATGAACCATCACGAGTATCGTAATCAACACCAAACACATAGAACTTAGATTTTGTTATAGAACTTTCAGATATTCTTTGTAGAACATGATCGCTGTCTAAGTGATCACCAATATTATTATATGAACCCGCTACGTTGAAATATCTAAACACAGTTGCATTCAAACCATAATATGTAGAAACATCTTTAATGATCTGTTCGCACATAAGTTTGCTATGTCCATATGGATTGATTGGATTCAATTCCATATTTTCTGTACATGGTACAGATTGATCGCCATATACAGCAGCAGTTGAAGAGAACACAATATGACCTCTCCAATTCATAGCTTGAAGATTATCAAGAAGCATTGCTGTATCGGCTGTATTCTGATTGTAATACTTTGCTGGATGCTTCATCGAATCAGGAACAGAAGCAATAGCACCAAGGTGAAATATTTTATCGATTTCACCAATAGTCAACATCTCTGGAATGATAGAACTTCCAGCGGTGCATTCAATATAGTTATCAAAATAATTGTGTGATGGCTTTACAGGATCAATTGCAACGACATACCAGTTCATTGCGTTAGCCATCTTACAAACAACAGAGCCTATGTATCCTGCAGCTCCTGTAATCATTACCTTCATATCACCTCACAATGGATATCAAATCCTTTATATCATTTATCATAAAGTCTGGTCGCACATCTATATCATTCGGACATGTATATTCTGTTCCAAAGAACACAGTATTTAGACCAACTTCATGCCCTGGAACTATGTCTTTCCATCTATCTCCAATCATAAAACTAGAAAAGGGATCGATGTTATATCTCATTATAACATCTTCTAGCATTCCAGGATTAGGTTTATAACTGTGAGAAGTTGTATCAGTACAATAATTGCATTCTGTAATGAAGCAGTTGCTAACTAGAAATCCATGAATACGATTCAATTCAGTTAGAGATGGTTTTCCTTCTTTCACTGTTGGTTGATTCGTCACTACAATGTTTTTATATCCAAGAACGAATGTCTGTCTGAGTATATCAAAAACATCTGGAAGCAATTCAAATTCATCAAATGAATATGGACAAGATATTGGATTATCTGGTCTAGCGATTACTTTATTAATCGTACCATCTCTATCCCACAAGATAGCTTTTTGCATTATTCATTCTCTTTCGTAAACTTGAAGAGCTGAAATCATGAAGTCTTGGAATGAACACAACATCAATCTGCATCTGCTTACATAAATCATCAGCAGTAAATCGGCTGTTTATATAATCGGAACCAAGAAACCTAACATCCATCTTCTCACACGCTATCATATTTATAAGGTCTTTTTCTGTATCGTATGGAATGATTTTATCGACTGCTCGACAACCATCCAATTGAACATATCTTTCATATACAGATTGCAATGGTTTATTTTTTTCTGGTCTATCGATTGATGGATCAGTATGAAGACCTACAATAAGAGCATCACACATATCTTTGCATTTTATTAAAAAGTGTATATGACCAGCGTGGAGCAAATCAAATGCTCCAGCTGTAAATCCTATCTTCATATGATTACCTCATTTAATGGAAAGCTCCATTTCAAAACCGAATCTGTTCGAAATGAACGCCAAGACTTCTTTTCCAAATCCCATACAGCAATATTCGTTTTTGATTCTGTCTTGTTCTGAATTGATTCTTCAAGATCGATTTGCTTTGGTAACATACTTTCCATAAGAGTGCAGCGCATGATTCTAACTTCTCCATTCTTTTTTGTGAAGTGTACATGCACAACAGTGTTCTTCAGAGCTTCAATAAGAGAATCCATTTCATAACCCTTTCTAGATGGTAGAGTGGAGAGAAATCTCCACTCTTTTATTATATCAGGCTGCTTCTGCCATTTCAACTGCTTTGTTCAGTGCTACAATCTTTTTATCACGATTTGCACCATACCAAGCAGAAGTCAGGCGAGTATCTTCTGAACGACCAGCTTTGTGATCGATATAGTATGTAGCTGCGTTGAACAACTGCCAGAAAGAACCTTCTCCGTACTCTGCACCGGGCTGCTCATCGAGGTAAGACTTTGCTTCCTTGGCAGGACGAGACAAAGTTGAATCGATAAGGATTGCATCAGCATACTTCTTCGACAGAGAAGGAAATACCTGACCAAAGTAGCTGTTGATATCAGCAGGATTGAAACGCTTGGAAGAAAGGAACTGAGCCATTTCTTTGTACGCTTCCATCTTCCTGTGAGCCATACCAAGCATGTCCTTCACATTTTCAGCATCGAATTCTGCACGATGGTTCTTGCGAACAACCTTATCAGCAGCAGTGTTTACTGCAAGAGTAAGAGTGTTGTTGCATACAACACGAATTGGTGTGAAACGAATATCGATGCACTTTCCATATTCGTGAGGATTGGAAAACAAAAGAAAGGATTCTACAGCATCACCAGAAGTGACTTCGAATGTGTCCTTTACCTTTGCAAGAGCCCAAACCATCTTGCCGTCCTTGAGAGAGCCAGCGGTATGCATCTCCATATCACCAGACATTACGAATTCATTGAAGAATTCAAAAGCGGTGTGATTCTGTACAGGCTTCCAATCATCAGAGATTGTAGACAGATAAGAGCCATCAGAAGAACGAATAAGTGCGCTGTCACCAGACTTAAAATTGTCACCCTTATACCGATAGGTGAGAGGATGAGTTTCGACTTCCCAATCAAGTCCAGCTTCAACAAGCATCTGATCAGGAGTCAGATCAGGAAGAACCCGCTTACCAAGGCCATGCCACGGAACTTCACCAGCATAAGCCATTGTCTCTACCATGTGTGCCATTTCATTTACCTTTCTGCGTTATCAACATATACATCCTATCATATTTGGATGTTGTGCCAACAGTTTTTTTCAAAAAAATCAAATTTCTTTGATTTTACACCTCCTCCAAAAGAGTTTCAGTGAGACTGTCCAATAGCTTTACTATGTCTGCTTCGAACAGTCCACCCTTCAGACCACGCATAAGGACTTCCGTCAACTCAGATTCCAAGTCACGAATATCAGCGATTGGATTTTCAATAACATCAAGCATTTGCATATGATCTATCATGATTTCACCTTTTTGATTAGACCGATTTCTACTGATTCCTGTGGAAAGAATTCCCACATTTGATCGATGATGTTCTGGCGCTTTTCATTGACTCCGGGAATTTCAGATATCTCATCGAGATGGATAAGTTCATTCAAAAAGTCAGAAAACGTCCATGTGATTGCTGGATTCATGATGCCTTTCCTCCATTCGATGATGCATAATCTCATATCTTGTGATTGGAGTCAACACCTATTTTCAAAAAAGATAGGTGTTGACTCTTTTTTTTTACAACTCAGCGTCAAAGATTGCTTCAATTTTAAAGATTGCTTCAATTTTAGCCTTCTCAAGCCTTTCAGCCCAAGAACGCATGTCTTCAGCCATATCCCAGATTTCCTCTAGGATATCTTGTCGATCCTTTCCAAAGTTGTGAGACCGACGAAATAGGCTTTCAAGACGTTCTGCGATTGCTACTGCTTCGTTGATTTCCATGTCTCATCTCCATCAGTTGATGATGTATAATCTCATATCTGACCTATGGAGTCAACAATTATTTTGAAAAAAACTGAATTATTTTATTTAATAAAAACAGTAGGTTATGATTTTTCTTGATTTTTTCTGAAAAATCACATATATTTCTATCATGAAACACGACAAATATTTTAAAACTCTTGGCTTGATCGCTCGTGATTTGCCCAGAGTGTTCCGAGCGCAGATATCTGCTGGGATCGTCTATAAGAACGAATTCATTTCGTTTGGATCAAATCAGCTGAAGACGCATCCATTCCAACAGAAGTTTTCGAAGCATGAGGATGCTATATATCTTCATGCTGAGACTGATGCTATAAAAAATGCGTTGAAAGTGCTAACACAAGAACAGTTGGCACGCTCAACGCTGTATATTTGTAGATTGAAGCAAATCTCATCAGAAGATGAAAGAAAGGTATGGGGTTTGGCTAAACCTTGTCCTGGTTGTCAGAGAGCAATTGCTACGTTTGGCATCAAGGACGTTTATTACACAACAGATCGTGATAATCACTTTGAATGCATGTAATCATTACCGATTGTGTATTTTACCTGTAGATTCCAATTTGCTTTGTCTTTGTGAGCAATAATCTTTACCTGATTTAGAGGAGCTAGATTATCTTCTATCTTCTCAGGATTTATAATATCAATCAGTCCCCATTCACTCAATAAAGATGCTATTCTATTTCTTCTAGCTAAATCTTGATCGGAGAAATTTGATTCTTTACCATCTAAAAGAAATAACTCTTTAAAATGTACAATATAGTACTTTCCTTGTTTGTGAAATATATGGCAAGACTGATACAGAGTATTATCACGCTTAGATGCTAAGCCAATACGAGATAATGTTTCTTTTACTTTTAAAAAATCTTCTGAGTTCTTTAATCTGACCTCAATAAAACTATCTAGAATATTTTCCATTATTAACCACCTTTTATTATTCTTTCTTTTATGGTAGCTAACTGCCTCTTAGTAAGAATACTTTTATACTCAGATGCTTTAGCATAACCCACCTTATAATATTCCTGAATAGCATTAATATCTTCATCGTCTATCTTTTTATGCCACTTCGAGAATCTTTTCGCAGGTCTAATACTATTTATATAATAATCATTTTGTAATGATTTTGGTAACTCTGCATATTGATTCATCTCATTCGCATACATAATAGTATCTTTATAATATGAAAACGCTTTATTGATCGTAAATGCATCATATAGCTTATGTGCATTATCATCATTTCTTAGAATGTTTTTCTTTTCTGTAGAAATATCTTTTACTATATCGAATACGTTCATTTAAAATCCACTTCCATCATAATCTGTGTTAGAGCTGCAACCATATTAATCTCTTGATCAGCAACAAAAGCACTCTTGTACATATAATCGCCAATAATGATTACAAGGTTTGGAATGTCTGAAGGATTCACATATTGATAAGCATTATCATACAAAGCACGATATATGTTAACAGCATCATTATGAATGTTATCTGCAACCCATTTACGCATATCTTTGAAGTTTTTATCTTTAAGCATCTTTATAAGAGCTTTTAGATTACCTTCTTCTAGATTTACGAATATGCCAGTATCAATCGTACCATTAGACGAATATCTCTGAAGTTCATTTAGAACTCTTCGCCAATCTGGAAAATGCTTATTGATTAATTCAGCAACAACTTTCTTATCATAAGTAATCTCTTCTTGATCCAGAATGCTACAAACACGCTTCATGAATTTGAGAGCGATTTCAGGCTTTTTATCAGCAGCTATATTAAAGTCTATCACAGAACATCTAGATTTTAGAGGTTCAATAATCTTGTTCTTGTAATTACAAGTAAAGATGAATCCACAATTTGCAGAATATTCTTCAATGAAATTACGAAGAGCTGGTTGTGTGGATGAAGGATTGATATAATCAGCTTCATCCATAATGATGTACTTGCGACCACCTGCAAAAGACATAGCAGAAGCAAAGTCTTTAATTGTAGTGCGAAGTATATCAATGTTTCTACCTTCCAGTGAACCATTGATCATCATGTAGTCACAACCGAGTTCTTCTAGCATTGCTTTGGCAATTGTTGTCTTACCGACACCAGCACCGCCGCATAGCAAAAGATTTGGAATGTTCTTGTTATTAACAAAATCCTGAAAAGTGTCCAAGAGGTCTTTTGGTAAGATACACTCTTGGACAGTCTTAGGACGATACTTTTCTACCCAAACAAACTGTTCTTGCATAATATAATCTCCTCATCACATAAACATAATTTATATACTTATACGCTCTCTAGTGCAACATAATATGTGATTTTGTCAGACTTGAAACTACAGATGTTCTTATCTGTGATAGAAATCACATAATCATTAGGCATCAACTTGGAGAAGTATTCTGTCTTGATAACTGCTTTGATATTCTTATCAGTCTCTCCAAGTTCAACTTTATAGTTGTAGCTTGTTGGGTTCTTTAGATTAGTAGCAGCCATGAAGATTTTATTATCTTCCGATTCGATAATAATTTCTGGTAGCTGAAGAACAGATACTGCTTTATTCATTGCAATAAATTCTTCTTCTGGAAGTGTGAATTCTGCAATGATATCTGGCATAGTAATAGACTTAGATGGATAGATAATCATTTCAGGATTAGCACAAACATAAGAAAGATTTCTCTTGTCTGTTTTAATATCAATCTTGGAATTGCTGAATTTCAATTCTGGTTCGTTGAAAAGAGACAGAACTCCAATGAACTTAGAAAGCTCATAAATTCCAGCCTCTACTTCAAATGTTTCTGCTACATTAGCAATTGCCATAACAGTCTTTGTTGGTGTAATTGTAGAAATTACATTACCTGGCTTGAACAGAATAGAAGGATTGATAGAAGAAAAGTTCTTCAGAACATTAACAGTAGATTCACTTAGTTTCATAACAATTTACCTTTCTCACTTCTTTGTGTTTGTAAGCAATGATGGATCAGCAGTTGCAGAAGCACCGATTGATGCTAGAGCTGGTAGCTTGCCACCAAAGTTGTAGTAACCAGCATGTTGTAGATGCATCCATGGACAAATGTAAACATGACCACCGATTTCACGAATCTTCTGGCAGAACCAATAATCTTCAGAAAGATATCTTTTAGACTTTGCATCAATCTCTGCTTGGAAGTACATCATGATCTCACGTGAACCATCAAAGTTTTTAGTTCTAACATGATCTGGCTTATATGATGTTTCTGGAAATGCTTCATTGAACATCTCAAATGTCTTTCGACGCACCATCATAAACCCAGTTCCAATTTCTAGAACATCTGCTGGTTCATCAAGTTTGATATTACGTGATTGTTCACCAGGATTCAAGACAGGATTGAAAACAAAATCACCAACAAAGTCTTCTAATACATTTGGATTTTCATCAGCAACACCTTTGTCCACTGCTTGCTTGATCTTCTCCCATGTAATACACTTTTTGGGGTATGGTGCTCCAATCACATCATATGGCGAATCGTCTGATTGTAATGCTAGTAGTGCAATAACATCTTGCGGGTTAAAAGCAATATCAGAATCAATAAACAAAAGATGTGAGCAATCTGATCTCATAAACTCATCAACACAATAGTTACGGGCACGTGTGATTAGAGATTCATTGAAAAGAAAATAAGAACGAAGTTCTAAATTATGCTTTGTAAATGTTCCAGTCAAATCACACATAGCTTTTGCGTATTGACCATTACACTGGCCACCATACATTGGTGTAGCAACAAATAGTTTACGCTTTCGCAATTCACCAATATCAATTTTAATTTCCATTTTTACATTCCTTATCGTGTGTATAAAGTAATAGAATACCGTAATGTAGAATTTTCATTATGTCTGCTCTATTTCTACCATTCTTTTTACCATATCTTGCTGCGTATTTGATGATATCACCAATAGTAAAACCTTCTGCATGACCAGCAGAAGCAATCAATTCGAATGCCTGAATATTATCAGGTCCAACATAATGTTTTGTATATGTACTGTCAATATATTCTTTCAATTCTTTGACTAGATTATTTTCATTAAATTTGTATTCGACTGAATTTTCTTTGTCATTAGACCAACTAACATTGGGCTTTGTATATTCTAATTTATCGTCTGTCATTTGTTTTCACTTTCATTCCAATTATCAATGAGTTTCATTTTATAATTATTAATACCAGATGGAATTTTAATACCAGATTTATATCTCAATACATTTTTTCTCCAATTATTCCTAGACGATAAATTCTTTCTTTGTCAGATAGAGTATCAAACATCGAATAGTACCTTCTTCAAATCTGGCTTCCAATAATTTGGTCCTTTTAGAACCTTTCCATCTTCACGATATATTGGATTACCATCCTCACCAAGTTTGCTCATATTGCTGTTATGAACCTCTTCAAAGCACTTGTCAAGATCAATGCCGAATGAATGCCCCGCTCCGTAAACAACATACAGAAGATCAGTTAAAGCATCCGCAACTTCAACAAGATTTCTATCATCAAGTGCTTCACGAAGTTCTTTTAGTTCTTCGTCAATCAAACTATACCTTAGTTCCGATACACTTGTCCACTGTGGTTCTGTTTCTACGTCTTGCTTAAACGCATTCATGAACTCTGCTACTTTTTCAAAATTAGTCATTATATCCACTCTGGTTTTTGGCGATTTGTCCACTTGTGCAGTGATGCTTTTCCTAGCTTGTAATAGTTTCTATAGTTTTGAATAGGGTTATTGGAAATCTTGTATTCATCATCCATAGCTGATGACATTGTAGTCATGTTGTGTTTCTTTATATCATATGGTGGTGTGTATAATCTATCCATTAAACCACTTGATTCTACTTTATGTACTTTACCATAACGATGTGTGTATTCTCCACACAATGATTTTAGATGTTTCCACAACCATTGATAATTGACAATGGTATCTCTTGCCCAAATAGAACTTGGATGATTTATATGTGTGGACTTATACAATATATTTTCACGATCATCACGTAACATCCATATCTTTTTATTTCTACCTGATTCAGAAATAGCATTTGTTTCAATGCCATCAATAACACGATGTGCAGTTGATAGAAGTTGTGCTGTCTCAAGAATCATCTTGACAACATGTTTATCAACCATCCACTTAGCAGATTGCTCAGGGCATTCATCAATGTAAAAGATGTTCATTACTTATTCTCACCTTCAATTTCATCCATTGCTGCTTCTAGAATCTTAGTTAGTGCAGCAGAAACTTTCTCATGCAGTTCTGGTGTCATATCGACAACTTTAGCTTCTTTATCAAAAATTGCAACTTTAATTGAAAGCCCCTCTTTTGTCTCTTCAATAATTTCACCATTTTCTGGTATATGAACAAAATAATCATCTACCCAGAAGCCATTAACTTCTGTTTTTTCCTCTGTCATATCTTAGCCTTTCTGAATGCTCTGTCACGATGATATTTGTTAGCTCTATTATAGTACATCATTCCGTCAAGATGATCAAGCTCATGTTGAAAAATTCTAGCAGACATTCCAATAAATTTTTTCGTGAGCAATTGACCATTAGGTGTTTGAAATCTAGCACGAATTTCTTTTGATCTCTTTACCTTGACAATAAGATTAGGAAAAGATAGACACCCTTCTTCTAAGGAAATCTGTTCCTCTGATCTATCAACAATCCTTGGATTATAGCACACAAAGTTTTCTGGTGATCCCCTCATCGCAAAAACTCTATAAGGAATCCCTACCTGATTCGCAGCTAGACCAATACCATTCTTATCATACATGAACTTCATTAGATCATGTGCGAATTGAATAGGTTCAAATGGGGGAGTTGCAAAATCAAATGCAAGACAAGGTTGTTTTAGAACATCTTTTTCGCCAATAACTAATTCCATTATGCCACCATGCTAAAGTTTTTCTTCTTATTAAATTTAATTACATTTGTGAATTTATCAAAGAGTATGTCACCCTTATGTGATATGATAAACGTATTTGTATCTTCTGTCAATGTTGCAAGAATTTTAAGAAATTCGTCTGTGCCATTGTTATCAAGAGAACCATCCAGTACCTCATCCATTATCAAAAGATTCGTTGAAGCACTGTTTCTTAGTTTTGCTATAGCTCTCCACGTAAATAATATTGCAAGATTGATTCGCATCTTTTCACCCTCACTGAATGAAGCATATGAAAAGACATCCCTGAATCTAGATTTAATTGTCTCATTAAAAGTCTCATCAAGCTCAAAATTGACAAAGAAATCTAGAGATGCAAGGTATTTGTTTATTAGCTTATTTATAACTGGTACATATTGTTTAATCACTTTAGATTTAATACCACCATCTTTCAATACTAATGCTGCAATTTGCAAAGCATCTTTCTCTTTTAGAATGCTACTCTTATGAGCAGTCAGTTCATCAAAATCTTTTTCATATTCTGAAAGAATGCTATCATTGTTATTATATGCATCCCTCTTGTTTGATAGTTCTAGAGCTTTATTCTTTAGAGAATCGTTATGCTTCTTTATGTTTTCAATATTAGTATTCAAAGTAGCGAGTTGAATATTAAGATCAGTAATCTTACTATTCGTTTCTGCTATTTCTTCTAATCTTGTATTGATCTTTTCAATTTTTTTCAGAAGAAGTGACATGCCATCTTCTGTTTGTTTAATTTGATTTTCTCTATCTTCAACAGTATCACATTTAAATTTATCATCGATCTCTTGTTTACATGTAGGACAATTATCATGCTTATTGAAGAATACTATATCTTCATGAAGTCTTTTTACTTTTGACTTCAAATCCATTTCAATTGATGTAGCTTCTTTTAGTTTTTTAGAAACACTTTGATGATCAGATATACTATCTTTGAGCTTCTTAATATCTTCTAATGTATTGTTGAAACTTTCTTTATGTTCTTTGCATATAAGATTATTGCTCTCTACTTCTTTCTGTATAAGACGTATTTGTTCATCACTATCTTTTTGCATTTCAGTGATATACTTCTCTTGCATAGAAATCTTTTCAGAAACAAGATTCAATTTATAATCTGTATCTTTTATGTCATCGCTATTATCTGATATTTTGCTTTTTAGTAATGAATTCATTGTAGAGAAGATTTGAATGTCTAGCATATCTTCAATAATCTCACGCCTATTCTGTGCAGTGAGTTGCATGAACGGAACGAAAGAAGCACTGCCAATGACAACTACTTGGCAGAAAGACTTATAATTCAATTTTAAAATATTAGTTTCTAAGAATTCTTGATAGTCTCTTGAAGCAGCATCTTGATTGATCATACTCTCATTAACATATATCTCAAACTTTGCTGGCTTTAAACCTCTTATAATTTTATATTGATTTGAACCAATTTGAAATTCAATTTCAACTAAACAATCTTTATTATTAATAGAATTGACTAGTTGTGGCTTATTGATCTTTCTGAATGGTTTGTTGTATAGAGAAAAAGATAGAGCATCTAGTAAAGTAGATTTACCAGCTCCATTCTCACCTATAATAAGAGTGGTATCGTTTTTACATAGATCAATCTCTGTAAATTTATTACCAGTACTTAGAAAATTTTTCCATCTTATTTTTTTGAATAAAATCATTCTGAACTCTGAGCTTCATTGTATAATTCAATCATGATGCTATTGACTCGTTCTTTATCAGCATCAAACTTCATATTATTAATATATTTCTTCACGATTGTCAATGTATCATCTGCTTGATCTACAATATCACTATCTTCGCTATCATCTATATGAAAGTGATCATCTACTACTTGTAGATCAAGAACACCAGCTTTTTCTAATTTATCTATTACCATATCAAACCAATATGGATTTGTTTTATTTCTAACTATCACTTTTACATAGCAATTTGAAAATTCTGACGCATCTATATTAGTAACAGTAGAAACATCTTTGTCTAAATCATCGTAATGATATTTTTTAAAAATAGAATACGGATTAAGAATAAATTCTAGTTCTCTCGTTTCTGTGTCAAAAATATGAAAGCCTTTTGGATCATTGAAGTCAACCCAAGTATATTCGCAAGGCGCTCCAAGGTAGAAAATATTACGATTACTAGACCTATGATGATAATGCCCAGAACAAACAACATCAAACTTATTGAAAATGTTAGGATCATCACCATGGGAAGCACCAGACCCTCTATACATCTCAAAACCAGAGAGTTCAAGATGCCCCATACATATTTGAGCATTTGTATCATCAATTGCCTTTAGTGTTTGTTCTCTGTTTTCATCACAAATCCATGGAACAAAAAGCATCTTTATTCCATCAAATTCTACTTCTTCTGCAACATTATCATAAAGAGTGATGTTATCATATCTACCCTCAATAACATATCGAAGAGCATTTACAGAATTAGTATTCTTAAAATACGTATCGTGATTTCCAGCTATAATATGTAAGTTATAATTACTCACTGGTTGCAGAAAATCTTCATGCAATCTTTTAGCAGTATAGATGTTAATATATTTTCTTCGATCTACGATATCACCAAGATGAATAATATCTTTAATGTTTTCTTCCTCTAGTCTTGGAAAGAAAACATCATCAATAAATCTTTTCATATAATCATGGGAAGCTATCGAATCATTTCTAATACCGAAAGTGCGTGTCAGTTATAAGTGCTATACGCATCACTGACTCTCCTTTACATTTTTAATAGGACCATTAGTACCAACTCTCTTCAACGCTTTGCCTTTCTAAAATGATTATTCGGATTCTTCTTGTCTTGCTCAAGTACCATATTGCAATAGTCACGAATAGCTTCTAAACGAATCATATAATTGTTTTTAGCATTTGACGTATCTCTACTCTTAGCAAAGTTTTCAGCAACGTCAATTACAATCTGTGGTACATATACAATCATTTCTTTATTCATTGTCTTTTGCCTTCTTAGCTTCAAATGATGCTACAAGATCATTCATATAATCATTATCTAATGTTACATTGATAGGATAACTAAAAACGTCATCAGGCTGACTTTCGTTTACGCTACCCTCTAATACAAGGTTCTCTAGTGATTTCTGCTTAATGTATAACTGTTTCTTTTCTTTCTGAATTCTACGCAAAAACGCATAGTAAATGATTTGCGTAAAATATGCAAATGGATTTTGTGATTTCTCTGGATCGAAGTTATGCATGTAGTTAATGCAGTTTTCAATCCCATCAGAAATCATTTCTTCTCTGAACATATAGTTTACAAAATTTGCTTTTGTCGATAACTTATTTGCAATTTGCAAAATACATAAACCAACATACTCAGGTATAGGAGGAGGAGAAAGACCATTTGTTTTTCTTTCTTCTACATCTCCTTTATACTGAACTAAAACTGTAAATAGTTTTTTATTATCAACGTAATGTTTTGCCATATCAATGTATTGTTGTATTGGATGGAATAATATCATCTTCATCGTTTTTCTCTAATACATTAGAGATGAACTTTGAGAGTCTACTCTGTCCTTCTACAGCACCTTTCAATCCATAAGTAAGTTTCATTTCACGCTTGCTTTCATAAAAAGCAACCATCTCAAAATAATAGTCTATTAAATCATTTTCAGGTGTACCTAAAAACATAATTTTATCTTTGTTTATTTCAACAATATCACTTTCGGTAAATGGAAATATTTTATGTGCTAGAACATTATTTCTAACCATTTCGTTTGGTGTTAGAGCTAATGGCGATCTAGCTATAAACGCATCATCAGTTTCAGACATTAAATCTGCTACTAATGTTATTCCATTCTGCATTGTAAAAACGAATACTGGCATATCTATACCTTATAATTATACATTCTATAGTCAAAATTTTCACTGTTGTATATATTAACACGTTCCATCAAATGTTTCAACGTAAAATTTACATGTGACTTCCATCTAAGATCGTCGGCTATATCGTATAGCACTGCTGATGTTTTTGTATCCGACTTTCTGAGACCTCTACCAATAGATTGTAGTGTTCTTATGCGAGACTTGGTTGGGGAACTAAACACGACATTATGAAGATTACGAATATTGATGCCTGTTGAAAAGGTTCCATAAGAAGCAACAATAATAGCATTTTTGCTTTGCTCAGTAATTCTTCTAACTTGTTCACGATCTTCAGCCTCAGTACCTCCAAATACAAACATAAGTTCTCTATCATTATTTGCATCCTTCATCATTTGATATAGTAGTCTACCATGCTTTTCTACAAATTGAAATAGTACTAGTGTGTTTCCTTCAAGATTAGTGCATAAATTGCATAAAAATTTATTTCTTCTTTCATTTCTTACAAGAAAGTCTACTTCATCGTGGTACGAAAACTTCTTGGCATCTTGTTTCTCTGCATCTGTATAATCTAGTACTATACACTTAATTTTAAAGTCTGCTAAGTGTTTTTTCTCTATCAGTTCAGCAGTAGATATTACTTTATGAACGGGACCAAATAGACCTTCCAATACCATTTGATTTGTTAAAGAACCGTCAAGTGTTCCTGTGAAACCAAACTTATACTTGGTGTTTATAGTTTTTTCCATAATTTTAGTAAGTGACTTTGCTTGGAATAAATGAGCTTCGTCACCTATGATCATTTCAAATTGTTCGAAATAGTCTTTAGGAAGTTTGTATAGCGATTGCCATGTTGAGATTGTAAATTGTTTATCGCTTGATTTATCAACACCACCAGTGATTCTATGAATATTTCTAGCAGAGTCAAAACCGTATTCACAAAAATCAGAGGATAATTGATGAACCAAAGAAGTAGTTGGAACAATAATAAGAGTGCGTACATCATAATATCTCGCTATTAAGTATATAATAAATGACTTGCCAGAAGCCGTTGGTGATAGAAGCAATGACCTCTCATTTGTGATTGCATGTGCAAATGCTTCTAACTGATAGTCTCTCGGTGCAAACGGTGTTTTTAAATTTTTAACAAACTCTAATATTTCACTTGACTTGATATTCTGGTTTTGGTATAATGATTTGTCAATTGTTGAAATATAGTTTCTTGATTCTAAATTACTTACAAGATTATCTAATAGACCACGATACAGGAGTTTGGTGTTAACATTGAATAATCTTATCTTTCCATCCCAGAACTTAGCTTTATATGATGGATGAAACTTAGCAGATGGAACAGTGAATGTGAAAAGATCAGATATCTCCATAGCAATAGATGGATCACAATCTACTCTAATATAAACTTCATTCACTTTGGTAATGTTAACTTTATCCACCTGTCCTGAATCTTTCATGATCAATATAATTTTTTACTTGAAATGTTCTATTTGCTACAGTCTTTAATATAGATTCTAGTAAATCTACTTTCTCTTGCTGCAAAGCAATCTTTAAATTTAACTTGATTATATCTGAATCTGCATCTATGTATTGTGGTACATCTGATTTGAGAAGTCTCTTTAGAAAAGGTTCCCAACCATTATCTTGTAATTCTTCATGAGATAATTCACCTTTATAGTATTCAGACTTTAGTAGTATCAATTGCTTTTTTTCTTCAATATACTTACGAAGAAGTAATCTCTCTTCAGAGAAAATCTTGTAATATTTAAAGTGTAATTTTGGAACATCAGTAGATGCTTGACTAATATTTGTTATATCAATTACACTGTCATTAGACCATAAATCGAATATTTCTTCTATCTTCATTTCTATCTCCACATAAACATCTTATAATATAACATTAAATCGATACTAAGTCAATCTATTAATTGTCATGATTTCAAATTTAAAAGATGCTTGTGCAGTAATATATTCTACATCTGTTTCTGCTGTAGAAAATCTAAGATTTGATAAACTGATAGGAAACATTCTTTGAAATTGATATTCAATATTTGGTCTATACGCACTATTTAGTATTGTTAAAGTAGCGTCAGAATGAATGCCAGCACCAGATACTATAGGCGCATCTCTAACAACAGAGTGTTGAGAAAATCTTTCTGGCGCAGCATTAGCAATTATCCAATCATATATTTCTTGATAATTGCGCATATCTTCATCTACTTTAAATGTAATATCAAAATCACCATAATTAATAACGCCACTTCCAGGAACATTTAATGTCTGAAATGGAGTCCTAATTGGAATAGGTTCTACACTCAAGGAAGGAACACCAGCTTCTGTAAGAAAGAAATTCACATTGGGCGATCTTTTGAAAAAGAATCTAAACCCAAGTGGCGATAAGAAATTTAAATTATCCGGTTGATTGTTTAATGCTGGCATATATAACTCCTTATCACATATTTATAATATAAAAAAAGAGGGGACCGAAGCCCCCTCTCTGTCCAGTTAATCTGGATTCTTATTATTACATAAGATTTGCGACAAGAATGCGACGATAGTAGACGTTTACGTTCTGCACGAGTGAACCGTCAGAAGCAACAGCACCACGTGAGAATGGGTTAGCAACAACACCGTAGCGGGTCTTGAAGCCGATCTTTGGCTGGAATGTGTCCTGACCAACTGCACGAACCATCTGTAGTGGAACGTATGGGCAGTAGAATAGACCAGCATCGAATGCGTTTGCGCCCTTATAGCCAACGGTCATATAATCACCGGAAGCATATGGATCGATGTAAACACGAGTACGACCATTTAGAACACCAGCGAATGTGTTGCCAGTGTCATCAACCTGAAGGTTGTTGCTGTTAAGAGCAGGAGCGTAATCAAGAACACCAGCCATCTGTAGAGCAGAAGCAACGTCTGAAGAACAGATAATGACGTTGCCCTTACCACGACGAGTTGCCTTGGCAATTGCGTTAGAATCACGTTCTACCTGGAACATTAGACCCTTGAACTTTTCAACTGACCAGCGGCCATTGGCGTCTGTGTCAAGATCAAAAGTACCAGAATTTGTTGTACCAACAGTAGCACCGGGAGTAGCTGTTAGGTTAACAGTACGAATTACTTCACGGTTGATTTCAGCAAGAATTTCTGACTGAAGAATGTTGGCGAGCTCGGATTCAGCATCTAGACCATGGATTGCCTTTAGGTCCTGTGCTAGTTCCATGGTGTACTCTGCCTTTAGGGCACGTGACTTAGCAGTTACGGAAACCTTGTCGATTGAGAAGGCCATTTCAGCAAAACCGTTAGTTGTGTTTGAAGCACCTTCAGCAGTTGCTAGTGACATACCGCCACCAAAGTTATAAATTGCTGAGTTACCAGAAACAGCAACAGTGGTGTTACCACCTGTCTGTGCTTCGCCTAGTGTGGTGTTGCCAGCAACAACAGTAGCAAATTCAGTGTTTGCTTCGTTGTAGAAGGCTTCTGTACCAGTCTGGTTGCCATAGTGTGAACGCATGGCGAAGATTAGACCAGTTGGACCAGTCATTGGCTGAACGCCGCAGATATCGTAAGCAACGAGGTTAGGCATTGCACGACGAACGAGGCTGATTAGAACTGGATCATAGTTCTGTACAACACCGTCACCAGCATTGTTAACTGGTGTTTCGCTTAGTAGAGACTGAGGGGCAAAAGCCTGCTGCTCAGAGATGGCACGCTCTGTGTTCTCAAGAAGCTGAGCGGTAACCATACGCTTATGGGAATCCTTAATGGGGACAAGGTCTTCATGCTCGATGACTGCCTTCCACTTGGATACTAGCTGTTCATTTACTATCTGCATTTTTTTCTCCTTTACAGTATTTTTTATTATATTATTTATAATTTGCTAGAGTTCTAGAAAGTGCGTTTACATACTTTTCCATAGAAGGATCGACCTTCTTGGCAGGTGCTTCTTCTTCAACTTCTTCACTGAGAAGCTGATCTTCCTTTACGGAAACTGCCTTCTTAGCACCGAAGTATGTTTCCTTAATAGTGGAAGCCTTTTTTGCAAACTCTTCAGCAGAAGAGTATGAAATACCTTCCATGAGAGCTTTGAACTTGTCTTTCTGAGTTTCAGTTAGACCTTCAACCATTTCAGCAGAAACTTTTTCTACTTCCTGTGCTTCCATAGATTCACGGAGCTTAATATTAGCTTCATGAGATTCATTTAGCTTGGTTTCTAGTTCTTCAACTTTAGAAGCAAGTGATTCGATTACATCTTCTTTTCCTTCTGGAACTTCAATGTAATGTTCAACAAATACATTCTTTAGACCTTCAATGAAGGATTCAGTAACTTCAGCACGGATGCCGCTTTCAATAGCAAGACGGTTTTCTTCCATCCACTGCTCAACAACATAATCGAGATACTTATTAAGATTCTCTTCTGATTCAACTTTGAATTCTTCAATAGCTTCTGAGAGATTCTTTTCAGCTTCTTCCTCAATTTCAACACGAAGCATATCAACACGAGAGGTGACAGCAGCTTCGAAAATTGTAGTTGCCTTATCCTTAAATTCTTCAGAAAGGGCTTCAGCACCGAAAACTAGTGCTAAATCTTCCTTAACTGACTGCATTGCTTCGCCAGACTTACCAGCAGAACCAATTGAAGCCATGTTCTTAGCAGACATGTCGCCAATATCAGCAGCAGCTTTGTCACCAGCAGCAATCTCATCAGGGTCTTTAACACCCATCATATCAATTGCAGCAGCAAGTGTGTCTTTGTTCATCTTTGAAGCATATCCAACTAGTTTAGACATGAGTTCAGACTTAGAGATGGTTGCCTTAGCAGCAGGAGCAACAGCCTCTGCAACTTCCTCGACATCTTCCTCTACAGTTTCAACGTCTTGATCTTCAAAAGTATCGAATTCTGTTTCTTCAACAGAAGTCTCTACTTCTACGATCTCCTCGTTGATTTCCTCTTTTTTAGCCATTATAATCTCCTTTAGATTTTGTTACTTTAATTATTTATAAAATTAAATACTTGTAAGGAAATTCTTCCAAACACGGAGTTTGGCTTCTTCCAATTCGTGCTTTGAAACCTTAGAGGCGGATTCTTCGATCTCTTCCTTGTATTCTTCAATCTTACTAGCTTTTAGAATACCGTTATTCCAAACCCACTCTACTCCTTCCATGATGCCATTAACAAATGCATCAGGAGCAGATGGGTCCGCAACGATATCACCAGCAGTAGCGAGATGAAAATCATCTTGGACTTCCATAATACCATTGACTTCTTTTAAAGAACCCATGCCTCTAGTAGAAACACCAAGCTGACCACCAGATTCAATAATGTTTCTAGCAATATTTCCCATTGGTGTTTCCATAATCTTAGCACGACCAACAAAGTTATTACCTTCTTGGCGCAAATCAGTAATCATGTGAGATACACGATCTAGATTAATAGAAGGACCCTGTGGATGCCCTAGCTCACCAAAAGCACGATTCTTTTCTACAAACTCACGAATGTAGCGATTTGCTTCTTTTGCTAATGTTGCAGTTGGATATGATCTACCATTACGGTTTTTAATATTGCCCTGCATCCAAATGCCTTCAATATACAGATTCTTCTTACCATCTTCAGATGATTCTGTAATATATTTTAGGTCTTCTGTTAGTTCGCAAATAAGTTTCATTTTTTTTATTCCTTAGTATGCGATAGCTGTTGCAACACAATTAGTTGCAGCTAGTGTATCTGTTGGCTCTTTTTCAATTAGATACTGGGTATTTGCAAGAACCAGCATAGTTGAAATTGTTGTTCCATTGCTATAAGCTCTAGTAAGTGTCTGTGCTGCAGCATCAATATTTGTGATAATTACAACAGTAGAATTTGCTACACTATTAGCTGTTCCAATAGCTGTTTGAGCCCCAATTGGTTTTAAAATTCTCATTTCTTTTTCCTTAGAAGTTCAAAATCCTTTGAATCAATTTCGCCATTGTTATTTTTATCTATATGTTTCTTCTGAGCTGGTGTTAGCTCTTCTTTCATCTTTTTATGACCATGAGATTCAGATAGAATAACTTCTAAATCATCTGCTGGTACGTTCTGTTCAAGACCATGCTCAAACATAACATCATAGTACGTTACAATGCCGATACCCTTAGCAGTCTCTAAAATAGTATGCATACCGGGAACGCAGTCACCAGGACCCCATTTTTCATGTACAACGTGCTTTGCACAATCATGCATTACTTCTTTATCAACATTGGCTGTGTCTAGATCAGCTGCTTCTGAAGTTGTTTTTCTAGCAGCAGCTTTTTCCTTTGCCTCTTCTTTTTCTTTTTTATGTTCACCATAGTGTGTGATTTCATATCCATCTACTTTAAGTTTTTTATGTTCTGGAGAATTAGCAACAACATATCTAACACGCTCTGGTGTTGTTGGTTTCTCAGGAAACATAATATGAGTATGTTTAATATGCTTTGTCAGTTGTCGTTCTTTATTAGAGCCAAACTTAGCATATGTCATAGGATACTTATAACCAGTTTCTTCACCATACATACCAGCACCAACTGGACGATTTGGATATGGAAGTGCTGACATATAGTCTTCAGCTGGTTCATCATCTTCATCAGGCATATTGTACATGACGTAATCATATACAGAATCAATCATATACTTTGCTTTAGTAATCTTTGCCTGTAACCATGATTCTAGCTGCTGATCATCATCCATCATTGAATGAAGCTGAAGTGCTTTATGAGCAATTGCCCTCATGTCAGACTTTGCCATCTCACCTTCTGGGTCAAATGATTCAACACTAAACATATCTTTTGCTTTGCCTGTCAGACCATCATTTACATGTGGCATTTTAGGTTTAGTTGATGATTTAGTCATAGACTTCAAATTGGAAGCAATTGCATTTACTTTCGCAATATTTTCATCTTCAGTTGCTTCTTTAATAGGTTTAGTTTCAATTGAATGGAATGTATGACCTGGATATTTTCTCTGAGCAGCAGAAAAATTATCCATCAATCCAACGAAAGAACCATCAGGACGATAAACTGCAATTTTATTTTTAATATCTTCATGAATAGATTCAGCAACTTTCTTTGCAGTTGCAGTAGCAATGGCCATCTTCTTGCCCATTGGCATGTTAGGATTTTCACGCTCAATTGCTTTTGCTATTTCTTCACGCTTCTTCATTTCAGCAGGTGTTAGCTTCTTTTCATCAAGATCAATATCTTCATTTTTCATCTTTTTTTTAGCGGCATCTTTCTCAGCCTGAACTTGTTCGGGAGATTTCTTTTTATAATCTCCTTTCATGCCCTGATATCTGTCTCTCATTGCCTTTTCAACGTCGATCTTTTCACCAACAATTTTCTTTGTTGTTTCATAATCGTTCATGCCCATTGACTTACGCATATCACTGTAAGACTTTTTATCTTTTTCAATTCGTTCACTCTTCTTATCTGATGCAACTTCTTCTGGAGACTTCTTCTTGAAATCTTTTCCATAGCGTGCTTTCATAGCTTTATAAACGTCGATCTTTTCATCAACGCCTTCTACTTCCTCATATACTTTTGTATCTTCACCATCTTCATAGGAAGCAATCTTAGACTTGTCTTTCTTAATTTCAGAACCCTTATATAGCTTATCGCCATTATTCTGAGGATCACCGATGGTGTCTACTTTATGCTTATCTTTAAACCGCTTTTCGTCACCAGCAACAGGCTGTGCAACTTCTGAAACAATCTGCTTAAATGTCTTCATTTTCGATTTCCTGTTCCTGTGTTTGATCGACTACTTCTACTGGCTCTTCAGAATCCTCAAAATCTTCTTGATCGGCAAACATAGTTGCTGCATATTCAGGTCTATAAGCATCAATAGCATTTCCAATTTTAGCCATTAGAATGCTATCAATTGTGTTCTTGAAACCTTCAATATCATTTTCTTGTGCCATATCAAGTGCATCTCTAAAAGTAGTCATATTTTTCTCCAAATATTTATAATTTATTTATAAAATTAATTATTTGTATTAGAAGCTGGCGGTTCTTCCTGCTGCTGTTGCTGTTCTTCAGGAGGAGGTGCTTGTTCAGCTTCTACTTCATTTTCTTCTGCAATCTGTTTATTCATTTCTTCAATGTCATCATCTGAATGCATTAGAATATTCTTTTTTACATATTCTCTTGAGAAATATGTACCAATATAATTTTCCATCTGATTTAGAGTATTCATTCTATTGATCATAATTTCTGAGAACTTTAATTCAGAGAAATAGTTATCTGTTGCATAATCAAACTGAATATCATTTTTGATTTCAGGCCAATCTTCAGCTGAAATAATACCTTTTAGTATAAGCTGTTTTTCTAATGCTTTGTAGAATAGCATAGAGAAACGTTTTCTAAGTCTATTAACAAACTTACCAAAACGAACTTCATCTCTTGAAATTTCAGAAGCTCTACCAAGATTGAAACCAGCTTCTGACTGTAATCTAGTTACAGGAACATTTAGTGATTCATATAATTTCTTTTTGAAATATTCTACATCACTCAATTCACCAAGACCTTGACCACCTGGTAGTGTTGTGATCTCTGTTCCTCTATTACCTTCACGCCTTGGCAACCAATAATCTTCAAGCATCGTCATAAACTTACGATCATCTCTCACTTCACCAGTATTGGAATCATATACTAAACGATTTTTATGGCGAACCATCATATCTCTTAGATACTGTTCTGCCTTCATCTTTGGTAGATTACCAACATCAATATAGAAAATTCTTCTTTCAGGTGCTCTTGAGATACGATAAATTACAGTAGCATCTTCGAGAGTTCTTAATTGATTTAATGGCTTAATAGCTTTCTGCAAATGTGAGAATACCATCTGATTATTCTTGTCCATCAAACCAGATGTAACATGAATAATAGAATCTGCAGCAATCTTTAGACCTTGTGAACCAACATAGTCTAATGGTAAACCAGCATTAGAGCCAGCTGTTAGATATGAACGATCATTGTAAATAAAATATTCATTCTTAGTATTTTGAATTGTTGCTTGACCCTTTCGTGTACGCTTTACTTCACGTACTTTTCTAATCTTACGAGGATCAATATAACGAATTTCTTTTAAGCCCTCTGATGGCTTTTCTGGATCAATGACAGCATGGAAGTATAATCTACCATCAACATACCATCTTTTGAATAATTCATAGGAATCTGTATTGAAATTTAAAAGATCAAGAATGTATTCAAATTCTTCTTGAATCTTTTCTTTAATATTTTCTGAATATTCAATCTTATCTTGATTGAGAGTTATAATATCAGCATCGTCAGTATCGAGTGCTTCATTGATGATATCATCAATTGCTTTCTCTACTTCTGAATTTAATGAAATTTCTCTATACTTTGCAACTAATTCTGCTTCTGTTCTAGCAGTACCTTCTAAATCTACGAAAGTACCATACGCACCACCAGCAGCGACAACAACAGCACCATCATCCTTTACCTCTGGGGCAAATGATTCTGGTTCTTTGTTATCATCAACTCTTTTAAATTGCCAACCGAAAACTGATACCATTATTAAAAACCTTTATGTAAAGAATGGAGCGACTAAGTATATTTATAGTCGCTCCAAACATTACTTTTTATGCACCACCTGCATCGCCTGTATTACCACCGATTACTTCATAATTGTCATACTGGAATGTTACACTAAATCTTTCTAGTGTATCAGATTCTCCCCAGTTAAGACCAATTTCTGAAACTACCTGTGGGAACAAGCCATTAAACTGATAGATTCTAAGAATCTCACCAGCCTTACCATACTGAGTTACAGATGCCTGTGACTTGTATAGTGCAGGAGCTCCTGATCCGAGAGTAGTAATATTACCCTCAAGAGAGTTGATTGCATTAGTCCACTGCTCCATTGCATTACGGACTAGAAAGTCTTCATCATTAATTACTGTTACAGTCCATGGCTCAAATGTTCTATCGCCAGCCATCTTGATTCTACGACCGAAGTATGGAACTTCGATTAGACCAAGATTAGATGCTGGAATAGCAGCAGCTTCAACCAAAAATGGTGTCTTTAGATCAGCTGCTGTATTCACTGGATTTGTAATAGTAACTTGAAATAATGAAGGGCGTGCTCCGCCAAGGGCGAGTTGAGCACGGATATCATTGATACTGAATGCCATTTTCTACTCTCCCCTATTAAAACTTGCCAATTACTTCATTAAACTCAACGCCTGTGCGAACTGCAACGAAGTTAAGCTGGATGAAGTTAATTGAGCGAGCTGGTTTAATATAAATGTCACCTACGAACTCATTTCTATCAATAACTTCAGGTGTATTGTTTGAATCGTCACAAACAACACGGAAGTCATAGATACCACGACGACCCTGAATATCTCTTAGATATGGTTCTACTAGGTTACGGAATGTTGCTCTTGTAAACTCATCATTGAATTCGAATAGAGTAAACTTAGTAGCTGTTGCAATTGCCTTTTCGAGGACAATGAATAGTCTGCGAACATTAATTCTATCGAATGCAGATGGCTTAGCAAGTGCAGTCTTATCACCATAAAGTACAGTACCCTGACCAGGGAATGTAACAATTGGATTGATACCATTCTTATAAAGCTGATCTCTCGCTGCCTTATCAGGATTGAAAGCTAACTTTACAACATTCTTAATCTGACCACGATTGAAACCGGCTGGTGAGAACCATGGGTCTCTATTGTCATCAGTACGAACAACAGTACCAGCAACGTCACCGTTTAGAGGAATCCAACGATATACGTCATTGTATCTGTCATACTGATACTTATAGCCAGAATCAATTACAGCATAAGAAGAAGAGTTAATAGAATTACGGAATGCAATTGTATTTTCTGCTTCCTGATATGGTGCATTGACAACATCAGCATTCTGTGGTGATACGAAAAGAACACAATCTTTTCTATATTCACAGATATTATCGATGATGTAATTAGCAAGACCTTCGCCATTTACACCAAATCTTGATTTACCACCAAGAATTAGTGAAACATCAATATCTTCAGCTGATTTAAACTGATCATAAGCATTTGCAAGTGCTGCTAGTGTTACTGTATTCTCAGTAATACCATCTGCGCCACGAGCAAATGAAGCAGTATATGGTAGCTGATTAGTTGAAGCAGCAATTGCTGTAGATGTTGCAGAAGCAGCACCAGAGCGATCATTACCCCACCAAATATATTTTGATGACTGGTTGATTACATCTTTATAATAGATTGAACCACCCTGTTCACCCTTAGCATCAGTTGCACGAGACATACCTTCCCATACTTCTAACAGCTGACCGGGGTTTCCTGTAAATGTTCCATCCTCATCAATAACAACTGCATGAATTTCATCAGTAACAGATGTATTTGAATTACGACCAGCAACATAAACAGACTGTCCAGGAGCAGCATCAACATAGTTGAAGTATTCCCAGAAACGATTGATGTAAACTGTATCAGAAGATGTTACTGTAACATTGCTATGCGTCTTAACTTTCTCTGAGAAATTAAGAGTAATAGTACCAGTTGCAGCTGAGTTACTTGTCACAGATGTACTAGTGCTAACACTTTCAATTCTTACATACTGAGTACCAGTTGAAGTGTTACCGATATTAATATAATCGCCAACATTAACTAGAGCAGCAAAGTCTGCAATAATATTTGCAACACCATCAGTCATAACATCATCTGTAGTAGCATTTGCTGCTGCAGAGTTGCTGAAAGCAACTGTTGTTGTGAATACAATATTTGCAGTCTGATACCCAGTACGATATACAGTGTTAGCAATCGTGTCGATTGTTACTGTACCTGTGATTTCAGTATTCGTTGTAGCATTTGCTGTATATGTTAGACCAGTGATATTACCAGGAGTAATACCTCTGTTATAAGCATTAGATGAATCGCAAACTGAAATCTTTAGTGAGTTACCAAGATCACCAGCATACTTAGCAATGTAAGCTACATTAGCATCAATTGTTGTATTATCATAATCAACACGGTTCTTAATCTGGAAGTCAGTAAATGTTCCAGTATTAGCAACAGCATTATATGCATTAGCATCTGCAGCTCTTGAAACATATAGCTTATTACCATATGCTAGAAAGTTTGCTGCAGTAAAGAATGTTTCAAAATTATCGGATGTTGGGCGTCCGAAACGAGCAACCAATTGGTCTTCATTAGAAATAAGTTCACGGTCTTCAATTGGACCCCATCTAAAGACGCCAGCAAC
>Ga0181606_10000741_pt1 | contig 27546 bp, 23 predicted proteins | sample 041ome_10_FD_132994 | JGI IMG/M metagenome (GOLD analysis project Ga0181606, IMG submission 132994) | Coastal salt marsh microbial communities from the Groves Creek Marsh, Skidaway Island, Georgia - 041412US metaG (megahit assembly) | ecosystem: Environmental > Aquatic > Marine > Intertidal... | reverse complement strand
GGTCAATCGCTGGAAAAAAGTTTCCTCATCTTCGGTTTTGGATGGGCTGACTGAGGAAGTATCCAAGGGCAAGGTTGCCGTGCTTGCTTCTCAAACCCACTCCTCTATCCGCGACTCCTTGGCTTCTCAATTGCTCTCCAAAGGTGTACATTGGTTTGAGCATGAAGCGATAGACTACCGTGCCGCAGAGCATCAACTTGCTGAAGCCCTCGGTCAGGAAGCGGGTCTGCGTGCAATTCCCAAACTTGGCTCAGTCAAGCGCGTGCTGTCCCTTGATAATGACTTTTTGGGCAACCGTGAGCCCAACGAAATAGCTTGTTCTAAGTCTTTCATGAACGGGCGAAAAGTTCTCAATCCTGGGGATGCCAAAAAAATGAACCGTCTCTATGTTGTGGAGTCGGATCTTTCCCGCACGGGTGGAGTGGCAGATCATCGTCTTCGCCTGGAGTCATCCAAACTCGCTTCCTTTACCTGCCTGGTAGCGGCAGAACTCCTTTCTAAATCCAAGGGTTCGGATCCTGCATTGGTTAATCACCTTCGTGACCTCAGTGCCGATGCGAAGTCGCACCAAAAGTGGGCATCCGAAACAGTCGCTGACTTACTTTCCAAGCCCAGGCAGTCTGTTGTTCTCGCCGGTTCCCATTTACCCAAGGAGATACAAGTTCTTGCCTATGCAATGAACCGGGCTCTCGGGGCGGTTGGGTCGACCATTGATTACATCACCACCAAGCCCCGTTCCTCTTCTATCGCCGAACTGGTTGATCAAATAAATAAGGGGGAAATTGAGCGCCTGATCATTCTCGGAGGTAACCCGGTTTATCATACCAAAGGGTTTATCGATTGGGACAATCTGTCCAAAAAACTTGATTATGTTGTCCGTCTGGGTGCATCAGTTGATGAAAGTTCACAGATTGCAGACTATCATTTGGGGCAGTCCCATTATCTAGAGTCGTGGGACTTGGGTGAATCATGGGATGGTAGTGCGGTTGTTCCGGTGCAGCCTTTACTTGCCCCTCTTTTCGATACCGTCTCTTCCAACACTTTACTTTCCAGGATTCTTGGGATAGACGCTGACGACTATGCCTTGGTCACCCAACACTTTGCAACCCGTACATCGGGCACCAAGTTGGATGATTTTCTTCGTCTTGGCACTCTGAGTATTTCCGCTAAAAAGGCCCCCAATTCCGATCCCAAGAGAGCTATCCTTTCGATCAAGAAAAAGAATACGATGTCTCCTTCACTGGGTGCGGATGCCTTGGAAGTTCTCTTGCTTCCCGACTTTCATGCCCATGATGGTCAGTATGCTAACAACGGCTGGATGCAAGAATGCCCCGACCCCATAAGTAAACTAACTTGGGACAACGCCCTATTGATCAGCCCCGTGCTTGCAGGGAAGCTCCAGTCCAAGTATCCCAAGCTCGGCTTGATTCCTGAGCCTACGATGCTCAACAAGAACGGCCAAATCGCTCCTGACGCTGCAGATTTTGATGGGGGGCGGCAAAATGCCCCGGTTGCGACTCTTTCCCTTGGGGGTCGTTCCGTGGATGTGCCTCTCTATGTGCAACCTGGGCTAGCAGATTTTACCGTGGTCGCAACCATCGGACTGGGGCGCACTCAAATCGGCAGGGTAGGGCAAGACTCTGGATATGATGCCACCCAATTGCTCGATGGTTCCGGTTCCATGGTGCTTACTGGTGCTACCTTGTCTCCAACAGGTGAATTCAAAATTTTAGCTAATGTACAGGAGCATTGGTCGATGGAGGGCCGTGCCATTGTCCGCGAGGCCAATGCGGATGAATACATTTCGGATCCTACTTTCGCTGCCCACATGGGAGCAGAGTCCCATTCTCCTCCAATGTGGGGGAAAGACCAAAAGAAATCCTTGCAGGAAAAGGCCACTTCCACGCCCAGAGGAAATTCGGCCTACGAACATCCAGATCATACCTACGAAAAGTCAGACATTTTTGGAATTCACCAGTGGGGCATGACCATTGATCTTAATCAGTGCACTGGTTGCAGTGCCTGTGTGGTGGCATGCCAAAGCGAAAACAATATCCCTGTGGTCGGGAAAGACCAGGTTCTCCGTGGACGCGAAATGCATTGGATTCGTCTTGATCGCTACTTCAGCTCACCCGCTCGTGAGGGTGCGGAAATTCCATCGGATGTTCAGGTCTCCTTTCAGGGAGTTGCCTGCATGCATTGCGAGACCGCACCTTGCGAAAGTGTATGCCCGGTCAATGCTACCGTGCATGATGAGGAGGGCTTAAATGCGATGGCTTATAACCGCTGCGTGGGTACCCGTTATTGTGCGAACAATTGCCCCTACAAGGTCCGACGCTTCAATTTCTTTGATTGGAACAAGCGCAAGAACGATGAGCTCTATCAAGGACCCGTTGGAGAGAAGAATGACGGCTTGGTTGATCTCGGCAAAAACCCGGATGTCACCGTGCGGATGCGTGGAGTTATGGAGAAGTGCACCTACTGCACTCAACGCATTCAGGAATCTAAGATAAAAACCAAGATCAAAGCCCAGCAAGACGCCAAGTATTCTGCTTCCTCTTCCGGACTTGATACAACATTGGAAATTAAGGACCTGAAGGTTGCGGATGGTACAATCAAGACAGCCTGTCAGCAGGTTTGTCCGAGTGATGCCATCGCCTTCGGAGATGTGAGCGACCCCAGCAGTGAGGTGAGCAAATTGAAGAACAACCCCCGTGATTATTCCGTGCTTGGCTATCTTAACACCCGTCCCCGGACTACTTTTCTTGCCAAAGTCAGAAACCCCAATCCAAAGATGCCTGACTTTGCCGCTTCCCCACACGCTGCCCGTGAATACCACGATAAAGCCCATCCAAGTCACCATGGAGATGAGCATGGTTCCAACCACTGATTAGATGGCCGAAGTACAAGAAGCTCAAACTCCTGAAATTATGGAGAAGGTGAACCCCGCTCCTTGGAAAGAGGTTCCTTTGGTTCTCAATAACCGTAGTTTTGGTTGGGTAACAGATAAGATTTGTGGTGTTGTGGAATCGAAAACACCCAATTGGTGGTGGTGGTGTTTTATTATGGCCATGTCTATAGCCAGTTTTACTGGTCTTGGTTTACTCTACCTTGTCTCTACGGGTGTGGGTGTATGGGGAAACAATAATCCTGTTAATTGGGGTTGGGCTATTGTAAACTTTGTTTTTTGGATCGGTATTGGGCATGCAGGCACTTTAATATCTGCAGTCTTATGTCTCTTGAAGCAAAAGTGGAGAACTTCCATCAATCGTGCTTCTGAAGCGATGACAGTTTTTGCTGTTCTTTGTGCAGGCATCTTTCCACTTTTTCATGTGGGGCGTGTATGGTTTGCATGGTGGTTGTTTCCGATTCCTAATTCAAATGCTATTTGGCCTCAATTTCGCAGTCCCCTTGAATGGGATGTTTTCGCTGTATCTACCTATGCCACTGTCTCTGTACTTTTTTGGTACATGGGAATGATTCCCGATATGGCAGTGCTTCGCGACCGAGCCAAGGAGACATGGAGAAAATATTTCTATGGTTTTCTTGCCATGGGTTGGAGAAATGCCAATAACCACTGGCGGAATTTTGAGATGGCTTACCTTCTCCTTGCTGGTCTTTCAACACCTTTGGTTCTTTCTGTTCATACGATCGTTTCTTTCGATTTTGCTGTGGCCAACCTTCCGGGTTGGCACACAACCATTTTTCCGCCTTATTTTGTTGCTGGTGCTATCTTCTCCGGTTTTGGGATGGTGTTAACCCTTCTTCTTCCTGTTCGTGCAGTCTACGGGTTGCATGACTTAATCACCCAGAAGCACATTGATAACATGTGTAAGATTACCTTAGCCACGGGTAGCTTAGTAGGTTATGCTTATGCTATGGAATTTTTCATCGCTTGGTATGGGGCAAATTCCTATGAAGGTTTTGCCTTTATCAATCGTGCCTTTGGAAACTACTGGTGGTCTTACTGGATTATGGTCTCCTGCAATGTTATTTGCCCTCAGCTTTTCTGGTTTAAAAAGATCCGTGAGAATACGCCCCTCGTTTGGATTATTTCAATCTTCGTCAATGTTGGTATGTGGTTTGAACGCTTTGTTATCGCCAACACCACGCTTTCCCGGGATTTTCTTCCTTCTTCTTGGGGATACTATTCTCCCACGGTTGTTGATATTTTTACCTTCTTCGGTACTTTCGGATTTTTCTCAGTACTTTTCCTTCTTTTCCTTAGATTTCTCCCCCTCATGCCCATGTGTGAGGTGAAATCAGTTATGCCTCAGGCGGATCCGCATGGAGGTGAAAAACACTAATTCGTGAGTGAAGTAATGGATATCAAGTGTGCGGCGGCGGGGACATTTTCTTCCGCCAAGGATCTTTACGATGCTGCTGGCAAGGTAAAGGAAGCGGGATACACCAACTGGGAGTGCTTTAGCCCCATTCCGGTGCATGGATTGGACGCACAAATGGGCTATTCCAGGTCAAAAGTACCCTGCTTTACCCTTGCGGGTGGGGTGACTGGATTTTTTACCGGCATGCTCATTGTTTGGTATATGAACGCTTTCGATTATCCTCTTATCGTCGGTGGTAAGCCTTACTTTAGTCCCATTTATCCTTTCCCTGTTTTTTACGAGTTGACCATTCTTTTCTCCGCTTTTGGCACATTATTCGGAATGTTTTTCCTCAACCGACTACCGAGGCACAACCACCCCGTTTTTGAGCATCCTAATTTTGGAAAGACTGGTGATGATCAGTACATGATTGTGATCGAAGTGGATGATCCGAAATTTGACGATGATGAGACCCAGAATTTTCTCCGTGAGATTGGCGGGGATGATGTACAAATCATCCGTGAACCCATTGATTAAAGAACAACGATTACGGTGAGATACTTTATTCCCATATTTGCAATCCTGATGATCACAGTGGTTTCGATTCTTGGTTTCCGTGGCGAGAAAACCAAAAACACACCGATTGAAGTGTTTCCAGACATGGACAGACAGGCGAAGTTTAAGGCCCAGACGGTCAATAATCGCTTTTCCGACAACCGTGCAGACAGGCTTCCTGTTGCCGGGACCGTTTTGCGTGGAACTGCTCTCGAATTATCCAATGTCTTCGCGGCCTCACCTACCTTTCACAGCGATGCTCTTAAGTCAGGAAAATCTTCCGATGGAGAGTGGCTTGCCAGAGTTCCTGCCGAGCTTACCATCGACATGGCTCTACTCAAGATGGGGCAGGAAAAGTATGATATCCATTGTGCAGTTTGTCATGGCGAGTATGGGAACGGCCGCGGTGTTACTGCGAAATTCGGACTAAACCCCAGAAATTTATCTGATTCATCCCAGTCGGGCACCTATTTAGAATCGGCCGCCACTTGGACGGATGGCCAGATTTATAACGCCATTTCCAATGGTTCTGCTTCAGGCATCATGCTTGGCCTGAAAGAAAAACTTACTCCGAAGGAACGCTGGGCAATCGTACTTTATGTCCGTGCCCTACAATCTTACGTCAGTGATGCCACCTTGGCATCCAAGAAGCAGAATTTATGAGTCAGTCCGCTCAACCTAACGATCAGGGTAAGCCTGATATATCCACCAAGTTACTGGCTGGTGCAGTAATCGGTCTGGCAGTGGGCTTGGTTGGTTTATTCATGGGTATGCAGTCTGGAGACAAAGCCCCATTTCTTGGATGGTTGTGGGGATGTGCCTTCTGGCTCAGTATTGCCATAGGAATGCTCATGCTAGTGATGATCTTCCGGGTTTTTAATTCAAGGTGGACCCCGGTTGTTCGGCGTCAACAAGAACATGCACTTGCTGCCTTTCCCTGGCTAGGACTTTGCCTGCTTCCCTTGCTTTTGATTGCCTGGTTTGGCGGGGATAATTCTGGGATTCTCTGGACTTGGATTAACCCTGATTCCCCTACGATTGAGACCAATCACGTTATTCCGGTGAAAGACGATGTACTTCACCAGAAAAAGGAAGGTTATTTAAACCTCAACTTTTTTACTTTCCGGCTTGTTCTTTATTTCGTGATTTTCTGCGGTCTGAGTCATTGGCTTAGAAAAGTTTCTTTTTCCCAGGATTTCGATGGTGATCCAAATTGGACGCACCTAGGCATGAAGATCTCTGCAGCTGGAATACCGGCCGCTGCTCTTGCTCTTACCTTTGGTGCATTCGACTTATTCATGAGTCTCGAATACCAGTGGTTTTCCACGATGTATGGGGTATGGTTTTTTGCCAGCGGCATGCGTGCGGCTCTCGCGGTGACCATTGTTGTCTGCATTTACATGGTGTCGACCGGCAGGCTGAAGGGCTTATTCAAGCAGGCTCATCAATACGACTTAGCCTGTCTCTCCCTAGCTTTTACTGTTTTTTGGGCCTACATCAGTTTTTCTCAGTACTTTCTAATTTACAGTGCGAACATCCCTGAGGAAACTTTTTGGTACACTATCCGCGAGATCAACCCAAACACGGGGGAGCGTTCTGGCTGGTTTTGGGTGAGCATGGGTCTCATCTTCGGGCACTTTTTCTTCCCTTTCCTCTACCTCCTGTTTTACCGTAACAAAATCGACAAACCCCGCATTCTTTTTATTGTTTCCTGGATTCTTGTTTTTCACCTACTGGACCTTTATTGGAACATTATTCCTGGAAGGGAAATTGTCCCAGGTGCTTTCGTTGGTTTTGAGGCACGTCCTGTTCTCGGCACCCACCTTGTGTGGGGATTATTTTCTCTCTTGGGAATTGGCTGCCTTTCTGCCTGGGCGGTCCTAAGAAGTTTCAGCCATTCTGCTCAGGCGGAAATTGTTCCTATCAGGGATCCCCGTATTCTCGATTCTATAAACCACCATGAGTAATCCTAGTACCCAAAGAGCCGACGGATGCAGTGTATTCTTCACCTTTGTGGTGCTGGTTTTTTTGCTTTCAGGGTTTTACATTGCCCAAAAGATCTTTGAGCCTGCCATACCAACACCAGTTGAGCAGACAGTCGATCAAGGCCGTTCTGACATAGTGAACATCTACCGCCAGGAAAAAATTACTTTCAATAACTTGGTCGATCAGTTCCATGCGGATCGAAATTCATCCCTCAGCTCGGCGATGTCTGCGGTTGTAAAATCTTACAACGCACCATCCTCCAAGAATAAACCGGCAAATCCTTGACTCTATTTATGTCCCAAGATTCTCCAGATAAAATTATCGATAAGTCGGCGAGGTTGGTATTCAGTTTTTTTATCTCATCCGCCGGACTTTGGTTACTTGCTGCTGCCTTGCTCGCTTATACTGCAGCCGCCAAACTGACTGACCCGTTCTTCCTCGCAAACTTTGAGTTGCTTACCTATGGAAAAGTGAAGGTCGCACAAGCCAACGCGTTTGTTTACGGATGGGGTGGGAATGCAATTTTTGCAGTCACTCTCTGGATTTTGGCTCGTCTTTCCCAGGCTGAAGTGCGCGGGAGCGTATTTTTGATTTTAGCAGGTGTGATTTGGAATCTCGCCATTACTTTCGGTCTCCTCGGTATTCTCGATGGACACATGAGCGGTCATGAAATGCTTGAAATGCCCACTGAGGTTTGGCCAGCCATGCTTATCTCTTATTTGATAATCACTTTTCTTGCTTTGGTCATTCATCGTTCCAGGCAAGTTCGTGAAACCATTGCTCCTCAATGGTTTTTATTGGCAGCCCTTCTCTGGTTCCCTGCACTCTTTTTGATTGCTTGGAACGGTCTTGAGCTTAACACGGCTCGTGGCACTCTCCAAACCGTGCTATCGATGTGGTTTGGACAAAGTCTCATTTGGTTGTGGCTTACCCCAGTGGCGTTGGGGGCGGCTTACTATCTTATCCCTGCGATTCTTGGACGAACGATTGATAAATATTATTTAGCAATTTTTGGTTTTTGGTGCATAGCTGCCTTGGCACCTTGGTCTGTGGTGCACCACTTGGAGGGCGGACCAGTACCTATGTGGATTCCTGCGATCGGTACGGTTATGAGTATTGCGATGGTGTTCCCAATCGCGGTGGCTTCAACAAACTTTCATGCTACTGCCTTTTTGGATGTGGGAAAGGTTTGGAATAGCCTGCCTTTGCGATTTGTTATTTTCGGCACTCTTTCCTACACTATCTCGAGTTACATCGGGGTTGTTTTTTCTCTCCCTGCAGTGGCTAAAATTACCCAGTTTACAATCATCAATGAATTTCATTTTAATCAGCGTGTCTATGGCTTCTTTAGTATGATTGTTTTTGGTGCTGTCTACTTTGCGTTACCCAAGATTACTGGTCGTGAAATACCCGTAGCCGCCAAGAACTTTCATTTTTGGACATCTACCTTTGGTGTTTTACTTCTCTTGCTCGCCTACCTGATTGGGGGGCTGACCCACGGTGTTCTTGCTGGACAACCTACATTGCCTTGGTCCTCATCAGTTATTGCTTCAATACAACCTTACTTTATGATCACCAAGTTTGCATTTGTAATTCTTGGTTTTTCCCAGCTTGTCTTCGTGATCAATGTTTGGAAAGTCATATTCCCTAACCCATTTACCTGCTGTGCAAACGCCAGCAAGGAGGTGAATGCATGAATAACCTGGCTAAATTTACCATTGGTATATTCCTGACTTTAGGATTTGCCTGGCTTGCTTTTGTGGTCGGTGCCCGTTCCCAGTATGGTGACCTCACACCAACGGCTCAGGTTCTTAATGAAGACGGTTCAGTTCCTGCGGATGCAGAACTCTTCCCCCTGCCCATGAGCGGATTGGCAAAACAGGGTGCGGAAGAGTATGCTGCCCTGGGTTGTGTGACCTGCCATACCCAGCAAGTTCGCCGGGTTGAGGCCGGTTTTGATGTGGATCGGGGTTGGGGGAAACGCCCCTCCGTACCCCGTGACTATGTTCACCAGGAACATGTGCTTTTGGGTAATTCCCGCATTGGTCCTGATTTGGCTAATGTAGGCCTGCGTGGATACGATGAGTCCTGGTTCCATCAGCACCTCTTTGAACCTCAGAGTCTCTTCCCCCAATCACTATGTCCACCAAGTCACTTTTTGTACACTGAGGTGGATGAAGGTAATGATGTTGTGATTGAGATCAATTCCACTGATGAGTCTAAGTCTTCCCGCTTCGTCAAACCATCCGTCCGGGCAACCCGATTGGTCGCCTACATGCTTTCCCTCAAACAGGATTACGAGCTTCCTGAGGTTGCTTTTGTGGAGTCTGCTGAAGAGGTTGACTTGGAAAAAACGGAGATTGTGGCGACTGCAGCTGAACCAACTGGACAGCTGCCTGAGTGGTTGCGTGATCAGATGGAGGCAGGGAAAGAGGTGTATATGAAAGCTGCAACTGGAGGGGGTATGTGCTTTACCTGCCACCAAGTAAACGGACAAGGTTTGGCCGGACAATTTCCCCCACTCGCCGGTTCGGATTGGGTTTTGGGAAACAAAGACAGGTTAATCAAAATTTCGATGTATGGATTGATGGGGGAAATCGAAGTAAACGGGGTTAAGTACAACAATGTAATGGCTCCTCCTGGTATTCCCCCCGGTTCCCTAACTGACGAACAGATCGCCAATGTTTTGACTTACATCCGTAATGACTGGGGTAACTCCGCATCTGCCATATCTGCTGAAGAGGTTGCCCGGGTGAGGGCATCGCTTGATGGGCGCCCGGCGATGCAAATGTTTACCGCTGCTGAACTTACTCCTCCCGTACAATGAGCGAAGAAATAAAACCGCAGGATAACACATCCCACCAGCAGGTTCTCTCTGATGAGGAGATCGTTACCTCACATGTTGAGCTAAGCAAAACCAAACATGAACCTACGAGCTATTTTCTCAAAGCACCTCTCATCTTCGTATTTGTTTTTGGTTGCCTGATTTTTGTTTGTTCCATTCAACTTGCTCATTCGACCAACAAGTTTCAGCTCCACCCCCCGGTGGAAGTTGTCGAACTTACCCCTGAGGAGAAAGAGACATTACGTTTTGAGCGAAAGCTGAGTTCAGGAGAGAAGATTTTTGCGGCTCGTTGTGCTTCTTGCCATCAGGCAAATGGTCAAGGCATTGAAGGTCAATTTCCCCCGCTTGCTGGATCGGAGTGGGTTTCCGCAGATCCTGGTGTTATCAGTAATATTATTCTTAAGGGTCTGAAAGGTGAAATTGTGGTCAAAGGGATAACCTATGGCACTTCCGCAGCTGCCAATATGGCTGCTGTTCCTATTTCTGATCGAGAAATTGCCAATGTCGTAACTTATGTCAGGCAAGCTTGGGGAAACTCTTCCTCAGAAGTTTCAGAGGGTGAAGTTGCCAAGTTTCGGGCTGATTCTGCTGAACAGCAGGACCAATGGACCGGGGATCAGTTAAAAGCCTTGTTCGCAGATACCTTTTTGAACTAAAGATTTTTTTTGTTATTCTCTTTCAAGTTGTCCGAAAAATTTATTCGGACACAATGAAGCCATTGAATCTCTATAATTATATATTACTCCCGGTTCTTGTCCTGGGACCTATTGGAGTTTTGGCCGGTTCAGTTCATGAAAAGCCGGAGCATTTTTTCAGTCAACTCAGGCAGATTATCCATGGACTTGAAAGTAAGTCTCCGGTCTTGCTTCAATTGGAGGCTGATGTCGCCGAGTCCTCTGCTAATGTTTTGTATGCACGGGCTGAAAAAGGTCTTAAGTTTGGGCTAAATATTTCCAATCAATCCATACATCAAGACAACCCTGATGAAGACTATTATCACCACTTTCGAACTTTCAGTCAGGTGTATCTACGAAAACCCCTTTATCATTGGGGGGCATTAGAGGCTCAAGAGAAAATTGCCCTAGAAAATGAGATTTCTAAGCATGAAATTTTTAAGTTCAGAAAAAGATCATTAATTGGCGAATGTAGATCGCAATATTTACAACTCATATTGGATCAATATCGTTTGGGACTTACACAAAAATATATTGATTTAGCCCAAAAGAATACCGCTAATATCAAAAAAAAACTCAGCCTTGAAATTGATACTCAATTGAACCTCGATCAGGCACTTTCCTATGAAATTAGCAAAAAAATAGAGTTGTCTGAACAATTGGTTCATCTTGAAACAAAAAAGGCAGAATTTGCCTCCCTATTTGGGTACACCGAGAATTTGGAATTGGAAATGAACGAGAGTTATATGTCCTTTTCTCTCGATTATAATTTTACATCGAATTATCCAATCCTGATTGCGACAGCAGACTCTTCGGAGATTAGACATCTTCGCCACTTGATCCGTAATGAAGAAAATAGGAAGACCATTGCCAACAGCCAGTTAAAGCCAAAATTAAACTTGTTGAGCACTTTTTATCAGGATCAGATCGATGTTGTTGGTAGTCAAGAAAACCTCCAAAGGAATAATTTCCTGATTGGCATTGAGGCGAATTGGGCGATTTGGGATTCTTATCAAAGCAAAGCCCAAAGACAGGCGGCAATTGCACGCCAGGAAAAATATGAACACATGCTAGAACAGAGAAAAAAAGTGTTTTTTATCCAAGTTAATGCAATTGCAGATGAGTTGTCTTCCCTAAACGATCGAATTAGTTTGTCTCGAAAGATGATTAATATTGAGAAGCGGAGGGTTGCCAAAAGTAAAATGGAGTACGATTTGGGAAAAGTGAATTACTCGACTTATTTATCGCATCTGCTCGCCTTGGATACATCCCATATCTCTAATTTGGGATTAATAAACAAATATCTTCGTTTGGTCGATTTATATGACCAATATGTTAATTCTGTTGATTATATAGGAGTCAATTTGAAATGAAAGTATCCAAGACCAAGATCTCCTTGTTTTTTTGTTTTATTCTTGGCGTCGCCTTTATTGCGTCACGGTTTTTAGTAGAAATGTTTGCTTCCGAGACCTTGGTAGTAAAGGCGAAGGATGGTTATATAAGAGACTCGGTTACTGGAAATATCCGGGTTCATGCGGCTGCAACCTATGATTTAAAAGCCGAAGCGAGTGGGGAAGTCCAATGGGTTGCAATTTTACCGTTAGGAAACCCTTTGAATGTAGAAGTGAACCAAACCCTTATCATGCTGGACATGGAGGATGTGAATCGTTCAATTACGAGGCTGAATTTGGATAGGGCGCAGCACCGTGAGCGTATCCAGGCAGGTTCACTCACTAAAATTCTACTTAATATTCGAGAAAAGGAATTAAGAGATCTCGAAGCATTAGCCAAAACAGAGTACCTATCGGCCTATGATATCGAGGCTAAGACGAATGAAGTAGAGCGCTTGCGCGCCCAAATCAGGCATGAACAATTAGCCGATGAGCATTTTATCCAGAATTATTTTCACCATTTATCCAAACTTGAAGATGAGAAAGAAAAAAAGTCGATCAGAAGCCCTATCGCTGGTGAATTTAGTGCCTGCTATGTTGCTCCAGGCAACCAAGTTTTTCACGGAAATGTAGTTGGGAAGGTATATTCAGAGCAGCGAATTATCGAAGTGTCCTTACTGGAAGAAGAATTCAAGGAACTCAAAGTAGGCATGGCTGCAGGGGTATCTCTCCTCTCCACTGGCGATAAGATTTATTCCGCAAAAGTTTCTGCCCTTTCTTCCACAGTAGAAGCAAATTCTGGGATCAGGAAGCTCTACCTCGAAATGGATGAAAATAATCTTTCCCTTCCAGTGGGAAGCTCCGGAAGAGCCGAAATTATTCGTAAAGAAAAAGAGAGTGCCCTGATTATCCCAAGAAAAGCACTGGTTGGAGATTTTGTGGTAGTTACGGAAGCAGGGCGAGCAATGTTTAGAAAAGTCAGCGTGGGTGCCAAGAATCTCAAAACTGTGGAAATCTTAGAAGGTATAAAGGCCGGTGAAAATGTAGTCATTCAGACGCCCCATCTTCTTCGCGAAGGGGAAAGAGTTGAACCCATCTTGGTTTCCTTCAGCGAATAAATTTCCTTTCGCATGCTTTGCTTAGAGATAGCCTGGAGTTACTTGGTGAGCAGAAGGCGCTCGATGCTTTTTAGCCTTGTCGGAATTATCTTTGGCGTTGCTTTTTTTGTGATCACTCAGGCTCAAACATCTGGTTTTGAGCAGTTTTTTATCCGAACTATTTTGGGAACCAATGGAGCAATCCGAATTTCCGACCGCTATCAAGATACTTTTGGCACCGTTGAAAGCGTTAGCGATGAGGGCAGGACCAAGTTTATTTTTCATACAAAGGAGGATGCCCGCTATCACAAGGGAATTCAGCAGCCTTCTTCCGTCAGGTCAGCTCTGGATGCTTTTCCAGAAATCATTGGTATATCTGAGATCCTGGAGGGAGTCGGTGCTCTCGATACCGGATCAAGAAACAAAACCGTTCATGTCCACGGCATTCGCTGGGAGGACCATTCCAGTGTTAGTGATTTAGGTAAGCATATCTTGCAAGGGGCGGGGTACGGGTTTTCGGCGGATCAGATGGGGGTTTTGTTAGGTTCGAGGATTGCCCAAGAATTGAATCTTCAACTGGGTGACAGGGTGACGCTCACTGGTGGAGTTAGAACCTTAAATTTAAAGGTAGCAGGGGTTTTTGAAACGGGAGTTAGTCAAATTGATAAGAACCGAATTTACATGCACCTTTCGATGGCCCGATCTTTTCTCGGTCAACCATTCGGAGGTTCAGTTTTTCAGGTTGGTTTATCTGAGCCGGATATTGCCCCCCAGCTTTCTGCCCAAATTCAATCTACCTTGAATCATCGTGCTGTGAGCTGGCAGGAGCGTGAGAAAGTTTGGTTGGATGTTTTTAAAGCACTCAAATTCTCCTCCGCGATTACGGTGTCTTCCATCATTCTTTTATCAGGTCTGGGTATGTTCAATGTATTTGCAGTCATGGTTTTTGAAAAAACAAGGGATATCGCCATCCTGCGTGCCTTAGGATTTTCTCCCCAAAACATTTCCGCTGTTTTCCTTTGGCAAGGTTTTATTATTTTGATCTGGGGCGTTTTGTTAGGTGCTTTGCTGGGGGCTTTGACTACTTGGGTCATATCTCGGGTGCCCTTGCGTATTCGTGGGATATTTTCAACTGATAGCTTTGTGGTGAATTGGGATGGGTCTCATTACCTTTGGGCTGCGATGATTTCCTTTTTTGTGGTAAGCATTGCCTGTTATATCCCCGCACGAAGAGCTGCACGTGTGCAACCTGCGAAAATTATTCGCGAAACCGTATAGTGTTTGCATGAATTCTACTCTTCTTCGTGCAGAATGTATCGACTACAGTTTCAAAGAGTCGGGTAGTCAGGGCAGTTTATCAACAAATGTTCTTAAAGGCGTTTCCCTCTGTCTCAATGCCGGTGAAATTACTGCGGTGGTGGGGCCTTCGGGGTGCGGGAAAAGTACTTTGCTTTATTTGTTGGGTTTATTGGACCGCCCGGAAAAGGGATCCATCTTTTTTAAAGGGCAAGAAGTGGGGCATTCCAGCGAAGAGGTCCGTACCCAGTTAAGAAATGAGGAGATTGGTTTCGTTTTTCAGTTCCATTTTTTGATTCAGGAACTTACCGTTTTGGAGAATGTGGCTCTTCCTTTGCAAAAATCAGGCATGGCGAAGGCATATGCACACCAATCCGCTTCAGCCCTCTTGGAGAAACTGGGAATGAGCAGTATGCAGGGACGGCATGCTCACAAGTTATCAGGAGGGGAGCGGCAACGGGTCGCCATTGCCCGGGCACTGGCCAATCAACCAAGTATTCTTTTGGCCGATGAGCCTACCGGTAACCTCGATAGCCATAACTCAGATACGGTTTTCAACCTCATGTTACAGCTGGCAAAAGAAAAAAATGTCGGGGTTTTGATTGTGACCCATAACCGGGATTTGGCTTCCCGTTGTGACCGGGTGATATCCATCCGGGATGGGGTAATCGTAAACCCTGGAGATGCTTAATTTTTCTTGCGGCTTTTTACAATGGTCTCATAGGCCAGATTGATCCGACTTAATTGCTCATTGGCAAAATCAATGAATTCCGGAGGTAGTTCTTTGGGTTTAATTTTGTCTGGGTGAAATTCAGAAGCCTTTTTTCGGTAGCACTTTTTGAGTTCCTCATCGGTACAGTCTGCAGTGAGGCTTAGGATTGCAAATGCCTCGGACAGAGCAGGGGGGGGGCTTGATTTCAAGGAGTTGCCGGGTTGGTATCCTCCCTGGATCCATGAACGCAGGGTTCCCTTTTTTAAACGTAATTCCTGTTCGCCTAAAAGAAGTAACCGGATCTGCTTTTCATGTAATTTATGTCCATTTGACTGAGCAATTTCATAGAGGCCGCCCAAAAAGGCATGGCATACAGTGGAGTCAAATTGAACCAGTTTGCCGACCTGTGCAAAATCCTCGGATAAGGGACGGGTGTTTTCCTTTGATTTGCGGAAAACGGATATACAAAATTCTTTTATCCTGTCGTTTTCGCACATCCGGTCCATGAGGGATTCCGCCTTATTGATCTCATGTTCGGAAATACGGCCATCTGCTTTGGCAATTTTTGCGGCACAGGAAAAGAAGTGAGCCAAATAGAAAAGCCTGGCCTTCTGGGCATTGGTGGGCGGTCGGTTTGTCTCATCAAATAAATGACCGATCGCAGTGCCAACAAGGGAAGTTAACGGGCCTGCAAGCATACCTAGACTGGCACCCACCACTTTTCCCCACCAATTCATTTATGGTTATGGCTTAGTTGAAAAAAAGAAGCACCGATGGCCTAGGAGGAGCTGGTTAAAGCCTCCGGTAGGGTTCCGGATTGGGGCCGATCGGAGTTCCTTTGTTCGGGATCACCTGAACACAGCGATCATCCCAAAGCTCAATCATATCCATATCCTTCGCATTAGTGACCTCCAATTCGGGTAGATTATGTTGCTTGAGCCAGGCAAGAATGGGCGGAATGGCAAGCTTGGGGTTCTGGGCACGGGCCGTGACAATTTTTACCCGGTACCCCATTTCCAGCCAAATACGTACCCGTTTAATCATATTGGGCACGGGTTTACCAATATGCTCAAATCCCTTCCAGGCTTCGGCTTCGGCGAGCGTGCCATCAAGGTCGACTCCAATCCACTGCCTGGATTCTGCTTTTTCTCCAAATTGATTCATGTCAGTGATGGGTAGCCCAGGCGTATGGGGCACACGCACAGAAATTTTCTTTTTAGAGAATGCCTGCCTGAAAAATCGAAACATAGAATAATCTTCAATCTTTTAAAACCCTGTCTTAAGGTTTAGGGTTCATCAATCTTTTTAAGTGTCCCTTATTCTTTTAACTATTCCGATCGACCCATTTAGCATTCATGGGTTTCCCTGGGTATTGATCGCATTGTGGAACATTTGGTTGTTTCAACCCGTGGTCACTTTTTTTCATGAACTCGGGCATGCGTGGGCCGCCCTTCTATTTACAAGGGAAAAGGTGAGCCTCCACATAGGGCAGCAAAACTTGTCGCCCTCTTTTTCATTCTGCTTTGGAAAAAGGTTTTTGGCCAATGTGTCCCTAAGGAAAGGAAAATGGGGGTATACTCAATACCAGTTGGAAGAAGAGAGCATATGGGGGCATTTGCTCATCCTGTTGAGTGGCCCACTGATGACTCTGCTGTTAACTTGCTTAGCAGGTTATTTCCTGTTCTTTACCGCAAACAATCCTGTACTGGAAAATGTTTTGATCAGTTGGTTTTGCGCTAATTTTCTTACCTTTATCCGTGCCGTCCTGCCGATGAGAATGCAACCGACTCCTTCTTTTCCGGAGGGCCCGCCGAGCGATGGCTTGCAAATCTGTAATCTCCTCTTTCCTTCGCCTAAATCTTAGCAGTTTGAGAGGACTTAAAGGAGTTTAATCGGACTGGTTGTCGTAGAGGTTACGGTAAAGCTGGCAGTTACGATAGATTTTACTGTGGGGACCATCGGCAATGATTTTTCCCCGCTCCAGCACGAGTATACGATCGGCCAGCCGGATCGAGCTGAATCGGTGGGCGATTAGAAAGGTGGTCTTTCCCTGAATGAGCCGGGACATTGCAGTATGAATTTTTTCTTCGTTCTCTGTGTCCAGGGCAGAGGTTGCCTCATCGAGAATAAGGATAGGGGAGTTCCTGTAAAAAGCGCGGGCAAGAGCAAGCCTTTGTAACTGTCCTCCCGAGAGGCGACTGCCGCGTTCTCCAAGAATCTCATTTTCCTGATCTTTCATCAAAGAGACAAATTCCGAGGCGTTGGCAGAATCGAGGGCATCGGAAATAGGGCACTCGGTGAAAGATGAATGGCCAAGTTTTATATTTTCTCTGACTGAGGCATCAAATAGGAATGGCTTTTGGGGAACGAGAGCGACCATTTCCCTCAAGGCGTGTAAATCCACGTCGCGTAGGTCAATTCCATCTATGGATATAGAGCCCGAAGAGGGGTCGTGAAACCGTGGGATAAGTCCGGCAAGGGTACTTTTGCCCGCTCCACTGGGTCCGACCAAGGCAATGATTTCACCTGCTTCTGCGGTAAAACTTATTTCGGACAGGGCAGGCGGGGAGGGGTTCTTCTGATCAAAGGACGGGTAGCTATAACTGACGCGGTTAAATGTTATTTTTCCCTTCGGGGAAGTGATCTTCTGAGAGTTGGGTGCATTACTAATAGTCTCCTCCGCACTAAGGATATGGTCCAGTCGGGTAAGGGAGGCTAGGCCTTCCTTTACCTTATTGTGAATGGTCCCGAGTTTTTTAATGGGCTCGTAGGACATATACAGAGCCACAATAACCGGTACCACGGCATCGAGGTGGATGGAGGTCTTGGCTGCCTGAAAGATGGCAATGGAAATACCCGTTGCCGTAATGATTTCAATCAGTGGGGTGAGAAGATGGGCATATTTGATCACCTTCATGCGGGCGGTGAAGAATTGATCCGCAGCTTTTTGAAAACGGTCCACTTCTCTATTTTTAAGATTGAAGGCACGGATTTCTGTCGGACCGGAAAGGTTTTCACTGAGAATGGCCGTCAAACCGCCCACTTGCTGCTGCATGCCAAGAGCCTTGGACATAAGAAGCTCACCGACCCGACGGATCGGGAATACACAGACCGGGATGACCAGAAGGCAGAGGAGCACGAAAGCCATACCTTCTCTTTGTACTGCCATCACGCAAAGGGCACATATTGCACCGATAAAAGTGATGGGTTGTTTGATGAGATCATTGCTTACCGCGAGAATGGCGGACTGAAGCTGTCCGGTGTCAGAGATCACCCGACTCAAGAGATCACCGCTCTTATTTTGGCTAAAAAAAGAGATAGGCAAATTTTGAAGTTTTCTAAAGACATCGAGCCGGATTTTTTCCAGAACCCTCATCCCACAATAGTTGATCAGGTAGGAATTCGCATAACTGCTGACCCCCCGGACAAGAAAGACGGCCGGAAACCAGGCGACATACCAAAAAATTCCCCAGGATGGGAGGGTGGGGGCAGATGGGTCCGTCGGGAATATTTTTGGGAATACCTGATCAATCATGTAGGGCAGGCCGAATCCGCTACTCAGCCCATACACTGCACCACATAACAAAGCACCAAGAAAAGAAAGCCAATGGGCTTTTAGGTAAAAAAAATAGGGAAGCAATCGGCGGAATCCGGGAGCATTTTCAGTCGTTGGTGTGGGATCCATGGTAGTTGTCAAAGCAATTGATCGACCGTCTTTGGGTAGAGGCGCCCGGTTACCAGTGCCTGTTCCCTGAGATAAGAGGAGGATTCTTCCCTGAGTCTATTCAATTGCTCGCTGGTCATTCTCCATTTCCAATTACCATGCTCATATCCAGGCCTATTAAATCTTGCTTCTGTTCCCAAGGATAATAAATCCTGAGCCTGCACAATCACCAGAGGGGGGACCGAGCGATATGCCTGCCTAAGCATCTCCCAACCAGGTGCATCACCGGAAACATTGAAATACCTGCGAAAGTTCGATCTGGTTTGTTCGCAAGAGGCATTATACCAACCTACTGCAGTGTCGTTGTCATGGGTTCCGGTGTACAAAACCAAGTCTTCTCTTAGGTTGTGGGGGAGATAGAGGTTTTCCGGTTCTCCACTGAATGCAAATTGCAGAACTGCCATTCCAGGAAGACCAAATTTTCTTCTTAATGAACGAACACCCTCATGAATCTCACCCAGGTCCTCGGCCAAGAAAGGGAGGTGGGGGAATGCCGCTCCGATATGTTGCCAAAATTTTCCACCGGGTCCATCAATCCACCTTCCTTCTTTTCCATTCCTGGCATTTGCGGGAATGCTCCAGTAATCATGGAAAGCACGGAAGTGATCGATGCGTAGAACATCAAATAAATCGAGTTGATCCGAGATGCGGGCCGTCCACCAACGATATTCTTCAGCATCATGGACAGGCCAATCATAAAGTGGGTTACCCCAGTACTGGCCGTCTTCATTGAAATAATCAGGCGGAACCCCGGCAACGGCCTGGAAATGCAAGCCTGGATCGATTTGAAAAAGGGAGGGCTCGGCCCATGCATCCGCCGAGTCAGGGGCGACATAAATAGGAAGATCACCAATGATGGAAACCCCTTTCTTATGGGCATAGCTTCGCAAATTGTTCCATTGTGCCCGGAATAAGAGCTGCTGAAAGTAGATGTATTGGCAGTCCGGTTCAGTGGGTTGGTTAAGGGCCTTGATTAAGGCAGGGGAGGAAAATTTTTCTTTTTCTGGCCATTTCCACCAAGGGTTCAAATCGTTCTTGTATTTTAGCAACTGGTAGGCCGCATAAGGCTGTAACCAGTCCGCGTGGTTGGAAATAAATGAATCCAGACTTCCATATTTATTTTCGAGAGGATGAGGATTTTCCCTGAACCTTAAAAAGGCAGTCCTCAGGCAAGGTTCAAAGAATTCGTAAATCTTTGCATAGTCCACCTGTTGGCGGGGAAGCTGTTCTAGCATACTTAGCTCACTTTTTTGAATATAGCCAAGGTCTATGAGCTCATCCCAGTCGATGAAATATGGATTACCTGCGGAAGATGAAAATACCTGATAAGGGGAGTCGCCAAATCCGGTCGGGCCTACCGGGCAGGTCTGCCAAAAACGGAAACCGGCATCTGCGAGAAAATCGATCCAGTTTTTTGCACCTACTCCTAAAGTGCCCACACCAGAGGAGGAAGGAAGGGAGGTTATGTGCAGCAATACACCTGCAGAGCGATCACGTAGCCATGAAGGAAGTCCAGACATTTTAATTAGACATAATGTATATTGTGCGAACTTATTTGATTCCCCAGCGTTTGGTGAACGGATAGTAAACAAACAAGGCCCGGCCAATTAGTTCATCTTCAGGAACAAATCCCCACGCCCGACCATCGAGGCTGTCAGTTGAATTGTCGCCCATGGCAAAGTAACCATTCTTTTGGGTGGGATTCTGTGGATCCCTGCGATGAGGGACATTGAGGAGTGAACGATTGGTCAGTAGACCCTCAGCACGGTATGCGGGAAATCCGTCCTCGTTGAACTGATGGGGAGATTTTGCAAATGTTTCTGCCTGCTGGTTATTCTGCAGAATAGCAAGGTGGGAATCCGCCGGTTGGCCATTACGATATAATACGCCAGGCACCCCCTTACGTACATCTGTGCCGTTGGTGAAAACTGATTCAGGTACGCGAATCTCTAGGGTATCACCAGGTTCCCCGACCAGTCGTTTGATATAATATTTATCCTCACCAATCAGGCTTCTGACCTCAGTATTGAGCTCCCGGTTAAACGCGTCAATTCCGGCTGTTTTAAAAATAATGGGATCGCCTGATTTTGGATTGATGAAGTTGTAACTCATGCGGTCGACAAATAAGGCGTCACCGAGGAGTACATCAAAAGCAAGCGGTATATCCCCTTTGCTGACCCTCGAGTCACTGAGTTTCATTCTTCCGCGGGCAATCGATTCATCTTGGGCAATTACCATGGGCAAATCTCTGAGGTCTTTAATACCTGCAAATCTCTCCGCCAGTAACTGATCCATGTCAAATTCCGCGGGAACTTGCAGAAAGTGTGCCTTTCCTCCTATTTCAAAAGTGTATTCCCTGACCATGGTGGGAAAGATAAAGAAACGGCCATGGGGGAAATTTGCCTGAACATATCTGTGGCTGGTGCCATTTTGTAGGACCAGATAGAGTTTGCCGGAGCTTTCCGCTTCCAATCGATAGTGAGATGCACCCAAAAGCAACTTATCCCGAGTTCTTTCTGCAATATTTGGGGGCGTTTCATTCTCATAGATGTAGGGTTTCATCCCATAAAACGAAGGAAACATCGAATTGGTCGGAATAATAAATGGCTGTATAAAAAAACTGCGGATTCCAAGAATAACAATTGCTGCCACCAGGAGCATTTCCACATTTTCTACCCAGTTTTTCCTATGATAGTAGTTGCCCCCAGACTTCCTCAAAGCCTCATCCAGGATTCTCGCCTTATTTTCAAGGGTTTCGGATGAAACTTTTCTTTCCCGCAATGCTTCCTTTAATCCTTCGTTGGCTAAATTCAGCCCCCGTGCCTCCACTGCGGGCAATCGGTCCTGCCTGAATGCGTAGACTTTAAGCCCAAGGGTGAGCAGTTCTTTTGCCCCTTTTTTTTCTCTTCTCGAAGCCCTTTGGGGATTGTTTGTATCTTGATTCATTGGACGAAATAGATGTGAAGGTAAGTATTAGTCAGGAAGAACTCTTAAGAATCTGGACAAAGGCCTCTTGAGGAATATTGACGCTTCCAATTTGTTTCATTCTCTTTTTTCCCTCTTTTTGCTTGTCCAAGAGTTTTCGCTTACGGGAAATATCCCCACCATAGCACTTTGCCGTAACATCTTTTCTCATGGCACTAATGGTTTCACGGGCTACCACTTTTCCCCCGATTGCGGCCTGCAGGGCGATTTTAAAAAGTTGCCTGGGGAGAATCTCCTTCAGTTTAGCACAAAGTGCCCTCCCCCTCGATTCCGCTTTGTCCCGGTGGACGATCGTCGAAAAGGCGTCCACTGGTTCCGAGTTGACGAGAATTTCCATTCTTACCAAGGCGGAATCCATGTATTCATCCATATCGTAGTCCATGGACCCGTACCCGTGGGTAATGCTTTTGAGCCGGTCATTGAAATCCACCAAAATCTCATTCAGGGGAAGGTGACAGGTGAGCATAATTCTGGTCTCGTCGATTGTTTCGGTGTCGCGGCAACTTCCTCTTTTCTCAGTGACCAGGGCGAGAAGGTCTCCAATGGACTGATTGGGGGCGTGAATGCGGGCGAGAATGGTGGGTTCTTCAATCTTGTCGATTTCCGAAGGGTCAGGTAACTCAAGGGGATTATCGATCTCCATGACTTGCCCAGTGGTAAGAAAAACCCTGTAAATTACGCTTGGATAGGTGGAAATCAAATCGAGCTCATATTCCCGCCTAAGCCTTTCCTGAATAATTTCCATGTGCAGGAGTCCCAGAAATCCACAGCGGAAGCCGAAGCCGAGGGCGACAGAGGTTTCGGACTGGAAGGTAAAGGAGGCGTCATTCAACCTCAACTTCCCGACCGACCTCTTCAGTTTCTCATAATCGGAAGTGTCGAGGGGGTAGAGTCCGCTAAAAACCATCGGTCTGACCTCTTTGTAACCAGGCAGCATTTCCTCCGCCATGTTGTCGGTAAGGGTAAGAGTATCCCCGATTTTAATATCGGCCACATCCCGAATGCCGGTGACAATGTAGCCCACCTCCCCTTCTGCTAAGCTTTTTTTCGGATGGGGACGAGGAATGAATTTCCCGATCTCCTTGATCTGGGTTTTTCTCTGGTCGCTCATCAGGGAGAGATTGCCGTTTTGAGCAAAAGTTCCCGAAAATACACGGACATAGCAAATGACGCCCTTGTAGGAGTCGAACTGGCTGTCAAATACGAGTGCCCGTGCCTTGGGGTGCTCCGCCCATCGGGGCGGGGGCAATCGGTGCACCACAGCTTCAAGAATTTCATCCACTCCAATACCGGACTTTCCGCTTGCGTGGATGGCGTCCTCGGCTGGGATGGCGAGAATTTCCTCAATTTGGTGAGAGACCCGGACCACATCCGCACTGGGTAGGTCCACTTTGTTGATTACCGGAATAATCGTCAGGCCCTGTTCATCCGCAAGCTGGGCATTCGCCAATGTTTGTGCCTCGACCCCCTGTGAAGCATCGATTAGGAGCAATGCCCCTTCACATGCGGCCAGGCTGCGTGATACCTCATAGGAAAAATCGACATGGCCTGGGGTGTCGATCAGGTTGAATAAATAGGTGCTTCCATCCTGAGCGAGGTAATCCATTGACACGGGATGGCACTTAATGGTTATCCCCCTTTCTCTTTCCAAATCCATGGAATCAAGCAACTGGTCCTTCATTTCCCGTTTGAGAACGGTCTGCGTGCGTTCGAGGAGACGATCAGACAAGGTAGTCTTGCCGTGATCGACATGTGCGATGATACAAAAATTACGAATCTTGTGCGTTTCCACCATTAAAAAGTTGACCACTCCGTGTTTCTCTCGACAAAAGTCAATAGAGTCCACTTAAGTGTGGATATCTTATCACACAAAACTGAACAATGGACAAGAATCGACTTCATGGAGTGCACACTGCGCTGGTTACACCAATGGCGGCGGGTGCGGTTGCCTATTCTGATTTAGAGCGCCTTATTGACAGGCAAATAGAAAGTGGGGTTTCCGGAATTGTGCCCTGTGGCACCACCGGTGAGTCCCCCACCCTTTCTGAGTCTGAGCACTTGGAGGTGATCCGCAAGAGCGTCGAATGCACGGCAGGGAAAACTCTGGTCATTGCTGGGACAGGTGCCAATTCCACGGAGGAAGCCCTCTCCCTGACACGTTCTGCTGACCAAGCAGGAGCGGATGCCTTCTTGCTGGTGGCTCCCTACTACAACAAACCGAGCCAGGAGGGCTTGTTTGCCCACTTTAGTGCTCTAGCCGAGATTACTGAGAAACCGATCGTGCTTTATTCGATTCCCTCGCGTTGCGGAATCGAGATTTCCACGGACTTGGTATGCCGGTTGCGGGAAAAATATACACATGTCTGTGCGCTCAAGGAAGCGGGTGGCCAATCGGCAAAAGTTTCTGAAACCCTTTGCCGTATTGACGAAGACTTTGTGGTTCTATCAGGGGATGATGGATTGACTCTTCCCTTTATGGCCTGTGGGGCAATGGGAGTGGTCAGTGTGGCGTCGAACCTTGTTCCGGAGGTTGTTACAAAAATGGTTCGCCTGGCTTTGGCTGGGGACTATGAAAGTGCCCGCAAAATTCACCATTTTCATTATGGGTTATTTACCGATCTTTTCTGTGAGCCCAATCCTGTGCCGGTCAAAGTGCTCATGCAAATGGCGGGCATGATTGAGTCAGCAGAAGTTCGTCTTCCTCTTTCCCCACCCTCTCCTGCAAATTTGGCTTTACTCAAAGGCCTTTGCTCCACTCTTTCGCTTCCTGAGAAAGTATATTGATGAGCCTTAAAATCTTACTTTGTGGGGCCGGAGGGCGAATGGGGCAGGCAATTTCCTCGATTGCGGGGGATCATGGGTGCTCAGTCACCTGCCCGGTCGATCTGGGCGATGATCCGGCGGAAGGGATAGCTTCCTGTGATGTGGTGATTGATTTTTCGCTGAGGGAAGCTACCTTGCCGCTCGCCCGTTTGTCTGCGGAACATGGTAAGCCCATGGTCATCGGAACCACCGGGCACGAACCGACTGAGAAAGCAGAAATAGAGGAGATCTCCTCAAAGGTTGCCATGGTGTGGGCAGGTAATTTTTCCACCGGGGTAAACCTTCTTTTTTACCTGACCGAACAGGCTGCCCGGGTGCTTGATCTTGAATCTGATTTTGACCCCGAGGTCATCGAAACGCACCACCGCTTAAAAAAAGACGCTCCCAGTGGGACCGCAGACAGATTAATTGAAATTCTTAAGGCATCCCGTGAATTAAGCGATAGCAATGTGGCCCATGGCCGTTCCGGAATGATGGGTGAGCGCCCCATGCGGGAAATTGGTTCACATGCCCTGCGCGGCGGAGATGTGGTCGGCGATCACACGGTCATGTTTGCCGGTATGGGGGAAAGGGTCGAGCTCACCCATCGGGCAACTGACCGCAAAATTTTTGCCGCAGGTGCTCTAAGGGCGGCCAGATGGGTCCACTCCCAACTGCCAAGACTTTATTCAATGCAGGATGTTCTCGGTCTGAAAGCGTAAGGACAAGATGATCGCATTTCTTGAAGGCAATTTGGTGGAATGCCAGCTCAATCTGGCGGTAATTCAGACTGGTGGAGTTGGATATGAGGTCCATGTGCCTCTGACAACATCTGAGAAATTACCTGCACTTGGTGAGTCTGTTAGACTTCATATTCAGGCGACCTATCGAGAAGACTCGCAAACACTTTATGGCTTTGTTGACCGCGAGTCCCGCGATTTTTTCCGCATGATCGTGGATAAAGTATCCGGGATTGGGCCAAAGATTGCCCTGAACCTACTGGGTTCGCTCTCTTTGCCCACTTTAAAGAACTCAATTGCTCAGGGAGATGTGGGGATGCTTTCCAAAGCACAGGGGCTTGGGAAAAAGACTGCCGAAAGAATTGTGGTTGAATTAAAGGACAAGGTTCTGCCAAAGGGACTGAGTGGAGGGAGTTCCGCCGAAGCTGTTTCAGGTGCTGCAGTTGGTGCGGGTGAAAAAAAACCGGCTTCCCAGGGGCAGGATATTGTTGCTTACAGCGACGCGGTTTCTGCCCTGCTCACGCTTGGCTACAAGGCGACGGAGGCAGATCAGGCGGTTCGGAGAGCCGCCGATTCTTTGGGTATGAATTGCACCACAGAGGAATTAATCCGCCAGGCGTTGGGAAGATAGGGCGAGTTCAGCCTGAATGTATCCCTGCAGGTACTTACCTGCCTCTTTTACGGCCTGCTCAAGCTCGCCAGATTGTGCCCAGTGGCAGGCAATTCCAGTAGCCAGCCTGCACCCCGTTCCGCGCACCTGAGTTCCTCCGATAAGCCGTTTCCATGGGTATGTCAAGGTGGGCTGATCATTTCTAAAAAGAAAATCTGTGCAGTGTTCACCTTGGGCATGTCCCCCCTTAATCAGGACCGATTTTACACCCAATTGCAACCAGGTCTTCCCCAGTTTTTCAGGATCTGGCTGAGTGTTGTTGGATGTGTGATCGCACATTCTTTGAGCTTCCTCAAGGTTGGGGGTCGCGAGGTCGACTAGCGGAAGCAGGATGTGTCTAACTGCATCCCAGCCCTCCTCATCGATAAGAAAGTGACCGGAACTACTAAGAAGGACAGGATCAAGGACGACCAGAGGAAATCGATGCTGGTGAATCAGTTCAGTAACGACTTTTACGGCCTTTGCATCGGGAAGCATTCCTATTTTGAGCCCGTGTATGGGCACTTTGGTAAGCTCGGAAAACTGACTCCTCAGCCCCTCCTCGGGAAGGGCAAATGAACGAATACCTTGCTTTCCATTTTGTAAGGTTATTGCCGAAATAACAGGAATGGGAAAATGACCGAGACGAAGAACTGTTTGCTGATCGGCAGCAATACCCGCACCTCCGGAACTGTCCGTACCTCCAATAAACGCAATATTTAGAGAATCTTGTCTAGTCACACAGGGAGAGCTCGGGGTATCGCTGACACCAACCGTCCATGCCATGGGCAAGATTATACAGCTTGGGAAATCCGGCACTTTGCAAGGCCTGGCATGCCGTACGACTTCGGACTCCGGCTTTGCAATAAACCACCAAATCCCTCTTAGGGTCGAAGGAAAGGGGGATCGAGAGGGAAACCATTTCAATTAATTCCCCCAACGCAAGATGGACAGACGAAGAAATTTTAAGTTCCGCCCGTTCCCATTCTTCCCGCACATCCAAGAGTTGCAAGTCGGGTTGGAGATCCATCATTTCCTTAAGCTCAGCTTCGGATATTTCCCTAATAAGCTCAGACTGAATGACGGGTGTCTTAGCGGATGTACAGGACTCAACCGGATTGGGCAGAGAAGAGATTTTCCTGCTATCGGGAGAGGCTTGAAGGGTGAACCTGTTTAATTTTTGGGAAAGGGCATCATAAAGAAGAACTTTTCCGGACAACACCTCTCCAACACCGCTCAAGACCTTAATCGCCTCAAGTGCCTGCCAGCAACCGATGATTCCGGGGAGCACGCCAAGCACGCCCGCCTCAGCACAGGTGGGCACAGAAGAAGGGTCTGGGCATTCCGGGAAGAGGCAACGGTAAGTGGGACCATCCCTATAGTTGAAGACTGTGACCATCCCTTCGAACTGATTGATTGAACCGTGGATGAACGGACGGTCGAATAAAATACAGGCATCATTGATGAGGTAACGGCTGGAAAAATTATCTGTTCCATCAATAATTAAATCATATGCATCTAGTAAAGATTCTGCATTTTTGATCGAAAACCTTTCCTGGTGGGCAACCAACTCGATATGGGGGTTAAGGCGGGAAAGTTTCTCGCAGGCAATGCGTGCCTTGGGTTCCCCTATTTCCTCGTGGCTAAAGAGAACTTGCCTTTGCAGGTTGGATGCGTCGATGTGGTCATCATCCACGATCCCGATCTTGCCGACTCCCGCGGCGGTTAAATACTGCAAGGCAGGGCATCCAAGGCCCCCTGCCCC
>Ga0181606_10000740_pt1 | contig 27572 bp, 36 predicted proteins | sample 041ome_10_FD_132994 | JGI IMG/M metagenome (GOLD analysis project Ga0181606, IMG submission 132994) | Coastal salt marsh microbial communities from the Groves Creek Marsh, Skidaway Island, Georgia - 041412US metaG (megahit assembly) | ecosystem: Environmental > Aquatic > Marine > Intertidal... | reverse complement strand
GAAGGAGATTACGAATGCGATTAGTTAATATAGCGTTTGTTGGAATAATTATAGTAACACTGTTTATGATGTATGATTCGATGGCAGACACGACTACAATCATTATGCCTGATGGTTCAATACTAACATGCGAATCAGATTCAACAGGTATTGTAGTTTGTGTTTGACATTAAATAGTTTTTGTGTTAGCCTTGGGTATGGAATTTAAATACCTTGTAGTTGATGACGAAGGAGAGCCACTCAGAAAGTTTTACTCTCTCTCCCAAGCTGAGTGGTTCTTACGTCTTAAAAACGATTGCAAGATAATTAAGTTGAACTTCAAGACCGATGAACAGATCAGAGAGGAACTGTTTAAACAAGTTGGTGAGGCACTATTCTAAGGAACAATATGAGATGTAAAGCGTGTAATAAAGCGTTGAGTGATTTCGAGGCTACAAGGAAATCAACAGAAACTGGTGAGTTCATTGACTTATGTAACTGGTGTTATGGTAGTATTAGTAAAGATGCACCGATGTATGAGAGGGAAGATTTGAGAGATGAAGAGATCATCAATCCTGATGAAGACGACCTCTTCGATGATTTGTAGTTACTTGTTACAAACGTACATTGTAACTTCGAAACCGAATCTCATTTCAGTTGCTGATGGCTTTGTCCACATAGTGATGTTCCTTTCTTTAGAAATTTATATACTTTTTTCAGTATATAGTAATATTATAACACAGTATTAAATTATTAGATATTGTTTAAACATGATTAAGGGGTAGTGAAAAGTATGAGTCAGTTTTTAGGACATATACCTTGTCCACGATGTGGCTCAAGGGATAATTTAGGTGACTACGAGGATCATCAATATTGTTTCGGTTGTAAATATTACAAATTAAAGAACGATATTAATAGTATTCGTAGTAGAATTTACAATAAAAATAAAGATGATAAAGGGGTAGATATGATAGGTAATTTCGCTGAAATACCACGAAATGTTATGAAATGGTTGCTATCTTACGGCATCTCCCAAGATGAAGTTAAGCAATATGACATCAAATGGGATGCTAAAAAACAGTTATTAGTGCTAATTGACACGGCTAAATATTGGCAAGGACGAGTGTTTGATCCAACAAGTAAAATAAAATATATGTCAAGTGGTATAAAGCCATTGACAATCTATGGTGAGGGTGATACTCTCGTGCTTGTTGAAGACATTATCTCAGCGATGAGAGTTGCAAGGACTCGAAGTGGTTTTTGTTCAGCTCCATTGTTGGGGTCTTCACTCTCTTACGAATTCGAGAATCAAATCGTAGAGTCGTTTAAACAAGTTGCAGTTTGGCTTGATCGAGACAAAGCACTGAATGCTCTGAGAATCAAGAGGAAGTTGACAAGCAGAGGATTAGACAGTAGAGTGATCGTTACCGATAAAGATCCAAAAGAATATACAAAAGGGGAAATTGTAGAATGGTTGAAAAGCAGATAATCAAGTTATTTTGTGAAGATAGAAATCTCTTTACAAAGTTTTATAAATATGTTAATATTAATTATATTAAAATTAATTATATTAATATATATAAATTATTTATTATTATAAATAATTATTATAATAAATATATTAATAATAATAATATTAATAAATCTGAATTAGAATTAGCATACAATTCTAACTACCTCCTAAACGAAATGGAACGAAAAGAGATCACCTCTCTGATCGAAGACATCTTCGCTATTGAAATCACAAACCCTGAAGCAGTTATAGACTTACTCGAAGAGCATCGTAAGAGATGCCTCTCAGGTGAGATTGCTCGTATCGCTCTTGACGTTGAGGATGGCAAGGCAGACATCGAGGAACTCCACAAGATCTATGACGAGTTCGATCACTCACAGATTGAGGCTGATGAATCACAAGAGGTTCTTATGGATCTTAACGAACTCTATGACTCTCAGATAGAAACACCAGGATTACGATGGAGATTGAAATGGCTAAACCAAGCACTAGGTTCACTCAGAAAAGGCGACTTTGGTTTTATCTTCGCAAGACCAGAAACAGGTAAGACAACTTTCCTAGCTAGTGAAGTAACTAAAATGGTTCAGCAAACAGAGGGTGAAATCATTTGGTTCAACAACGAAGAACAAGGTAAGAAAGTAGCTATACGATGCTTTCAAGCTATGCTTGGATTAGAATTAGATCCACTCTTCAATGACAAAGAACACAATCAAGAGAAGTTTATTTCTCTAGGTGGAGGACGAATTAAGATTTACGATTTTGATGATTCGTCTCGAGCTTCAAGGATCGATGCAATACTCAAGGAATCTACCCCTGCCTTGATTATTTTCGATCAGATCGATAAGATCAAAGGCTTTAAAGCTGATCGTAACGATTTGGAGCTCAAGGCGATCTATCAATGGGCAAGAGAAATAGCAAAGAGATATGCCCCAGTGATTGCAGTATCACAAGCAAGTGGTGAGGCTGAGGGTAAGTTATGGCTTACAATGGACATGGTAGATGGTTCTAAAACAGGTAAGCAAGGTGAGGCAGATTGGATTCTTGGTATTGGTAAAGAACAAGACAATACATCAAGACTTCGTTTCTTAAACATTTGTAAGAACAAACTGATAGGAGATGTTGATACTCTACCTGAGTTAAGACATGGTTCTACACAGGTTCTTATCAGACCTGAGGTTGCTCGTTATGAAGATATCTAATGTAAAATGTAATGTGTGTGGTAGTAGGGCTACAATATACTTTGAAAAGAAATGGTGGTGTGGTTTCGAGTCAGGGTTTGGTGAATTTAATATAAAGGGGATTTGTAAAAATGAGAAGATTACTGATAACAATGCAAACAGAAGATGAAGTAGTAGAGAAGAGAGACTTAACTCCCTATGCTCAAAACATAGTGGACTTTGTTAGTGAGGATAAAGTTTATTCTCGTAGAGAGATAGCAGTAGGCTTAGACTATTTAGTTACATCTGTTATTACTAAGGTAGATGACTTGATTTCAAAAGGATACTTAAAACAAATTAATAACTTTAAATGTCCTATTACAAAGAGAGAAGTAACAGGGGTTACTAAGATATGAAACATCTAACGCTAGACGTAGAAACAACGATTCAGAATAAAGGTAATCCTTTCAGTCGTTTAAACAAGCTCTGTCTCATAGGTCTCAAAGACAATGGTATCTATGACATCGAGTATACAGAACATCCATATCGAGATGACCTTGATCGTGTTCAGTCGGTCATCAACAATCACGATATGCTTGTAGGATTTAATATTAAGTTTGATCTACATTGGGTTCGTAAGTATGGTATAGACTTTCAGGATAAAAGAATATGGGATTGTCAGTTGGTACACTTTATCCTAATGGGACAATCTAAACCATATCCTAGCTTAAATCAAGTTTGTGAACACTATGGACTAGAGACTAAACTAGATGTAGTTAAAGAAGAATATTGGAAGAACGGCATTGATACTAATGAGATTCCTCGTGATATTCTAGAGGAGTATTTGCAGAAAGATTTAGATCTTACAGAGCAAGTATATTTAAAACAGTTAGAAGATCTTGAAGTAAATCCACATCTTAAAAGACTCATTAGCTTACACAATCAGGACTTACTTGTTCTTGAGGAAATGGAGTTTAATGGTGTCTTATACGATCAGGATAAGTCAGAGATTTTAGGACATGAAATGGAGGAACAAATTGCAAAGCTTGATAAAAGGTTGTATGACATACATAAGTGTGATGATTTCAATCCCAATAGCGTTGATCACCTTAGTGCTTTCTTATATGGTGGTAATGTTACATTTAGGAGGAGACTGCCTAATGGGGTTTATAAGTCGGGAGAGAAAGAAGGACAACCAAGATTCAAATGGGAAGCCCATGAAATAGAGTTTCCTAGACTTGTAAAACCTTTAAAAGGGTCAGAGTTAGAGAAAGAAGGTTTATACTCTACTGATGAACAAACACTTCGTAGTTTAGCAGGATCAAAGAAAGCATCAGAAGTTATTAAGATTATATTGACAAGAGCCGTTTTAGAGAAGAGAATGACAGCATACTATAAAGGTTTAGTTAATTTGATTACAGAACAGAATTGGGAAAGAGGTCATATCTATGGACAACTTAACCAATGTGTGGCAAGGACAGGTAGACTATCAAGTAGTAAACCTAATTTACAGAACTTTGATGGTGAAATCAAAGGACTATTATTATCACGATATAAGGAGGCAATATGAACAGTGACAACTACACACCTGATTATGATGAAGGTATGCAACTTCAATCAGATCAGGAAGAAGCTTATGTAGTGCATACAGTTAATGATATAAACACAATCATTCAAGAGATAGGTGTTGAGATAGTTATGGAAAATCTTAATGACTACTCTACTGAGCAGATTGTTAAATGGTTAGCAAAGCACTACTAATGAAAGATAATTACAAAGGTGCATTTTGGTATCCTTGGGATTGTTTTGGAACCCATGAATCATTTAGAACAAGACGTTTAGATGAGCTTTATGAATATATAGAAAAGCTTGGAGTTCAGGAAGCTTGGATACAATATATTATTCATGATATTGAAGATGTGATTCAGATAGATGGTCCTGAGTTTTTAATGAAACACTTAGATGTACCTTCTAAAAAGAAATTAATAGATTATATTAAGAGGCATTACTAATGTTATTACAAGCAGATGCAAAACAACTAGAGTGGGTAGGTGCTAGTTATTTGTCTCAAGATCAAGTAGCGATTGATGAGATATGGAAAGGCACAGACATGCACTCTGATAATCAGAAAAGATTTGGACTACCAAGTAGATTGATTGCTAAGACTTTTGTATTTAGATTAATCTATGGAGGCAGTGCTTGGTCTTATGCTAATGATCCTAACTTTAAAGATGTAGGTAAAGAAGAGTTCTGGGAAAATATCATTAAAGAATTCTATAATAAATATAAAAACTTATATCAGTGGCACGAAGAGATATTCTTTAAAGCTAAAAGAGATCATAAACTTATCATGCCTACAGGACGTACTTATTTTTATGAGCCTGAGATTAAGTATGGTAAGATGAAGTATCCTCGAACAAAGATATTAAATTATCCAGTTCAAGGACTCGGTGCAGATTTAATGGCGATAGCTCGAGTATCATTGAGAAATCGTCTTAAAGGTCGTGATGGAGTGAAGATGGTGAATACTGTTCACGATTCCATTATCCTTGACTTTGATCCAAAAGTGTGGGATAATGTTACATTGGTCAACATAGTTGATAAATGTTTTGAAGATGTTCCTGATAACTTTAGTAAGTTATTTGGAGTAGATTTTAACTTACCTATGCGAGTCGAATGTCAAGTTGGACAAACATGGGGTGATATGGAGATTATAAATGCAAATCACAGTAATTGATGTAGGACAACCTAATACTCATTCAACTAAGAATGGTAGATCATATCAGTCAATGGAAGTAACATATAAGAATGATAGTGGTCAAGTACAATCTAAAAAGCTAATGTCATTCAGTAATCCTGATGTGTTTAAACAGGCTAAAGAATGGCAAAAAGGTGACACAGTAGATGTCAATACTCAGAAAGATGACAATGGCTATTGGCAGTGGATTAGTATTGGAGCTGATGCAATAGCACAAGCTACAAGCACTACAAGTAATGCTAAACCAACTACACGAGTCACTGGTAGTAACTATGAAACTAAAGAAGAACGAGCACAACGTCAAGTTATGATCGTAAGACAGTCATCTATCTCTTCTTCTATCTCAGCTTTGACTGCTGAAGGTAAACAACCTTCTGTCGCAGACATTTTAGCTATGGCTAAAGAGTTTGAGAACTATGTAATGGATAACAAGTCTGTTAATTCAGTTGCAGATATGGAAGACGATATTCCATTATAATGAAAGCTTTAGTTGACATGGATTTAGTGTGCTTTCGAAGTGCAGCGAGTGCTGAGAAAGATGATGTAGGTATAGCTATCTATCGTATGAATGAACTGTTTGATCAGATCATTGAAAAGGTAGGAGCTACTGAATACCAAGCATTTCTTACAGGCTCTCGTAATTTCAGGAAAACTATTTATCCTGAGTACAAAGCACATCGTAGAGCACCTAAACCTGTGCATTTAGAAGCGTGTCGTGATTATGCGATGCAATCTTTAAATGCAGAACTTGCCCCTGATGGGTTAGAAGCAGATGATGCTTTGGGAATAAATCAAACAGATAATACGATAATATGTTCCCTTGATAAAGATTTACTCCAGATACCAGGAAAGCATTTCTCCTGGGAAATCAGTGGCAAAGGATGGACAAGACCTGATACTTTTGTTGATCAGACAGATATAGAAGGTCTTCGTCTATTTTATGAACAATGTCTTAAGGGTGATACCTCTGACAATATTAAAGGTATTGAGAAGATTGGTGATAAAAAAGCTAAAACTTTATTAAGTTCTAGTTTATCAGAACTTGATATGCTTAGTGTTGTTAGAAACCTTTATGGTAACGATAATGAATTTCTTATGAATGCAGGATGCTTATGGATTCTAAGAGAAGAAAACTCTTATTACAAGGATAGATTTGATGCCCTCATTCAGAAGTAAGTTTGAAAAAACAGTTTGGGATAAACTTAAGAAAGTATTTACATCTTGTAAGTATGAACCCAATAAGTATTCCTATATCCAACCTGCTATAGAACGCACCTATATTCCTGACTTTAAGCCTGGCACTGCTGAGATATACATTGAAGCTAAAGGTAAACTAGACTTAGAAACTAGAAAGAAGATGGTGTGGTTTAAACAGTGCAATCCAAAGACTCGTGTTATATTCTTATTTATGAATCCTGATGTTAAGATTCGTAAAGGGAGTAAAACTACCTACTGGATGTGGGCTGACAATAATGGATTTGAATGGCTCGATGCCAGAAAGGACTGGATAAGTGATTATAAAAAACTTCTTAAGAAATGAAGATGGTAGTTGTTCCTTTAAGTGCGAAGTCGATGATAAAGAAGCACAAGCTCTTATTGAATTTGCTGTTATGCAATTAATAGACTTAGGTATTATTAATGTAGAAGAACAAGCAGATATAGAGAGTGAAGTTGATTCATATATAAATTCTGGAGGTAAACTTTCATGAGAAAGCATTTAGTGATACCTGATTGTCAGGTTAAACCAGGACACTCAGTACAGTATTTAAAATGGTTAGGTCAGTATATTGTAGATAAACAACCTGATGTTATTGTATGTATAGGAGACTTTGCAGATATGCCTAGTCTTTCTTCGTATGATACAGGTAAAAAAGCCTTTGAAGGCAGAACTTATAAGTCAGATATTAAAGCAGTTCATAAAGCTATGGATGCCCTTACAGCTCCTCTAGTTCGATTACAAAACAGACAGCGTAAAGACAAACGTAAACTTTATAAACCTGAGATGATATTAACTTTAGGTAATCATGAAGATCGTATTGATCGAGCTATCAATAATGATCGTAAGTTAGAAGATTTAATTAGCATAGGAGATCTTAAATATGAAGAATATGGTTGGACTGTATATCCTTTTCTTGATGTGGTTGTTATTGATGGTATTGCTTATAGTCACTATTTTGCAAGTGGTGTCATGGGAAGACCGATTACATCGGCTAGAACGTTACTCACTCGTAAGCACATGTCGTGTTTCGCAGGACATCAACAAGGCAGACAGATTGCTTACTCCAGTCGAGCAGACGGAAGAGACATTACAGCTATTATTGCAGGATCATGCTACGAACACGATGAGGATTATTTAAGTTCTCAAACTAACCAACACTGGAGAGGGTTCTATATGCTCCATGAAGTTAATGATGGTTCTTTTGATGAGATGGCAGTAAGTATTAATTATCTTAAACAAAAGTATGGTAAAAAACTTGACAAAAACGTTTAAACGAGGTATAATATTATGATACACCCATTGGAAAAGATCTTTGAAGAAGCAGTAGAGCAAGCCTCAGATGGTAAAGGTGAGGAAAGGCATGGTAATGGTAAGTGTTTTATGACCCAACCTTGGGTTAGCTTAGCTGATACACATGGTACAGGGTTCCTTACAGGACAAGCTCAGAAAAAGATTATGGAAGCTGTAAGCAATAGAGAAGATTCAAACTATTTATGGTATAAACGAGAAATGCTAGGAGCTATCAATTATTTAGCTATGGCATTATTATATGAAGAAAGGATCGATGATGGTAGACACTAATCCACATACTGGAGATCGTATAGTATCTAAACTTAGAAATAAAGATAAGTTTGATGAGAACTTTGATCGTATCTTTGGTAAGAAAGATAAGAAAGAAACCGATAAAAAAGATGGCAAATAACCTAACTTTCCATGAGCTTAAAGAAGAACTCTGTAAGATGGAAGAAACAGAACTGTTAGAACTATTAGATATTGAGTCTGTAGAAATTGTAGAAAAGTTTCAAGATAAGATAGAAGATAATTTTGATAAGTTAATAGAAGAAGTTGATAATTTAAAAGAGGAGATAGATTTAGATGAGTAATTTACCTACAGTATATCAAGATGTAATTGCGATGTCTCGATATGCTAGATTCATACCAGAGAAAAACAGACGAGAAACATGGTCAGAAACTGTTGATCGTTTAGTTACCTACCTAGACACAAAAACACCTGAATTAAAGAAGGAAATCAAAGAGATTAGAGAAGCCGTTCTTAATCTTGATGTTATGCCTTCTATGAGATTATTAATGACTGCAGGAGAAGCCTGTGAGAGAGACAATATCTCTGCTTACAACTGTTCTTACTTAGCAGTAAATAATAAACGAGCATTTAGTGAAGCTCTATACATCCTAATGAATGGGACTGGTGTAGGTTTTAGTTGTGAGCGACAGGAGATTGATAAGCTTCCTGCCATACCCCTCGACCTAAGGGTCTGCGATGACTTAATTGTTGTTGAAGACAGTAAATTAGGTTGGGCAAAGGCTTTCAAGAAACTCCTGTCATCACTTTATGAAGGTGACATACCTACGTTTGACTTCTCTAAGGTTAGACCTGCAGGAGCTCGACTCAAAACATTTGGTGGTAGAGCCAGTGGTCCTGATCCATTGAAAAGGTTATTTGAATTTGTAACGGAGACGTTTAAACATGCTAAAGGACGTAAGCTAAACTCTATCGAAGTACATGATATTATGTGTATGATTGGAGAGATCGTTGTTGTTGGAGGTGTAAGACGTTCTGCTCTTATCTCTTTATCTAACTTGACTGATCGCAGAATGCGTGAAGCTAAAATGGGAGCCTGGTATAATGATCACCCACATCGAGGTCTTGCCAACAACTCAGTTGCCTATACAGAAAAGCCTGACAGTGAAACTTTCATGGAAGAATGGGTATCATTGGTTAAGTCAAAATCAGGTGAACGAGGTATCTTTAATAGAATCGCTGCACAGGATCAAGCAAATAAGTGGGGACGTAGAAGTCCAGATTTTAGTTACGGAACCAATCCTTGTTCAGAGATTATACTCCGTGATAAACAATTCTGTAACCTTACGGAAGTGGTCGTACGAGCAAATGATACAGAAGAATCCCTTGCTAGAAAAGTTCGACTTGCCACTATTCTTGGTACTATCCAATCGACTCTAATAGACTTTAAATTCTTATCTGCTGAGTGGAAACAAAATACAGAAGAAGAAAGATTACTAGGAGTATCAATGACAGGCATCATGGATGCTGAGATTACTTATAATCCTAACCCTGAAATGCTAGAAAGGCTAAGAGATGAAGCAAGAAAAACAAACGAAAAGTACGCTAAGCGATTGGATATTCCAGTTTCTGCATCAATTACTTGTGTTAAGCCTAGTGGTACTGTTTCTCAGTTGGTTAATTCTGCTAGCGGCATACATACACGGCACAATGACTATTACTATAGACGAATCAGAATGGACAAAAAAGACCCCATCTATGGATTCCTCAAAGACAAAGGAGTAGAAGTAGAAGACGAAGCTTTTAGACCTGATAATACAGCAGTGTTTACATTCCCTATGAAAGCTCCTAAAGGTGCTATTCTTAGAGATGGTATGACAGCTCTTGAACAGCTAGAGAACTGGATTGTCTATCAAAGACATTGGTGTGAGCATAAACCTTCAGTCACTATCTCTGTTAAAGATGATGAGTGGGTTGAAGTAGGTGCTTGGGTTTGGAAACACTTTGATGAAATCTCAGGTGTATCTTTCCTACCCCACAGTGATCATACTTATCAACAGGCTCCATACGAAGACTGTACTAAAGAACAGTATGAAGAACTTCTATCTAAAACTCCTAAGACGATTGATTGGACAGAGTTTGTAGAGATGGAAGATAATACGATAGGTCAGCAAACATTAGCTTGTACAGCAGGAAGTTGTGAGATATAATGATTGCTACTATACAACCTATATGTGGGGTTCAATTAGGCATTGAATTTACAGAGGCTGAAGTAAATGGCACTGAAATAGGATATTGTTTAGTTGATTTATTAATAATCAGAATACAATTAGCGTGGTATAAATAATGAAAGTATGTATAATTGGTTCTCGCTCTCTAGATAAAGCAGAAAAGATCTTCCCTATCATAGATCGCTTTATTAAAGAGCACGGCACGGGCACTCTCACCTTCCTCCTAGGGAGTGCCAAGGGTGTCGACCCATTATCAAAGAAGTATGCTGAGGCTCGAGGAATAGATATTGTAGAGTTTATACCTTACCATCTAATAGATCCTACAGCAGAATTTGATAGTAAGTATTTCTTTGTTAGAACTAAACAGATGATAGATAACGCAGATAAAGTTCTAGCTATCTGGGATACTCGTAGTAAAGGTACAGAGTATGGTATTAAGTATGCCCAGAAAAGAAATCTACCAGTGATGGTAGTTAAAGTCCCTGACTAGGGAGACGTGTATGGTAGTAGGGGTTCGCCTCTCCTCTACTACCTATACTTTTACAGGAGTCTTTCATGTTTGAATATGTTTTAGTTGTATATATCAACAACACACCTATGTACGAGGGTAACTTTGAATCATGTGCCCATGCTACAAACTACGTTAATAAATGTTTAATTAAAACAGTAGAGCCTAAAGACTTTAGGACTGCTTGTCTTTATCAAGAGTATATAAACCTACCTGCCAACTTTCAACCAATCTATCCTGATGAGGAATGTTCCAAAGATTAATTGGAGGTAGTTTAAACGACCCCCACTTAAGCATTAAGAATCTTAGCTACATAATCTTGAGTTTCTGCAGGTAATCTTACTAACCAATTATTACTATCTTCTTCAATAGCTTTCTTAACAGTAGTAGGACCTGCATTATAAGCAGCTAAGGCTTTGTCAAGGTCTCCAAACTCTTTAACTAAAGCATTTAAATAGTCTTGAGCAAAACGTTTATGTTCTTTTTCAGAATCATTCTGTAAAGGTTTTACTCCAAAACCAGGATCTCTAGCTGTATCTGGCATGATCTGGTATTTACCTACAGCTCCTTTAGAAGATTTAATTAAATTACCTGACTCATCAAGGTGTCTGTTACCTGATTCTACTTGAGCAAGTGTAGGTAATACTTCTGCTGCTGAAGTCTTTTTAACAGGAGCATTAGGAGTTTCTGTTGGGGTTTCTGTCGGAGCTCTGTTCAGTGATGTAAAACTTGAATAGAACTCCTCCTGTGCTTCTTTGGGTGACTTCCCAGTAATATTAACATAAGCATCAAAAGCTTCATTGATTCTCCCTATAATTCTTCCATTCAATTCTCTAGGAGCATTACCCATAACTAAGGCACCATTTCCTAAGAACTGAGGATTAATTTCGATATTAGGATTATCCCTAAAATACATCTCTAGGTTATTATTCAATACTTCTTTATAATTGTCAACCTGTTGAAGCATAGCTCCTATTGTATCAGGCTCTTTAATAAACTGCATAGCTGCTTTTGATTCAGGAGTAGCTAAGCCTTTAATAAAGTTTGAAGTAACTGAGAAGGCTTCTTCAGGGGTTAAGTCATTACCTTCTAATATTTCTAAGTGACTATTAATACCATCTTTCATTCTATCAATAGTATACTGATCCTTTGTTTTTACAGCAGCTTCAGTAACAGTATCTAAATGCTGTTTAGCAACAGGTTCTCCTGCTTCATTAGGTAAGAAGCTAGACTTATTTTTATTACCTTGAGCATATTTAAGAAGACCATTTTCAAGTATAGCTCTTACTTCAGGAAACTGAAAAGCACTTAAGTTTGATTTATTAACAATACCAAATACCCACTCTAATTCTTTAGCATTTGAATACTTTTCTAGTAACTTGGCTGTTTGTTCGTTTTCTAAAATAGATTTAACATTTTCAGTATTTTCTTTTTTATATTGACCTGTTTCCATATCTACTAAAGTATTTGCTACAAACTCTACTTCAGTCTGATAAGAGTCAACCATACCTTTAATATCAACATTATTTAAAGGTAGACCTAGATCAGATACGAGATCTTGAAAGTCTAGTTTAGCATTTTGCATTAAAGTTCTTGCAATAACTTGAGGATCAGTAGATGTATTATTCTTTAATTGACTTACCAACTCTGATCTAAATACTCTAACTGCTTGATTCTTAGCTCTAGTATGAGCACCTGACTTAATAAGTTGATTGACTTGACCTGTAAAGATAGCACCTTCTTCATCTCTCATACGTTTAAGAGTATCAGTTTCTAACTTTGCTTCTCTTTCTTCAGTTATTAAAATCTTAGCTCGGTCATAATCAATGTCACCATTAGGTTTAGTAGGAGTAGGAATATCTCTTTCTTTAAGCTCTGTTCTTATTTCTTTCATGTTAGCCTGTGCATCTTTTTGCATAGCATCTACTAGAGCTTGATCATATTTAACTTCTTGTGTAAGACCATAAAGATTAGATACTTTTGAAACATGAGTAATAATCTCATTAGCATAAGCAGGATTACGAGCTAACTCTTCTCTTGTAAGAGCGTTTAAACGTCTTTCAAGTTCTATCTCATCCATACCACCTTGGATACGAGCATTAGTTAGTCTTTCTGTTTTAGTAGCAATACCTTCTATTACTTTTCTAGATTGTTGATCAAGTTCTGTATTTAAACTTAGAGGATAGTCTCCTGCATAACCTGCACCCTTTAAACTTTGATCTAGATTGTCTTGACTAACAAGTACATCCTGAGCTAAAGCCTGCTGACCTGCTAAGCTTCTGTCTTGTTGTTCTTTATAGAGGTCTTCTACCTGTCCTGCTATGCCTTGAAGTACACTAGATTTATTATAATCATCAAATAGATTGTAAGCATTTTTAAGAGTAGTACCTCCCATAACTAGAGCTTGAGCATCAGCCTGAGCTTCAAGAGCTCCTGACTTATCTGCTATAGGCTGTTGAACATAGCCTTGATAGCCTGTTCCTGATACTTGGGTAGTTTCAAATTTAGGTGTTGCCATTATTATTCCTCAATAAAAGTTTCAAGTTGACCATCAATACCTTTTATCATCTCTTGAATAAAAGGATTCTTACTGGTTTTAAATCTATTTTTAATTTCATTTAGATTTTCTATTGATTCACCAGAGTATTTGTTTAAGAAGTAACCTATCATTGATGTAGATAAGTCATCTCCTGCTCGTGCTCTATCTTTAGCTAAAACAGAATCAACAATACTGCCCATTTCTGCTTTAGTATATAGACCAGACTCTTCTAAGTCTTGTAATTGTTGTCCTATGATACCTAATAAATTATTTATATTATGTTCAGGAGAATCAGAGATACTTAGGATACTCATAATTTCACTGTCAAATCCATCAACAGCACTCTTAATCTTAGCATTACGATCCATTTGTAAGAATCTTTGTTCCCATAAGTCTAGTTCACGTTGGGTTCTAAACCCTGCCATTTGTAAGAGAGCCTCTCCAGTTGTAATATCTAAACCTAAACCTTGTCCACCCTTAGTAAAGATGTCTCTATGTGATAGAGCTGTTAAGCCCTTAATAAAGTTATTACCTCCTGAAGACACTTTAGCTATCTCAGATAATAGGGTTGCAGCTATTTCAGGATTAGTCATGTCTACTGCATCTCTACGTTTAAATACATTGTAAACACTTTCAAGAGTTCTACTTACTCGATCTGTTGCAGTAAGAGCAGGTATATTAATACGACCTTGGGCACCCCTGCCTGATATATGATTCCATACTTGAACACCTTGTTCGATATAATCAAGTATAAAGTTAGTAGCTTGTGTTGAAGAGTCTTTACTGATAGTTATTCCAGTTTCTTCTCCAGTAGCAGCTTCCATCATAGCATTTGTAAGAAGATCTAAAGCTCCTGTTCTTAACATTTCTATATTCTCAGGATCTTCATCTTTCATAAATTGATCTACAAGCATTTTACCTATACCTAGGGGAGCTCCATATTCAACACCATGAATGACCATTCTTGAAGCAGCTAGTTTAGCTCTATCTTTTCTTGTTAAGTTAGTCGCTGTATCTTGTAATAAGTTCATTGATAACTTCTGATTAATCGACATGAACTGTGTTAAGAATGATAAGAAAGGGTATCTTTGAAAAGCAAGAGCACCTGCACTTGTCATAGCACCTGATTGTTTCCATGATTCAAATGCTAAATTGTCTATGTTAGCTTTAGTATCCCACTTTTTATTTGGATTCTTAGCTTTCCATCTTTCAACATTTTGAATAAATAAACCTACTCTGTTCATTAATTCACCTGCAGCAAAGCCTGAAGTATTAAGAGCTTTAGTAATAGCTCGTCCAGGTTTCATTACTTTGTCCATCATTGTTTGTTGTATTCTAGGAGTAGGACCTTCAAACAATTCTTGTACAATTAAGTTCTGATCAATAGATTCAAGAACACCTGTCTCTTCTAAAGCTTTTTTAATTCTATTAAACTCAACTCTTTCTTCTTTAGTCATGAAGTTTTTAAGTTTATCCCCATATCCTTTAAGAACTGGATGATCTGATAATAACTCCATAGTCATAACAGGAGCCATCTTAGCTGTTTTCTTAAATGTTTTAGGAAATATTAAAGCTTGTTCTAATACAAGCATAGGCTGAATAACTAAGTGTCTTACAGGCATCTGTAATGATATAAATAGTAATGAACCTAACTTCTTAGGAAAACCTGTTACAGGGTATGAACCTAAGTTACCTGCATCTCTAATTAAAGGAGCTACTGATTCTCTTGCTACATTAGAAGGAATCTTTTCCATTATATCAGCTAGAGCGTGCATAGTAGCTTGTATTGGTTTGTCTAAAGGATTAGCATGAGATCTAAAGTGTGTATGTCTTGTATAGGCATCACGAGCAGCTCTAAACTTAGCTGTTCTTTCTGCGTTCATCACTAGACCTTCTTTACTTATTTGTTTAACGCTAGTAGGAAAGTCACCATTAGGTAAAAACTCTTTAAAGTCTTGTACAAATTTAGCTTCAAAAGCTTTGTTCCATTGACCATAAGCAGCGTTTCTAGAAATATCTCTAGCAGCATTATTAAGAGCTGTAAGAGGATCTACCAATTCAGGCTCACCTGTTAATGATCTAATCTTTTCATTACGAGAAAGAGCATTTCTATATTGATCTGCATTAAGTTTATATTCATCTGTAAAGTCTGCTAGTCTATCTTCTCTAGCTTCACGAATAATAACATCATGATCTTTATATTCAGCTTCTAGTTCTTTTCTTAAAAGATCAGCTTCATGTCTAGATTTAGCAACACCTTTAGTAGAGGTGTAACGAGTGAAAGGAGCTATATCTGTTAAGCCTTCGCCCGTTCTTCTAATAGTTTTACCATCTACATTAATAGTTCTAGGTCTTACATCTACAAAGAAATGACCTTTCATTTGTCTGTATGAGTGACCAGGTAGCTTAGGAACTACTCGTTTAGGTAGATCACCTAGTATAGTTTTACCACCTGCTACAGCATAGCGAGAATATTCTCCATCTATATAAGCAGGTTTTTCTAGTTGAACTAAACGACTTCCAGTCTTAGCATCTACAACTTTACCTTTAGATAAGTCAGGATCATAGTCAACAATTTTCTTAGACTCAATATCATACACACGTTTAGGAGCTGTACTTACTTTATCTAATTCTTTAAAGACAACACCTGCATACTCATTATTTATATAGGCAGCTCTAGTATATCCTGCCTCGTTTAAACGTACTTTCTCACCTTGATTAGTAAGTTCATATAAGAAATCATTAGAAGCTCTCCATGATTGTTGTATCTCATGTAAGTTATCAAGTTTAGCTGCTGATAACTCTGGGTACATATCCCTTAGTTCACTACGAGTAAATACGTCTGTAGCCTTAGCTTCCATCTCTTTAATGACACCCTGTACTTGAGGAGCTAAGTCTCTGTTCTGAGCAATTAATCTATTGGTTTCTTTAGTAGCTGTTGTTTTTATATAACCTGCTTTGCCTTGAGCAAGGGCTTTAGCTTGTTCTACCCACAAAGGTAGTACACCTGTACCAAATAAGTTTTCACCTAAAATAGGAGTGTGTGCTAAGAACGTACCTAGCTTCTCACCTTTACCAAAGAATGTTTGCTTAACTGAATCTATACTGTACATGCTATCAGAAAGTAAGTCATAGTTCTTTTTGAACTCCCACTCAAGCATATATTGATTACGACCTCTAGGTTGAGAGTCTTTAGCAAATTGTTCTAATGAATTAAACTGTCTTTGTGTTTTAACATTAACAATACTTAAGTTACCTCTTTCTGATTCAGGTAACTGATCTACTAATTCTTTTAAGTTCTTGTAAGCTTGGCTAACTGTTGCCTTGTTTTGGTAAGCATAATTAGCATCTTGAGTAAATCTCATAGTACCTGAAAGAACATTTTCATTCATGGTTACTCTAGAGTTTGCTTGATTATAGAAAACATTGTTTGTTTGATCTGCTATGTTACGTCTAATACCATAGTCTTTTAATCTTTGATTTATATTTACGATTGATGTATCAAAGATACTATTTAATAATACCTGTTGTTGAGCAGGGGTATAATTAGACTCTTTAATCTTGTCATAAATATCAGGTATAAGTTTAGATTTAATAGTATTATAGTTATCAGGAAGAATACTTTCTTGAATGATAGTAGCTTCATCTGTACCTAAAGCTTTAGCTGTCTTACCTCCATCTCCCTCTTTTAGGGCACCTCCCTCTAGGTCACTTGCTAATTTAGGATTAGATGTAATTGTGTTATCTATTTGAGAGTCAGCCTTGAAAGAAAGATCTTTACCTGCTCTTCTGTAAACAGCTTTAGCTCCTTGATAGGCAGCAGGCAAAGCCCATCCTATACTTTCTAAATAGAACATAGCTTCTTCTTTTGACTTAGCACCTAAGAAATTGTTCTCTACAGCTTTATCAGCTAACCATTCAATACCTTCACCTAATTTAGATAGACCCTTATTAACAATAGAGTCTTGGTATTCATCCTCAATACCCATGTATTCAGCTATAGCATCTACTTTCCAATCTAGTAAGGGAGTAATAAGACCATCTTCAGTAAAGGTTTGTTCTTTAATTTCAGCAGCTTTAGCCCAATCTACTTTACCTTCTTTAATCTTTTGTGCTGTAGCATAGCCTGCAACATTAGCATATTTAATAAACTCAGGAACAATAGATAAACCTAATTGAATTACAGAGGCTATTTCACCTCCTACTTTTTCTAGGAAAGAACTAGAATCGTCTTCTTCTTTAAGTCTTACTGATCTTTGTACTTCTTCAGGTATAACTTCAATCACTTCATCTTGAGCTCTTTGTTCTTCAACAGTGTCAGAGTAGTCAAGAATAGCAGTACGCTCCATAAACTTATCTTTAATGTCTTTAGAGATATGACCTCCAGTGTTATAAAGATTAAGTATATCTATCTTTTGTTGCTTACTCATTGTAGGATCACTAATAATCTCAGGAATTAAAAGTTTAGTGTTAGCATTTTGTTCTGCTTCCCACGTTTGTTTAGCATTAGAATAGGCTTGTGAATACCCTTTTTGTACTAGACCTGTGTAGATCTCTTCAAATTGATCTACTACATTTTCTTCACCATAGGCACCTGCTGCATAGAAAGCCTCTTTAGAAGCTTCCTCTTCAGGCATAGGTAGATTCTCTGGTCTTTGCTCTTTAGGTATTACAAAGTCTTTATCAAATTTCATTTAGCCTCCAAGCATAGATGAGAACGGAGCATTTGCTGTAGAACTGTATCTACTTATATTAGATAGACCAGTTTGTTGGATAGAAGGAGAGCCAAAGATATTAGTAATCTGACCACTCATACCTTGTACTAAACCTGCTGTTTGTGTCCATCCTGTTGACTCTGCTTGTGATTGTAAGCTCTGTGAAGCATACCCACCTGCAGCTATATTACGCTCTGATAAGTAGTCAGCAGTACCTTGAGCTACACTAATATTACCTATGTTAGTTGCTGCTTGAGTACCAATAGATCCTATAGCTCCTGTAAAGGAAGATGTACCTCCTGTACCTAGTCCTACTCCACCTGTAGCAGCCGTCATACGTCCTGTTTGTATTCGCCTCTGTCGCTCTTGAGCAAGCATCTCTCTTCGAGCTCGTACCCTAGCTTCTCTTGCTTTGGCTTCTTCTGCCTTACGAAGCTCAGCAGCTCTTCTTTCTTCTGCCTTAGCTGCTTCTTTCTTTGATTTACGACCTTGAATAGCACTATAACCTTGGAAAGCTAAACTGGCTACTTGTAAGTAAGGATTAATCTTACCAAAGACACCTGCTACTTTTGATACGGCACTTACTGCTCCACCCATTTATATTACTCCTTTTACTAAATATTTATTTTTACCTTCTTCTGTTTCTACTATAATTCCTGTATCTTCTGCTCCAAGAAGCATATTATATTTTACTTCTTTAGGTGTATCTGATAATCCATAAATTTCATAGATACCTCTAGATCGTAGTATCTCTCTTAGTCTGTCTCTTAATTTAAAAAACTCTTTAGCTTTTGATACAGACCATACTTTAGGAAGTTCTTCTGTTATTTGAATGTGTATTACCCATCCTTTTAAAGTATCTTCCCAACTTAAACCAATATAATATAAACCTTCTTCTTCGTACAATATTTCCATTTATACATTTGAAGTTGCTGTAGCAGGTAGAGCCCACCCTAGCAATTTCATATCTTTTCCTTCTTCTGAAGTTATCTTAATACTTAATGTTTTACCTGAACCTCTTAATTTACTTTTAGTAACAATGACACCATCACCATAATCAAATGGATCACCTGCTCCTGTAGGTATATAATTTCTTAATAATCTATATGCTTGAAATTCATTTCCCCATTTACCACTATTAGCACTATCTGCCCAGTTCCATTGAGCTTGTACTTTACATGATGATTGATTATTTAGTGTTAAAGTATCTCCACTAGCTGTATAACCATCTTCAGTACGAGTAAAGTAAAAGAATATGTAAGGAGTTTGTTTTTCTCTCATGACATCATTAAATAATTCATATCCTGTCACAATATAACTAATATAAGAAGAACCAACACCATCTTCAGTTTCCCAGTCTTTAAAAGCTACATTGTTAAATTTAGATATAGTAAAGGTTGTACCTACAATAGTTAGATAACTAAACTGTGAACTTCTATTTAATAAAAGATCCTCTGTTGTTACAACAGTATCAGTATTACTATCAATAACTGTATTTCCATTTGTAACTTCTACAGCTTGATCAAAAGTAGATACTGCATATCCAGGCACTTCAATGTAGTCAGCCACATAGGGTGAATTTGATGCTAAGTCACTAAACGTATTTGTATACCATGCTTGGAGTGTTAAATCAAAGATTAGTTCTTTTGTATATTTGTTTATATAATTATTGTTCGTATAAGTAGTGTCATCTGAATCATTATATAACCAACGTACTCTATTTTCTTTTTCATCAAAGAATCCTCGACAGTTGTTTTTACCTATATCAGGAATGTTAAGGTATAATGATTGTATAGTAGTCAATGATATTGACTCAGCTTTAAATCGTCCACCTGCTGCATCAGGAGTTAAGATATAAATACCTGCTTTAGACCAGTATACAAAGTTACCATTAACATTAACAATAGACTTAGGATTAAATACACCATTAGTAGAAATCTTACTTGCTTGGAAAGAAGTAGCAAAGAATCCACCTGTATCTCCATATACTTCCCATACACCATTCTCTGCAAATACAAGTAAAGATGCTTGTGATGAAACTATTTTAATAATACGAGTTGCTTCTGGTATTTGAATAGTACCCCCATCAGAGTCAACTACATCATTAAGAGAAGGATCAGTAGGGTCATTTTCTTGATAGCATTTACCTATGTTTTCATTAGAGGTAACAACTTGAGTAAAGAATATATAACCATTATAATTAGGAGATCTAGCATCACCATCTGTTATATTAGAATCAATACCTGAATAGAATAGACGTTGAGCATAAGAAGCAACAGTAGATATTTTACCATTTTCTGTATCTGAATTAAGTCCTGTTACATCTGTATTAGCTTCTCTTGAAGAACCTCTATCAAAAGCATCTATAATGTTAGAAGCTCTAGGTGCTTGATATTTAGAGGTAGAGTTTTTCTCCATGATCTCAGGATCATACTTTTCATAGTTAGCAGAACTTCCTGGATCTGACCCTTTACCTGTTGTCCACTGATCAGCATTACTTGGATAGTAGCCTCTATCTTGGAATGTATAATCTAATGCTTCAGGATAAGTACCACTATTAGTAACAATATCTTCATTCCAACCTTGGTTACGGAGGTTATATTTATGTTCATTTGATAAAGTTGTAGGTCTTTCATCTATTTCAAGACCATCATCTAAACCCCATATATCACGAACTTTAATATCAACTGTAGATTGTGTTACAGTATCTGTAGTACTATTATAGTTTAGTAGTATAGGTTTTTCTATATCTTTACCTACAATAAGTAGTTGATTGTTAATAACAGCAGTTTCTATATTGTTATTAGACAATCCTGCTATGGTAATAGAACTACCACTATTTAATAAGTTATCACTAGGAGCATTTGTAAGTAAGTCTACAAACCATAGTTTGTTTTTAATACGAACAACACCTATAGCAATCGAAGCATCACTGCTAGGGGTATCCCATCTATGAAAAGATTGTTTACCTTCTTTAATATCATCTGCTGTAAAGCCAGTAGATGTCTTAGCATATAAACCTTCATAGTCTAATCCTAACCTTCTTGAACGAGAACCATCTCTATTAAGAACAAAGTTTTGCTCATCAATAGAGGAATTCTCTGGAAAGGTTAGAGGACTAGCCTCTGTAATTAAACCCTTAACAAAGGATCTAAAGACTTTTTCAGTTTTAGCTGCCAATTAATTATTCCTCAGTAGGTTGTTCTTTTTCTTTTAAGGACTGTTTTAGCTCATTAACAAACTTCTTATTCTCTGCTTTCTTTTCAAACTTATCTTTATTATTTAATAGATAGTTACGAACAGCTACTTGTGCTATAGCACTAGAAGTATAGAATCCTGTTAATTCATGTGGAAGTTCTCCACCTTGTGTAAATTGTATTTTATAATGTCCAGTACCTGGAGCATTAACAATCTTTATCTCCTTACCATTTGGGGTCATAAATGTATCCATTGTATATCCTTAAGTTATTTAATTTTAGTTTTCTTGTAGTTTTCTTTATTTTCTTCTCTAGATTGAATAGTTCTTGCCATAGAATCTTGTACTATGTTTTTCATACCTTCGTATAGTTTCTTACCTGCATCAATAGGTGACATTGGTTTACCTTCACCCATTGTAGCTTTAGTAGAATACTTATCACGAATATCTGCAATTTCTTCAGCAGTCATTTCACTAGGTTTTTTCATCTTAGGATCTTGAGCCATTAGCGACCTCCCATCATTTTACGAGCTTTTTTCTCTGCTTCTCTAGCCCATGACATACGATCACTAGATGTAGTTTCTGTTTTAGCAGAAAGTGTACCTGTAGCTGTTTCTTTATTAGATTCTGTAGGCATAGAAGAAGTATTTTCCATACTAGAACTAGAAGAAGAAGTTTCATACTTAGGATATTTATCAGTATAAGTTGTAGCTCTATTGCTCATGTCTTCATTAGGTTTAACTGAAGGAGATACTCTTACATTTTTACGAGTAGTTGTTTCTGTGTAATCAGGGCGACCCGTTGTATCAACAGGTGAATATACTTGACTAGGAAGTTTAGTATCAGCCTGTCTTTTAGTAAGATATTCATCTATCTTCTTTTTATTTGTATTTCTTTTAGAAGGACTAAATCTCTTTAATTGTTTACTTTTCTTGTCTTCTGCCATATTTATTTCCTCTTTGTTGACTTAATTTGAAATTGTTTAAACGGATTTGTAACTTTCACTCCAGGTTTCTTCACCATTCCATACTGTTGTGAATGTACAAAGGCTTGTGTGTTTGATGTTAGTTGGCTCATTAGTAGTTAGGTTTTCCTTTTATTCCTGCTCTTCTACCATAGTTTGGATATGTAATACCCTTTTTAAGTTTCCAAGCTTCTTGTGCCATTCTACGTCTTTGAGAAGTAGACACTTGTTCAGCTTTAGGATTAGCCATCTGCTTTAATGTTACAAAAGCAGTTGACTTAGCTTCAGCAAGTAAGTATGTAAACATTTGCACTGGTAAGTCAGGTGTAAAAGTGTCAGATAATGTAAAAGCTACTGAACGTTTACCATGACATTGAGTCTTTGCTTTAACCAAAGTAGAGTCTACAATATTATCATAAGAATCAAATACAAGATTATCATCATCAAATGAAGTAAAGTATTGGGGAGCTTTATCATTGTAAATAAGTAATGAAATACCTGTAGTGTCGGTTACAGTAGTAACATTAGACTCTGAACTATTTCTTTGATTTAAGATATAAAGAAAGTCTTCAGGTGTTTTATAAAGAATCTCTTTGTACTTGTCTTTTGTATCTGTTGATTTTCTACAATTATAACTTATAGTTTTTAAATCAATAATAGTTTCTGGAAGACTCATGTGAGTAGGTCTAGAAGCAGTTCCACTAGATTCTAATTGAAATAATTCATAAAGAAAAGGAAAGTCTTTACCATCTATAATATTATAGTAAGTTGATTTAATAATCTGTGCTACTTGAAGAGCTTCAACTGTATCATTAATACTATTAATCTCATCAGAATCCATGTCTGACATGATGTCTTGTACTATTTCAAGTAGTGTCATTTTAGCCATAATTTATTTCCTAATCTAAGAATAGAGCAACTAAACCTGCTTCAGTAGGAGTAATAGCTTCTCCTGAAGAAGTTCCATCTCCACCTACAAACATTGATAGGGTTTGACCTGCTGTTGCTGCTAGTGTACCTGTTGATGATAATGTTAGTTTATCAACATTATTAGTAGGTTTAACAACAGAACTTAATCTAGTTCCTACTGAACCATCAAGAGCATATTTAAAGTTATAAGCAGATCCTGAAGCAATAGCTGTTGTTGTAAAGTTAATCCAAAAGGTTACTAAATAGTGACCTGCTTGGTTAAGAGTAATAATACCACTACCTGGAGTTACTGTAAGAATGTCTTCATTACCTGAGGCAGTCCATTCTCCACTTGGATTAAGTAAAGAATAAGCAGAAGCACCTGCTAATGTATGAGCAGTTGTTCCACCTGATATATAGATTTCAGCATGAGCTTTACCAGGAGGGTATTCCCATGCACCTGAACCTGATCCATTAGAAATATATACTTTACCACTTGTAGCTGATGCTACACCCTTAGGTTCATGTATATCTGGATCTGTGATAATGTTATGTTGTATTGTCATAAATATATATTCCTAAAAGATTAGGTGGGGTCCGAAGACCCCTATCCTAATTAAACGTAGTATTCAACAATAACTGTTGCTTTACCACCATCGTAGTCACCTACTGTGTCAGTAACTTGTAGTTCTGCTGCTACGGCACCAATAGAGGCACCTACTAAAGCACCATCACCTACTACAAGAGCACCTGCTGCAGGATTAGCGATAGCATCAAAAGCATCAGCATCTACTACACCTGATCCGTCAGCTTTATACAAGCCTACGTTAAGTGCAGTACCTGTAGTCCATGCTTCATCAGCAATAAACTTAGCAGATACGATTGTTGCATTAGCAGGAATAACGTGACCTAAGTTGTTAGATCCTGCTACTGGTAAGTCGTCATAAGTGAAAGTCCACTCAGCACGTTTAACCTTACCTGTTGATTTAGCCTGACCACCATACTTGGCATCAGTTCCACGAGGACCATAGTGATTAGCTACTCCTCTTTTTGCATCATTTTCATAGCTCATTGTTTCGTCTCCCTATTAATATGTAGCTTCGTCAGTTAAAATAACACCAAGTGTATCTACACGTTGAGCACCGAAACCAAAGCGAGAAGTAACTTGATACTTGTCAGCTCTTTCTTCTTGATCTCTCCAACCTTCTGTTTGAGGAGCTCGTCTCCAAGCGTGCATAACTGGTTTGCATGAATCATCAGCAACACACATGAATACGTTAGCCTTGTCACCAACTTCAGCAGTATCATTAGCTAAGCCATAAGCAGCACCATTGATAGCTTCTGTAGCTGTTAGTGATGGTAAGAAGTTAGAAGTGTAGATGTCGAAACCAAAGATGTTTCTTACAAACTTATGGTCACGAGCAAAACCTTCTGTTACAATACCTTCGAACATTGGGTTGTTAGATACGCTAACTAAGTTTTGAATGCTGTTTAATGTAGCTTCAACAACAGGGTCAACGATAGCGATACGACCACCTGAAGGAACGTTAGCTTTATCAAATGCTAATTTCATAGCGATGATGTCATCTAATGTCATGTTACGAGTAGTAGCACCTGCACCACCTGCAACCCAACGATGTGGACGACCATTTACTAAGTTAGCATCTGCACCTGTTTGAGCAGAGTTAGTAGCTGCTAAAAACTTAGTTTCATGGTTTTCACCTAAAGCACGAGTAGATTCCATAGCACGCATAGCCATGAGTGTGTCTACTTGAGAACCATCTTCACGAAGGTCATCAGAAACTTTCCAAGCATCACCGATATAATCAGTAATAGCAAGTGTTAAGTTACCTGTGTCAATAGGAGAGAAGTTAAGAGGAGTATCCTCAGCAGCATCTTGAAGAGTTACAGTACCTACTGTCTTGATGTTAAGAGTTGTACCTGAACCGAAGTCAGTTACGTCTCTCCACATACCTTCTGGCAATAGATAGTCGTGTAAGTTCTCAAGAATAAACTGTGAATACTGTTGAGCTTCAATAAAAGCTGTAGTATTGCTAGTTAATTGTGACATAATATTTCCTTATTATAATTGAGATTTAACTTTCTCACCTGCATTATTCCAAGCAGCTAACATGTCTTTAGTAGAAGCACCTCTCGGTACTCTAGCAGACATTTGTGGTTTCGCTGTGTTGTTTAAAGCTTGTGTATTAACAGAGCTTGATGTTTTACCTACTGGTGTAGATTTAGTATCAAAGCCTGCAAGCTTCATTACAACATTAGGAGATGTTGCAGCTAAGTTATTAAGTTGTTGTACAGTTAGACCTGCTTCTTGAGCAATCTTATTATAAGCAACTTCAGCTTCAGCTCCATACTGCTCAGTAAACTTAGAAGCTACTGTGTCTGCATTTTGCTTTGCTTTAGATTGTTGTTCTTTTTGCTCAATAGTTTGATTAACTAACTGCATTAAGCTATCTTGATCAAATTCAACACCTTGAGGGGTAGCCTCTGTTGGTTGAATGCCAGACTTCATTTCATCGAGTAGTTCTGCTGCAGTTTTACGTTTTGTAAGTTCTTCCTTCAACTGAGCCATCTCATCCTCTAGGGTTTTGATATGCTCTTGTGCATGAGGAACTGATCTTAACGCATCTTCTGCAGATTTGTACTTTTTACCTTCTCCTACAAAGTCTTGAGCTTCTGTCGGAATTTCAAACTTGGGAGTAGAAGTATCTGCTTGCTGAGTCTCTTGGGTAGTCGACTCGGAAACTTGTTCTTGTTGTTGTTCTTGTGTATTATTATCTTCAGCCATTATTTTTCTCCTTGGTCAGGAATAAGATTATATAGTTTAGAAAAAGCCTTTTGAAAGCCAAGTTGATATGCTTGATGTTCAGACCATGCAGGAAAAGAGAAATTATCTTCATCTACACATTTACGTCTTGACAACTCAATCTGTTCTGTTAGATAATCTTTTATCTCTTTAAATACTTGATCTTTAGTAAGCGACTTAGCTTTATCTGATTTTAGATCCATATATAATAGTATACCATAAATTGTTTAAAAAGTCAAGTTAAACTTGAGGCTCTTGAGGAGGAACTTGTCCTTGTGATGCTCCTGAGAGCGTTTGTTCCTGTTGAGCCATCATTTGCTCTTCCATTCCTGGTTGAGCTTGTTCAGCTTGCATACTTGCTTGAATCTCATTAATGAGTTTCTGTGTCTCTGCTTGTTCAAAGATTGCAGCATTGTCCTTGATAAACTCATAGTCTTCAAAGCCCATATATTCTTCAACCATCTTAGCAAGACGTTTAGCAGATATATGAGGACCAATAAGTTGTCCCATAGGACTATTAAATAATCCAATCATGTTTTGAACGAGCTGAGCTCTAGCAGCATAGTGACGGGCACCGATAGGACGGAGCTTACCACGAGCTGTTATATCTTCTTTAGTAATAGATAAGAAGTTGGCTACACCAAGATCATCATCCATTACACGAGATACTTCTACAATATCCATATTACGTTTAGACATTTCTAACATGGTATTAAGAATAGGTTCTAAGAATTCAACCTCAAACTTGTTAATTTTATGTTGAAAGATTCTACCTGCAGCATTTTGTAACTGTTGTACTTCAAATGCTGTTTTTTCACCAGGACTTCTAAAGCCCATAGCTTCTTTAGGAGCACCTGCCATCTCTTCCATAATATTTAAAAGAGCTGCTATTTCATTATTAACTTGAAAAGCAGCAGGATTAGGAGGCATCATACTTACATCGCCATCTTCAGGGATATGAATTGTAGCTTCAGGACCCCATTCAAATGGTTCTACATCACCTTTAATTGCAATCGGTGGATGTATAGTTAAATCTAGTGCATCAGCTTTTAAGTTCTCTAAATGATCTACTCGATATTGCATACCAACTAGATTGTCTAAAGGACCCATAGCATATAAATTGTCTGGACGAGTTCTCCACCCAACATGATGTTTTGTATCTTTACCTAAGTAAGAAGGATTTTCTACATTACGGATAATAGTAGAGCGATCCATAATAGTAATAATTTTACGTTCTAGTAATTCACCTTCTTGTTCATCATATATGTCACCCTCAAATTCTAGTATTTCTACTAAACCTGATTGATAGTATTCTTGTAAAGAACCAAAGCCATCAATATGATAAGCTTCTGCCTTATTAACATCCTCTTGTCTAAATGAAGAAATGCTCTTACGAACTTCCATAGCTTTATCTACGGCTTCTTTTTCATAGTTAAGATCAGGTCTATATTTAAGATCTTTCTGTAACTCACCTATTGTTTTTACATATCTAGTAAATTTAGGAGTTTCTTTAAAAGAGG